>Ga0190360_1000717_pt1 | contig 17983 bp, 16 predicted proteins | sample 48721834_MG_FD_161271 | JGI IMG/M metagenome (GOLD analysis project Ga0190360, IMG submission 161271) | Hydrothermal vent microbial mat bacterial communities from Southern Trench, Guaymas Basin, Mexico - 4872-18-3-4_MG | ecosystem: Environmental > Aquatic > Marine > Hydrothermal vents >... | reverse complement strand
CGCCCCCCGAGATCCGCAGGAATCCCCCACCACACCCGGGGACCGGCTCATCCATGTGGAAATCGAGGAGGTCGAGCAGAGCCTGCTTCCGACCCCAACGGCGACACCGCCTCCAAACGCCCCGGCCTTGGAGAGCGGCAGGCCACTGGCAGCATTGGAAGTGGGTGCGAGGGAGAATCTCTATAATACAATGCCGGCGATGGTGCTTTCCATCGACGCATCCTACACAGCCCAAATCACGACGACGAAGGGCACCATTCTAGTGGATCTGAATCCGCTCTCTGCACCGCGCAGCGTCAATAACTTCGTCGTGCTCGCCAAGCTTGGCTATTGGGATAACTTCCCAATCAACCGGGTTCAGGAGGACGCCTTCGTGCTAACCGGATCCCCGTCTGGCCGTCCCGATAGCGACATCGGCTACAGCCTGCCGTCCGAAGCGGCGCTGCCGATGGTCAAGGGCGCCGTGGGTTTCTGGTTCCGGCAGGACCTGCAGGCATCGAGCGGAAGCCAGTTCTTCATCCTGCTGGATGACCTGGTGGGCATGGAGGAATATTTCACCGTCTTCGGCAATGTGACCCAGGGCCAGTGGGTCGCCGATCAGCTCACCGAGGCGGATAGGGTCGTCCGCGTGACGATCATCGAACAGTAATTCCGATCCCATGCAGGGAGCAGAGGTTGCGCATGGCTGAGTATGAAGCCGTCATCGGCCTGGAAACTCACATCCAGCTCAATACCGAGTCCAAGATCTTCTGCCGTTGCAAGGCCGACTCGTGGGGAGCGCCGCCGAATACGAACATCTGCCCAGTGTGTACGGGCCTTCCCGGCGTCCTGCCGGTGCTCAATCGCCGCGCAGTTGAAAAGGCCGTTCTCCTGGCCGCCGCCATGCAGGCCGAGTCGATCCAGCCGGTTTCCTACTTTGCGCGCAAGAACTACTTCTACCCGGACCTGCCCAAGGGCTATCAGATCAGCCAGTACGACGAGCCGCTGGCGCTGGGCGGCCGCATGGAAGTTCCACTGCCGGATGGTTCTGTTCGCGAGGTTACGATCACCAAGCTGCATCTTGAGGAGGACGCGGGGAAGACTGTCCGCCAGGATGGCCGGCGGTTGATCGATTTCAACCGCTGTGGCGTCCCGCTGGTGGAGATGGTCACCGGCCCTGATTTGAGATCAGCCGATGAAGCTGCTCAGTACTTGATCCGCTTGCGGCAGCTACTTCGCTGGCTTGGAATCTCGGAGGGCGATATGGAGCGCGGGCAGCTGCGCTGCGACGCGAATGTCTCCATCCGCCATATGGGGGAGACCATCCTTAATCCCAAGACCGAGATCAAGAACGTCAATTCGATCGAAAACCTGCGGGACGCCATACAGGCGGAGATCGACCGGCAGATCCGTCAGGTCGAAGCGGGAGGGACCATCGAAGCCTGGACCCTGGATTGGGATGAGGACTCCGCCAGTTTGCGGAAGATGCGCAGCAAGGAGACGGAGGCCGATTACCGTTACTTCCGGGAACCCGATTTGCTCCCGCTCGTTCTCGACCAGGCCTGGAAGCGAGAGATTCTTTCCCATCTGCCCGAACTGCCGCTCGCCCGGCGGCAACGCTTTATGGAAGACTACGGCCTGCCACTCTATGACGCCGAGATTCTGACCGAAGAACGCAGCCTGGCGGATTATTTCGAAGCGGCCGTGGCTTCTTTGGGCGGAGATCCGAAGCTGGTTTCGAATTGGCTGATGAATGATGTCCTGCGCATGATCCGCAGCAAGGGGCTGAAGGCTGGCCAGCTTCGCCTTCGGCCCGAGCACCTGGCGGAGATCATTCGCATGGTGGATGCACGGCAGATCACGACCAACACGGCCAAGGAATTGCTGGAACGTGTCGAAGAGAGCGGTGAGGCCCCAGCCGCGATCGTGGAGCGCGAGAATCTGGCGCAAGTATCCGATGAGGAGACGCTGCGGGCCGTAGTGGCCCAAGTTCTGGCCGAGAACCCAGAACAGGTTGCAACCTACAAAGGCGGAAAGGTCACGGTGATCGGTTGGTTCGTTGGCCAAGTGATGCGGGCCACGCAAGGCAAGGCCAATCCCCAGCTTGTGAAGCGGTTTCTCGAGGAAGCACTCTCCGACTCAGAGTCGTAGATCGCGCCGGCCAGGGGCGGATGGGCATGCCGCCGCTCAATCCTGGCCTGCCAAACGGTGTGCCGCGCGCGTAGGCTCGGGGAGGCGGTAACGCGTCAGGCAACGCATGACCCAGGCTATGGCGGTTTCGAGGCTGATCCTGTGCCCGATGGACACATAGATGGGCCGGACTCCCTCACGTGCGCGCAGCGCCGCACCGATGGTCTCCTCCCCATCGAGGAGCGGCCGCCAGGCGCCGCGGACATCGGGGACAGGGTCATGCCGGCCGACCAGAATGCGCTTGGCCACGCCGATCGTAGGGATGCCTCTGAGAACGCCGAGGTGGCAGGCCAGTCCGAACCGCCGGGGGTGTGCATAGCCATGGCCGTCGCAGAGGATTAGATCCGGTGGCGCCGATAGCCGCTCCAACGCGACCAGGATCGCAGGTAGCTCCCGGAAAGAGAGCAGCCCCGGGATGTAAGGGAAGGCCGCCGCCAGTTCGGCCGTGGCGTGATCGATCAACTCGAGGCCCGGATATGCAAGAACGGCGACGGCGCTTCGCACCCTGCCGGGTGCCTTGCGATAGGAAGCATCCACCCCGGCCACGCGTTTCACTTCACCGAGGCAATCGTCCGCTACTACCCGCTCACGTAAGGTTCGCTGCAGCTCGGCGGCCTGAGTGGGGGTGAGGTTCCAGTCCTGCAAGGAAGTTCGGGTTGAGCTCATCGGATAGGCTCCTGGATTATAGCCTCGGCTCAGGTTCGCTGTGAGCGAGTCCGAGTTATCCCATAGGGGCTTCAGGATCCAGCTGGCCCGGCGGGGCGAGCGCGCCTGGCTGCGTGCGCAAGTGCTGCTGGCGGGGCTTTGCTCCCTGGATTTGGATTGGCGCCGTTCTATGCCCGTCAAGGTTTCCAGCGGGTGGATGAGCCCGAACGGATGCCGCCAGCCTTACGAAAAGGGGCGCGTCTGGCAGCACGTCTCGGATTGGATATGGCCGTGATGCTCTGGGCAGGGGATGACGTCGACTGGGCTGAGGATGATCGAGCGGCGGCGCACCCATAGCGTCGCCGCCCGGCCTGGGCTGAAATGTCGACCTCTGTCGGAGGATCCGATCAGAAGCGACCGACGACCATGAACATCGAAACCAGGGAGAGGAAGACGGCCACGAAGAAACCGATGGCGGCCGTTTGATGATGCTTCTGGTTCCGGTAATTGAGCATCTCCAGGTAATTGTTGAATTCTTGGATGGTCTCGCGGGTCAGTTCCTGGGATCCCTCTTGCTTCTCTTCGCCTTCCTCCCGGTCGCGAAAGACGAAGGTTCGCAGGGATTCCTGGGATAGCCTCCACTGCATGTAGGCAAGATAAGAAAAGATGGCAGCCAGCAAGAGCCAGATCGGGAAGATGACAGTCATCGGGCACTCCTTTTGGTAGCCTGTGGCCAGGGGCCTCCCCAGGGCTCAGCAAGAAGATAGTACAGTTTCGGCCGCATGGCAATTGAGACCCTCATCCTATGGACTTCGCCTGGGCCGGTCCTGGAAGAGGGTGATCATTTGCCAGCCTTTGGCCAGAGATCCAAGGCGATGTCCTGCGTGGATAGGTTGAGGAGCGTCCTTACTTCTCCGCCGATCTCTCCTTCGGCGAGCCTCCATTCGCCGCGTCGACCGGCAAGCAGCAGATAGTCACGCTCGCCGGCCCAGAGGAGGCGGATACCCTCTCCCAGGTTCACGGCATCTTGTTGGAGCTGGCCGAAATAGATCGGACCGCCGGTTTCGCTATAGGCGAACCCATCGCCGCTGGGATGCCAACCCAGCCAACGTAGCTGGCCAGTGGCGTAGGGCTGGGGATCGGAGCCGTCCGGGGCCGCGATCACCAGATCTACGATGTTCGCCTCGTCGGTCTCCCTGAAGTAGGCGATGTGGTTCAAGGAGGGGGAGAGCAAGGACCGTCTCCTCGATTGTGGGAAAAAGGTTTGCCCTTCAACGAAATTATAGGATTCGATCTCGCCTTCAGGCACCCTAATGATCCAGACCTGCCCTCCGGCGTCTGGGGCAAAAGGGTCAACCGAAGGGACGAGGCTCCCGAACCGGGAGGAATCCGGCGACCATACCACCGGAGGATAGTATGCGTATTCGCTATAAGTCATCACCGCCGGGAAGGACACGGGCGTGAAGGCCAGGGGCCGCCCGTCCGCCCAGACGGCATGGAGCTCCATCGGACGGCTGATGGCCAGCATGGATCCGTCGGGCGAGCGGGTGAAATCGCCTCCTGCCCCTCTAGGCAGGATGGGTGTGATGGCCCCGCTTGCGAGGTCAAGGTGCAGCAGGTCGTCGTTTTTCACCAGGCCGGGCCCTTCGAAGACCAGGCGTGTGTTGAACAGGATGCCCGAGGAATCGGGCGTGAACTCGATCTGATCCGGGAGAATATGGAGCGCGTCATCGAGGGGGTAAAGGGCATCGAGGATGCCGTGGTGCAGGAGCAAACGGTCGCCGTGGCCATCAGCCTGAATGTAGCGCAGCTCATAGAGGTCACGCTGATCGTCTTGCCGCTCATAGAGCAGGCTCTGCCCATCGAGGGAGAATTGGACTGAAACGATATGCCCGATTTGAGTGAGCCTGCGCGGCTCCTGTCGGTCTTCAAGCAGCCAGAGATCGCCCTGGTCGGTGAATGCGAGCTGCCTGGTGGCCGGGTGGGGTGGCAATTTCGCGGCCGACGTCTGCGTGGGAGCAGCCGCCGTGGCGATGGGTCCGTTGGTTGGCTCAGGCGTGGGAAGAGCTTCCAGTGTGCCGGCGACGGAGGTCGCCAGGGTTTGTTCGGCGGGGCTGCCTGGCGCCTCCGGCGTGCATGCCGCCAGCATGACAGGGACGAGGACCAAAGCCCATAGGTGATTCCACGGCATCGGAATATCCTTTCGGGTCTCTGTGGCGATTATACAGAGTTTCCGCTTGGATGTCCGTATGGAAGCACAGTGGCCGGCGGGTAACCGGCTACTGTCCAGGTTTGCTGCCCGTGGGCGCGCTGTGCCCAAGAACAGGGGTCAGCTGTACTCGTAGAATCCTCGTCCGGTCTTTCGGCCCAGGTAGCCGGCGTCGACCATTTTGCGCAGCAGCGGGCAGGGGCGGTATTTATCGTCTCCTAGGTCGCGGTGGAGCACCTCCATAACGAAGAGCACCACATCCAGCCCCACCAGATCCGCCAGCGCCAGTGGGCCCATGGGGTGGTTCATGCCAAGCCTCATGACGGTGTCGATGGCCTCCGCGGTGCCGATGCCCTCTTGCAGCGCGAAGATGGCCTCGTTGATCATCGGGCAGAGGATGCGGTTGGAGATGAAGCCGGGGGAATCCTTGGCCTCCACGGGCTCCTTGCCCATCTTTCGGCCGACCTGGATGGCAACCTCCGTGGTTTCATCGGAAGTCGCCAGGCCGCGCACCACTTCCAGCAGCCGCATCAGCGGGACCGGATTGAAGAAGTGCATGCCGATCACACGCTTGGGCCGGTTGGTGGCGGCCGCGATCTTCGTGATGGAAATCGAAGAAGTGTTGGTGGCCAATATGGCTCCGGGCGGGGCGATCCTGTCGAGCTCGGCGAAAAGCTTGAGTTTCAGCTCTGGATTCTCCGTGGCGGCTTCGATTGCCAGGTCGGCTTGAGCTGCGGGCTGCATATCGAGGGCGGTTTGAATCCCGAGAGCTGCAGCCTTCTGCTCCTCAGTAATGGCACCTTTGCTGGCGAGCTTCTCCACGGATCTCGAGATCGCCGCCTGAGCCCTATCCAGGATCTCGGCGTCGATATCGGTCATCGTGACCTGGTAGCCAGCAACGGCCGCGGTCTGTGCGATGCCGTGGCCCATCGTGCCTGCGCCAATGACCACGATATTCTTCACGTCCATCAGCCTTGCTCCTTCCCTAGCTCCATGCGTGCGGGCGGGGATCTGCCCTATTCCATTTCGATGGCCATGCCCACTGCTTCGCCCCCGCCCAAGCAGAGCGAGGCGATGCCTCGGCGCTTCCCCAGGTTCTTCAGCGCGTAGAGCAATGTGGTGAGCACGCGGGCGCCGGAGGCGCCGATGGGATGGCCCAGGGCCACGGCGCCACCATGGACGTTCACTCGATCCCAATCCCAGCCCATATCCTTCAGGATTTTGCCATCCGCCAGGACCTGTGCGGCGAAGGCCTCGTTAAGCTCGATGAGATCGACCTCTTCCAGCTTCCAGCCAACCCGCTCCAGGAGCTTGGGGATGGCATAGGCAGGAGCGGTGAAAAGCTCCTTGGGCGGGACCGCCGCCTGCGCGTATCCGACCACGCGAGCCATCGGGCGGATGCCCAGGGCCTCGGCGCGTGCCCGGCTGGCGAAAATCACCGCGGCGGCGCCATCGTTGAGACCGGGAGAGTTGCCTGCCGTGACCTTCCCCTCGGGTTTGAAAGCCGGGGGAAGAGCGGCCAGCCTTTCAAGCGAAGTGTCGCGGCGGGGTGTCTCATCCTCCTCGACAAGCGTGGTGGCACCCTTGCGGCCGGGCACCTCGACCGGAACGATTTCCTCCTTGAAGAGCCCTTCATCCATGGCGCGGATCGCCTTCTGGTGGCTCTCGTACGCCCAGCGGTCCATATCCTCCCGGCTGACGCCGTAGGCATCCGCCACCCACTCGGCCGCCATGCCCATGGCCCAATCCTCGAAGGGGTCCCATAGGCCATCGTAAAGCAAGGCATCGGTCAGCTCGCCATGGCCGAAACGCAGTTCTCCCCGGCGGGCGCGCACCAAGAACGGCGCGTTGCTCATGCTCTCCATTCCGCCGGTGACAAACAACTCGCCATCGCCGGCCTTGATGGCCTGGGCGGCGAACATGCCGGCTTTCAGTCCCGAGCCACACACCTTGTTGATGGTCGTGGCTCCGACTGTGGGCGGTATGCCGGCGTAGATCGAGGCCTGCCGGGCCGGGCCTTGTCCCAGGCCTGCCGATACCACGTTGCCCATGAGAACTTCGTCGATGCTGGCGAGGTCTTCCAGGCCAGCGCGCTCCAGCGCCGCCCGGATGACGACGGCACCCAATTGGGGTGCCTGCAGAGGGCTGAGCGCGCCCTGGAAGCGGCCCATCGGCGTGCGTGCCGCGGCCAGGATGACGGGTTCGCGAGAGAGGTCCTCTGTGCTCATGACAGCCCCTTTCTTGTCTCGATGTTGGGTGGACTGGCCTCTATGATTCCTTCTTGGGATAGGCTTGCCAAAGGGGTTTCAAGATCTGATAGGTTTCTTCGAGCGATTCCGGAAGCACGCGCGTCTGGGCCGTCGTGGCCATGAAATTCGTGTCTCCGCGCCAACGGGGTACGACGTGCAGGTGGACATGTTCTTCGATGCCTGCCCCCGCAGCCTCGCCGATATTCCCGCCAAGGTTGAAGCCATCGGCGTTATAGGCCTCGCGCAGAATCCCGAGCGCTGCGGCTGCAAGCCGGATCATCTCGTGCAGGGTCTCGTTTTCTAACCCCTCCAGAGAGGGTTTATGAGCGTATGGCACGATCATCATGTGGCCATTGGTGTAGGGGTAACGATTCAGGACCACGAAGGCGCGCTCACCGCGGTGCAGGATCAGATTCTCGGGGCCGTCCTCCTGTTTGCTCAGCGAGCAGAACAGGCAATCCTCGGCCTTAAGGCCTTCACGAATGTATTCCATGCGCCAGGGAGCCCAAAGATGTTTCATGTGGAGTTGTAAGATTGTAGCAGAGAAGCGCGGCCGGGAAAACCATTGGCATGCTTCCTGCAAGCCTGAGTAGAATGAGGCCATGAAAGCTGACAGGTTACGTGCTTCGTTGCCGGTGGGCAGCCTCGGGCTGCCGCTGGAGTACGCTCCCCGCATGCGCTCCACCAATGAGAGGGCGCAGGAACTCGCGCGTCAGGGCGCGCCGCATGGTACGCTGGTCGTGGCCGACGAGCAAACCGCCGGGCGCGGTCGGGCAGGCCGGAAGTGGCTGACGCCGCCGCGCTCCGCCATTGCCATGAGCCTGCTCCTGCGTCCAGAGTCCCTTTCGGAGGCTGGGGCCGGGGCGCTCGCTGTGGTGGGCGCTCTGGCGGTGGCGGAGGCGCTGGAGAATCGGGGCGTTCGGGCCTGGGTGAAGTGGCCCAACGACGTAATCCTGCCCGAGGGAAAGGTAGCCGGGGTGCTGGTGGAGACCGAATGGCTGGGAGAACATCTCGAACACGCCATCCTGGGCATCGGCATCAACGTCCGCCCGCGATCGGTTCCCAGGGAAAACCTGGATTTTCCCGCAACCTGTGTGGAGCAGTCAGTCGGAGGCCGGGTGGACCGAATCGACCTGCTGCTGGCTGTCCTCGGGCGCCTGGAGGCTTGGTTGGGGCAACTCGGCTCGCGCGATCTCATGCGGGCCTGGGAGGCGCGATTGGCTTACTTGGGACAGCATGTCACGGTCTTTGGGCCGGGCGTGGAGATGACCGGCAGGCTGGCGGGAGTAACCCCAAAGGGACAGCTCCGCCTGGCGCTGCCTTCGGGCGAGACGCTGACAGTGGGCGCAGGGGGCCTGAGCCTGCGGCCGATTGACACATCCGGCAAATGGGCTACACTGAGCACCGCCGCGCCGGAAGGCCGCGGGAAGGCCTCTGGGCGGACACGGAGGTGAAGGATGTTTGATGATCTGAGGCAGCTCACGGATGATGAGCCCCTTTTCGACTCCCCCAAGGCCGAGCAATCCTTCGAGGCCGAAGCACCGGAACCGCGGGTGCCGCGTGGCTATTTCCTGGGCATGACACCTGGCCAACGGTTTCTTCTCTCGCTTCTGCTGCTCGGGACGGTCGTGATTTTGGGTTTGATGTGCTTGATGGTGACCGGGAAGGTCTTCCTCTTCTAGAATCCGGCGTCGCGTGGCTCGAGCAAGAAGGGGCCGTCCGCAACTGGCGGACGGCCCCTTTTCGCGTCTGGGCCGGGAGGCTCAGGGTATGAGCGTCAGATGGGCCTCAGCGGCGGATTCGACCTGGCCGCGGGTCCAGAGCATCGGATGATATTCGATGTTGCGCCAGGGATCGATCATATCGTCGTAGTGGGGATGGAAGGCATGCCCTGACTGTCCGGTCGTATGCATCGAGAGCGAAATCTCGGGATATTGCAGATCGATGATCTGGCGATAGGATGGCACTGTGGAGACCTCGTAGGGATCGCGCAGGCTATAGGCGGTGTTGTTCACAGTGCCCACGGCGCCATCGACGGGGAAAGGCCCTCGATTGAAGAGGCGCTCGATTGGCGCAATGCCGCTCTGACCCAGGCTCTGGTTGCGGAAGGTCGCGGTGTGCAGATCGCCCCATTGCCAAGCGGCCATATCCTTCCCGAGCGTCTCCTGCAGATCGGCGATGGCGGCGTCGAGTGCCCGCAGGAGAATCTCATCGCGGCTCTCGGCCTCCGGGGTATAGACGTCATCGAACCACCGCGATTCAGCATTGGACAAGAGATTCGAGACCGCTGCCATCAGGTTGCCTGCAGTCCCATCCAGCAGATCGACCCCCAACTCGTCGGCGAAAATGGCCTCCAGCAGGTGGACTCTCAAGCTTTCGAAGAGGGCAGCCCCCGTGCTCTCCCGCCGCGCTTGTCTGTCCCAGGACCGTAGGATATCCAGCGCCTGCGCCTGATCCGGGGTCTCCGATTGCAGGTCCAGGATATAGGGCAGGATCTCCCCGGCATAGAGCGGCAGATTGTCGCCTTGCATGGCCTGGATATCCTCCAGACTGTGCTTCTCACGTGACTCGATCATCTCCACAATGCGCGCGGCCCGGTAGCCTGGCGACCAATCCTGGGTCAGGAGATAGGGGTAATCCGGCCCTACGACGGCGTTATTGGCCGTCACCAGATAGCCCTGGTCTGGATTGAAGGCGGATGGGAGTTCGTCAAAGGGGATGTAACCGGTCCATTCGTACTCGCCGGTCCATCCGGGTACGGGGATCGACCCGTCCCCCGCGGCGCGGATAGGGATGCGCCCGGGTGCCTGATAGCCGATGTTGCCGTCCACATCCGCGTACACGAAGTTCTGGCTGGGGGCATCCCAGAAGGACAAGGCTTCGCGGAAGCTCTCCCAGTCTTGAGCGCGGTTGATCATCAGCAGACTCTTCACCAGCGTGCCGGGCTCAAGCGCGGTCCAGGAGAAGGCCAGCGGTTGCCAGCCGAACGCCCAGGCTTCCCCCGTTCCGCCGACGATATCGTTGAGGATGGGGCCATGGCGGGTGCGGCGGACGAAGATCACCACCGGATCTTCCTCCCCCGCCACGCGGATCTCCTCCCGGATGATCTCCATGTCCTCCCACTGCCCGCGGAATTCATACTGATTGGGGTTTTCAGGGTTGACACGCTCGATGAAGAAATCTTGGACGTCCGGGCCCAGATTGGTCACGCCCCAGGCGATGCGGTCGTTGTGTCCTATGACGATCCCGGGAACCCCGGCGAAGGAAGCCCCCACGAGATTCAGGGAGCAATCGGGGCCTGTGGGAGCGCAATGCAGGCCGACCTCATACCAGATGGAGGGCATCTGGATGCCCAGGTGCGGATCGTTGGCCAGGATGGGCATGCCGCTTTCCGTCCGATCCCCGGAAAGCACCCAGTTGTTGCTGCCGATGCCGTCGCCGATTCCCAGGGCGTTGAGCTCGAACATGGGCGCGGGAAGGCTCTCCAGGGAAGCCTGCGAGAGGGAGGCCGGGATGATCGTCGGCTTATCAGCGGCGTAGGGAGGCATGAGCTCCTGAAGCGCGGGTGCCCCCACGCGGGCGACGATATGCGCCCGGGCAAGCTCGTCGGTGCGGTTGCCGCCCAGGTCCCACGCCATCACTTTGGCCCAAGTCATGGTGTTCAAGGGCGTCCAAGGTTCCGGGTCGTAGCGCACGCCGGTAAGGCCGAGGATGGTGAACTCAAGGCTCAGCCGGCCGCGATTCTGTTCAAGGTAGGCGTTCACTCCCTGGGCGTAGTCCTCCAGAATCTGGCGGTGTGCGGGTTCCAGGAGTTCCAGTTCCTGGGCAGCCGTGCGGTGCCAGCCGAGTGTGCGGATGAAGCGGTCCTGATCCAGCGCGCTAGGCCCGAGGATTTCTGACAGCCGGCCGGAGCCGATGCGCCGCCAGAACTCCATCTGCCAGAATCGGTCCTGGGCGTGCACAAATCCCTGCGCCATATACAAATCATGCTCGTTGCTGGCGTAGATGTGGGGGATTCCGTAGCGGTCGCGAATGACCTCGACCGGGGCATGCAAGCCCGGCACCTGGAGTGTGCCCTCGACTTGGGGGAAGGGCCTGCGGACGAAAAAGATCAGAAGGCCGATCAAGATCGCGGCCAGGATGATGATCGTGATGAGCGCGCCCAGAAGAATACGCGGAGCCCGACGAGCCATTGGGACCTCCTTCCTTCGACGATGCCCACGTTCTAGCATCAATTGGCAACGCGCGCAAAAGGCCGCCGCTGGTGAGCATGGGGGCTAGGGCCGTGGAAGCGGCGTTGATATCTAGTTGGAGGGCACCTATGTATAATGGGGTTTGGCGTGAAAGTCGTGCGCCGGAAGATGCAAACGCGCTTTCGAATGGGGCAACCATTGGCGTGGCGTCGAGGTGGAATGAGATGAAGGGTCGGCCGGCGGCCATCCTGGCGATCGTGGGCATGTGCTTCTGCCTGGGGCTCACAACGGTGCTCCTGGGAGAGCGCACGACAGCCTCGTCGGTCCCTTCCGTGTTGCGGATCTTTCCGGATGGGGGCATCTCTCGCTGGCTGAACCCTGAGCGCAGCCAGGAAACCTCCATTCTGGTGTTGGGGATCGATCGCTTGGACCGCCCCGACCCGGCGCTCCGGGCCATCTGGCTGGTGACGGTGGTCGAGCCGGATGGAGCCATCACGATTTCGGGCGTCCCATCGGATCTCGACCTGGTCCCAGGCGCGGAAGTGCGGCTGAACTCCTTCTTCGCCTGGACACCGGAAGGGGGAGTGGCGCCTCCCTTCCTGGAAGCCCTCGAGCGTGCTCTGAGGGTGCAGGTCGACGTCGTGGTAGTGCTCGACGATTTCGCCTTCGCCAGGCTGGTCGATTATGTGGGAGGATTGCCGATCGAGGGCGAGATTGGCCTGCCGGTGGAGGATCAGGTTCTGAGCGGAGAGCAGGTGCTGGCCCTTCAATCCGTCTTCGAGGGAGATCCTTTGGGGCAGACGCGTCTCCAGGGGAGCATCCTGGAGGGTCTGATCCCGCAGGTCGCGAAGCTGGGTTCCACGCCCGATTTGGAGCCTATCCTGGCTCTGGTCCCCGATCATGCCAGCGTCTCGACGCATGTGGCCCAGTTCGCGGTGCTGGCGGGCCGTCTGCTGCCGCTCAACCCCGAGCGTGTGAGCATCCAACTCATCCTCGCGCCGGTTCCATAGCTGCTAGAGCTTAACATAAGTAGGCATTCCAGGGGGAGGCGAGGCTGCCCTCAAGGCCTGCTCGCGGTATAATTAATAGGCGAAACCCGCCGCCGGCGGGTTTTCGACCTCTTGAAGCCATCCAACGAGTGAAAGAACGAAGACCATGGAGATTGGCACTGTACGTCAGGTAGACATCGACGATCAAATGCGCGGCGCCTACCTGGATTACGCCATGAGCGTGATCGTTGCCCGCGCCCTGCCCGATGCGCGCGACGGGCTTAAACCGGTTCACCGCCGGATTCTTTATGCCATGCACGAGATGGGCATCCGCCCCAACTCGGCCTACCGCAAATCGGCGCGTATCGTGGGTGAGGTTCTCGGAAAATACCATCCCCATAGTGACGCCGCGGTTTACGACGCGATGGCGCGCATGGCGCAGGACTTCTCGTTGCGCTACCTACTGGTGGATGGGCAGGGCAATTTCGGCTCGATCGATGGCGATCCCCCCGCGGCCATGCGCTATACGGAGGCCCGCATGGGACCTCTGGCGGCGGAGTTGCTGGTGGATATCGAGAAGGACACGGTTGACTTCGTCGACAACTTCGATGCCTCGCTCAAAGAGCCGGTCGTCCTGCCGGCCCGCCTGCCAAACCTGTTGCTCAATGGCTCCTCCGGCATCGCCGTCGGCATGGCCACCAACATCCCGCCCCATAATCTGGCCGAGCTGGCGGCGGCGATCCAATTCATGGTGGAGAACTACGACCGTCTGGATGATGTGGGCTTTGATGAGCTGATGTCCTTCGTCCCCGGCCCGGATTTTCCGACCGGCGGTCTGATCGTGGGCAACGAAGGCATCAAGCAGGCCTACGCGACCGGCAAAGGGCGCATCGTCCTGCGCGGCGTGGCGATGATCGAGGAGATGGGCGCCGGCCGCCACCGCATCGTCATCACCGAGATTCCCTATCAGGTCAACAAATCGGCACTGATCGAACGCATCGCCGAGCTGGTGCGCTCGGGCCGGCTGAGCGACATTTCGGATCTGCGGGATGAATCCGACCGCCGCGGCCTGAGCGTCGTCATCGAGCTGAAGCGTGGAGCGCAGCCCAAGAAGGTGCTCAATCAGCTATTCAAGTACACGCAGTTGCAGACCACCTTTGGCGTTCAATTGCTCGCCTTGGTAGATAACGAGCCGCGCTTGCTCTCGCTCAAGCGAGCCCTGCTGGCCTACATCGAGCACCGCCAGACGGTGATCACCCGCCGCTCGCAGTTTGAGCTCGACAAAGCCCGGGCGAGGGCGCATATCCTGGACGGGCTCTTGATCGCGCTGGCAAACCTGGATGATGTCATTCAGACCATTCGGAAGTCCGCGGACGCCGAGAAAGCCTTGGAGCGCCTGATGAAGCGCTTCAAACTCACGGAGGTCCAGGCCCGCGCCATCCTGGATATGCAGCTGCGAAGGCTGGCGGCACTGGAGCGGCAAAAGATCGAGGATGAGCATCGCAAGGTGCTGAAGCGGATCACCTACCTCAAGGATCTGCTGGCCCATCCCAAGAAGATCCTGGGCCTGATTCGGGAGGACCTGCAAGAGCTGACCGAGAAATTCGGCGACCCGAGACGGACACGCATCGCGCCCGACGCCAGTGACGAGATCAGTGAGGAGGACATGGTGCCTGATGAGGCCGTGCTGATCTCGATCACGCAGAAAGGTTATGTGAAACGTGTCTGGGCCAAGGCATATCGCCGCCAGGGCCGAGGCGGCCGAGGGGTGCAGGGCCACTCGATCAAAGATGAGGATGAGGTGATGATGCTCATCCCGGCCCGCACGCTGGATACGATTCTCTTCTTCTCCGACCGCGGCAAGGTCTACTCGGAGAAGGCCTACCAGATTCCGGATGCGGATCGAACGGCGCGCGGCATCCCGATGGCCAATATTCTGGCGCTTAATCCCGGGGAATCGATCACAGCAGCCGTAGCCGTGCCCGACTTCAAGGCCGCAAGCTTCTGCACGATGGCGACCCGCCATGGCAAGATCAAGCGCGTGGAGCTTTCGGAGTTCGCGTCTGTGCGGCCCTCGGGTTTGATCGCCATCGGCCTGGAGGAGGGCGATGTGCTGGGCTGGGTGCGGCTGACGAGTGGAGACGACGAGATCATCCTGGTGACCGAGGCTGGCCAGGCCTTGCGTTTCCACGAGAGCCAGGTGCGGCCCATGGGCCGCCCGGCGATGGGCGTGAAAGCCATCCGCCTGCATGAAGGTGATTCCGTGGCGGGCATGAACGTGGTCACGCCCGGCGATGATCTTCTCGTGGTCACCGAGAACGGATATGGCAAGCGTACGCCGCTGGAGGAATATCCCCGGCGAAATCGCGGCGGAGTGGGGATAATCACACTCAGCCGCAAGAAGCGTGAGATCACGGGTGATGTGGCCGCAGCGCGCGTAGTCAGCGAGGAGGATGATCTGACCATCATCTCCAGCGGTGGAATCGTCTTGCGCACCAAGGTGGGGCAGATCAAGCCGGCTGGCAGGGATACCATGGGCGTCCGGGCGATCGATTTGCGCGAGGGCGAGACGGTCGCAGCGGTGGCAAACATCTCGGCCAAGGAGCTTCGTCAGGCCGGTGTGGAGGATTAGGCCGAACGCCTGGGACCGGTGAACCCATCGAACGGGGCGCGCCACGGCGCGCCCCGTTTTGCGTCGAAGTTGGATGACGGCGATCGGCGGGAGGCCGTGCCGGAGCCGTTCAATCCAGGATCAGGCCGCCCTCGTGCCAGCGGACGCGGCGAATGGATCCGGCTTCCATGCCGAGGATCTCGAGCAGCTCTGCGAAATGCTCCGGGTCGCCTGATGTGAAGTACTCGATCTCTCCGCCCATGCCGGCGGATGCGGTCAGATCATGCTGGTCGAGCAGGCGGGCCGTTTGGCGGGCGATGGCCGGCGCGGGATCAATGATCGTGGCCCTCTCGCCGGCGACGCGACGGAGCAGTGGAAGCACGAAGGGGAAGTGCGTGCAACCCAGAACGAGCGTGTCGGCGCCGGCCTCGATCAGGCTCCTAACACCCTCCAGAACGATCTGCTCCACGGCTTGACCGTCTAGATTGCCGGCTTCGATCTCCTCGACAAGCCCGGTCAGGGTTTCCTGCAGGATGCGCACGCCGCTCGCATAGCGGTCGACGACCGAGGCGTAGAGCTCACCTTGGAAGGTGGCGGGTGTGGCCAGGACGCCGATCGTGCCGGAGTGGGTAAGTCCCACCGCCGGCTTGACGGCCGGCTCCATGCCGACAAAGGGCGTGCCAGGGAAGTCGCGGCGCAAGGCATGCAGACTCGCGGCGGAGGCGGTGTTGCACGCCACCACGATCAGCTTCGAGCCCTTGCTCAGCAAGAAGCGTACGATCGCGGCCGAGAGAGTGCGCACATCCTCCAGGGACCTCGATCCATAGGGGACATGGGCCTGATCGGCGAAATACAGCAAGTGCTCGCGGGGCAGGGCCTGACGGACCTCGCGCAGGATCGACAGGCCACCCACGCCTGAGTCGAAGATCCCAATGGGCCCAGGATGCGGCATGCCTAGGGGCCTCCTCGCCGGTTTGGGAATGGCTCTCCGGCTGCTTGCCATGGTTTCGAGCGGTATGGGGGAGATCATATCACCGCTGGCAGGGAGGGTCGAGTGCCGCTTTGGATCTCTCCGCCGGGCTGGGAAAAGGAAAAGACGCAGCCATGCCGGCTGCGTCTTGGGCCAACAGGGAGATCAATCGCGCTTCTGCTTGAGGCGCGCCTTTTTCCCAGTGCGCTCGCGCAGGTAGTAGAGCTTGGCGCGGCGCACATGCGCCCGCCGCTGGATCTCAACCTTTTCGATGCGAGGCGAGCGCAAGGGGAAGGTGCGCTCGACGCCGATGCCATGGGATGCGGTGCGGCGCACCGTGAAATTGGCCTGATTCCCGCCGCGCCGGACGCGGATCACGACGCCCTTGAATTCCTGCACACGTTCGCGATCGCCCTCTTTGATCCGGAAGTGGACCGACACCGAATCTCCCGGGCGCAGGTCGGGGATGGCGGTATTCACGGGCGCTTCTAAGCTTTTCACCAAATCGGTCATCACGCAGTTCCATTTCCCACGTAAGGCTTGTCTACACAGGACCGGCCGCCCGAGCCTTCCGGGCGGCGGTTGGCAAGTATACCACGTCCCTGGCCCGTCCGTCCAGTTATCTCGGCTGGAAATCCAGGCGCTAGGCATCCGCAAGTCCCCGTACATGAGCCAGGCCGAGGGCTGCTAGTGTCTTGATATCCTGAATCCCACCTGAGCCCATCGCTTCCAGGGCCTGTTGCCAGGTCAACTTCACGACTCGCAGATCTTCATCCTCGTCTTGCGGCAGGGGGGAGGGCGTCAATTCGCTCGCAAGATAGATGTGGATATATTCGGTCGAATAGCCGGGGGCCATGAAGCCGGCGCCAAGCAATTCGAGGCGCCCAGGAGCCATGCCTACCTCCTCGCGGCACTCGCGCCGGGCGCAATCCTCCGGCTCCTCGCCGCTTGAAAGGGTGCCGGCGGGGATTTCAAGCAACCAGCTCTCTGCAGGGTGGCGGTATTGCCGCACGAACCAGAGCCTGCCCTCCTGATCGATCGGCAGAATCGCCACCGCGCCTCGATGCTCGACCACATCCACACGCATGCGGGAGCCGGAGGATGTCGCAACCTCATCGATGCGCACTTTGAAGACTTTGCCTTCGAAGACAGGCTCGCTTTTAAGGGTTTGGTAATCCATGGCCTGCTCCCTGAATGCAAGGGGCGACCTCGAGAGGTCGCCCCGCATCGAGCCGGTTTCGTTCCGGTCAGGGGATGATGAGCTCCTGCCCGGGGTAGATCGTGGAAGGTGAGGTGAGGTTGTTGGCGTCAATGATGGCTTGCGGATCGACCCCGTACAAGCGGGCAATCTGCCAGATCCACTCGCCAGGTTGGACGACATGGACAGTCCCGCCCTCCACCGGCGTGGCCGCTGTGGTCTCCCCGGCTGGCGGCGATTCGCCCGCCGTGGGGATCTTCAACACCATGCCGGGAACGAGCTGGCCGGGGGAGGCGAGTTCGTTCAGATCGATGATGGCTTGAGGATCCACGCCGAAATCCCGTGCGATCTTGAATATCCAATCGCCCGGCTGCACTGTATATTCGAGAACGCCTTCCTCGGGCTTGGGCGTGGCGGTCGGCTCGGGCGTGCCGGGTGTGGCGGTGGGTTCAGCTGGCGCGGCTTCTTCGGTAGGCGCCTGGGTCGCCTCGGGTGCCGCCCCACCCTCGCTAGCCTGAGCCGTCTGGGTCAGGATGGCGGCGCGGACGGCATCCATCGTGGCCTGGGTCTCAGATTGCGAGCCGGAGGGCAATGCCCCCTCCGTTGCGGCCGGAGGCGTAGAAGCGGAGCGGGTGCACGCTGGCAGGGCGATCACAGCAAGCATCACGATGAAGACAAAGGCAACATTCGGGCGCAGCTTGGCCATGGGCTCCTCCTATCGGGCGGGGTACGCCTTATCCACAGGGCGGC
>Ga0190360_1000715_pt1 | contig 18021 bp, 18 predicted proteins | sample 48721834_MG_FD_161271 | JGI IMG/M metagenome (GOLD analysis project Ga0190360, IMG submission 161271) | Hydrothermal vent microbial mat bacterial communities from Southern Trench, Guaymas Basin, Mexico - 4872-18-3-4_MG | ecosystem: Environmental > Aquatic > Marine > Hydrothermal vents >... | reverse complement strand
TAAAATCCGAGAGGTAATTGGCCCCGGAGGAAAGGTGATCAACGAGATTATTGAAAAATGCGAGGTTTCAATTGATATTGAAGATTCGGGCCGAGTCTTCGTCACTGCCGAAAAAGAAGAGGCTGCCAAAAAAGCTGTCGGCTGGATAAAAAACATTACCAGAGAAGTGAAGGTGGGAGAAACATTCCAGGGCAAGGTTAAAAGAATTCTGAATTTCGGAGCTTTTGTGGAAATCCTGCCCGGCCAAGAGGGACTGGTCCACATCTCCGAGTTGGCTCCTTATCGCGTAAAAAAAGTGGAAGATGTGGTCAAAATAGGGGATATCGTGCCCGTCAAAGTCATTTCCATCGATGAGCACGGCAGAATTAATTTATCCATTAAAGCCGCTAAACCCCAACCCTGAAAATTTAACCCCTCGGGTTAAATTTATTGTTAAATTTATTAATTTATAGAGCTATGGCCAATAAAAACGAAAATGATAAAAAAATGGAATACCTGAGACGCGAGGAAGTAAAAACCATGAAAAAGGACGTGCAAAAACTCAGGGAAGCCGAGGCTCAAAAAGAAAGAGAGAGAATAGCTCAACTCAGGGCAGAAGAAGAAAAGAGAAGGGAAGAAGAAAGACTAGCCAGAGCCAAAGAAGAAGCCGAAGCCAGGAAAAGGGCCGAAGAAACCGCCTCCACTAAAGCTACAGCGACCAAGGAAGCAATAAGGTCGGCCATTGAAAAAGAAGCGACCATAAAGAAAGAAGAGGTTGAGATCGCGGAAGAAAAAAGAAAAAAATTAGGAGAAAAATTAAGAGAAACTCAAGTCAGAGAAGAAGAAGAAAGAAAAAAATTTCTAGAAAGGGTGGCAGCTAAAGCCGAGGGGAGAGAACCAGAGCCAACTCCCTCTAGACCAGCGTCGCCGCCCATCTCCTCGAAAGAACCTGGTCCGCCACGCGAGGCTCCGACCAAAAAACCAAAAGTTGGGCTCCCTAGAATCGCGAAGTCCCGACTTCCAAAAGTTTCCGGCATTTTCCCCAAAAAACCCTCTGTTATGAATAAAGTGTGGGTCAGAATATTAATCTTGTTGCTCGTTTTTGGCATTTGGGCCGCTGTTGCTACCTTCTGGTACTGGTATTTTGCGGTCAGAGGCGAAGAACCGATTCCCGAGCAATCCGCAGAACCAATGGAGGAAACAGAGAAGCCCCCGCAAGAGCCGGTTGAACCCGAAGTCATCATGCCTGAAATAAACGAAATAATTCTCGGTTTTGGCTATCGCATACCCCAATCCCCCCGCACCATTGACACTATTGTCATCCATACCGTCTACAATACCCTGGGAGACGATGTTCACAGCTTGAAGGGGGTGCTGGATGAATACGAGATGTACGGGGTAGCAGCCCATTATTTAATTGACAGAGACGGAACCGTTTACCAGACAGCTCCCGAAGAAGCCATTGCCTATCACGCAGGCGTCAGCCAGATGCCTGACGGCCGCACAAACGTCAATAATTTTTCCATTGGTATAGAAGCGATTAGCCACAAAGACAATACCTTGACCGAAGAGCAATATATTTCCTTGGCGGGATTGGTAAAACATCTCAAGGAAAAATATCGGGTGCCGGACGAGAACATAGTGGGTCATAGCGATATAGCTCCGGACAGAAAGACCGACCCTTGGAATTTTGACTGGGAATATTTCCGTTCGTTAATTGACTAGTCCATTTTGGGGAAAAGTTGTGGAAAAACAACGCCATCTTGCCAATTTTATTCGCAACATAACCCGAGCCAAGGAATTGACAAGACTTTATGTTTTTTAGAAAATAAAAGCAGCACCTTCCAGCTGGGATCAAGGCCTAAAAAGCCGGTTCCCGGCCATATAGACAAAGTCCCAAGTTTGTCCGAAGGGACTAATAAAGGCCTGGCGGCCAAGTAATCTTATATTATAAATTGTGGCCTCAAGGCCTTTTTTCAATTGGCTGGATTTATGATATTGTTATGGTATTATTAAAGTATGAGAAAAAAACTCTTAAAAGAATTAAAAGAAAAATTGGAAAAGGAAAAAGCTTCTCTTGAGGAAGAGTTGGGAAAAATCGCCAAAAAAGATCCCGACCTAAAGGACGACTGGGATTCCAAGTTCCCCCGCTTTGATGGAGAATTCGGCGGCGCCGCTTTGGAAATCGGCGCAGACGAAGTAGAAGAATACGACGCCCGCCTGCCTGTAGAATATAGTCTGGAAACCCGCCTCAGGGATGTCAATTTGGCTTTGAGGAAAATTAAAAGCGGCAAATACGGAAAATGCGAAAACTGCAAAAAGAATATTAACGAAAAGCGGCTGGGAGCTTACCCTGCCGCTCGTCTTTGCATGAAATGTGAGAAAAATAAAGCGAGATAAATAAAAAGGCTTACTATAATTAATCAATAAATGCGTCTTGAAATTACCCCGTTTTGGAAGATAGAAGCGAAGCGACGTAAAAAACCAGAAGGTGGAGTTGCCCGAAGGCCATAATAAGGGAGATCCGCCTACGGCGGATAGTAGAAGAGGGGAAAATTTCTAAGGGCCGCCCCAAAAGCGGTTTTTTGTTTGGTTGTTCCGACGGAACAACTAATAGATATAGCCGAGAATTTGAGGATCTCCCACTCTTAAAGTCCTATAATTCATTCTGCCCCAGCCAATGTAGTTCATTTCCGAAATCACCACCCTATCGCCCGAAACTCTTTCTACGTACCCTACGTGGCCATAAAGAGGATCTCCTACCAGAGAGACCACCGCCCCAAATTGAGGAATGCAATATCTGCCTCGGCAAGTGGCGTAGCCCGAGGCTGCGGCATTTGGCAGCCAGTCCTTGGCATGGCCCCAACTGGGAATAGCTCTCTTCTGAGCTACCCACCAGGTGCATTGCCCGTAAGGATAATCGTGACTCCTCCCGTAGAAATTGTTAGTGGAAAGAGAACCGGCGCTTATCGGCTCAATAGAAGAGTAATAGGGCATCTCTCCGCCGGGAACAATTAACAGCTCCCCCTCGAAAATATCGTTATTTCCTCCCAAGTCGTTGAAAGCGACGATTTCGTCTGCTTTTGTTTTGTATTTGTCTGCTATGGATTCCACGGTGTCTCCCTTTTCCACCAAGTGCATCACTCCCGAAACCGGAAGAATGACCAATCTCTGGCCGGGTTGAATCAGAGCTGAATTCACATCGTTGGCCCAGACAATAGTGTCCACAGAAATATCGAATTTCTGAGCAATAGACCACAAACTGTCTCCATCTTTTACGGTGTATTGAATAATAGCTCTTCTGGCTTCTTCAAATTCAGACCCTTCAGCCAAAGCCCCCAGTACCTGGGGAGTCACGGTAATCGGAGGGGATATGGCTGCTAAGCTGTTTTTCTGGATTAAGCTCAAGTCAGGAGACTCTTTAATACTAAGGCCGGGAATTAAGAACGTATCTTCTCCTCTTTCTTCAAGAGGTTGAACAAAAAGAGGGGAAGAAATCGCTCCCCCGGAAGGACCGAAAGCACAAAGTAAAAAAAACAAAACCGCCGCAGTTCCTCCTAAATAAAGGAGAGGGTCTCTTTTTGAGCCCTTGAGATACGTTTTTATCCCCTGAGTCGCCTTCAAAAATCTATCCATATATGCTCTACTTTTAGGATACCAGGTACCCGAAAGAGGTCAAGCAATTTATCCACACCGAGCATCGCGTGTTAATGTTTTGTTCCGCAAAACATTTGTCAAAAATCTACTGCCTGACACAATATATGCTACAATTAATCTATGGATTTAACCTCCCTAAAAACCATTAAAAATCTACTCAAAAGCCGGGGGATCCGGCCCTCCAAGCGCCTCGGCCAGAATTTTTTAATTGACCGGCGGGCCGTTCGAAAAATTGTGGAAGCTGCCGAGCTGAAACCTACCGACCTTGTTTTGGAAATCGGTCCGGGTATCGGCACCCTTACCCAAGAACTAGCGAACAGGGCAAGAAAAGTAATTGCCGTGGAAAAAGACCAAAAGATGGTAGAAATACTTAGAGAAACGCTAAGGGGTTTTGACAATATAGAAATTGTCCGCGAAGATATCAGGATGTCCGACACCCCTCAAGATCTTGAGGGGTGTCGGACATCCCTCAAATACAAAGTGGTAGGCAATCTACCTTTTTACTTAACCGCTCCAGTTATCCGCCAATTTCTAGAACGCCCAGCTACTCCAAAACTGATGGTCTTGGTGGTCCAGAAGGAGGTAGCTCAAAGAATTTGTGCTAAACCACCTAAAATGAATCTTTTAGCCGTTTCCATCCAACTTTACTCAACCCCCGAGGTTGTTTATTGTATTTCTAAAAAATCTTTCTGGCCCCGACCCGAAGTCGACGCAGCAATAATAAAGTTAAAAGTTAAAAGTCAAAAGTTAAAAGTTAATAAAGATTTATTCTTTAAAATCGTCAAGGCCGGGTTTTCTCAGCCGAGAAAACAATTAATTAATAACTTATCAAAAGGCCTAAAAATTGATAAAAAGAAGATGGAGGCCTGGCTCCTAGAAAATAACATTAAGCCCAGCCAAAGAGCGGAAACCCTAACTATCATAGACTGGCTAAGGTTGGCGAAAGCCTACCTAACCTTAAAATGAAAAATTTACTATTAGTATTTATTATACTGTTCGCCGTCCTTCTTTTTATTGGAAATATTTTTTCCGCCGAATGCACTTACGAAGAAGGTTGCAATAGTACTTCTCAGTGGTGTTGGGAGGGATCATGCAGAGATTGTACTGAAGGATTTTCAAATTGTGATTTGGTTAAGGGCTGCGAAACCGAAGGGGAATGCGAAGAGTGCAAGCCCTCCTGGAGCTGTTCAACATATACCTGCGATGAATACTCTGTATACAGGTGCGCGAACAATGACTGCGGCAGAAAGGGCGGCGCTATGGAGGAGGGAACAATGTGGTATGAGTGCACCGAATGTGACGACGGATGCGGCGGCTCGTCATTTGAGAGAAACGGCCCCTACGGCCCAGATAATATTAGACCTTACGGTCAAGTTCCTGACTACCAAATTTGTCCTCCGGAATATAACGAGTGGAGCGAAACTCCGCCGGTACTGGAATGCTCAGGAAGCTGCTATCCTGCGCCAAAGCCAAAACCGCTTAACGATGACTCTCTTTTGCCAAAAAACGTAGCTGACGCCAAAGGTAAATACAAGCTGCCAATTAACTTCGGCTGGGAAGACAATATTGAAAAAGAAGTAGCCAAAGCGCCAAATTTTTGCCCCGTGGGTTCTTATGAGTTCAATATTCCCAACCCGTCACTGACTGAAATTGTCCCCAATACTCAATACGACCAATTAGTTACTACCAGCGACACCTCTTATAAACTGGAGTGCGAACTGAAATCCAATAATGATTACCAGTGGAAAGTCCGCGCCTGCCTCGATGACAACGCCGCTGACTGCGGCGAATGGTCGGACGAGCAATCGTTTTCCACCAGCTTGGCTCCAGAACCCATTTTTCCTTACGACCCGGACTGGACTGGCGAAAAAAGTGCAAAAAATATCGCTATTCCCGTTACTTTAGACTGGTGCGATGTGGAAGGGGCTACGGCCTATAAATTCAGAACTTACATTATAGAAAATGGAAATGGCGAGGAAATTTGTCATCCTTGGATGGAATTAGCCGGTGCCTGCGAACCACTGGTGTTAAAAAAAACTTTAAGGCCCCTGCCCCATCCTTCCGGGCTTTTTCTTTATTCTGATTTCCCAGATGAAGAAAAGGGATATTTCACAAAAGACACTGAATACCTTTGGGAATTAGCCACCTGTATAGAAGATGAATGTAGCGACTTTGGCCAAAAATGGAAATTTAAAACCACCGGTACCTTAGCTACTACGACTCTTAGTTGGCCGCCAGATGACCCGAGGGGGCAAAACCCAGTAGGCCTTCCTTTAATCCTTGACTGGAGCGATAAACCCGGAGTTAACTCCTATTGGTATGAAGTAACCGGAGACAAAAAGATTGAAGGAGGCACTCAACTTTCTCAACTTTCTTTAAATTATCCAGAACTTTCTCTTAACACACCTTATCATTGGAAAGTCTGGGCTTGTTGGGACTATCAAGCCAAAAAATGCGAAGCTAATCCTATCGGTGAAAGGGGCTTTAAAACTACTGGCGCCCCACCTAACCTTGATTATCCCTCTCCTGACGCTAGAGATGTGCCAATTCCGGTAAATTTTGACTGGCAAGATGTTGGCGGAGCCAAATCTTATGTTTTAAAAATTTCTGGAGATGGTCTGGCTGAAGAAATAATCGTGGAAGACAAATCAGAATTTGTAATGGGCTTTCCTGATTTCAACATTCGTCAAGAAAAAACTTACACCTGGCAAATTAAAACCTGTGCTTGGGAAGGAGGAAAGGCCTGCGGTGATTATAGTGGCCCCCGAACTTTCACCACTTTCCGGCTACCTGCTCCCACAGAACCCTCACCAATAGATGGAGGCCAACTATCCACCGACATAAAATTTCTTTCCTGGGGGAGCGTTGAAAGAGCCAAGGCCTATCAGTATCAAATTAAACTTCTTTCTCTGTCAGAAAAAGAGATAGACGAAACCTGTCCGCCTTTAATAGGAAAAAATTTGTTTGAAAAACCCAAAATTGTTCTTGGAAGTTCTGATTTTGTTGAATTAAAATGTCTAGGCCAATATCAATGGCAAGTAGCTGCCTGTTTGGATAAAGATTGCCAGGAAGTAGGGGAGTGGTCAAACTGGACTTTTTCTCTGGTCGAACCTAGTGAAATTAAAAAAGGGGGATTAGTCCCTTGCGGTCAAACTTATGATAATCCTCAGACTCCTTGGAACGAAAGAGAACCCTGCCAAATAAAACATTTCTTTTTATTAATCAAAATTATTCTTGATTTTATTTTCACCAGGATAATCCCTCTGGGTTTGGTCTTACTGACCCTGGCTACAGGAGCGATGTTTTATTTTTCTCTGGGCGGCAAAGTTATCCCTATAATGAGAATCAAGAGGATGTGGAAGTACGCCATCATTGGGATTTTGCTAACTTTCTTTGCCTGGAGTTTGGTCAATTTAATTCTAAAACTGGCCGGCTTTAATATTGGCATCTTTGGTAATTGGTATTTATGAAAAACAGAATTTTAATTATTTTGGGACTTTTCTTAACTGTGATTCTCTTAGGTTTTTTAACTAACTGGCATTTTCGGGAAATGATAAAAAATCTTAAAGAAAGCTCCTCTGAACTTAAAAAAATCTCTGCTCCTCAAATAGAGTCAGAGGAAAAATTATTGAAGGGCTTACCTTTCTTTTCTTCTGAAAATAACTACCAAGAATTTACTAGTTCAGACCAAAAATTAAAAATAAAATATCCGGCCAGCTGGTTGGTTGGTCCTCGAACTGAATACCTACAAGAACTCATTCCTCCGGATTGGAAAGAAGCTCACGATTTAAAAATTATTTTTTCGGCCCAATATCTGGGGGTAAAAGGTTTTGCCCAAATAATTGTTTATCAAGGAAAATTTAATTTTTCAGTTCAAGAGATATTTGAAAAAATGCACCAAACTAACCGTCAACAGGGCTGGCAGGTAGAAATATTAGATTCCCAAATTGAAAAAGATGAAGGAATTTTTGAAGCAATTTATACTTCTGAAACCAATAAATTTCATTCTCGAGAAAAAATTTTAAAAACGGATAAAGAAAATACCTTTATTATTAGTTTTGTTGCTCCTGAACAATACTGGCAGAATTTTACCCAAGAAGTGGATTTGGTCTTGATAGAACCTTAAAAATATGCTAAAGTTAAATAAAAAGAGGGGGAGGTGAAAGATGTTTAAAAAATTTTTGATTGGAGTGATTTTGTTAGTTTTGATTGGAAGCATAGGCTGCACCTGTGGTTCAGCGCCAAAGCCTTTGCCGACGCCAGCACCAACGCCGAGTTCAACACCAACGCCGGAACCAGCACCGACGCCGACAGAAACACCGAAGCCAGCTCCACCAGAAGATGTAATTTATGCTCCTGATCTCATAAATTATTATTTTGACCAGTTTCCGGAAATAAAGTTTGATTATGGTAAAGTAGTCAAGGTTCGAGGAGTAGTAATTGAATGGTACTCTTGGAAAGGTGCTACATTAATTGTTCTTGGGCCAAAGGTTGATGATGCGGCGGTGGAGTGTGGATTCAATGACAAAAAAGAAATAGCAAAAACAAGAAAATTAATGGCTGGTAAAAAAAATGGACCCATTAAAAACGGGCCTGAAGTAGTAATAGAAGGGAAACTTCGGGATTACGGCTGGCCCAATTATATAAGATTGACGGATTGTTTATTAATATATGTCTATTAATTTAGGTAATTTAGGAAAAAGAGAAAGGGGTCCTTCGGGGCCCTTTTTGTTTTCTTTTATTTTCTGATTGTGGTACAATGAAAGTGGGTATGAAAAAACCGGCCAGAAAAAAAATATTTTTCTTTTTGATTTTTTTAGGGATTTTCCTTTTTAGTTCAGAAGTTTTGGCCTTAGAACTTAATTGGCCTTCTTCTCCTTTGGGCACGGATATTGAAGAAGCCCTTACCCCTGAGGGTGGATTGCCTAAATTAGTTCAATATTTTTATGAATGGTTTATTTGTTTGGGCGGTTTTGCCGCTTTTATTGCTTTAATCTGGGCTGGTTTTCAATACTTAACTTCAGCCGGTGACACAATCAAAATGAAGGACGCTCTGAGCCGAATCAGGTCAGCCGGCATAGGATTAATTTTGCTTTTAGCTTCAGTTTTAATTCTCAACGCTATCAACCCTCAATTGGTCCAATTAAAAATGCTGGAAGTAAAGATACCTAGTTTAGATATTCAGGAGGGAGACCTAGAGAAAATCCAACCCTCTTTTGAACCTTGTCAAAAAATAGAATTTTGGGAAGCTCCTAATTTTGAAGGAAAGTCATTTTCTAGAGAAGATCTCAGCCCCAAGGAATTTAAAGAAATACCTTTAAGAGGGTATTGCGATGATAATAATAAGTGCTCATTAAAGACCTATAAAGATAAAAAAGGTAAAGAAGTCGGAGGAATGTGCCAGATAAAGCTTTATAGCAAACCAGGCTGCAAGGATGAATATTATATAAGAGACCTAGGTCCTGGCGAACATCCAGATCTTAGTGCTGAAGTTAGTTATGAAACAGTCGGGTGTATTAAAGTAAAACAAATACCTGAACTAAATTTAAACATCCCTGGATTATAATATGTTAAAAATTAAAAGCCAAAAGCCAAAATTAATTCCTGTCCTATTCTTAGTTTTTTTGGGTCTTTTTCTTGTTGCTCAACCAGCCCGGGCTGATTTTTTAGGAATAGTTGACTCCATCTGGGGAGCAATTAAATCCTCTCTGGATGCTCTGGATTTTATTGACACTACCATTTTGAAATATCTGGTTACTTTTGGTATTGTCGTTGTTTTTTCTCAAGCGTTTTTATTCCTTTCGGCTTTTCTTTTAGATTGGGCAATTAATTTGCCAGTTCAGGTTGGCAACAATTTAGTAATGGCTGGCTGGAATTTTACTTCCGGTTTGGTTAATTTATTTTTTATTTTAGCTTTAGTCGCCATTGCTTTTTTCTGGATTTTCAAAATGGAAACCTGGGGAATGAAAAAAGCTTTACCTCGATTAATCATTATTGCTCTTTTAATTAATTTTAGTTTGCTTTTTGTCAAAATTTTTGTTGATATTGGTGATGTCTTTCTCCAAAGTTTATTAACTACCTTCGGAAAACCCAGTGTTTTCTCCTGGGCAAAGGATCTTTTTTCTGAAAATTTTAGTTCTTTTATTACCATAATTTTAGGCATACCCTCAGCTTACATCCTTATGGCCCTTATACCGGGAGTTAGCTCTTTGGTGGCGGCTGGAATTGGCACCTGGTTTTTACTTGATGTTACTGGGGTAACCGGCGGATTCTTTTTAAATACCTTGGTCTGGGTATTTTTAAGCTTGGTGTTAGGCTTAGTTTTTCTGGCCTATTTCCTTTTGTTTTTAATCAGAATTATAGCTATTTGGCTTTTGGCTATTTTTGCCCCCTTGGCCCTTTTTGCCTACATTTTCCCCAAAACTGAGAAATTCTTTTCTGAATGGTTAAAAAATCTTCTCAACTGGGTATTTTTAGGGGTAGTGGCTTTATTTTTGCTGGGCCTGGGAATAAAATTGTTTGGTATTGTCTCAGGACCAGAAACAATTGAAATTGGTGGCCGAGGAACGATATTTTTCCCTGTTTTCCCTTATTTGTTTTTGATTGTTTATTTAATAGTATGTCTATATGCCGCCAAAAAATTCACCCCCAAAGGTACAGAAATGGTCTGGCAGGTTGGTGCAATGGCTCTGACTAGGAGCATGGGATTAACTACTCCGGGAGCAGGTGCATTAACCCGGCGATTTGAAATAAAGAGGGCTGAAAAAAGACAAGCAGAAGCAAAAAGAATAGCAGCGGAAATGAAAGCTCAAAATCGACCCATTACCCTTAGAGAAAGGTTAAAAACCGGGGTCTGGACTCGAAGACCAACCCCGGAAAAAGTATTTGAGGCAGGGAAAAGAGCAGAAGTCAGAGAAAAAAGATTAAAAGAAACGGCTTTAGCTAGAGAAATAGAAAGAGTAAAAGGATGGGGGCCGGGCCGCCAAAACGACGAACTGCTCAGACAGCAAAGAGCGGTTATGAAAAACTTTGAAAGAATCGCAGCTATTGTCCAGCAACAGGCAGAAAAAGGAAAAATTGGGCCCGAGGCGGAAAAACTAATCAAAGAGGCGGTTAAGGGAGGAGCCAACCCCGACCTGATTTTAGCCAGACGACCCGATTTGGCAACAACACTCGGCAAAAATATAAAAGATGTGATGGATAAAATAGATGCTAAAACATTCAGAGAAAAAACCCAGATAGAAGCTATGAGGCATCCCGAAGTGATCAAAAATTTCTTAATGGATGGCAACAAATTTGACGAATTTACTAAAAATGCCAGCAGGACAACGAAAGCTGCAATAAAAGAAGGTTTTGTGGCAAACGCCCCACAGCTCAAGCCCAATCAGTTTCCCTCGCATTACCAAGCAGTTGTAAAAGACAGATTAACAAAAATGTTTAAAACAAGCCCCAGATGGCAGACAAAATAAGGGCCTCGCTATGGCGAGAACCTTGTTTTGTTAATAAGTAAGCATTTAATCTTGAATTAAAAAACTATGCCGAGAAAAATAAATCTGCCGGACAAAGCGCCGGACATTATCAAGGACGTCCTGAAAAAAAATGACCTTTGGGAAGAGGAGAATTTTGAAAAATTCCTTGAAGACCCCGAAAAATATCAAGAAACGCTAGAAGAATCCTCGGGCTACAAACTTTCAAACTTAATTAATAGATGCGCCGAGGGAGAAATATCATTGGAAGAACTTCCTTCTTTAATTAAAAAAGAGTTGGATATCTCAAAACAAAAAGCCAATAAAATCAGCAAAGAGTTGGAAGAAAAAATTCTACGGATAGAAGAGATAGAAGAAGTTGCCCCGGCGTCAGGGGGAATAAAACCTAAAAAACCGGATATATATCGCGAACCAATACAATAAATACAAAAGCCGACTATAAAAGCCGACCCCTCTGGGGTCGGCTTTTTCTTCATCTAAAAATTCCCCAATCTTTTAATGCGTCTTTTTCTTTGTCATCGAGAGGAAAATTTCCCTCCTCTTCCTTTTTTTCTCTCTCTCCAGGTTGCTGCGGAAAGCCGCCGCCGGAAAGTTTTTTGAAAAGAGCGATGGCTTGGAGCAAGGACTTATCAAAACCCTCAGCACCGTCCACCCCGACTTCTGTTCGAGCATTGTATATGTAAGCAATCAGTCTTTCGGTTAATTTATCGCCAAACCGATAAACCTCTTTTCTTAATTGCGGGTCTGAATCAATCTCTCGTTGAATTTCTTCCGGGGTTTTCCCTCGGGCTTTGGCCCGCAATTTCATCACTAAGCCCATGGTCTGCTCGGCTTGAGTATCGGTTGTATGCTCCATCGCCCGGGATTTAAATCTTTCCTCCTCGGGTTGGGACATTAATGCCTCCAGTTTTGCCGGCACCCTTACTTCTTCGATGACCAAGCGAAACTCGCCCTCCTTGAAACCAGCTTTCACTAAAGGAGATTCGGGGTCGTGAAATATTCGATCCGCTTCGTCTTTGATTTTTTTAAGATTCTGAGTGGCTGTCTTCCAAACGTGCTTGCCGACAGCAATTCTTACTGCCTCGCGGACGGCATCTTTTAGATATTCTGATAACTCTGCTTCAGTTGTGGGTACTTTGGCTCTTACCACTTCAATAAGCCTGCCGTCACGAGGAAAAGAAAGATACACTGTAGAGTCAACGGTCAGCGGCTGCGAGCCGTACCCTTCACCAACCTTGGTCGCCTTGGTGTAGGCCTGAACGGGAGGTATAGCCACTTTGTACTGTCCGCTGGATACCCTGATTAAATAGTTCCAGCGGAAAAACCAGGGAATGAAATGAGGGCCTGGTTCGCAAAAAGCAACCGGGTTACCCATAATCACCTTGACTCCGAGTTCTGTCGGTCCTACTCTCCGCACAGAAAGCAGCAACCAAATCAATAAAACTGCTCCAATAATCCATCCTAACATTTCTTGCCTCCTTATATTTAATTTTACCCTCCATTATACTCCTTTTCTTTGCCCTTGTCAATAACTCTGCTATAATAAAAACAGTATGGCGCGATATACTGTTCCCAAATTCATTGAGCACAAAGCCAAAATAGTAGGGCCCCTGACTTTCCAGCAATTTCTTTACATCGGGGGAGCTGCGGCTATTTGTTTTATTCTTTATTTCACTCTTCCCCTTTTTTACTTTATCATGACCGCTCTGCCTGTTATGCTGGTGGGGGCGGGCTTGGCTTTTGGCCAAATCGGGGGAAGATCTTTGCCTGTTGTGTTGAAAAATTTCCTTTCTTTTTCTTTCGGCCCTAAAATTTATCTCTGGAAGAAAAAAACCAGCCTGCCCCCGAAATTCAAGGAAAAGAAGGTGGAACCGGAGCTGAAAAAAGCCGAGGAAACGCCAGTGCCCACGGCAGTAGGGAAGAGCAAGCTGAAAAATCTTTCCACCCAGGTGGAAACCGGCACAAAATAAACAATAATTTATAAGACATAATGAATAATGACAAAGAAAAATTCAAAAATGAATTTAAACAAAAACTTTACCGGTGGGTTTTAAAACTTTTAAGATTCGTTGACGAATTACCAAAGAAAGACAGTGTTTCGCGAATTTTAGGAGACCAATTAATTCGAAGTGGCACAAGTATTCTATCAAATTATGTGGAAGCTCATTCTTCAAGCTCTAAACGAGATTTTGCCCACTATTTCCGAACCTCATTAAGATCGGCAAACGAAAGCAAGGTTTGGCTCGCTCTTTTACGAGACATTAAACGTGGAGAACAAGAAGAAATTAACGACTCATTGAAAAAACTTCAGGAAATAGCTGCCATCTTGGCTTCAAGTCTTATTACACTTAAGAAAAAATAGAAAATTATTCATTTTAAATTGTCATTATATTTTATTAATTTTTAATTATCAATTAAAATCATGCCAACGGCTTCCACTCAATCATTTTTGGAGATCGATCAAATACGCGAGGGGGTGATTATTTTGAAAAATAAAGCCCTGAGGGCTGTGTTAATGGTCTCTTCTTTGAATTTCGCTTTGAAATCTGATGAAGAGCAATCAGCTATTATCTCCCAATTCCAGAGTTTCTTAAACTCTCTGGATTTTACCTGTCAAATTATTATCCAGTCTAGAAAGTTAAATATCACGGGCTACCTAGACAAAATAAAGGAATTGGCCAATAAGCAGCAAAACGATCTTTTAAAAATCCAAACCAAGGCATACCATGATTTCATAGAAGAACTGGTGGGAGAAGGAAATATTATGTCCAAGCACTTCTTTGTGGTGGTGCCTTTTACGCTTTTGGAAGCTAAAGAGCCGACGGGAGGAGGATTACTAAGGGCCCCGAAGGTCCCCACACTGACCGAAGAGACCTTCCAAAGGTGCAAACAACAATTGTGGCAAAGAATGGAATTTGTGGCTTTGGGATTAAGAAGGTGCGGACTGCAGGCCATTCCCTTGACTACGCCGGAATTAATTGAATTGTTCTGGGGTCTCCATCACCCAAAGCAGGCCGAGGTCGGCTATTATCCCGAGGTACCTCCGGAACTATCTAAATAAACCAATCAAACCAATCGTCAAAAAAAATCATCAGGGTTTCATCAAATATGAAATTATTCAAAAAAAAGAGGAAAAGAGAGCCTATCCCCGAAAAAATCTTTGAATCGGAGCCCATTAGGGCGGTGGATATCGTCGCGCCTGCTTCAATTGAGGTAAAACCATCTCATTTGGTCCTGGGAGAAAGATTGACCAAGTCCTTTTTCATTTTTTCCTATCCCCGCTATTTGAGCACGGCTTGGTTCGCACCAGTAATCAACCTGGATGTGCCCATGGACATCTCTTTTTTTATCCACCCCATTGACGCCGGCCTCATTTTAAAACAACTAAGAAAAAGGATTACCGAGGTTCAGGCCGAAATCTCGGAAAGGGAAGAAAAAGGGCTCATCAGAGATCCGGCTCTAGAAACCGCTTATCGTGATATTGAAGAGTTAAGAGATAGATTAATGACCGCCCAAGAAAGAATGTTTCAACTGGGCCTTTATTTAACGGTTTACGCTGATTCGGAAAAGGAATTGGACAGTGTTGAAACAATCCTCCGCTCTATTTTAGAGTCAAAGCTGATATACATAAAACCGGCTCTCTATCAGCAAAAAGAAGGCTTTATTTCCACTTCTCCCTACGGCTTGGACCAATTAACTGTTCATGCTCCGATGAATACGGGACCGCTATCCTCTTGTTTTCCCTTCGTTTCCTTCGACCTCAGTTCTAATGAAGGAATTCTCTACGGCGTCAATCAGCATAATAATTCACTGGTGCTTTTTGATAGATTCAGCTTGGAAAATGCAAACATGTGCGTTTTCGGAACCTCGGGGTCCGGAAAATCATATATGGTAAAATTGGATACCTTGCGTTCTTTGATGTTGGGAACAGATATTATTATCGTTGACCCGGAAAACGAATACCAGGCCTTGGCGGAAGCTGTCGGCGGCTCCTATTTTAAAATGTCTCTGAGTAGTCCCCACCACATTAATCCTTTTGAATTACCCATCCCCCGAGAGGACGAAAAACCGGAAGATGTTTTAAGGTCAAGCATTATCAACTTGGTGGGGTTAATGAGAATAATGCTGGGGGGGCTAACCCCGGAAGAAGACGCCATTATGGACCGAGCCCTTACCGAAACCTACGCCGCAAAAGACATTACCCCTGGGTCTGATTTTTCCAAGGCAGAGCCGCCCCTGATGTCAGATTTGGAGAATGTCTTAAAAACCATGGAGGGGGCCGAGTCTCTGGTTACTAGGGTCAGAAAATATACCCGCGGCACTTACGCCAACTTCTTCAATAACCCCTCCAACGTCAATATGAAAAACAATTTGGTGGTTTTCGGCATCAGGGACATGGAAGAAGGGTTGAGGCCTATGGCTATGTATATCATCACCCGCTATATCTGGAACCAAATTCGTTCAGAGCTCAAGAAAAGAATCTTTGTGGTAGACGAAGCCTGGTGGCTGATGAAATCGGAAGACGGGGCCTCCTTCCTTTTCGGCATCACCAAGAGAGCCAGAAAATACTGGCTGGGGGTGACCACTATCACCCAGGACATCAACGATTTTATGAAATCGGAGTACGGCAAACCCATTATTACCAATTCCGCCCTTACTCTTTTGATGAAACAAAGTCCGGCCACCATTGACGTTACTCAAAAAACATTCAGCCTGACCGACTGGGAAAAAGATCTGCTGCTGGGGTCGGCGGTAGGGGAGGGAATCTTCTTCGCCGGCCAAAAGCACGTGGCAATAAAAATAATGGCCTCTTATTCAGAGGACCAGTTCATCACCACAGCTCCCGAAGAAGTGATGAAAATAAAGAAAGCCAAAAAGAAAATAAAAAAGAAATAACGAAGTAAGAGAAAATAACGCCCGAGTTTGTCCGCCTACACGCTTAATTAACTATACTATAGCACGGGTAATTAGGTAAAAATTAGGAGTTACGGATAGGACCTGATTACTATATGTCTTTCTGGCTCTAAGCCAACGCTCTCGGTAACCACATCTCCGCGCGAAGCCAGCGCCAAATGAACAACCCTTCTTTCAAAAGCTGGCATAGGTGGGAGGTGTTTTTCTTTTTTGGTCAAGACCACTTCGTCGGCCGCCTCTTTAGCCATTTCTTTTAAGTACTCGGCTTTTTTCTTTTTGTAGTCATTGATGTCGAGGTTGATATAAAAAGGGCCGTCTGCCGCTACCTGTTTCCTTAATATAGCCCTTAAAAGGTGCTGGGTCTCAGCCAGGGTTTGCCCTCTTTCTCCAATTAAAATCTGCGGCTCATCCATTTTTAAATTAATGGACACGGTGGAATCTTGCGACGAAGTTATTTCTATCTCTGCCTCAAAATCGGCCTTGGCAAAGAAGGCCTTGCTGACTTCTTTAATTTTTTCTAAATTTATCTGCGTCATTTTTCCTTTTTATTTCTTCCTTAAGATAACATATTGCTGGACGATTGTAAAGATGGTGGTCGTCAGCCAGTATAAAGCAATGGCCGAGGGCAGACGCCATAAGATGAAAACGGTGAAAAGTGGAAAAAAATAGAGCATTTGCTTCTCCATCATCGAAGACAAGTCGGGGGGACCAGATTCCCGGGTTTTTTTCTTGGGAGCAACCATTTTTGTCTGCACGAATTGGAAAATACCGGTGATAATCGCGAGAACCGCAGAGGCTTCAGCCAAATTAACGATACCCAAGAAGGTAGTATCTATTGGGCCGGGGCAGGACACGAAACCGTATAAATATTTGAGCTGTTCTGTCCCAAAACCCCGCCAAAAAACCCGAAAAAGACCGATCAGAATCGGCAGTTGAATCAAAAGGGGCAAACAGCCGGAAAAAGGATTAATCTTCTCCTTTTTGTAAAACTCCATCATGGCCCTGGCCTGCTTCTCTTTGTCATCCTTGAATTTATCCTGAATCTCTTTTATTTTTGGCTGGAGCTCCCGAAGGGATTTTTGGGCCCGGATAGCTTTGGCGCCCAGAGGATAAAGGATAAGCTTGATCAGAAGCGTCAAGACGATAACGGCAATCCCGAAATCCTGCCCCGGCAAATACAAATACAGCAAAACCAGCGCATTAAACAGCGGTTGGTATAGTATTAAATTGAAAGCATCAACAAAAAAGCTTATCATATTCTATGGCAAGTCTACTCCTCCAGAATGATAAGGATGGCACTTTAATATTCTTTTAAGCCCCCGCCAACTTCCCGATAAAGGCCCGTATTTCTGAATGGACTGCTTAGCATACTCTGAACAACTAGGATAAAAACGACAACGAGGCCCAAAGAAAGGGGAAATAAAAAATTGATAAAATTTAATAATTTTTAGAAATAGTTTTTGGATCACGTTAATTTACCCCTTTGAAGAATTTTTTTTACCGCAGCTTTTATTTCTTCAAAATTTTTGGTTTCAGAACCCTTTAAGGCCACCCAAACCCCATCAAAACCAACTCTTATTTCTGAAAGCTTTTTTCTCACTGCTTCCCTTAATCTTCTCTTGATTTTGTTCCTCAAAACAGCTTTTTTGGCAACCTTCTGTCCCACCACAAAACCAAAACGGCTTGTTTCGAGGTTATTCTTGGTAAATTTAAGCAATAAAAAATCTTCCCTTATTCCTTTCCCTTCTTTAAAAACCCGTTCAAGGTCGGTTTTCTTTTTTAGGCGATTTTTTAGGGGCAACATAGTCGCCATCTTTTTTTTCTCCTTCTCCTGCTTAATATCTTTCTCCCGCCGCGCTTTCTTTTGCGGTTCATAAACCCATGTGTTTTCTTTCTTTTTCTCTTTTTGGGCTGATAGGTAATACTCATAGATTTTGATTGAGGCCTTATTAAGATTTTAACACCTTATCCCCATTTTTTCAAC
>Ga0190360_1000713_pt1 | contig 18059 bp, 16 predicted proteins | sample 48721834_MG_FD_161271 | JGI IMG/M metagenome (GOLD analysis project Ga0190360, IMG submission 161271) | Hydrothermal vent microbial mat bacterial communities from Southern Trench, Guaymas Basin, Mexico - 4872-18-3-4_MG | ecosystem: Environmental > Aquatic > Marine > Hydrothermal vents >... | reverse complement strand
CTATAACCATTCCGGATTCAACTTATATACTGAATTATACGATACCTGATACAATTTCAATTGCAGAAAAAGAGAAAAGAACAAATGTGAATATCGATATTTTGGTTAAGAAAAAGGAGTTTGAAACAGTTTATAATCCTGGAAAATAGAATAGTCAAGAACTAAATCTCGTATTCTTTTATTTTATTATATAGGGTCTTGTAACTTACATTTAAGAGTTTTGCTGCCTTAACCTTATTATTATTTGATATCCTCAATGCCTTTTTGATTACTTCAACCTCTGATTTTCTTCTCCCGATATCACCAGCCGCCTTGAGATCAAGCGGTAAAGAGGTAGGTTTTTCTTCTTTTAAAATGACGATATCTTTTTCTGTAATTAAGTCATTCTCGGAGAGGATTATCGATCTTTCAATAATATTCTCGAGTTCTCTTACATTTCCTGGCCAGTTATACTCCTTCAGTTTTTTCAGTGCCTTACTATCTATCCCCCTTATTTTTTTGTTGAGTAATACTGAGTATCTCTTTAGGAAAAAATTGGCAAGTAAATCGATATCAGATTTTTTCTCTCTTAAGGGGGAAAGATTTATAGGGAAGACTGAAAGTCTATAGTAAAGGTCCTCCCTGAATTTTTCTTCTTTCAGTAGTTTATTTAAATCTCTATTAGTGGCAGTTATTATACGGACATTAACTGGGATGTCAGTTCTTCCGCCAATCCTCTGTATTTTTTTCTCTTCTATTACCCGTAATACCTTTGCCTGGGTTGAAGGTGGCATATCTCCAATCTCATCGAAAAACACCGTTCCCCCTTCGGCGAGCTCTATTTTGCCGATTCTCTCCTCAACCCCTGTGGCAGTACCCTTTTCTATCCCGAATAATTCACTTTCAACAAGTGTATCAGGTATTGCAGCCGAATTAATAACAACGAAAGGTTTATTGCCCCTTTTACTCCACTTGTGTATTGCCCTTGCAAAGAGCTCTTTTCCAGTTCCACTTTCTCCTGTAAGTAGTACCGTGGTATCTGTTGGAGCAACCTTCAAAGCCAACTCTTTTGCTTTTCTAATATCTTCTGAATCACCAATAATTTCATAACCTTCTTTAGAAAGTAACGCCCTTCTTCGTTCATCAATTGCCCTTTTCAATTTAAAAATTAAGCCATCAGGATCAAATGGTTTCTGTATAAAATCCCACGCACCACTTTTTATTGCCTTGATAGCAATTTCCACATCACCGTAAGCTGTGATAATAATGATGGGTATATTGTCAATTTTCTTTACCCTCTCCATTAGCGCAATACCATCCATTCCCTTCAACTTCAGGTCAAAAATAGCTGCATCGTATTTTCCCACATTAAAATTTTTCAAAGCATATTCACCCGATGGAAAATCATAAACCTCAAATCCGGCTTTCTTTATATTTCTTTTCAGCATTTCTCTAAAATTGTCTATGTCATCAACAAGAAGAATCCTGGCCATTACAAGATTATCTCCGTTATTGTTCCTTTTCCCTTCTTACTTTGCACCGTGATGCTCCCACCATGCGCCTCTACTATTTTTTTTGTTAACCACATTCCTATACCAATGCCTCTTTCTCTACCTGTGTGAAATAGATCAAACATGGATGAAAGTTCCTCTTTATTCATACCCTTGCCATGATCAGAAATTCTTATTTTTTTCCTATTATTAATGTTTCTTACAGTGATATTTATTTTTCCTTTACCATTCATCGATTTTATACTGTTGTCTATAATATTATTAAAAACCTTAGAAAGTAAATCGGCATCGCCTTCAATTACATCGTTACCATAAACTCTCTTTTGGAGAATTATACCCTCTGGAGTATAGATAGAAGAAATAATATTGGAAATACTGACTTTGGTTTTTTTCAAGAGTAAGGGTTTTGAAAGCATCAGAAGACTATCAGCGGTTCTGTTTAATAGGAAGGCCTCTTTTAATATTCTTTGAGCCAATTCTTTGTCCTTCAGCAATTTTGAATAACCAATGATGGTGCCGGTCGAATTTCGTATTTCATGTAATACGGTACTCATATTCTTCCCAATTTCAAAGAGGAACTTTTTCTCATTCATCTCTTGTTCTATTTTTTTGAGCCTATCGATTTCATTTTTGTAGTTTTTTACAAGTTCCTGAAGACTATTAACGAGATAATTATCTGTTTTATCGATGATCTCTGTCCGTTTAGATTTCGTAGGAGTCCTTAAAACAAGGAGAATTATTCCTACAAGGATAAATCCAAAATAGATAAAAAACTTAATCCCCATTGAGAAATTCAATCTCAAAATTGCACCTGCTATCTCAGGATTTGATAATGAGATAAGTACGAATCTTTTTCCTGTTTTAAATAAACCATTTCTGACCCCCCAAAATAACGTAGAATCTGGAAAAACATTTAGTTCTTCAACGGTTCCTTCTCCTACACTCATAAGTATTTTACCATTATTAGAGTAGACTGTTATCTTTTTTGTATTGTATTTATGCAAGAAATCATATAATACCTTATAGTCAATAGAATCGCCCCTGATATAAGGTTTAATTGTTTCAAAAGTAAGCCTTAGTTTCGAATCAAGTTGAGAAAAAAGGGTGTTTCTCATCTGGAGCAAGATCATCGTTGAATTTATATCCATCCATATAAACAACAAGAAAAGAACGAGGATGGATATTTTCAATGACTTCATAAATCAAGTGCCCTCCTCCCAGGAAGAAAGATATTTTTTCTGTTCCTCAGAGAGTTTGTCAATTTGTATACCCATTGTTTTTAGTTTTATTGATGCAATTCTGTTGTCAATTTCTCCTGGAATTTTGTATACGCTTTTTTCAAGGGTGGCTCCACTTTCCTTTAAGTATTTTGCAGCCATAGCCTGATTTGCAAAACTCATATCCATCACAAGGGCAGGATGTCCTTCTGCCGCTGATAGATTGACAAGTCTGCCTTCTGCCAGTAAATTTATTCTTTTTCCATCTGACAGTGTATATTGGTCTACATAATCTCTGATTCGCTTTTTACTATTTGAAACTTCTTCAAGTCCCTGTTTATTAATTTCTACATCAAAATGACCAGAATTTGCCAGAATTACATTATCTTTCATCTGCAAAAAATGTTTCTTTTTGATAACATTTTTGTCTCCAGTTACCGTAAGGAAGATATCACCTATTTTTGATGCATCATCCATTGGCATAACATTAAATCCATCCATTGCAGCCTCGAGTGCCCTTACTGGATCGACTTCACAGACTATAACCTTTGCCCCCATTCCGGATGCCCTCATTGCTACACCCTTTCCACACATACCATATCCTACAACCACGAATGTAAGACCTGCAATCAGTATATTCGTTGAGCGAAGGATACCATCAATGGTAGACTGACCTGTTCCATATCTGTTGTCAAAGAGGTGCTTTGTATCAGAATCATTTACAGCAATAATAGGGTAGCCGAGCACCTTTTGTTTTGCCATACTTCTTAATCTTATTACACCAGAGGTTGTTTCCTCAGTTCCACCAATAATTGTTGGAATAAGTTCTTTGTAACTTCTATGAATTGTGCTGATGAGATCTGCCCCATCATCCATTGTAATATGGGGTTTTCTTGAAATAATTTCTTCTATATGTTGATAATAAGTCTCCTCGTGTTCCCCTTTTATAGCGAAAACAGGGATGTCGTAATCAAGGGAGAGTGAGGCAGCTACATCATCCTGAGTGGAAAGAGGATTTGAAGCTGTAAGATACACATCCGCTCCCCCTGCCTTTAGTGTTCTCATTAGGTTGGCGGTTTCTGTCGTTACATGGAGACAGGCACCTATTTTTAATCCTTGGAGAGGTCTTGTTTCTTTAAATTCTTCCCTAATAAACTTCAATACAGGCATAAAACTATCTGCCCATAGGATCCGTTCCTTACCTTTTTCCCTTAAGTTAGGGTCTTTTATGTGGTATTCCATTAAAACACCTCACTTTTTAATTGCTCAACTTTGTCCTTTAATTCCCATGTAAATCCTTCCTCTTCTCTACCAAAGTGTCCATAAACTGCAGTACTTCGGTATATAGGTCTTTGAAGTTCCAGCGTGTCAATAATTCCCCTTGGTGTTAGATTGAAAACCTTCTTTATAGCCTTGACGAGTTTTTCATCTTCAACTTTGCCTGTTCCAAATGTATCGGCATATATTGAAACTGGTTCCTCCACACCGATCGCATATGCAAGTTGAATTTCTATCCTTTTTGCTATTCCTGCTGCAACAATATTCTTTGCGATATATCTTGCCATATAAGCAGCGGAGCGATCAACCTTTGTTGGATCCTTGCCAGAGAAGCAACCACCTCCGTGTTTTCCTATTCCACCGTAGGAATCCACCATAATTTTCCTTCCTGTAACCCCTGTATCTGCCTGAGGGCCTCCTATAACAAATCTTCCGGTTGGATTTATTAGAATTTTTGTACCATTAGACATTAATTCGGAAGGAATTATTTTTTTTATAACCTTTTCTACTATTACTTCTTTTAGTTCTTTTTCTGAGACGTTTGGATCGTGTTGGGACGAAACGACTACAGCAGTAACCTTTACAGGTCTATCGTTTTCATATAGAATTGTCACCTGGGATTTTCCATCCGGTCTTAAAAAGTCCACCCCTTCATATTTTCTTATTTCAGCGAGCCTTTTAGCGAGTTTATGCGCTAACATAATTGGCATAGGCATAAGTTCCTGGGTTTCATCACTGGCATATCCGAACATCATACCTTGATCTCCTGCTCCGCCTGTATTGACACCCAGTGCTATATCGGGGGATTGTTCCTGTATCATCGTAAGGACAGCACAAGAATTATAATCAAACCCATATGCATTGTTAGTATATCCTACATCTTTGACAACTCTTCTTACAATCTTTGGAATTCCAACATATGCTTCCGTAGTTATCTCACCAGCCACAAGAACAAAACCCCTTGATGTAACAGTTTCTACAGCTACCCTGCCGAATGGATCTTTTTCCAGAACGGCATCAAGAACAGCATCAGATATCTGATCGCATAGTTTATCAGGATGTCCTTCTGTAACAGATTCGCTTGTAACTAACCTTCCCATTATATTCCTCCTTACCTTGTTTCTATTTTTGAAAAATCACCTATATCAACTTTCCTAAAATAACCATTGACCACAGAATTCTCACCAATAATTGAGGACTCAATTAAAAGGTTTTCTATTGAAGAACCATCGTAAAGAATAGAATCCCTGACAATAGAATTTTTTATGTGTACTTTGTTACCCACAGAAACATAGGGCCCAATTATTGAGCTTTCGATTGAGGCATCATCTTCTATATGCACAGGTGGAATAATTATAGACCCCTCTATGCTTTTTTCTCTGCCATATTTTTTTAATAGATGTCTTTGTGTTTCAAGTAAACTTTCCTTTTTACCACAATCGAACCAATCAGAAATAGTGAAGGGATATAGAACTATGCCATTCTCAATCATTTTCGTAAGCCCATCCGTAAGTTGATATTCCCCCCCTGTCCGAATATTGTTCTCTATAATATACTTAAGTGCCTCTTTTAAATATTTTATTCTCTCGAAATAGTATAGGCCAACAATGGCAAAATTAGTAGGTGGTTTTTTTGGCTTTTCAATAACATTTACTATTTTTTTGTCTTTAATTTCAACTATGCCAAACCTTTCTGGTTCGCTTGTTTCTTTTATACCTATGAAATTTTTGTGCTTACCTATTATTTTTTTATAATCTACATTGAAAATTGTGTCACCAAGTAGTATAAGGACAGCATCATTCTCATCCAGCATATTTGTTGATTTAAAAATAGCATCTCCTAGTCCCTTTCTTTCTTTTTGGTAAACAAAATCAAATGTCATATCGGAGTAGTTTTTTAAGGCAAATTGTTTAATTTTCTCTCCTTGATGTCCCAGCACTAGGACAATTTTTTCAGGGTTTAAAGACCTAATTGAATCAAGGATATAACCGATAATGGCTTTTCCAGCAACTTTCAAAAGGGGTTTGGGTTTTGTCTGGGTATGAGGTCTTAAACGTGTACCTTCTCCTGCCACAGGTATGATAATATTCACTCTGCCATTATCCTTTTTAATTCTTCAATTCTTTTTACCGGTAAAGGTTCCATTCCATAATTTAAGGCAAGGAAATAACTTAGGTAGTCTCCTTTTTGTATAAGACTAAAAACCTTTGCTAAATAGGATTCTCCTGATGCATATATTTCAACAATTTCACTAACATAATCCTTTATTAGTTCAAGTGTTGCATTTATTCTTTTATTAATCCTTTCATCTTCATTCCTATCACGCAGGACAAATAAGAAAAACCTTTTTAGGATTTCCCTTGGGTTTTCCCAACCCACTATTTCATTATGATCAAGTTCAGGGAAGGTGGCAAAATGAGCAAGGGCTTTACTATTTTCATTAATCTGTGTAACCCACCTTTTTGCAACAGGTTGATATATCTCTGGAGCATAAATAAACGGGATTTTTTCCTTTACCTTTTGACTTATAGTTTCTGCCCACATTCTTGCATTTTCTTTTTCGCTTCTCAAGATCGTTATAAGTTCCTTTAAGTCCTTTGCCTTGACATCTATAATACCTTGATTTTTTAGAATAAATAGTGTAGAGATAAACAGATAACCAACTGCAGCCCTTGGGGGGTAGCCCTTTGGGACGAGTACAAGAGGTATATTTTCCTTTTTTGCTAAGTCCTCGAAAATCCCATTACTGGTGACGACAACTATTTTTGCCTTCTTCTTTTTTGCTTTTTTATAGAGCGTAATAGTCTCCTCTGTATTTCCTGAATAACTTATGCCCAGGAATAGCGTATGACTATCAACAAATTTAGGAAGATCATAACCTCTGATAACTGAAAAAGGAATATCAGAAACCTGAGCAGCGTATGCAAGGGCAATGTCTCCTCCGATTGCAGATCCACCCATTCCTCCAATACATACGTTTTTTATACCCTTATACCCAGGGTTAAAATCCTTGTTCATTTCAATTGCCTGTTCTATGTCATCAGGGAGGTTATCAATTAGATTTATCATTTTCCACCTCCAATAAGAGTGCTTCCAGATAGGGGAATCTAACCAAGAGTTCTCCCCTTAAATATTCACGAATTTTCTTAACTGTTGGGAGTTGCAATACTTTTTCAGTGATACTCCTCGCTTCTTTTTCGCTAATGCCTCTTATGATGTTCTTTATAGGAGGAACCATATTTGGTGTTATAGAGATTTCATCTACTCCAAGCCCAACCAATATAGGGGTGGCAAGGATGTCACTTGCTATCTCTCCGCATACGCCTACCCAGATTCCTCTGGAGTGACCTCCATCAATGGTCATCTTCATTAATTTTATGACAGACGGATGAAGATGGTCAAAGAGATGGGATATTCTTTCGTTAGTCCTATCGACTGCGAGGGTATATTGCGTAAGGTCATTTGTACCGATAGAAAAAAAATCAACGATTTCGGCAATTTTATCCGCCATCAATGCCGTAGAGGGAACTTCAACCATAACCCCAAATTCCAAATTTTCATCAAAGTTCTTTTCCTCTTTTTTAAGGGATTCTTTTGTCTTTGCAAGAATTTCTTTAGCTCTCCTAACCTCCTGGATGGAACTGACCATTGGGATCATTATTTTCACATTATTTCTGGTAGAAGCTCGTAGAATAGCCCTTAATTGTGTGATAAATATGTCTTCTCTATCAAGACAGAATCTTATGCCCCGCCAACCCAAAAATGGATTTTCCTCCTCAAGATAGGACCAGCGAAGTATTTTATCTCCACCGCTATCGAGTGTTCTGATGATTAACGGGTCTGGAGCCATTTTTTCTGCGACCTCATCGTATATTTTGAATTGTGTTTCTTCATCTGGGATATTATCCGAAGAAAAATAAATAAATTCAGTTCTGAAGAGACCTATTCCCCTTGCACCGTTATTCTTTGCAGAATCTATCTCCAATGGTAATTCAATATTTGCACTGAGATCAAGGGTTTTCCCATCAATAGTAGTAGCGGGTAATGCAGTAATATCAACGAGCTTTTTGTCAATCTCCTGGTATTCGCTGATTCTTTTGTCGTAACTTCTCTTAGTATCTTCATCTGGCTCTAATATTACAACTCCCCTGAAACCGTCTATTATTGCTTCCACACCATTGTTGGTAAGATCTAAGATCCCTCTTGCCCCGACCACTGCTGGAATTCCAAGTGCCCTTGCCATTATTGCAGTATGGGATGTTTTTCCACCAAGCTCAGTAACAAAACCAAGGCATCGTTCTTTATCAAGTTGTGCAGTATCAGAGGGAGTAAGGTCATGAGCAAATAAAATATGCGGTTCTTGAAAATGCAAAATTTTCTTTTCTCCCTGCATTTTGCCAAGAATTCTGTTCCCCACATCCTGGATATCGAGGAACCTATCCTTCAGATAAGTATCCTTTATGTTTGAAAAATTTTCTTTTAAGTTATTTAAGAATAGGAAAATAGACTTTGAAGCAGATTCACCCTTTCTTATATTTTCTTCCACACCTTCTATGAAAAAAGGATCCTGAAGGATAAGGAGTTGCATATCAATTAATTTTTTCCCCTCTTTATTTTTTTTCTCAATATTTTTTATTATATTGGTTAGTTCTCTCTTTGTATCTGATAAAGCCTTATAAAAAGTTGCAAGTTCTTGTTCAATTGTTCCCTTCTTTTCCGAGGGAATAAATACTGTTTTTAGCAAAATAAAACTTTTACCAATTGTTATACCTGGAGAAGCAGGTATACCTCTTATTACTTTATTCATTCTTCATCAAATTTCCTATTTATAAGTTCTATTAATGCCTCCACAGCCTCTTTTTCATCATTGCCCTCTGCAGTAATAATTATTTTACTTCCCTGTTCGCATGCTAACATCAAGAGGCCCATAATACTCTTTGCATTTGCTTCAATGCCATCCTTCGAGATATTTATTTTTGATTTAAATTTAGATGCTGTCTTAACAATCATAGAGGCCGGTCTTGCATGAATACCAAGTGAGTTTTTGATTTCAACTGTTTTGGTATACATTATTATTTCCAAGTAAGTTGAGTAATTTTGTAACAGTTTCCTTTATATCTTTTCTATTTACGATTATATCAATCATACCATGCTTAAGCATAAACTCTGAACGCTGGAATCCGGGGGGTAGGTCCTGTCTAATCGTTTGTTTGATAACCCTGGGACCTGCGAAACCAAGTAGCGCTCCTGGCTCGGCGATTATGACATCACCGAGTGAGGCGTATGAGGCCATTACACCTGCAGTGGTTGGGTTTGTTAAGATACTTATGTAAGGGGTTTTTAATAGATTTAATGCAGCGGAAGTTTTCGCCATCTGCATGAGTGAAAGAATACCTTCCTGCATCCTTGCCCCTCCACTTGAATTAACAATTACAAGAGGAAGATTATTATCTTTTGCCCTATGGATAGCCCTTTTTACCTTTTCTCCTACAACTGATCCCATACTTCCACCTATAAAACCAAAATCCATAAAGCAAATTTCGATTTCTCTTCCATTTATTTTACCTTCACCACATACAATTGCCTCATTCATATCAGTTTTAACAATAGATTTTTTAATTTTCTCTCTATAATCCTTAAATTTCAAAAAATCAATAGTGTGTAGATTTTCATCGTGTTTTTTAAACTCTCCATCATCAAGTAGCAAACTCATATACATTTTGGAAGAAATTCTGAAATGATATCCACATTTTGTACATACCCATAGGTTATTTTGGACCTCCTTCTTATAGAGGATTTCTCCACAGCTATTGCATTTAATCCATGCCCCATCAGGTATGGATCTCTTTCCTTCTTTTTTTGTAAGTTTCCTTCTCCGTTTAAAGAATGACATTTTCCTCCTTATATAAATGCCGGAGGCCGGACTCGAACCGGCACGCCCTTTTAAGGACAGCGGATTTTAAGTCCGCTGCGTCTACCAATTCCGCCACTCCGGCTAAGATAAATTTTATTACTTATGTTGCTAATGTCAAGGGTAGGATTTGACCGTCATACAAAAGGGAAATTTTTTAGATTGCAACCTTCTTGCTTTTCTAAATCCATAAAATACATTTTCCTCAGTTATTTTTACGCAAAATGCCATATTTTTTATAGGCTCATTTTTCTACTTTTTTTACCTTGCTTCTTTCTTTTCCCCTTGCCTTTCGTTCTATACCTCTTCTACCTTGCTATTCTTTCCATCTCGGCTCCTACCTCGCTATTCGTTCTATTTTGACCCCTACCTCGCCATTTTTTTATACTTCTTCTACCTTGTTTTATGTGGCATTATTTTTTGTTAAAACTTTGGACATTATTTTCTAATAACTACAAAATACATTTTCTCCTCTTGATTTTTCTTTAATTTCTGTTTAAATAGCCATATGAATGTTGCAATTATAGGAGCAGGAAACTGGGGGACTACTTTTGCCCTGTATTTAAATGGTATTGGACATAATGTAACCCTCTACGAATATTTCAAGGAAAGAGCGGATAAGATTAGAAATGATCGAGAAAACAAGATTTTTCTTCCGGGTTATCCTATTCCAGATGAGATAGGTATTACATCTGATATAAAAGATGCAGTCGAAAATAAAGATATAGTGGTGTATGCAATCCCCTCAAGATTTATGGATAAAATTACAAGCCTTTCTTCAGAATATGATTTAGGTGAGGCTATAACGGTCAGTCTCTCCAAAGGTATAGAAGAGAAAACATTGAGAAGAATATCTCAGATTATATCTGATAATATTCCCCAAATAAAGGATAGAATTGTTGTTCTTTCTGGCCCAAGTATAGCAAGAGAAGTAGTTAAGAAGGTTCCCTCTACCCTTGTTGCTGCCTCTGTAAATCACAATATTGCAAAAATTATTCAGAGAGAATTTTCCAGCGACTATATAAGAATTTATACAACGGGAGACATTACTGGGGTCGAACTGGGAGGTTCATTAAAAAATGTTTATGCGATTGCAGCTGGTATCTGCGATGGTCTTCGCCTGGGAATGAATGCCAAAGCAGCGCTACTTACAAGGGCTTTAGCTGAGATGAAAAGACTTGGTATTAAAATGGGGGGGAGTGCTGAAACATTTAATGGTCTTTCAGGAACAGGGGATCTCATTGTTACTTCCTTTAGTAAGTACTCAAGAAACCGACATGTGGGGGAGGAAATCGGGAAGGGCAAATCACTTGATGAAATTATGGGTGAGATGACTGAGGTTGCAGAGGGCATCCATACTGTTAAATCTGTGATTAAATTGAGTAAGAAATATAATGTGGACGTACCTATAGCAAACGAGGTTTATAATGTACTTTATAATAATAAGTCTCCCTCTATTTCCATTCTTCATCTTATGAGGAGGGAGTTGAAGGAGGAAGATTGATGGAAAAATTATTCTATTCTATTGAAGAGGTTTCTCAATTGATAGAAGAACCAAAATCCACCATAAGATATTGGGAAAGGCATTTTAAGGAAGTAACACCTAAAAGAACTCCTGGGGGAAGGAGGCTCTATACTTCAAAGGACATTGATATATTGAGAAGGATAAAGTACCTTCTTCATATAGAAGGTCTTTCAATATCATCAGCAAGAAAAAAACTGCATAAGAAATCAAATATTGATGAGATCATAAATGATCTTATGGAACTAAAAAGAATACTGGAGGGGAAAGATGCTTGAGATAAAAAACGCTTTAATAAGTGTCTACAATAAGGATAATATCATAAGTCTTGCTAAGGTTTTAGAGGAGAATGGTGTAAAAATATATTGCACTGAAGGAACATTCAAATACCTTAACGAAAATGGAATACATTCTATTAAAATCTCAGAATATACGGGCAGTGAGGAGATGCTTGATGGTAGGGTTAAATCCCTTCACCCTAAGATATTTGCAGGTATTCTTGCAGATAAAAATAATAAAGAGCACTTGCATCAACTAAAGGAATTGGGAGTGGAACCGATAGACCTTGTTGTTGTGAATTTATATCCATTTGAAGAAGGCTTAAGAAAGGGGTTATCTGTTAGTGAAATGACAGAACTCATCGATATTGGTGGGGTTGCCTTGCTCAGAGCAGGGGCAAAGAATTATACCAATTGTTGTGTGCTGTCTTCTCCAGAGGATTATGAACATTTTATCAACGAAATAAAACTAAATGGTGGAATATCACTCCCTTTACGTATTGAATTGGCTGTGAAGACTTTTTTTAAAACATCTCGCTACGATTCTATTATTTCTGGATATATTTCTGAAACCGGGGGCATAAAACAAAAAGTAGAAATGCCAGAGGTACTTTCAATTGAACTAATGAAGGTAGATGAGCTCAGATATGGCGAGAATCCACATCAGAAGTCTTCACTATACGAGTTAACAGAGGATCCTTATTCCATTATTAAATTTGAGCAACTACATGGGAAAAAATTATCCTATAACAACTATATGGATATGGATACAGCAGTCTCAATTGTAACGGAGTTTGAAGAGCCTGCCTGTGCAATAATTAAACATGCTGGACCCTGTGGTGTTGGAACAGGTAATAATATTTATGAAGCATTCAATAGGGCATATACAACCGATCCGATATCATCGTTTGGTGGAATAATTGCAGTCAACCGTCGTCTTGATTATGAAACTGCCAACGATATTAGCTCTTCATTTTTTGAAGTTGTGATGGCACCTGATTTTGAGCCAGATGCATTAAACACTATACAAAAAAGGAAAAACCTGAGGATTATTAAGATGCCTATAGATAAATTTCCTGTAAAAAAATATTTTAAATTGTATAAAATTATGGGGGGACTTTTACTGCAGGAGGGTGATTGGGAAAAGGATGACCCCACAAAGTGGGATGTCGTAAGTGATCGTGAGCCAACTGAGACAGAGTGGAAATCCTTAATTTTTGCTAATAAGGTTGTAAAGTGGGTAAAATCAAATGGTATAGTGATTGCATCCAAAAATGAAACTATAGGTATAGGGGGAGGGCAGCCTTCCAGGGTTGACTCAGTAGAGATAGCGATAAAAAAGGCACATAATCAGGGCCATTATACGGGTGGAACTGCTCTTGCATCTGACGGATTTTTCCCATTTAGGGATTCCATAGATGTGGCTCAAGAGGCAGGTGTCAGTGCCATTGTAGAGCCAGGAGGGTCAATAAGGGACAGGGAAGTGATTGATGCAGCAAATGAATTTGATATTGCCCTTGTATTTACCCATAAAAGGCATTTCAGACATTGAGAATTCTTGTTGTAAGGACGGATAGAATAGGCGATCTTGTTTTAACCACGCCCCTTGCAGGAATATTAAAAAAAAAGATGGAGGGAGTGAGAGTTGACTTTCTTGTTTCAGATTATGCAGCACCGATACTCAAGGGCTATAAATACGTTGATCATATTTTAACGATAAGTAAATCTTATAAAATTGATAAATTAGTCAGAAAAATTAAAAAAAAGTACGATGTCGCGATCGTTGCTCATCCTGAATTTAGGCTTGCAATAGCGCTTTATCTTGCCACCATACCCATAAGGATTGGAACAGGCTATAGGCTTTATTCTTTACTTTTTAACAGACGAGTCTATGAACATAGAAGATATGGAGGAAGACATGAAATTGAATATAATATATCCCTCTTGAGGCAATTGCAGGTAGAACCAGAATTTTTTCCAACATATGCCTCTGTTGAGGAGTCTCCTATTACTATCCCGGATAATTCTATTGTCATCCACCCTGGAGGTCTTGGCTCTTCCTTATATTGGCCTTCAGACCGATTCCTGTATTTAGGAAAATTTTTAAAAAAAAGGGGTTTTAACGTTTATTATTTATTGGGTCCTGCAGAAGTTCAAATGAAAGAATATTATCCCAATCCCATTTTTCAGCAATTCACTTTACCTGAGATAGGAGGTATCCTTTCGAAGGCTTCACTATTTATTGGCAGTAACTCTGGCATCCTACATATTGCCTCTGCGGTAAACACACCTTCTATTGGTATTTTTCCCTGTGCAGTGAATATGAATGGGACTCGTTGGGGACCAGTTGGAGGTATAGCTGTAGAACCACCACTCCCTGAATGTAATAGATGTATTTTTGAAAGATGCAGATTCTACAACTGTATGGGATTAATCTCTGTAGAGAGGGTAGGGAAGATAGCCTTAAGTTTACTTGATGGAAAGATCAAACTTAAGACCGATAGGGTTCTCGTATATAAAGGTGAAGAGGAGCCCCTGTCTCGTCTTCTCAAGCCCTGATTCAGAGCTCGAAATCGTATAAATTATTTCCCTTGTTAACTTCATAGGTAATGAATACTCAATAATAAATTTCTTTTTATCAAAGCAATCCTCAATTACTATTCCTTTGTTACCCTCTTTAATATTATCAGAGAATGTGGCTACAGGAAGATTAATCTTCACATTTTCAAATAGTTCTCCTCTGAAATTATAGTGGACTGAAAGAGCGGTATCCAATAGGAAATATGTTTTTGTAACATTTTCGGTGACAAGTTCTACAGTGTCTTCAAAGAAATTGGAAATATTATACAGAGGATCAACAATTTGTTTGCCTCTCTTAATGAATACATCTCCAAACATTCCAAGCGTTGTTGCATCGTATTTCAATAATTTATCCAGACCCTTCTCTTTAGATGTAATGACTTCATGGATGGTTTTTGTACCATCAAAATTACCTTTACTTTTGATAAATCTATGGTATGATTCCCTTCTTCTTGTAAGCACATTCATAAGATTATACGGTGGCTCTTTATAATCAAGTTCAACGATTTTTCCCCCTTTTAAATGGATGTAAGCATTTATTTTTTTGTTCCTGAGTATTGCCTCTTCTATACCATCGTAATCCATATCTTTCTTTTCAGAGACTGTCTGATAACCCTTCTCAGCCTCTATTAGATTTTTGTATATTGCCTGTCTGAGGTGAGGTAAATATAGGCCACCAAATATTCCATGCCAGTAAGCACAATTACACTGTGCCCTGAATAAAGCCCTTTTTGCTTTTTTATTTTTTGTATTCTTTAGGTTATCACTCACTTCAAGCATTCTCTTATGCATATGGTTTGCTTCATTATATTTGACAAAAAAGTTTCTAAAGTATCCACCTTTAAGAAATTTCTTTGTATTTTCATCACTCTCTTTCTCCAGATTTTCAAAGATAATTCTATCGTCCGTAGGAAGAACCCATTCCATCATTTCACTATAGGAGGCTGTTGGAAGATATACAGGACCAAGGGGTTTAATTTTCTCTATAGCCTCAGAAAAGGTTAATGTTTGTATTTCTTTATCATTGCTTAGTGTCTCCAAAAAATCTTTTAAATAATTATCTTCATAAACCCTTTTGTACGTTCCAGGCCAGACGCCAAATTTTTCCCCATCGTCAGCCATAACAATAAGCTTGCCCTTCTTTTTCTTTAAAAAATCAAATGTCTCTTTTAACTCTTTAAATGGAACGAGATATCTCATTTTTTTACTAATTGGAAAGATAAATACCCGGTTTCCATTATTCTCGGTTATGAAATAATTGAATATCTCATTTTCAGAAATACCACCCGACAGGAGATGAGTGTCATCAACAATAGAAAATTTAATATTGGCTTTTTTCAAAGTGGATGGTAGGTGAGGTTCCCAGATCCTTTCCGTAAGCCATATTCCTTGTGGAATCGTTCCAAAATTTTTTATAATAAATTCGTTCATCCATCTTATTTGTTCAAGGGCATCCCTTTCCGGGATAATTGGTAAAATCGGCTCATAAAAGCCTCCAGAGAGTATCTCGACCTGTTTTCTATTTACCATCTCTTTCAATTTTTTTATCAGTTCGATATGCTTTTTTTGAAAGTATTCATAAAGAATACCAGAAAAATGAAATGAGACCTTTATATCAGGAAAGTTGTAAAATGTTTCGACAAGGGGTTTATAACTCTTATTAACTGCATTTTCTATTATAAAATCAAAATTACCAACAGGTTGATGGCAGTGGAAACCAATAAGAAGATTAGTCTTTTTCATCCATTAAACCCACGAAGGGAAGATTCCTGTATCTCTGGTTATAATCCAGTCCATACCCAACTACAAATTTGTCTTCTATTTCGAAACCCACATAATCCGCCTTTACAGAAACCTCCCTTTTTTTTCTCTTTGAAAGAAGGATACAGGTTTTTATAGACTTTGCTCCCTTTTCTCTTATATGATTGACTAAAAAGTCCAATGTTTTTCCTGTATCGAGTATTTCATCGACAAGTATCACATCTCTTGAAGAAAGATCCGTAAGCACCTCTCTTTCAAGAATAATCATACCGGGGGATTTTTTCCCTTTGTACAGAGAAACAACAACGAAATCAAATTCAACATCAAGGTTGACGTTTCTGACAAGATCTGCAAGAAAAATAAATGCACCCTTTAAAATGCCCACAAATACAGGATTTTTATCTTTATAATCTGCAGTGATCTCTTTGCCGAGCTCCTTCACTCTTTTTTCAATTTTATTCCTGTCTATTAGAATTTTCATCTATCTTTTGAATAGTTCATCACAAGAGAAATGAATAATACTACACCATATAAAAGGGCATTCTCATCTATTGTAAATTTGTCTGTATGGAGTCCTGCAGTAATTCCCAGATTTTTGTTCCCTGAGCCTATAAAACAGAAGGCGCCTGGTTTATTTTGGAGATAGTACGAGAAATCTTCTCCACCCATTATTGGCTCCTCCCTTATAATACTCTCTTTGAAGATTCCATTTGCCTGTTTAAGCAGGTATTTGACTGAGTCAGGGTCATTTTTTAAGATTGGATAACCCCTTTTATAGTTTAAGTTATAGTTTCCACCCAGGGATTTAACAGTCCCGATGAGAATTTCCTCTATCCATTCAGGGCACTTTTCCCAGTGATCAGAATCGGTATTTCTTACTGTCCCTTTCATTGTTACTACATCTGGTATTATATTATATATGTTACCACCATGAATACTTGAAATGGTAATGACCATAGGTTTCACGGGACTACTCTTTCGTGAAACAATTGATTGAACTGCATTGATGAAAAGACCTGATAGATAGATGGGGTCAACGGTCTTTTGAGGTGTAGATGCATGTCCACCCTTTCCTCTTATCTCTATATCGATCTCATCTGCAGCTGCCATAAATACCCCTGGTCTTGTCATTATACTTCCAATTTCGATATCCGGATACATATGTAGACCAAATATCTCTGTGACGTCTTCAAGACAGCCTTCTTCAATCATACCTTTCGCACCACCAGGAGTCCGTTCCTCAGATGGTTGAAATATAAATCTAACACCAACCTCAGGGTGAAGTTCTTTTAATATTTTTGCAGTACCGAGGGCGATTGCCATATGGGCATCGTGTCCACAGGCATGCATTACACCTTTATTTCTGGATGAAAATTCCAATCCTGTTTTTTCTTCTATAGGTAAGGCATCCATATCTGCCCTAAGGGCAACCAATGTATTGCCTTTATTTAGATCTGCCGTAACCCCTGTCTTGTTTTTTACTTCAGGCGTGTAACCCAGATCCTTTAGATAATGCTGGATAAACTTAGATGTCTCAAATTCCTTGAAGGCAAGTTCGGGATTTTGGTGAAAATGTCTCCTTAAAGAAACAATCTCAGAAAAATACTTCTTTACAACCTCAATAATTTTCTCTTCTTCCATAAATGAATTTTAATAATATTATTTTTTTTGTCAAGAAAGGTATTTGCCTCATTTAAAAATCAACACGAAAATAGTAAAATATATCTCCAGAAAAGGAGGTATAAAAAGCGAAGATGGGAAGACGAAGAATGGAGAAGGAAGAATGGAGAATGGAGAAAAAACTTTTCCACTTCTTCACTTTAGAGGTAAAAATAACCTCCTCTCCCTTGAAGGGAGGTAAAATTCCTCCCCATCTCTCCCCCTCAACGGGGGAGATTAAGTGGGGGTGAAGGAAAGACGAAGAATGAAGAAAAAAACTTTTCCACTTTAGAGGTAAAAATAACCTCCTCTCCCTTGAAGGGAGGTAAAATTCCTCCCCATCTCTCCCCTTCGAAAGAAAAA
>Ga0190360_1000706_pt1 | contig 18106 bp, 11 predicted proteins | sample 48721834_MG_FD_161271 | JGI IMG/M metagenome (GOLD analysis project Ga0190360, IMG submission 161271) | Hydrothermal vent microbial mat bacterial communities from Southern Trench, Guaymas Basin, Mexico - 4872-18-3-4_MG | ecosystem: Environmental > Aquatic > Marine > Hydrothermal vents >... | reverse complement strand
GAGAAGAGAAGAGAAGAGAAGAGAAGAGAAGGGCTTATCTTAGCAATATAGGGTCTCAACAACGTAGGGTGTCCAACGTAAGGTGTCTAACGTAAGGTGTCTGACACCCTACATGTACACCCACAACGTATGGGACACGCAACATAGGTTGTCTGACACCCAAAAAATTATAAGGTCTCTGACACCCAAAAATTATGCGACACAGATGTAGGGTGTCATGGATGTAGGGTGTCTGACACCCAAAAATTATGCGACACCCTTTAGGCAAGTGTCTGACACCAACAAAACATTGCCTACTCTCAGTGTCTAAGGTGAAGCCCTTGCTCCACGAACTTGTTGTCCATCTGAGATTCTCATTAGTACCATGAAGCTCCCGCCGAAGACTGCTTAAATTCAGGTAGATTCAATTATTCGTGCTCACTTATGAAGTTGCGGGGTGTGTCTACTTTTGGGATGAAGACAACTACTCTCTCTAGAGTTATCTCCTCCTCTGGTTGACACTATTTTTAGTGCTTATCTGAAAAAAGGCATTCTAACTGGAATGAATTTTGCTTTTAGAAAAATAAGAAAAAAGAAGTTGATAAAACTAACCATGAATAAACTCGACCGACCAAGGAATAGAGGGAAAAAGAAAAATGGTTTTTCCTTTCTTGAAGTTCTAATTAGTTTCTCCATCAGCCTCTTTATTCTCCTGGGAACAGCCGAAGCTCTCCTTCATGGCTTAAGTGTCAAACGCCGAGTCGACCTTCGGGAAAAGGTAAAACAATTGATAACCACAGAAATTGAAACTCTCCGGACATCTGATTTTCAGGCCGCCGAAATGCAGGCAGGCACTAGCACTGCCTTCATTGAAGACAAAATTTCCGGCCGGCGATATAAGCTAATTAAAACTATTCAACTGAGAGCCCCGGGACTGAAAAGCATTAAACTTATTGCTTTCCCTCAGGATAGTCCGGCCCTCAAAACTGAAATCATTTTTTACATTTCCCAAGACTTGGGTTTTTAACATGAAAAACATCACTTTTGAGGCCAAAGGATTTACCTTACTGGAAGCTTTGCTAAGCCTGGGGATACTTAGCTTCATCCTAGCGGCCAGCTTCCACTTTTTTCATCTCAGCCGAAAACACTTCCTCCAATTGAAACGTCAAGAAGAGATCCACCTTTCCCTGAGGGTAGCCCTGGATAAAATCACCAGAGAACTCCTCACTGAGGGAATAAATCTGAGGCAAGCCGTTTCTCTCCATTTAATAACTCCTCTGGAAATAACGACCAATTCCATTTTAATAAGGTCAGGCGAAGAGAAAATAAAGCCAAAAACAGACCTGGTGGCCGGCCAAACTCTGATTAAACTCAATTGGCCAAGGAAAATCAGCTCCAAAAGAAGTCTTTTATTCCATGACCATCAGAAAGGGGAAATCAAAAAGCTTCGCCAAATAAATCGCAACTCAATTCTCCTGGCTTCCCCACTGCTCCACGGCTACCAGAAAGACCTTACAGCGATAATCCTTTTGCGGGAAATAAAAATATTTTTTGATTCAGCCAAAAACCAGCTCCGCATTAAATTCAATACCAGCTCGCCCCAACCTTTAGCTGAAAACCTCAAAGCAGCTTCTTTCTCCTTCGAAGAAAAAACCAATTTACTAAAAATCAAATTGATTTCCGCTGACCAAAAAGACCGCCCCCTAGAAACAATCATCTTTTTAAAGAATAAAGCCCTTCGCGGAAAAATCTTTGCACAGGAGGTGGGCCAATGTCCATGAAGCGGCCGGAAATTAAAAATTCTTATCGCCTTGAAAGGGGTTCAGCTACTCTATTATGCATCTTTGTCTTTATTTTATTGGCCACCCTCGGCTTGGGGGCTTTGATTAACACTCAGGTTTTTCTCCAAAGCCATCAATATCGCCGCAATCAATGGCTCCGGGAGCTAGCCGCTGAAAACGGGGTTAAGTGGGTTTTGCCTTCTCTAAGAAAATATTTTGACGGATTTTATCCTTTTCTTTTTCTAGAAGAAAATAAAGTCAGGTTTAACTCTCTAAGCAAAGCCTCGTTTCCTCCCGAACAGATGGAAGATCTCCTCGGCCCACTCCCTATCCCCCAGGATGACCAAAGTTTTCGCTTCTTCGGCTGGAAAAGCAAAATTGTCTCTCAACTTGATTCTTTCTATAAAAGCCAGCACTACTGGGTGGCCGAATATGAATTGGTGGTGGAAGGAAAAGGTTACCAAGGTTCTCTTTCCTCTGATTCCTCAGCTCAATTAAGTTTTCAGGTCCGGCTGGGCTGCGGTCGTTTGCCTCTCGCCTGGTTTCCTTTCCTTTACCAGGGTGAACCCTCATCGAGAGAAGCAGAAGAAATTGAAAAGAAAATCAATCTCTTTTCCAGAGAAACCTCTATTTTTAAACCCAGAAAAATAATACTTCCCCCAGATAAACTCGCCACTAAAGAACCCCAAGAATGGTTGGCTGAGAATCTTAAAATTGGAGTTCTCGAACCAGAAGACTTCTCTCGGAGCCGTTTTCGCGAAATATTAGGACTGGAGCCGGCCAATGAAGCTATTCCTCCTGGGGTCTATCTTATCCGAGACGATCTGGGCTTAGGTGGTCTTTTTATCCAAGGCGATGTTGAGGAATTACTCCTGGGAATTGATTCCTCTTATCAAATTATTCAAGTCAAAAAGGAATCATCATACTGGCAGCTTCGCTTTTCACCGGCCCAGAAAATTACCGAGTTCCAAACACCTCAAGGATTAGAGTCATTTACCCTTTTGCCCCGAGGGATGGTGATTATCAACGGCTCAGTCCAGGCCCTCGGAGCAGGCGTCATCACCCCAGAAAAGAAACTGCTACCCACTCAGGAGAAAATTCCCTGTTTTCTCCAGGGAATAACCCTCACCTTTCTCTGTGCAGAGGAAATAACCATAACCTCTCATCTCTACCAAGAGGGACTTAATTTAGAAGAGCATATTCCCTACCTAAAAGGACAAGAATCTCAGTTAATAATCTGGGCCTGCGGCCAGGAGCTTTTTAGCGGTGAAAAAACTTCGGGAAAGATCCATCTCCAATCCCCGGAAGACCAGGAACTACTCATCCAGGCTCATCTGAAGACAGTTTCTCTTAATACGACAAACAATCCTAGAAAATTAACCACGGTCAATCTAATGGGCAGTCTCCAAACTGACCAATTAAATTTGAAAAGCTCTTCTCTCAACATCTTTCACCAACCCCCCAGGATAAACGATTCATTAGGAGAAGCATTTCCTTTAACTCAACAACCTCTTCTGGCCTTACTTCTTCTGCAACCACAGGAATGGAAGGAGGGGAATTATGATTAGAGCCCTCTCCCCACAACGAAAAGGTTACTCCTTACTTGAACTTCTCCTGGGCCTCCTCATTCTGGGAATTATTACTAGTTTGACCTCTTACTCACTATTAAAAAATTCTCACCGCTATCAACTTCGCCGGGCAGTTTGGAGCATTCAGATGAAATTAAACCAAGCTCGTTATCTAGCAATCCTGAAAAATTCGGCTCTCCGCTGCCATATCCAACCACAAGGAATGTATCTTGAAAAACGTGACCCAGTTTCTCAAGAATGGCTAATGCTCAACTTCTCTGCTTTTTCCGGGGTAAAAGTCAAGGCCAATAACTCCCCTGTCTTTTATCCTCAAGGAACGGTTTCCCCCTTGGCCTCCATCGTCGTTAAGAATGAAGCCGGCTCATTTAAAATAACCGTGGCTATCTCCGGTAGAATCAAAACAACGAAAATTAAATAAATTTTGAAACTTCAGCTATTTGAGTTCTTCTGCTTGAAAAACAATTTTGCCATCAACAATAGTCATTAAAACATCTGTCTTTAAGATGTCATCTGCTGGGATTTTCAATAGATTTTTATTAAATACAGTTATATCCGCCAGTTTCCCTTCTTCTAGAGAACCCCGGATATCGTCCTCAAAACAAGCATAAGCGGCGTTGATCGTGTAAGCCTGGAGAGCTTCGGCCACGGAGATACGCTGTTCCGGGAACCAGCCTTCAGGAGGAGTGCCTTTAATTGTTTTGCGAGTCACAGCTGAATAAATCAAATATTTGGGATGCATATGGTAGTAAGCCACCGTCGTACCCGGCCAATCTGAGCCAAAACAAAGAATGGCTCCATTATCAATTAAGGAGCGAAAAGCATAAGCCCCTCGACAACGCTCATGGCCAATGCGCTCCTCCATCCACCTCATATCATCAGAAAGGTGATAGGGATTAACCTCGGCGATTATCCCCAACTTTTTAAACCGAGAAAAATCCTCCTGTCTGACTACCTGGGCATGAATCACCCGGAAGCCTTTTAAATCAACTCCTTCGGCTTTTAAACGCTCAAAAAGAGTCAGTAACTCAGCTACACCGCGAGTCCCAATAGCATGAACATTGGGCACAAAACCAGCTTCCAGACCTATTTTAATTAGACGATACATCTTCTCCATATTGCCCTGCTTATGTTCGGGGTCATCAGAAGTGTGCCGCCGCCAATGGCCACAATTATTGGGCTGGTCATTATAAGGTTTGAAAAATAGAGCACCATGAGTTCCCATAATGCCATCCACATATCCCTTTAAAGCTCCATAACGCAACCAAAGGTCTTTTTTCTTTGTCTTAGGATGGAGCCCCATAGTGAATCCTTTTTCTTTTAATTCAGCACCTCGAGAGAGATCCGGCCTCAGCCAGACTCGGCAGGTTAACTCTCCTCTTTCTTGGAGCTCAATAAAACGTTGTGTCTGATCAGGAACAGCAATATCGTGAATCTCGACAATCCCAGCCTCACGGAGGGCCTTTAGGGCGGCTCGATTTTCATCAAGAAGGCGCTTATGGGATTTGGGTTTACGGGCTTGCCAGATTTTATCGAAAGCTGGGGACGGCCGCCAGACGATGCCCGTGGGTCGTCCCTCCTTATCTAGCTCCAGGCCTTCCAGCTGACTGTTCTCCAAACCAGCCGCCTGGAGGGCTGCGGTGTTGGCTAACCACATTTTGCGGTCATAACGGCAGAGAAAACAAGGATTATTGGGAGTTAAATCATCGATCATGCTCCGGTGGGGCCGCCAAATACTTTTCTTGTTCTGCTTTTCTTTCTGTCCTTCATCCCCCAGAGCCCATTGTTCATAGGCTCCCCAAAGTCCCTCTGTAATCCACTCTCCTTCATCCAGCAAGTTAACAACTCTTTTTATTTCCTGACGCAAACTGGTTTCATCAGCCACCATCATTAGATTAGCATCATTAATCAAAGCTCCGGCTCGATTAAAATGAACATGAGCATCTATTATGCCTGGTGTAACAAAAGCACCTTGAAGATCAATAACCTGAGTCTTAGAGCCTTTCCACTTCAAGGCTTCTTCATTCGAATCAAGAACTGCCTGAATTTTATTATCGATAATAACCAAAGCTTTGGCTTGAGGATGTTCGGGATTGACTGTGTAAATATCGCCATTCACAAGAATCAAATCAGCAGATTGTCCCTTCTGGGTAGAACAACCCAAATTTAATAACATTAAAATAAAAAAACTAAAACTCACAACCAGGAAAAATTTCCCCCTCATAAAACCTCCTTTAAATTGGCTATAACTTATAAAATTGGCTAAAATTATATTAAATAAAATGAAGAATTGGAAAGAATTTTTCCTTTATTTCCCCAAAAAACCAGAGGAGCCTTAAATGAAGCGGTTAACATCAAAGACAAAGAATAGCTTTTTTCCCTTTTATTTAAAAATAATTTTATCTTTTTTTCTCTTCTTTGGCTTAACTCAGCTTCTCTCTGTGGCTGGTCAAAATCTTAAAGACCAAGTCAAGAGTAAAAATCTGACTTTTAGCCAATGGCTAGTCTTAGGTCCTCACTCCTATCCCCTTCCTCATAGCTTGAAAAAACTGGATAAAGTGGATTTTGGTGAAATCTTCAAATTGGAAAAAACTTCGCTTCCGCAATTTACTCCAGAAAAAGGGACTTCTTTTTTCTGGCCAGATGGGTCAGCCAGTAGATGGCGAATTATTTCTACTGAAAACAATGAAGTTATTCTTCAAGCCCAGCCTGAAGCCCATCAAGTAGGCTATCTAGCTAATTATATTGATGTCAAGCGTTGGGTCTATGCTGAACTTCATCTCGCTTCTCATCATCCCTTCCATGTTTATCTCGATGGTCAACCTCTCTTTTCCAAAGGACTAAAACAAGTAGCTAAAAAAGCTCAAATGGCCATCCCTATCTCTTTAACGCCGGGCAAACATCTTTTACTAATTAAAAGCTTTGCTTTACCTAATGAAAAGAAGAAATGGAGTATTAGTGGATTCCTTTCCGTCCAATCTCCTTATCTTCATCCTCTGCCAGAATTAACCATTTCTCCCAGCCAACGCTTGACCATTCACCATCTCCTGGATCGTCCCCAAGTCAATCAACTTTCCATTTCACCTGATGGAGAAAAGGCTGCTCTTCTTTTCCGACAGATAAAAGCTCCTTCAGACAACTACCGGTGGTGGATTGAAATTTACGACTTAAAAGAGAAAAAACTTATCCAGACTATCTCTCCATCGAGCACAATTTCCCAACTAAAATGGTCGCCCCAAGGCGATCGTTTAGCTTACCTTCTCCAAGAAAAAGGAACAGCTTCTCTTCGCCTTCACGACTTAAGCACCGGCGAAATCATAACCCCTTTAAGTTCAATAAAAAATTTACAAACTTACTTCTGGTTTCCAGATGGGGAGTCAATTCTTTATGTGATTTCTACTAAAGAAAAACCTGACCCCAAAGGTTTGTTCAGATTCCGCCATTTAGCTGACCGCTTGCCCGAAGCTCGGCAAAAATTATCTTTTTTCAGACTCCATCTAACCACTTTAGCCCGTCAACCTCTCCTTCTTGACTCGCCCACTACCTCGGTGGAAGGTCTGAGTCCAAGTGGGGATAAACTGCTTTTGGCCCGAACGGTGGTCAAGGAAACTGAAAGGCCGTTTGCCCAAACAAAATTATATTTATTGAATTTAACTTCACTGGAATGTGAAAAAATCTGGGAGGGAAAATGGTTCACCCACGCCATTTGGTCGCCCGACGCACGAAAACTTCTTCTGCTCGGAGGCCCTTCTCTAGCTGGCCCCCTAGGCCAAAATGTACCTCCGGGTGTCATTCCCAATGAATATGACACCCAAGCTTATCTTTTTGATCTGGCCACCCAAAAAATAATACCCCTTACCAAAAATTTTGATCCCGCCATCAACAATGCTTTTTGGAATGCGGCCGATAACAATATTTATTTGGTGGCTACTGAAAAATCATATAAAAAACTTTTTTATCTAAATCCCACTACCAGAAAAATTAAGCCACTTTCGCTACCAGTAGAAGTAATTGAAAAATTTTCCTTGGCGACAAATAAACCAGCAGCCCTCTGGGTAGGTTCAAGTTGCCAGAATCCTCAAAAAGTCTATGTAACTTACTTGGACCGACAACAAACAAATCTCCTTTGTTTTCCTGGAAAAGAATTATTCAAACATGTCCAGCTGGGCAAGGTCGAAAATTGGGCATTTAAAACCAAAAAAGGCCAGGTCATCGAAGGAAGAATTTACTATCCTCCTGATTTTGATCCTAATAAACGCTACCCTTGCCTGGTTTATTATTACGGGGGAACATTACCTACCACGCGTGAATTCGGTGGCCGTTATCCCAAAAATCTCTACGCTGCTCACGGCTATGTGGTTTATGTGCTCCAGCCCAGCGGAGCGGTGGGTTTCGGTCAAGCCTTCTCGGCTCTTCATGTGAACGATTGGGGCCAAATTGTGGCTGAAGAAATTATTACTGGGGTCAAACAATTTTTGGCGGCTCATCCTTTTGTCGACCCTTCTCGGGTAGGCTGCTTAGGGGCTTCTTTTGGGGGATTCATGACCATGACCCTTCTTACCAAAACCAATATATTTGCGGCCGCTGTGGCCCACGCTGGGATCAGTCTAATTCCTAGTTATTGGGGACAGGGTTATTGGGGATATGCTTATAGTGCTATAGCTACGGCTAATAGTTATCCGTGGAATAGAAAAGATATTTATGTAGAACGAAGTCCACTATTTAATGCCGACAAAATTACCACCCCTCTCCTTCTTCTCCACGGCTCAGTTGACACTAATGTTCCTCCAGGTGAAAGCACTCAATTATTCACCGCTTTGAGAATTCTAGGCCGGGAAGTAGAATATATTCAAGTTAAAGGGCAAAATCATCAAATCCTGGCTTATAATCAAAGAATACTCTGGACCAAAACCATTCTCGCCTGGTTAGCTAAATGGTTAAAAAAACAGCCTGAATGGTGGAATCATCTCTACCCATCTTCCTAAAATTTCCACGGTCTTTGTGAAAAAGACTGTGGAAAAATGGAGTTTCTTTTCGTCTATCCGCTTGAATTAGTTAATTATCTTGTAAATAGCACAAAATTATGTGCAGAAAAAATTGAAGTAACAACCTCCCCAACCTACTTTCTCCGAAACCCTCAGTAAAAAAAATTAATTGGCGCTCTTTACTTCTCTAACCATCTATAAATAAAGAAAATATCATTTAACTAATAACTACAAAAACAATCAAATATAGTTTACTAACTAATTAACTAACTAACTAACTAACTAACTAACTAACTAACTAACTAACTAACTATCTATCTATCTATCTATCTATCTATCTATCCTAACCTCCTCAATTTTAGAAACACCAAACTTAATCGTGAATCGAAAACTTACCGATAATCATGAAAAAAATCACCAAAAATATATATAAGCCTTTCCCAAAATATACATAAGTCTTTCTAATGAAAGAGAAAATCTGGGTCCTAAAACATAATGATAAATTAATTTTATTTAAATTGGTTTAGGAAATTCTCGCCTCAAGGTGGGCCTGCATTAGAAATTAGAGAAGAAGTATCCTCTTTCCTAATTTAATTTAGCTAAAAATCTTACTCTCTCTTCGCTTTCGCCTCTAGTTACCAGTTAAAAAATAACCCTCACCACAGATATGGCCATTTACGAAATAGCTTTTCTCAAAAAATTAAGAAAGAGGTTAAAACAAGAAAAGCCTTGGGGGTTAAATCTTGTCAGGTTATCTATCGGCTGATTCAACATCATTAATATCATCTGACCAGGCCTCTATTAAGAAGCCCATTTGGCCACAAATTGCTATTCAAACAATATTTCTCTTCTCGATATTTATTATCCCCTTTAGGTTTCCCTCACAACTTGAAATTTAAAATGCGCAGTGGAGTGCTTCTTATGTTTTGAAGATATCACCCGCCTCCTTCAGGACTCTCTCTACTCTCTGATGATTGCCTAATATGACACGTCAGAACTAGCCTTACCGGCGGTACAAATTTGGGTGGACAAATCAAACTTAAATTCTTTCCGTTCAAAAAATAGCCGCAATTAAAACTTAACCTTCAGAAGAAATTGGTTTATTATTAAAATAATTAATCAGTCCGGGAGGAAAAAAATGTTTTTGAATAAGATTCGTCTTATAAAAAATATTTCTAAAGGATTAACGTTTGTTTTAGGAATGTTAATTCTCGTCTCTCTTTCTTCAGCCCAAGAGATTAAAGTTATTAATACTGAAACTTTTGTCTATGTATCTATAACCTATCAAGGTGAATACAGTGAAGTTCCTCAAGCCATTAACATGTTGATGTATAATGCCCGAAGACAAAACATACTGCCCGCTGGCCCAACTTTTGGCCTTTTCCCCTTCTCCCCCCTCGAAGAACAAAAAGACACTCCCCAATGGGAAGTCGGCTTTCCGGTCAATCCTCCAATCAACCCCCAGACTCCTTTACAACTTAAGGAATGGCCGGCCACAAAAGTAGCCGTTATTACCTGTCCTGGCACTCCAACGAAAAAAAGAAAAGCTTACACCGCTCTCTTTAATTGGCTTGAAGAAAACAACTATCAACAAGACGGACCTATAATAGAAAGATACCTCAGCCTACCCGAAGAAACATCTATTTCTCCAGGTAATATAGAAATATGGTTGCCAATAAAAAGAAAAGATTAACCATAAGGGGTGACCTTCTCTCACCAGAAAGATTACTTTAAACAGGAAAAACTCACTACTAGATTCATCTGAAGAGAGGATTTACTTCTTTATACAACTCTCTTATCTTGTTAGAAAATGGCCCGAGAATATATTGACAAATACACCTCTCCTTCAGAAGGAATAATTTTGCCCTTGGATCAATACCGCCAAATTATTGAAAACTCACCAGATATAATCTTTCTAATTGACCCAAAAGGGAATTTTCTCTTTATTAATTCCGCGGCTCAGAAAATCACCGGTTATTCTAAAAGCCAATTATTGGCCAGCAACTTATTTGATTTTATCCACCCCGAAGAGAAAAAGAATCTTCAGCAAAAAATGGCCCAAGCCATGGAATTTCCCGAGGTGATCTTTTTTCCAGTTACTTTCTCTTCGGCCAATAACATTCTCATTCCTCTGGAAATAACTCTGAAACTTTTAAAAATAAATAAAATTCAGACTGAAAATTTTCTGGGAATTGCCCGGGACATTACTGAGCAGAAAAAATGGTCTGAATCTCTCCGAAAAGAGGTGGAAAAGTATGCCACGCTGATCGAAAAAGCCAAAGATGGAATTGTCATTATCCAGGACGGTCTCTGTAAATTTGCCAATAAAGCCGTTGAGGAAATATTCGGCTATTCTCTGAACGAAATTAAACAGAAAAAGTTTTTTGAATGGCTTCCCTCAGAAGAGAAAGAAGTTATTAGAGAAAGACATAGGCTAAGAATGCTCCAAAAAGCCGGTCTTTCTGTTTATGAAACAAAAATTAAGTGCAAAAACGGGGAAATAAAAGACATCGAAATCTCGGCTTCTTTAATTGAATTTGAAGGGCGACCCGCTAATATGGGCATTATTAGAGATGTTACCGAGAGAAAAAAAATTGAAAAAGAACTTCGCGAAGCCAAACAAAAGTTCCAGCATCTGGTAGAAAATGTTAACCATGTAATATTCACTTTGGATCAAAAAGGCAACTTTACATATATAAATCCAGTTTTGGAAAAACATGGCTCTTTTAAGGTGGATTCCTTATTGGGAAAATCTTTTCTTGATCTTGTTCATCCCGAAGACAAACCTCAAGTAGAAGAAGTTTTCAGACAAATCCTGGGAGGCACTGCTCTTAATTTTGAATTCCGGTTAATGGTAAACGATAAAGATTTCCGTCATTTTCGAGCCTTCTGTCGAGCTATAAAAGATAATGGACAACCCCGCGGATTAATGGGCATTGCCAGCGATATTACGGAAAGGAAAAAAGCCGCCGAAGAACTAAATCATGCTTATAATGAAGTTGAAAGAGTCAAATCTCAACTCAAAGCAATAATTGATAATGCTCCTAACCTGGCCATCCAATGGGTTAACTCTAAAGGAGAAATCACCTTTTGGAATCCTCAATCTGAAACCTTATTTGGTCTCTCGGAAAAAGAGATCATTGGTCAACCATTCTCCCATATTTTCTTTACTCAAGAACAAAAGGAAGAATTTTCTCAACTTCTTCATGATGTCTTTGAACAGAAAAAATCTTTTGTCCAATTGGAAAGGAAGATAAAGAAAAAGTCGGGGAAAATCGCTTATGTTCTTATGTCAATGTTCCCTATTATTCCCGATGATAATGATCCCTTAGCTGTGGTCATGGAAATAGACATAACTTCTCAATACGAAGCTCAAGAAAACCTAATTACCATGAATCAACAATTGGAGAAATTCTCGCTTATTTCAGCTGAGCTGTTGACCATTGAAAACGAAGAAAAGTTTTTCAAAAGCATTGCTGAAGCTATTGTTTCAATCTCGGATTTCAAAAGAGTGTTGATTTCTTACTTTATACCTAATCCTCCTTATAGGCGCATTATTGCCACTTATGGCATCAAAAAAGAAGACATTGAAAAAGTCCAGGCCATCCATATGCCGAAAGAAAAATACCTAAACTATTTTCAGGAGGGGATCAAATTAGGCCATCAATCCTGTTATATTCCCCATGACAAAAAAGCCATCTTAGACCCAGAAGCTATAATCCCAGGCAGCCAAGATTATCCTGAAGGACCTGATAGTTGGCATAAAGAAGACGGTCTATTAGTAGCCATGAAGGACACAAAAGGTGAAATAATCGGAATAATTTCAGTCGACGATTCAAAAAGCGGACGGCGCCCCACTGATGAAACCGTTCGACCTCTGGAAATATTTGCCAACTTTTTGTCAGAAGCCCTCCAAAAAAGAATCTTATCCCAAAAGATCAAATCTTCCGAAGAAAAATTCCGCAGTCTGATTTGTAATCTTAAAACAGGTATTTTAAGGATTTCAGGCAAGGGGGTGATTATCGAAGCAAATCCAGCGGCTCTAGAAATGTTAAAACTCGAACCAAACGAAATTTCAGATTCTTTTCGTTTCAGTGACCTTTTCTTCAGCCTCCAGGAATTCGCTCAATTCATGAAAGAGCTTGAAATTAACAATCAAATTAAAAATAAAGAACTACGTCTCTGCCGAAAAAACCATGAGGTTTTCTGGGCTTCAATAACGGCGACAGCTATCAAAAATAAAACCGGTCAAATTATCTATTTTGATACGGTTATAGATGACATTTCCGAACGAAAGAAACTGGAAGAAGAGATAAAAAGATTTTCCATCATTGATGAACTCACAGGGGTCTATAACCGCCGTTATTTCAACCAGCAACTCCCTGAAGAAATAAAGACAGCAGAAAGGTGGCGGAGTTCTCTTTCTTTGATAATGCTTGATATTGATGACTTCAAATCTTACAACGATACCTACCACCATCTGGAAGGAGACGAAGTAATCAAAGAATTGGCCTGTACAATTTTAGAAAATATCCGCAAAGACTACACATTTTTGGAAGAAAAAGATGAAAAATCGGCCGGGGATTGGGTTTCCCGTTTTGGTGGTGATGAGTTTGCTATTGTTCTCCCCGGGCAAACAACAAAAGAAGCTTTTATTGTGGCTGAAAGAATCAGGAAAAAATTTGAACGGATTACTTTCAATCCAGAAGGACAAAAAGTATCAAAAACAATTAGTCTGGGAATTGCTCAATGCTTTTTCCAAGGAGGGCAATCCAAAGAGACCAAAGCCAAATCCATTCCCAGAGCTTATTTTGAAAAGAAAGCTTCAGAATTAGTCCGCTTGGCCGACAAAGCTCTTTATCAGGCCAAAAATAAGGGAAAAAATAGAACAATTATTGCCCAGGAAAGCGTCGAATTAAGAAGGGCGCATCCTCCCCTTCGGGAGTAAGTCATAAAAGCTAATTAAGCTTATTTTGGTCCTGAACACACCTTGACACAAATTCCACAAATATATTGTCCCACATAACCTTTGCGGCGAAACTCTTTAAGGAGTTCAAAACAGGCCCAATGGTCAAAATCAATCTGATTCTCTTTAATGGCTTTCGCCGGACAAACAGATAAACAGGCATAGCAGTCGGCACAATCTCTTTCCAAGGGAGAGTCGACTGACAACGGCAAATCCGTCAAAATAGTCACTAATCTAAATTGAGCTCCAACTTCTGGATTAATCAGTAAATTATTTCGCCCCAACCATCCGAGTCCGGCTAATTCTCCAATTTTTTTATGAGAAAGATGGGCCTTTTGTCTTTCCCAATCTATGACCTGAGAAGCGGGAATCGGTAAAGCTGAAGCTCCCAAATTATAGATATAATCAGCTAAAGATAAGGCAACTCGATCCAGAAAAAAATTAATCTGCCTGTAATGATGAAAATAAAGTTGGGTGGGGTGGTCTTCAATATCATCCAGAACTGCCGGCAATAACTTTTTGCCCAGACTTATAGCTCTATTAAATTTTTCCTTTAAAGGAGGAGAAAGAATAAAATTTGATTTTATGCCTTGGATATCAGCTACTCCAAAAAAATCGCAACCTATTTCTAAGGCAAATTTTTTAAGTTTTCGATAATTTTCTTCCGGATTCATAATAGAAAGATTATTCTAATTCTTTAAGTTCTAAGGTGTCAAATTAATGAGAAGTTCACTCCAAGCAGGTTTTTAATCCCAATTATAGAGGCGATATCTATTCCTGTTTTCCCTGTGGTCTCTATCAAAATTTTCAATCGAAAATAAAACCAGCGCTTCATAAATAGAATTTTATTAGTAGAAAAGCTTTCTTCATTGACTCAATTCCCTAATTTCTTTAAGATTGAACCTTATTTTTTAAAAGCGCAAATAGGTGGAAAAAGGAGTAGTTCTATGAAAGAAAAAACATTGGCCATCGTAAAACCAGACGCCGTAAAAAAAAGAATCATCGGCAAAATAATCACCCGAATTGAGGAAGAAGGATTTGATATTTTAGAAATGAAAATGCTTCATTTAACCAAAGAAGAAGCTAAAGGTTTTTATATTGTTCACCAAGAAAAACCTTTTTATGAAAGTCTTACTGACTTTATGTCCTCTGGAAAAATTGTGGTCATGGTTCTAGAAAGAGAAGAAGCTATCGCCCACTGGAGAAAAGTAATGGGAGCTACGGATCCAGCCTTAGCAGAACCAGGCACTCTTCGGCACAGCTACGGCTTTTCGATCGAAAGAAACGCCGTTCATGGCTCAGATAGCCCGCAAACAGCTGAATGGGAAATAAATTATTTCTTCCCTGATTATAAATAAACTCCCCTCGAATATTAGAGACAAAACCAAAAGATTCTAAATCCAAAAATTTATTTAATGTTCTTTATCTACTTTTTGTCAGTAGATTGACAAATATATCCTTTTCAAACTCACCTGATTTCCTGGATGTTTATTCAAAAAAAACAGTGAAATAATTATATTTCAAAGAGAAATTTTTCTTAAAGAAAGGGGATAAAACCTATAAATTCTTGGATTTTTTTAAAATTTTTTTAAAAAATTTTTCAATTTTTTCTATTTTCAACGACTCAATATATTGAAGGGAGGTGATAGATAGATACAAGATAATGTATATAATAAGCGCTAAGTTATTTTAAATATTAAAGTTAGCGCAAAAATTACTTGACAATTTAAGAAATTTATTTTAGATTACAAGGGACGCCTTGGATGAAGATAAGAGAAAAGTCTCTAGAAAAGAATTTTCCACTTAACCATTAGTCTACACTTTCTATTATCTTCACCCCAGGGCGTCCCTTAAATAAAAACTTTAAGGAGGTTCTTCAATGCGTAAAAACACAATCAAAACAATCGCTATTTTCGCTTGTGTAGCTATTTTACTGGCCACTGTGCCCAGTGCTTTTGCTATTGAAAAGAAAGCCAACAAATTCGATCTGCGAACCATTGTGAAAAAGCCCGTCGCCCTGATTTACTCCATTCTTTCTTTCTTACCTGTCTTCGATAACAGCAAAACCGTCGTCACCCCTGACAACAACAAATACGGCAAAAAGATCAAGATTACTGGTTTAATTAGCACAGGAAGGCCCAGTGACGAAGACTAATAAGTAAAATAAAATAAACTTAAAGTAATCTTTTTCTTAGTTCAGAAAATCGAGTATAAAAAGTTTAGTTAAAATCTAAGTAATACAAATCACCCTGCATTTCCCCTCAAAGGGTGATTGCAATTTCACATTAAATACATCATTATATACGTGTGAAAAAAAGAGTATATATACTTATTCCTATATTAATATTTCTATTTTTCCCAACTCTATCTAATACTCAAACCAATATTTCAAATGATAAAGGAAAAATTTTATATAAAAAAGGAAAATATCAAGAAGCTTTAAAGTATTTTTCAACAAAGATAAAAAATGTCAATTTAACTAAGGAAAATGAAATTAGATTATTAATAGATATCTCCTTGACATATTGGAGTCTTGGAAAAGTAACTTCTTCTTTCGATTATATTTTAAAAGCCAACAAACTAAGCAAAGAAATTCAACACGTTGATTTAATTACTTATACAAAAAAAATTATTCAAATTCATGAATACTACAATTCTGGGAAAAATTATCGAAGAAAAAATGATTATTTAAATTCAAAAAAATCGTTCGAAAAAGCAATAAAATTAGCAGAATCAATTAACAAAAAAGAATTTTTAATAAAATGTCTAAGACAATTAAGTATCACTGAATATGAAGTTGGGAATTTTAAAGATTACTTCTTACTTAACCAGAAAGCACTAAATCTTGCAAAAGAGATAAATCATAAAAAAGAAGAATGCAGGTGCTTAAATAATATAGGACTCTATTACTGGAAAATAGATAATTATTCAAAAGCTCTCCAATGTTTCGAAGACGCTCTAAAAATCTCTATGAATGAAGGATATGAAAGTGAGACCACTAAATGTTTGAATAATATTAGCATTATTTATAAAGAATTAGGAGAATATGATAAATCATTAAATTATATATACCAATCACTTGAGCAAGATACAAAATCAAACAATTTAAAAGGAAAAGCAATTGATTTAAATAACATTGGAGTTACCTTCCATTCAAAAGCGATCTTAAACAATTCAAAGGAAGATTTCGTAAACGCAGAAAAATATTATAAACAATGCTTAAATTTAGCTCGGAAATTAAATGAAAAACGATTAGAAATACATGTATTAAACAATATAGGCGCAATATATACATTTCAAGAAAAATTTGAAATAGCCCTACATTATTTTCATCTTGCATTGAATATATCTAAAGAAATAAATGATATTGAAGATCAAGGATATATCTTAAACAATATTGGAATTGTTCATTACAACTTAGGAAATTTTGAAGAATCTACAAAATATTATCAAAAAGCCATCCAATTAGCTTTAGGAGTTCAAAGAGGTCAGATCTTATGGGAAGCATATTTAGAATTAGCAAAAGCCAATTGGAAACAAAAAAATATTAAAGAAGCTCTCGAAAATTACAAAAAATCTATTGATATCATTGAGAATATTAGATCCCAAATTGAACTAGAAGAATACAAAGCTCGCTATTTAGGATCCGACAAACGAATAGAAGCATATCATAACATTATAGATCTCCTTATTTTTCTAAATAAACAATATCCTTATAAAGATTACAACAAAAGAGCCTTTAATTATTTAGAAAGGGCTAAAGCTAGAGCTTTTTTAGATAGTATTGAACTCTCACGACTACATCTTTCAAAAAGACTCGATATAAAACTACAAAATAAAGAAAAAGAATTGCAAAAAGATATTTCTTATTTATACACAAAACTTCTTGCCGCTTCACTGTCACCGGAGGAAAAAGAACGTATCCAACAAGAACTCCAGAATAGAGAAGAAGAACTCGAATCCGTCAAAAGAGAAATAAGAGATAAAGATCCTGCTTATGCTGGACTTCAATATCCCAAAATTATTTCCTTAAGTGAAGCCCAAAAACTATTAGATAAAAATACTGCTTTTATTGCATATTGCATATCAAAAAATAATGGATGGGGATTTTCTATAACAAAAAGAAATATAAATATATTCCCTCTTCCAAGTCGAGGAGAAATACAAAACCTCGTTAAACAACATTTATTTGATATAACTGACAAGAATAATAAAAACTTTGAATTTTCTAAAAAACTATACTCAATCCTAATTCCCCATGAATTTACAAAAAAAATAAAAAGACTAGTTATAATCCCCGATGATATTCTACATAAACTTCCTTTTGAAACGTTAATACAAAAAAACACACAAAATTGGCTAATTGAAAACTATAGCATCTCTTATGCTCCTTCAATATCTTCATTAAGGGAAATTATTCAAAGATCCAAAGAAAACAAAAACAAACCTCGTAAAGATATCTTAGCACTAGGAGATCCTTACATTTATCCGGTTAGTAAAAAAAATAATAATAGTATAAACACACTTCAAAACTTTTATTCTTTTAACAATGTAATAAATTTATCTCCTTTAAAATACAGTGGAATTGAAATACAAAAGATACAAGCTTTATTTAAGAAAAAAGCTCAGATATATACTCAAAAAAATGCTTCAGAAGAAACTATAAAAAGCAAAAATTTATCAGACTATAAAATTATTCATTTCGCTACTCATAGTCTAATTGATGACAAAGTCCCAGCCCGGTCAGCCATTATCCTTTCCTTAGACGAAGACCCAAATGAAGACGGTTTTCTACAAATGCGTGAAATA
>Ga0190360_1000705_pt1 | contig 18107 bp, 14 predicted proteins | sample 48721834_MG_FD_161271 | JGI IMG/M metagenome (GOLD analysis project Ga0190360, IMG submission 161271) | Hydrothermal vent microbial mat bacterial communities from Southern Trench, Guaymas Basin, Mexico - 4872-18-3-4_MG | ecosystem: Environmental > Aquatic > Marine > Hydrothermal vents >... | reverse complement strand
ATAAAAAAGCATGGTCACAATCCATTGTTGGTGGCATGTGATATCTATAGGCCTGCTGCCATAGATCAACTTAAAAAAATAGGAGATGATGCAGGTATTGAGGTTTTTTCACTGGACTCAGAAGTTCCATTAAAGATTGCACAGAAGGCGAAGAAATTTGCATTGAAGAATGGGAATGACACAATCATACTCGATACTGCAGGAAGACTTCATATTGATGATGAAATGATGGCTGAACTAAAAGATTTAAAGAAATCTTTGGATCCTGTTGAGATATTATATGTAGCAGATGGTATGACAGGCCAGGATGCTGTTAATTCTGCTGTTTCGTTTCTTCAGCGGCTCGATTTTACGGGAATTGTATTGACAAAGTTGGATGGAGATTCCAAGGGAGGAGCGGCTCTTTCAATTCGATTTGTGACTGGGAAACCCATTAAGTTTATCTCTAATGGCGAGAAACTCGATGACATTGAACCATTTCATCCTGAAAGAATTGCATCAAGAATATTGGGAATGGGCGATGTAGTTACTCTTGTTGAGAAGGCGCAGGAGGTTGTAGATAAAGAGGAGGCGGAAAGGCTTACACGGAAACTGGAAAAAGAACAATTTACGCTTGAAGATTTCTACGGTCAGATGCAGCAGATTAAAAAAATGGGATCTCTAAGTCAGATTGCAGCAATGTTGCCTGGTATGGGAAGTAGGTTTAGTAATGTAGAGATAGATGAGAGAGCCATGGTGCAGGTAGAGGCAATAATCAATTCAATGACAAAAGAGGAAAGAAGAAAACCTGCAATAATAAATGGGAGTAGAAGAAGACGCATTGCAGCAGGAAGTGGCACCACTGTTCAGGATGTCAACAGATTGTTAAAACAGTTTCAGATGATGAAGAAGATGATGAAACAGATGAAACGTTCAGGGCCTTTTGGGTTCAACAGGGGAATGCCATTTTGAACAGAAGAGAGTATTATCAATATTAATCAAGGAGGTAGTATTTGGCTGTTAAGATACGTTTGACACGAATGGGACGGAAAAAGCGACCCTACTATAGGATTGTTGTGGCAGATTCCAGAGCTCCGAGAGATGGGCGTTATATTGAAAGAGTCGGGAGGTACGATCCTTTGTATGATCCTCCTGAAATTGATGTCGATGAAGATAGGGTTAACTATTGGCTTGATAATGGAGCAATTCCTACAGAGACTGTAATGAGCATATTGAAACATCAGGGGATCATCTATAAGAGATATCTTAGAAAGAAGGGGTATGATGAGGCTGCGATAGAAGAGGAGATGAAGAAGTGGGAGGCTCTACAAGTTCAGCGGCAGAAGAGAAAAGAGGAGAAAGCCTTGAAAGAAAAGGAGCGAAAGGCAAAGGTTGAAAAAGAACCAGAGGTTGAGAAGGAACTAGAAGTTGAAAAGGAACCAGAGGTAGAAGAGAAACCTGCTGCAGAAAAAGAGAAAGTAGAGGAGGGTGAGAATAAAGAGGCCATTGAAAAGGGAGAGGAAGAAAAAAAGGCCGGAGATAATGAAGATGCCGATGATAAGCAAAAGAAGGATGAGCAATAAATTAATAATGATTTTTCATGAATCGATCATATAAACTGGAACGGTATCGACACCGAAAAATGAGGAGGAAAGAAGATGAAAGAGTTTATCGAATTTATTGCGAAGCATTTGGTGGACAACCCTGAAGAGGTTGATGTCAGAGAAGTTGAAGGTGAAAAAACAACGGTTTATGAGCTTCGTGTTGGTGAAGGTGATTTAGGAAAAGTCATTGGAAGAAAAGGACAGACTGCAAAGTCTATTCGTACGCTTCTGGCTGCTGCATCGGCAAAGCGCGGGAAGAGGGCTGTACTGGAAATATTAGAATAGCTTACGGAAGTATTTCTCCTGGAGCAAAAAGAAATGGCTGAGGGGATGTCCCTCATTGAGATCGGTAAGATCATAAAGCCTCATGGCATCCGAGGAGAAGTAAAAGTAATCCCGTTTACAGATCGGCCTGAACAATTTATTGAGATTTCCTCTCTTTATGTAGAGAGAGAGGAAAAAGAAGGGGAGTGGATTGCGGTTGAGAGAGCAAGGATTCAAAACAGATTTGTTCTCCTGCTCCTTGAGGGGATTAAGAGCATTGAGGATGCGGAACAACTGAGAGGCTCTTTACTGAAGGTATATGAGTCATCGTTTTCTCCACTGCCTAAGGGATCACATTACATATTTGAGATAGTCGGACTTAAGGTAAAGACAACAGGGGGAGAACTCATTGGCTCGGTGGTAGATGTGATGAAGATGCCGGCCAGCGATGTCTATGTTGTAGACACTGGAGAAAAGGAAGTATTGATTCCTGCCATTAAATACTTCGTCAAGAAGATCGATACAGGAGCAGGAGAGATCACTATTGAGCCAATTGAGGGGTTATTAGATTGAGATGAGGGTAGATATTATAACCCCTTTCCCTGAGCTGGTAAGAGGGTTTTTTAATGAGAGCATAATAAAAAGGGCAAGGGATAAGGGTCTGGTCATAATAGAGTTGTGGGATCTCAGGAAGTTTGCTACAGGAAAACACAAGAAGGTCGATGATTATCCATATGGTGGGGGTCCAGGCATGATTATGAAGCCAGAGCCGATATTCAGGGCGGTTGAAAGGATAAGAGAAATAGATGAAAATGACTCTTGCAGGGTAATACTGATGACACCACAGGGAGAACGATATACTCAGGAGAAGGCAGAGAGGCTAGCTGAAGAGGCCCATCTTGTATTTATATGTGGACACTACAGAGGAGTTGATGAACGTGTAATTGAGGCACTTGTTGATGAAGAGATATCTATTGGAGATTATATTTTGACGGGTGGAGAACTGGCTGCTGCTGTTGTAGTAGATTCTGTAGTCCGATTAATACCCGGGGTTCTTGGAAATTTCGATTCTGCAGAGGGAGACTCTTTTTCATGCGGAAAACTCGATTATCCCCATTATACAAGGCCCGAGGTTTATCGCGGGATGAAAGTACCGGATGTACTGCTTTCTGGCAATCATGCTGAGATCGATAGGTGGAGGGAGCAGCAAGCTGTAGAGAGAACATTAAAAAAAAGAAGTGATTTGATCCAGAGATCAAAAGATAAGGAATAATTTAGAGAGTTATCAACTAAATAGTGAGAAAAAAGCAGGAGGTGATTACAGATGGATCCATTATACATGGCCACTACAGATCAGTTGAAAAAGGAGATACCTGAATTTGGACCCGGTGATGATGTGGCCGTACACTTTCAGGTCATAGAAGGTGATAAGAAACGAATTCAAATTTTTAAAGGCCTTGTGATTAAAAAAAGAGGAAGCGGTATAAATCAGACATTCACTGTAAGAAAGGTATCTGGGGGAATTGGTGTAGAGAGGACATTTCCGCTTCATTCTCCGAGAATAGTAAAGATTGAGAGGACTCGAAGGGGGAGCGTAAGACGCGCAAAGCTCTACTACATTCGAAAATTGAAAGGCAAAGCCGCGAAGATCAAAGAAAAGAGATCGTGAAGAGAATAAATTACGATTTAAAAAATAGTTTAAGGCCTTAGTATCAATTTATTCATACTAGGCCTTTTTTATATGAGGAACTCTCATAAATGTTTACACCAGATTTAATATCAAACATGAAGCGTGCTGCAAGAATTGTGGTGCTGACAGGTGCGGGGGTATCTGCAGAGAGTGGGGTGCCGACATTCAGGGGAGAAGATGGTCTCTGGAAAAAATTTCGGCCTGAAGAGCTTGCCAGTTTTGATGCTTTTATCTCCAATCCCAGACTTGTATGGGAATGGTATTCATATAGAAGAAGGCTGATCTCTGAGGTCAAACCCAATCCAGGACACTATGCACTGGCCAGAATGGAGGATGTTGTGGAAAATTTTTGCCTGGTCACACAGAATGTAGATGGACTTCACAGGAGTGCAGGTAGCAGGAGAATACTCGAGCTTCATGGGAATATTATGAGAAATCGCTGTATGGAGTGCGGTAGAAAGGATGAGTCTGCGGATTTAGATGTCGGGGATAGACTCCCACGATGTCGCTGTGGAGGATTGATGCGGCCAGATGTGGTATGGTTTGGAGAGATGCTGCCGCAGGAGATTCTTAATTCTGCGTTTCGTGAGGCAGAGGAGGCGGAGGTATTTTTAAGCATTGGTACATCGGCAGTAGTTCAGCCGGCAGCCTCACTTCCACTAGTTGCAAAAAGAAACGGTGCTTATGTTGTTGAAATAAATATGGAGTCGACTCCAATTACATCACAGGTAGATGAGACGATTCTTGGAAAATCTGGAGAGATATTGCCCAGACTGGTTGGAGAGGTATGGGGAATAGAGATTTAATTATCTAAAATGAACAATCTATCAACCATAAAAGAGAAATTGTCTGGAGTTGTACGGAATCCAGGTGTCTATCTTTTAAAAGATAGATATGGCAAAATTCTTTATGTGGGGAAGGCAAGAGATCTTCAAGCTCGTCTGAGATCTCATTTTTTCCCGGGAAGGGATGAGCCAAAGAAGCATGCATCAATGATGAGGCGAGTTGTCGATTTCGATACAATTGTAACAGATTCTGAAGTTGAGGCATTGATTCTGGAGGCAAATTTTATCAAAGAACACAGGCCTCGTTACAATATAAACCTTAGAGATGATAAGAGCTACCCCTATGTACGCGTAACAAATGAGAATTATCCCAGAGTATTTGTAACGAGAAAGATAGTCAGGGATGGTTCAAGATATTTTGGGCCATATACTGATGCAGGAAATTTAAGATTGCTCATATCAGCAATACGAAAAATATTTCCCATAAGAACTTGCCGGCTCCACATAGACGATCGGACAATAGCCGGCAACAGACACAGAGTCTGTTTAAACTACCACATAGGACGATGCAGCGGTCCATGCGAGGGTTTGATATCAAGGGAGGATTACACAAAGATAGTTGAACAGGTTGTTTCCTTTATTCAGGGCAAAGATAGCACTCTTGTAGCAGAGCTTGAAAAAAGGATGGATCTATATGCAAACCAGCATCGTTTTGAAGAGGCTGCAAAGGTCAGGGATAGGATTCGTGCAGTTTCGATGTTCCGATCACGTCAAAAGGTGGTTGATGAATTCTCGGTAAACAGAGACATGATAGCAGTAGCAGTCAGCGGAGATGATGCATGTGGAGTCGTATTCAATGTAAGAGAGGGGAAGATGATAAACATGCATCACTTCTATATGAAAGGAACAAAAGATAGTCTTGAAGATGAGATCTTGATATCGTTTTTAAAACAGTATTATTTTCGTTCCGAATTTGTACCGAGAGAGATTTTTGTTGATAGGCCGGTAGATGTTCCAGAAGATCTTCGAGGATGGCTGGCTGGAAAAAGAGGTGGAAGAGTCGATATAGTATTTCCAGTAAGAGGGAAAAAGGCACGATTGATGGCAATGTGCAGGAAAAATGCAGAGCTGCTGCTGAATGAATTTTTAAATCAGAAACGCAGTAGAGTAGAGGCCTTGGCTACTCCTGTAAAGGCGCTTCAGAGAGACCTGAAACTTCCAAAACAACCAATCATAATTGAAGCATTCGATATTTCTAATATCTCGGGAAAGCATGCAGTGGGTTCTGTTGTTGTATTTGAGAATGGTAGGGCAAAGAGAGGCAAGTACAGGAGATTTAGAATAAAAACTGTTGATGGAATAGATGATTTTAAGATGATGGCGGAAGTGGTTGAAAGAAGATTAAGGAGGCTCAAGAACGAGGGCAGTAAATTGCCCGATTTGATAGTTGTTGATGGTGGTAAGGGACAGCTTTCGGCTGCCTTCAAGATTCTGGAAAGACTCTCCTTGAAAGAGATTCCCCTTATAGCAATTGCAAAGCGCCTTGATGAAGTTTTTATTCCAGGTATTCCAGAACCCCAGAATATACCCCACTCCTCTCCTGGTTTAAGATTACTGTTAAGAATAAGGGATGAAGCCCATCGGTTTGCCATTCAGTATCACAGAAGATTGAGGAAAAGAGAGGGTCTGTTCTCTATACTCGACGATATTCCTGGTATTGGAGAGAAAAGGAGAAGAATGCTGCTGGAGCATTTTGGGTCTACAGAAAGAATCAGAACATCATCTGTGGATGAGATTGCCAAATTGAAGGGGATAAATAAAAGCCTTGCAGCAAGAATAGTCGAATTCCTTAATAAAGAGGGATAGAATCACATAAAAAAAGTCCGTGCTACGTTATAACACGGACTATAAAAGGGGTAGTAAAGGAAAGGAGAATTTAAAGATTTTATCTGCAATTTTAATGCCATTTTATTAGATTATTTTTAAATCTTTATTTATCAAAAGGATATATATAATAGAAGATCTCTATTATCAAGTGGATATGTTTCATTTGTGTCGATAATGTAACAATTTATTTCAAATTGTAATAAGTAGTGTGAGCCGACAATTCAAAAGTTGTTGACAAAGTAACAATATTTCCCTAACTTTAACTTAAATAAGTTATTTATATGTAATAGGTTATTCAAAAATTTTACAGTATAATACTGGAGTGCACAGATGGCAGGAGAAGTGTTGAGAAAAGTTTATGATCCTTCACTTGTAGAGTCGAAATGGTATGACTACTGGTTAAAACACGACTTTTTTCACGCTGATGAAAACAGCACAAAGGAAAAATATACCATTGTTATTCCTCCACCAAATGTTACTGGAATGCTTACAATGGGCCACATCCTCAACAATACTATTCAGGATGTCTTAATAAGATGGAAAAGAATGCAGGGTTATGAAGCATTGTGGATTCCGGGTACAGATCATGCTGGTATTGCCACACAAAACAAGGTAGAGGCGGCCTTAAAGAAAGAGAACCTGACAAGGCATGATCTTGGCCGTGACAAACTCATAGAGAGGGTATGGGAATGGAAGGAAAAGTATGGCGGAATCATACTCAAACAGCTTCGGAAGCTTGGTGCCTCATGCGACTGGAAGCGTGAGCGTTTCACAATGGATGAGGGGTTGAGCAGGGCTGTGAGAGAAGTGTTTATTCGGCTGTATGAAAAGAAACTGATTTATCGTGGAAGAAGACTCATAAACTGGTGTCCCCGTTGCCATACTGCTCTTGCCGATGAAGAGGCTCCAAGTATAGATGTAGAGGGAAAATTCTGGCACATCAGGTATCCAATAAAGGATAGCAAAAGATATATAGTGGTTTCGACAACACGACCCGAGACAATGCTTGGCGATACTGCACTTGCAGTACATCCCGATGATGCGCGGTATAAAAATTTCATAGGTAAGAGTGCAATCCTTCCACTGATGAACCGTCAAATACCGATAATTGCAGACGAGCATGCAGATCCAGAGAAGGGAAGTGGTGCCGTAAAAATAACTCCTGCCCACGATTTTGATGATTTTGAAGTTGGTCTGAGACACGGTCTCGATCAGATTCAGGTGATAGATGAGAATGGAATGATGTCAGAGAGAGCGGGCTCATATAAAGGGTTGGACAGATTCACGGCAAGAGAAAAAATTCTGAATGATCTGAAGAGTCTCGGGCTTCTCGAGGGTGCTGATCCGAGAATCACACCGATTCCTCACTGCTACAGGTGCAACACTGTCATAGAGCCCTATCTTTCTGAACAGTGGTTTGTGAAGATGAAGCCGCTGGCAGAGCCTGCAATAGATGTTGTGAGGAGGGGTAAGATACGTTTCCATCCAAAACACTGGGAGGAGACCTATTTTCACTGGATGGAGAATATCAAAGATTGGTGTATAAGTCGTCAGATATGGTGGGGTCACAGGATACCTGTATGGACATGCAGCAGGGGGCACACATTTGCCGAGAGAGAAGATCCTGTCTCCTGCCCTGAGTGTGGCGATAAAGATCTGTATCAGGACCCCGATGTTCTTGATACATGGTTTTCGTCATGGCTCTGGCCATTCAGCACTCTTGGATGGCCGGAGAGAACAAAGGAGCTCGAATCATTCTTCCCAACAAACACACTTGTGACAGGTCCTGATATAATCTTCTTCTGGGTAGCCAGGATGATAATGGCATCCCTTGAATGCATGGGAGATATTCCGTTCAGGGATGTCTATTTCAATGGAATGATCAGAGACCTTTCCGGCCGTAAGATGTCGAAGTCTCTCGGAAACTCACCAGATCCAATCTGGTTAATAGAAGGGGCAGATAGAGAAACAGTCAGTGAATTTGCTGTGCAGAATCCATCTTACAGAGAGGGTGTACCTGCTTATGGAGCCGATGCTGTAAGACTGACGATGGTATACCTGACCCCTATTGGAGGAGACATACATTTTGATCATAAACTTGTGGAGTTTGGACAGAAGTTTTGCAACAAACTGTGGAATGCCTCCCGTTTTGTGTTGATGAATCTCGATGATGATGTAGAACTTGTTGATCCGATCAAGATAGACGCAAAGAGGTTAGAGCTGGCCGACAGATGGATATTGAGCAGGCTTCAGAGGGCAGTGGGAGGTATAAATGAGGGCCTTTCTACATTCAGATTCAATGATGCAACACGTGTGCTTAACAATTTTTTCTGGGGAGAATTTTGTGACTGGTATCTGGAACTTGTTAAACAGAGACTATACGATAGTAATAATAGTGATAGAAAGGTTGTTCAGAATGTTATGGTTTTTGTTTTAGAGACTATACTTCGTCTCACGCACCCATTTATGCCATTCATAACAGAAGAGATATGGCAGGCTCTTCCAAGACCTGGTGGTAAGAGTGGAGAGCATTTAACAATAATGAAAGAGAGCTATCCCTCTTCTAATGATGATCTTATAAGCGAGGATGTAGAAAGTGAAATGGCAGCTGTTCAGCAACTTATTGTTTCTATCAGAAATATAAGAAGTGATATGAACATTCCAAAAGATAAAAAGGCGGATCTTGTTGTTAAGGGGCCTGAAGAAAGGTTGAGAAGATTGGAAAAGAGCCAGGACTATATCAAGAGGCTTGCCAATATCGATAATATCGAAATGGGTGAAAAGATCCAGAGGCCAGAGGCGTGTGCATGTGGGGTAGCAGCAGATTTGGAAATTTTCATTCCTCTTGGTGGTTTACTGGACATTTCTGCAGAGAAAAAGCGTATAACAAAAGAGGTCGAACGACTCAGGGAGATTTTAAACGGTATAGAGAAGAAACTATCCAATGAGTCGTTTGTTAAAAAGGCTCCTGAGCAGGTAGTATTAAAGGAAAAAAAGAAGCAATCCGATTTTTCAAGAAAGCTTAAAAAGCTTCAGGAGAGTTTAAAAAGTCTCCAGTAATAAAACCAAATGGGAGGATATTATGAATAAATTTTTGATCACCATAAGCACGGCTCTGTTGTATATCGGATCGGCTCCTGCACAGGATATTTCACTGACAATATACAATAAAAACATAGCCCTTGTCAGAGAGGTAAGAGATATTTCTGTTGAAAAGGGAATATCAACAATATCTTTTACAGATGTTGCTGCAAGGATAGATCCGACATCGGTCCATTTCAAGTCCCTTTCCCAGCCCGACAAGCTGATGATCCTGGAACAGAACTATGAATATGACCTTGTAAATGCAAGCAAGATAATGCAAAAGTATATAGACAAGGATATAAACATTGTTCTTGAGAATGGAGATGTGTTTAGCGGACGACTGCTGAGCGTATCCAGGTCTGATATAGTAATAAGAGATAGTAGTGGAATAAAGATAATCAAAAGAGGCGGTATTCAGCATTACAATTTCCCAGATCTACCCCATGGCTTGATCACCAGACCAACTCTTGTATGGATGGTTGACAACAGAGGATCGACTAAGCAGAAGACAGAGATAAGTTATCTTACCGAAGCTGTAAACTGGCATGCAGAATATGTAGGAGTTGTGGATCAGGGAGAAAGCCATCTCGATCTTTCGGGATGGGTTTCGATAGAAAATAATTCTGGAGCAACATATGAGAATGCGAGACTTAAGCTTGTAGCAGGAGAGATTCATCTTGCAAAAGAGAAGAAGAGGATAAGATATATAGCAAAAGGAGAGGCTCTAATGGCAGAGGCTCCTTCTGCCTCACAGTTTAAGGAGAAGGAATTCTTTGAGTATCATCTATATACACTGAATAGAAGGACTACTCTCAAGAATAATCAGACAAAGCAGATTTCTCTGTTTCCGTCATCTGTAGTGAAGGCAAAAAAGATATTGATTTATGATGGATACCTATACGGTAAGAAGGTAAGAGTCTATCTTGAATTTAAAAACAGTGTGGGTGAGGGTCTGGGGATTCCCCTTCCAGAGGGCAAGGTGAGAATATACAAAGAAGATGTTGACAAGGCTCTCGAGTTTATTGGAGAGGACTTTATAGACCATACGCCCATTGATGAAAAGGTACGTCTCTTCATGGGAAATGCTTTTGATGTTGTTGGCGAGAGGGTACAAAAGGCATCTCGAAAGATAAGCAGTAAGGTCTATCAGCAGGAATATGAAATAGATATAAAAAATCACAAAAAGAAGGCGGTCTCGGTTCTGGTTGTAGAACACTTCTGGGGAGATTGGGAGATAAGTAAAAAGTCTCATCCATTTGTTAAAAAGGATGCGTATACTGCCGAATTTAAAGTAGATATTCCAGCCAGGGGTGAGGTAAAAATAGAGTATACTGTAACGATCAGATATTGAAAAAATAAAATCAGTCCTATGTCATCGTCTCTTGCACTTGATACACCGATTCAATATGTAAAGGGTGTAGGCCCTAAGCGTGCGGAACTTTTAAAAAGGGTTGGTGTTGAAACCATTGAGGATATTCTGAATTATTTCCCGCGCAGGTATATTGATAGGAGCCGGATAGTTAATATTCAATCACTGCGTGTAGGTGAAGAGGTAACGGTTGTTGGAAAGGTGCTTTCCACAGAGTTGAGGAGAGGCAGGAAGGATCGTTTGATGGTAATGATTGGTGATAGAACCGGCATCATGGAGTGCATATGGTTTCAAGGAATTGGGTACATGTCCAAGGTTTTCCGTGTTGGAGACATGGTTGCTTTCAGTGGAAGAGTGACTTTCTACAGGGGCCCACAGCTAATCCATCCTGAATATGACAAGATTTCTGAAGAAGGTGAATCTGATCCGCTGCACACTGGCGGCATCATTCCCATGTATCCATCTACAGAATTTCTGGCAAGAGTGGGGCTCGATAGCAGAGGATTTCGTAAGCTGTTGAAGATGGTTATAAATGGAGTGAAAGATACAATAGAGGAGACCCTCTCTGTCAGTATAATAGAAAGGCAAAGACTCATTTCAATCTCAGATGCTTATAAAAACATCCATTTCCCATCCGACTGGAAGAGTTACTCTCTTGCAGAACATAGATTGAAGTTTGAGGAGCTGTTCTATATACAACTTTTCCTTGCGCTTCAGAGAAAAACAACAGAGACAGCACGGCGCGGAATTTCATGTCCAAAAATTGGAAAGAAGATAGAGACGTTTCTGAAGATGCTTCCATTTGAACTCACGGATGCTCAGAAACGGGTAATGAAGACCATCAGGAATGAGATGGGCCTTGAAAAATCGATGAACAGGCTTCTTCAGGGCGATGTGGGATGTGGAAAGACTGTTGTTGCTCTTTATGCCATGATTATTGCTGTTGAGAATGGTTATCAGGCAGCATTGATGGCACCAACAGAAATCCTGGCAGAACAGCATTTTCTTACAATTCGCCAGTGGCTGAAGGGGATGGGAATAAACGTTACTCTTCTGAAGGGCAGTCAGAAGGGCAGGGTTAAAGAAGAGGTTTATGAAAAGATATCGGGCGGAGATGTTAGCATAGTTGTGGGCACACATGCCCTGATACAGGAGAGGGTCAGGTTCAAAAAGCTCGGTCTTGTGGTTATCGATGAGCAGCACAGGTTTGGAGTAATACAGCGTGCCGCTCTCGGCAGAAAGGGATACAGCCCGAACATTCTTGTCATGACTGCAACACCAATACCGCGTACACTTGCACTTACTCTATATGGCGATCTCGATGTATCGGTAATAGATGAAATGCCTGAGGGAAGAATGAATGTAGATACATTCTGGCGGAAAGAGAAGAGCAGAGAGAAGATCTATCAATATATCAAAGAGAGAATAAAAGAGGGAAATCAGGCATACATTGTTTATCCACTTGTAGAGGAGTCGGAAAAGATAGATCTTGCTGCTGCTACCGAAGGATTTAAGAAGCTGTCTGAAGATGTTTTTAAAGAATTTAGAGTAGCGCTTCTTCATGGAAGGATGAACAGTGAAGAGAAAGAAGCCGTTATGAATGATTTTAAATCCGGCAGTATTGATATTCTCGTGTCTACGACTGTCATAGAGGTTGGGATAGATGTTCCGAATGCCACAGTAATGCTCATTGAACATGCTGAGCGTTTTGGACTGACACAGCTTCATCAGCTTAGGGGTCGTGTTGGAAGAGGAGGGAAAAAATCTACCTGTATATTGTTGAGTAAGGATTATATTTCAGAAGAGGCGGAAAAGAGGTTGAGGACAATGATATCCACAACAGATGGATTTAAGATAGCAGAAGCAGATCTCCAGATAAGGGGGCCTGGAGAGCTTTTCGGAACAAGACAGCATGGTGAGCTAAATCTTAAAATTGCAAACCTTGCAGTAGATGGTCCACTACTTGAGAAGGCGAGGGAGGAGGCATTCGGTCTTGTCAAATCCGATCCAGAACTTCAACATCCTGAGAATCGAACGATCAGAAACGTATATGCCAGAAGATACAGAGATAAATTTGGATTGATAAATGTGGCATAGGAGGTAGCAATGACAGATAATAGTCAAAAACAAAGAAGCGATTCTCTTTTTCTGCAACTTGTACTCAGCTTTCAAGCTGCAGCATGGCAGCAGATGGGAAAGGTCAAGAATCCGGTCACCCAGAAGATAGAGAGGGATCTAAATCAGGCTCGTTTTTCGATAGATATTCTTGTGATGTTGAAGGAGAAAACAAAGGGAAACCTCTCTGAGGATGAGGAGAGATTCTTAAGTCATGTGTTGAGTGAACTGCAGCTAAACTATGTTGCAGAAGTTGATAAAGACCAGAAGGAGAAAGAAAAGAGTGAAGAAAAAAAGGAGGAGAAAAAGGCCGAGAAGGAAAATCCCAAAGATAAATCTTCAAGAAAGAGAAAAAAGTAGCGCTGTTGTGATAATTTCTTGATTTAAATGTAAAATTGAGTTATCTTTTCAACAATTAATGGATCAACAGGATTGATGGAGGAGATAGATGGATTATGAAACCGATGGGCTGAATCGTAAGATCGAGATTGCGGTAGGGGGAGTCGTATTTGTAATTGCATTGATCGTATATTGGAGTTCTGTTGCGCCTACTACTTCATTCTGGGACTGTGGAGAGTTCATTGCATGCTCCCGCACGCTTGGAGTAATGCACCCGCCAGGTGCCCCGCTCTATCTTTTGATAGGAAGAATAATGACAATGTTACCTTTCTTTAAGGATATCGGACTTCGTGTAAATATTTTCTCTGTAATTATCAGCAGTTTTACCATACTGCTTACCTACCTGATCATTCTTCAGCTAATCGAGAGGTGGAGGGGAAAACCTAAGACATGGGAAGACAGATTCATACTCTTCACAAGCGGTCTGTTTGGTGCACTTTCCTTTGCATTTACCGACAGTTTCTGGTTCAATTCTGTAGAAGCCGAGGTATATGCCTTTTCTATGTTCTTTACAGCCCTCGTTGTATGGCTTGCACTGAAGTGGGGTGAACAATCTCAAAAGGCGAGTAATATAGTATTGATTTTACTGATTTTCTATATATTTGGTCTTGCTGCTGGTGTACATCTTTTGAATATCCTGACGTTTCCATTTGTGCTTTTAATAGCCTTCTTTCACGATAACCAGCAGGTAAGAAGGCTGTTGATGCTTGTGTTTGTTCAGATTGCGATTCCAATGCTCTTCTATGTTTTACTGTTTCAATACAATCCATCCAAGATGACATATACCACACTCATGCAGCATCAGGCAAAGGCAGCATCCTTTTTGAAGTGGTTTGGCCTGATATGGGTCATCATTACTCTGATCTATATGTATCACAAGGATCAGTATGTATTTAAGGTATGGTGGATAATCCCTGTGCTTGTTATTATTGCCTATTCCACATATCTTGTCATATATATTAGGGCGGGTCTGGATCCGCCTATAAATGAGAACGATCCGTCTACGAGACAGGCCTTCATGGATTATCTTGCAAGAAAACAGTATGGAAGCGAGGATCTTTTTCTGACATTTTTGTACCGAAAAGCAGACTTCTGGAATTACCAGCTTCACATGATGTATACACGTTATTTTGGATGGCAGTTTATCGGAAAGGGTGTTTCGCTCGACTATCGTGACAGGATAATCGAAATCATAAGTTTTCGAGGTCTCTATGGGCTTCCCTTTCTCGTGGGACTGTGGGGAACTGTTCATCACTTTTTTAAGGACTGGAAGAGGGCCCTTGCCATCCTAATACTGTTTTTTATGACAGGGTATGCGATTATTATATATCTCAATCAGCCAGATCCGCAGCCAAGGGAGCGGGATTATTCATATGTTGGATCATTTTTTGCATTTGCACTGTGGATAGGAATAGGCATGGCAGGAGTGCTCGAATGGATATCGGATTATTTCAAAAAGAGGATACTTGTAAAAAGAGTAATCTTATTACTTTCAGCACTCATCTTAATGATTGCAGTACCGATAAATCTTTTTGCCTTTAATGTGAAGTCACACGACAGATCTGGCAATTATGTGGCGTACGATTACTCTTACAATCTTCTTCAAAGTTGTGAACCCAATGCAATAGTGTTCACAAACGGAGATAACGACACATTTCCGCTGTGGTTTCTTCAGGAAGTGGAAGGAATAAGAAAGGATGTAAGGGTCGTTAATCTGTCACTTTTGAATACTCCCTGGTATATAGAGCAGCTGAGAGACTTTGAACCCAAGATTCCGATAGGTATGAGTGATCAGGATATAGAGAGTCTGGGATATATCAGGTGGGAGAAGAGGAAGATAATGATACCCGTGCCAGAGGCTATCCGCAACCGGGAGCTTCAATATCTAAAACAGAAGGGGGAGTCTGTATCCGATATATCTATATCGGACAGAATTGTATTTGAAGTAAAGCCCACATTTCCTGAATCGAGTCCGCAGCTTCTCAGGGTACAGGATATTATGATCTTGCGAATACTCGAGGTTGTGAAATGGGAGAGGCCTGTATATTTTGCAGTAACGGTCAGTCAGGAAAACCAGATTGGACTTCAGAAGTATCTTAGAATGGATGGACTTGTCTATAGAATAATGCCTTATGAAGTCAAAGGAATCGATGCAGAACTTCTCAGGAGGAATCTCTTTGAGAAATTTAAATACAGGGGATTGAATGATCCAAAGGTAAATTACAATATTGGAATCATCAGGCTCATGATAAATCTCAGGCAGGCATTCATACAACTTGCGCGCCACTATATCATGAAAAATCAAAATGAGGAGGCAATCAAAGTACTGGATGAGATGTTAAAGAGGATTCCTCCTGAACATATACCCTTTACACACGAGAGCATTGCCCTGATGATAGCAAAGTTATACAGATTGGCAGGCAGTAATGTTGACTACCATAAATTTACCGATTGCGTTATCAAGGAACGGTATCAGAGCGAGGCCGAGAAGTTCGATCTTGTTAGGGATTATGCCTATGTGTTTAAAGATTGGGATAGGGCAGAGGAGATTCTGAATGACCTTCTTAAGACCGGAAGATCGAATCCAAAGACTGTGGGAAGAATTTATGGATACCTTTTGGATATATATAAGCAGTCCAAGCAGTATGCAAAGGGAATTCAGCTTCTTGAGAATTATTTGATGAGGTATCCTGGTGATAGCGTTGCAAGAAGCGAACTTGGTAAGTTGAAGAGACTGCAGGGCTTGGAATTGTCACCTCAAATGTAGATTTAATATATTGGATAGGGCAGATAACAAAGTAACGATTGTAATACCTCATTTTAACGGCGAAGAGATTCTTCGCCGTTGTATTATTTCGCTCCAAGAGACGGAGTATAAAGATTTCTGTATAGTTGTTGTTGACAATGGATCCACGGATAGAAGCGTGGATATGGTGAGGTCCAGTTTTCCTGATGTTGTGATTCTCGAGAACCACCGCAACATGGGATTTGCAGCAGGATGCAACACTGGAATACGATTTTCTTCATCACCATTTGTTGTGCTGCTCAACAATGATACAGAAGTGACTCCTGGATGGCTCGGTCCACTTTTGGAGGCTGCAGAGAAAGATGAGCTTGTTGCTGCGGTTCAGCCAAAGCTGCTCTCCCTAAGGGAGCCCGATCGATTCGACTACTGCGGTGGGGCGGGTGGAGAACTCGATATCTTTGGCTATCCCTATGTATGGGGAAGGCTTTTTAACACAATCGAGAAGGATAGAGGACAGTATGATTCAAAGCGAAGGATATTTTGGGCAAGTGGTGCTGCCATACTCTTGCGGCGCTCCTCACTCGACCGTGTTGGTCTTCTGGATGAAGATTTCTTCGCCCACATGGAGGAGATCGACCTTTGCTGGCGGTTGCACTGGGCTGGTTATAAGGTAGTATTTGTTCCCCAATCGGTTGTATTTCACAGCTCTGGTGCAACCCTAAATGAAGACTCCATCCGTAAAATGGTTCTGAATCATAGAAACAGTATAATAATGATTTTAAAAAACCATACTGCAGGAGCCCTGATATGGATACTGCCGTTTAGAATCATACTGGAGATCATTACTGCTGCCTCCTCATTTTTTATAAAACAGCCAAAGCGCAGCTTTGCAGTTTTGAGAGGTATGTTTGGTGTTGTAAGGAAAATTAAAACTGTTTTGGCAGGAAGAAGAGCCGTACGATCGTTGAGATGCATACCAGAGAGTCTCATGTTTCAGCGAATGTATAGAAAAAGCATAGCAATTGCATATTTTATTAAAGGGATCAGGAGGGCCTGTGATCTTTGAAGATAAAGAGTTTGATCTTTTTGAGGTGAAAAATTGATCAAAAGGGTTTTAATCCAGGCATTAAAATTCATCGTCAGCGCATCTCTCATACTACTGCTTATTAGCAGGATTGGAATTCACAATATTGGAGATCAGATTAGTTTTGTTCGCTATGAGTGGATTGTTTTGGCGTTGATCATATTTACAGCAAGCCATTTTTTAGGCACTTTTCAATGGTGGTTGATTCTCCGCTCCCAAAGAATAGATGTAGATTTAAAGAAAGTTTTATCATTCTATTATGTAGGAATCTTTTTTAATAATTTTCTCATTGGAGGCATCGGAGGTGATTTTTTCCGAATGATCGATATCCACAGGTATTCTTCGAGTGATACCGGGGCAGTCTCATCTGTGTTTCTCGATAGATTTGTTGGACTCTTGGTTCTATCTGCAATGGCTGTTTTTACAATACCATGGATGTTTCTTTATGCTCATATTCCTCTCTACTATCGGCTCTTTCTGCTGGTTTTAATCTTATGCTGGATCGTTGCACTCATAGTTCTCTACAACAGGAGTTTTGCACGATATTTCTACTGGCTTATACGCAGAGCCATTCCTAAGAGTCTTCATGCAAAGGTACGTGAAGTATACGACCAGATACATGGATTTGGGAAGAGAGGCAGAGTTGTTCTCCATGTGCTTTTAATATCTGTTATCATCCAGAGTGGGAGAATATTGATGCATTATTTTGTAGGGCGTTCTCTCGGGGCAGGGCTTTCTCCTCTATATTTTTTCCTGATAATACCATTTGTGGCAATCATGGCAAGTCTGCCAGTGAGTGCCGGAGGAATTGGAATAAGGGAATCCACTGCAAGCCTTTTGTTTGGACTTGTTGGATTGAAGTCTTCAATCTCTGTGCCAATGGAATTTGTGGCCTATCTTGTGGCTGTGGTTGCGAGTTTGCCTGGATTTATTATTTTCATAACAAGAAAGAAAATTTTTGCAGAGAGTAAAATTGTTACATCACAGGAGGGATAGAAATGAGTGCGCCGAGCAAAGCTTACCTTATCCAGTTGGTGACCCACGAGGGTGGTAATAAATGAAGGTGAGTAGACAACTGGAATTGTGGGAAATCCAACCACG
>Ga0190360_1000702_pt1 | contig 18206 bp, 16 predicted proteins | sample 48721834_MG_FD_161271 | JGI IMG/M metagenome (GOLD analysis project Ga0190360, IMG submission 161271) | Hydrothermal vent microbial mat bacterial communities from Southern Trench, Guaymas Basin, Mexico - 4872-18-3-4_MG | ecosystem: Environmental > Aquatic > Marine > Hydrothermal vents >... | reverse complement strand
TTGGCTATTGGTTTGCGGATAATTTTAGCCGGAACCCTTGTGTATCGAGAGCTTTTACGACCACCTAATTCAGATCAATTAACTCTCGATTTGAAATGGACTTGAAAAATGGGGGTCATTCAAATAATAAAATATTTTCACTTGACATGATCATAATATTTTATTATCTTATTTATCATTTTACAACCTACTATTAACTTCAAGCATTTACCACAGATTTATGGGGAGAGAGTATGCTCGAAGAAAGAGTTCGTATTATATACCTATCTAAAAATAGATCAGACATAAAAGAAATAAGTTTAACATGGAAAAAATTCTGCATCCTATCCCTATTTGTTTTAATGGTTCTAAGTTCGATTATCATATTTTCTATAAGCGTCTTTACACGCATGTTCCACAACTACAGAATAATATCTCTGGAAAACGACAGGGAAGTACTGCAGAAGGAACTATTAGCAATAAAAGAAGAGGTGGCACAGCTCAATGGACGTCTTGCTAAGGTAGAGACAACAGGCGATGAACTAAGAAATGCTGCGGGTCTACCACCAATAGATAGCGATATGAGAAGAGTGGGCATAGGTGGCCCCGATTATTCTTCTGTCATTCACTTCAGCTATGCATCTGATGAGGTGCGTGCAACAGCAGAGGAGATCAAGCTTGATCTCAACAAGATGAGGCGGGAAATACAACTCGAAAACAGCCTGCTGAGAGAAGTTGCCCAGAAATTCAAAGAACGTGATGATTTTATCAATCACCTTCCTACCATACGCCCCATAGTAGGAGCAAGAGTAACCAGCCCATTCGGGAATCGTATTGATCCATTGACAAGACAGATAGAAAATCATCTAGGAGTAGATTTTGCAATGCCAAAGGGGACACCTGTCATTGCAACTGCAGACGGTATTGTCGAGTTCGTAAAGAGAACATACATTCCAAACAAAGGTTTTGGTAAATTTGTAATAATAAATCATGGTAATGGCTACAGAACCTATTACTGTCATCTGTCAAAAATCTATGTAACAAAAGGGGACAAAGTAAAGAGGTGGGATCCGATTGGTGAGGTTGGAACAACAGGAAGATCAGAGGGATTTCACCTTCATTATGGAGTCTCATTAAACGGCAAATGGCTGAATCCAGAAGACTTCATTCTTAATTAACCTTAAGAAAATCTTGAAAAATCTGAAATCCGCCAGGAAAACATCACTTGGCGGTTTTTTTATTGGATCAATCCGATCTTCAACAGTGAAATGTGTAAAATTGGCAACGATTACAAGAGCTATAAAATGACAACTTTATAAATCCACACCTCTTAATAACCTGTGGTTGGCATTTTTTTACTTTAACATAAGATTAAGTGAGCAGGGTATTGAAGAAATTTGTAAGCGATTTAAGCTTCTCTTTATAAGGCGAATTGATACTTGTTCTATATTGAACATTATAGAAATGATTACAGTAGGGTTTACTAAAACAGACCCTTACTGCTGGACGGAGAAGGCGGCATAAATAGATGTTGATCAGATTAAACCTTATGTCGAGGTCTATGAAGAGATCAAAAGAGTGAGCAGAAAGTTCTCTGATCGATTTTGATCTAACTATATTCCATAAATTCTGCCTTGTAACATCAAGAAACTTTATGGGATGATCAAAAAGGCTCTGAAGTTTGTGTTTCTCAGGTGTGTATCGATCATAACCAAAGTGAATTATCGACAGATTCTTATTGCTAAAAATAGAGTTTATTTCAGAAAGCTCTGCACTGTAGCGGATTGCATCATCAAATATTGGATAACAGATGAGTACATCCCGACACTTTTTAAGATTCTCTCTGTAATCAATCGGTCTGTCTCTGAAACCCGGATTTACAAAAAATCTTATATAATTTTTTGTTATGGAATGTGTGATTGCCATGCTAATTCAATCGCCTGTTAGTTTCAATCAATATAGTAATTATTATAAATCTAATCAACCGAAATTTTCAGGGTCAAATTAGAAGAAAATCTATCTTTCTTATCTCCTTCACAACTCTAACCACTCTGACTCTGACAGGGTCCCCAAGTTTGAAAACTCTTCCACTCCTGTGTCCGGTCAGCGTATATGTTTCCTGGTTAAAAATATATCTGTCATCATTTATCGTGTCGATATGAACAAGTCCCTCAACAAGGTACTCTGGAATTTCTACAAATATTCCAAAACCTGTGACACCTGAAATTATGCCTTCGAATATATCTCCTATATGTCTTTCCATAAATTCGACCTGTTTTATCCTGATCGATTCCCTTTCTGCCTCCTGGGCTCTTATCTCCATTGAAGTAGATATCTCGCAAATACTCGACAGCTTGCAAGGAAGATGAAATCTTTCTGGCTGCTCCTGCAAATAATTCTTGAGGAGTCTGTGGACCACAAGATCGGGATAACGTCTTATTGGAGAAGTGAAGTGAGTGTAACTCTTAAATGCCAGTCCAAAATGACCGCTATTTTTTGTTGAATAGACAGCCTTCATCATGGTACGCAGGGCAACATCCTCAATAACAATCTCATGCTTTGTACCCTTTACCCTGTCGAGAAATGCCTGAAACCTCTTTGGCGTGACCCTCCTCCCGGGTTCAAAAGAGTATCCCATTGCTCTCACAAACCTAACAAAAGAGTTGAGCTTCTCCTCCGAAGGCCTCTCGTGGACTCTGTATATAAAGGGATACTTTCTTCCTCTCTCCTCTCTCAGGCGTCCTATGTGTTCTGCAACTATTTTATTGGCAAGCAGCATAAAATTCTCGATGATCTCATGGCTCTCAAAATGTTCTCTTATTCCCAATCGCACGGCAACCCCATTCCTATCAAGCTCGACATATGGTTCCGGCAGATAAAAATCAATGGATCCTGCACTATTCCATTTCTCTTTCAGTTTTCTGCTCAAATGAGCCATCATGATCAGCACATCACAAAATTTCTCCTCACGATCTCTACCAGAAGAATGCGACTCTTTTACACTGCCTCTTTCATTACCATCTCTGCTCGAGTTTATCAGTTCCTGAACCTCTCCATATTCAAAACGTCTTCTACTTCTTATGACCGATTCTCTGATACTGTAATCCTTCAAACTACCATCCGGAGAAATTTCTATTAGCACACTTACGGTCAATCTATCTTCATCAGGCCTCAGACTGCAAATCGTATTCGACAACCTCTCTGGAAGCATTGGAATTACCCTATCTACAAGATAGATACTCGTTCCCCTTCTTAGGGCCTCTCTATCTATTGCCGAACCAGGCTCAACAAAATAGCTCACATCGGCAATGTGAACACCAAGCAAAAAGTTTCCATTTTTTAATCTCTCCAGTGAAACCGCATCATCAAAATCCTTTGCATCAGGGGGGTCTATTGTAAATGTTAGAGTGCTGCGAAGATCGATACGATTCTTAAGAGCAGACTCTGGAACAGGATCAACAAATGATTCGGCTTCGTTTAAAACACTATCTGAAAAACGATCAGGAAGATCAAAATTGTGGATAATAGAGAGAACATCCACACCTCTCTCCTCTGGATAACCAAGCACCCTAACAATTCTGCCTCGAGGTTCGATCCGAGAATCCCCCCAGTTTTCAATCTCAATAACAACCTTCTGTCCGTTGCTCGCATCACATCTTTTATCCTTATGAACATATATTCTCCTGAACGTCTTTACCTGATCAGGAACAACATAAAAAGAGGACCTGCTTTCATGAAAAGTTCCAACGATCCTCCTGTTCCCCCGTTCAAGGATCTCGACAACCCTTCCTTCCTGAAGCCTTCCACTCCCTTTTTTAAAGAGTACTACCCTTACCCGATCATTATGTGATACATTTCCCATATTTTTCTGACCAATAAATACATCCTCTTCACCATCATCCCTCCTCAGAAAGCCATATCCCTGTGCCTTAATATGAATAATACCTGAAACCTCATTCTGCTTTTGATACTTTCCGTACTTGTTTCCCTTGTGGCGCAATATCGATCCCTCCTCAGCCATCTTTCTAAGAAGTGCTTTAAAATCCTGATAATCTTTATTTTTCACACCCAGATATCTGGCCAGCCTTCTGCTTTTATAGATTTGACTCGGATTGTTGTCTAAAAAATCGATAATTCTGTTCTTATAATCTTTCATACAAATTATACCCAATAAGAATTTCTCTACCATCCATTCATCCTGTGCCACACACAAACCACCTCTGTTGATCCGTCAACAACATAATAGCGATCGTGCATGGCAGATGTTGCACACGCATGGTTTGGCAGTATGCGGAGCATTGTACCAACTGGAAACATCTCTAGAATCGATTTGTCACTGCTGCTACTTCCTATTATGCCGTGTTCCTGATTTGCAGAATATACAATCATATCATCCAATGGTTTTCCTTCAATGCTGCAAACCAGACCATAACCTCTATCTACTCTCTGTGATGATGTTCCTCTGTCCCGTGAAAGCGACATCCACCCTCCGTCTGTTATTATCCAGCCCCTAACTTTTTGATGACCTATAACAGAGACAAGAACTGAGATAGCAATATCCTCTATCCTGCAGACACCAAGACCTGCCATGAATAGATCGTAAAAAACAAAAACCCCGGCTCGCACCTCTGTTACTCCCTCAAGATCATCAACAAACTTTGCAGTAGGTGTTGAACCAACACTTACCACAGGACAGGCAAAACCCTCCCTTCTCAAACTCTCTGCACACCTCACAGCCGTATCTCGCTCAACTCCTGCCAATCTTTTAATACACCCAATGCTTCGACAATTGTACGACTCACCAGCATGGGTTACGATCCCCCTCAGCTCAACACCCTTTTTTCTTGATATCAGATTTGCAATATCAATCAGTAGTGGATCGTTTGAAGATATACCAGATCGGTGGCCGTCACAATCGATCTCAATGAGAACAGGTATAGTAATCGAAAATTGTTGAGCCGCAGCAGACACAAATTCTACCTGCTCAACAGAATCGAGTATAAGCGTAAGTCCGGCACCCCTATTAATCAGATCTGCAACTCGTCTCAGCTTTACCGGAGCGATTCCCACACCATAAACAATATCTCTTATACCATGATTAAAAAAGTACTCCGCCTCCTTCATGGTTGAAACCATTATTCCGCTCCCTTTTCGCATCAGGGCCATTGTTGTTAGCTCTATATTTTTCACTGTTTTTACATGAGGTCGAAAATCAACTGCAAGGGATCTTATGTGTTGGTGGAAATGTTCGATGTTCTTTTTCACCTTTGCCAGATCCAATACGAGACAGGGAGTCTCAAGTTCTCTGAGATTCATTACCCTCTCCTCTTTGAGGAATCGGTTCCGATAAATGCTATTGCATCAATTTCTACCTTAAAACCATAGTGAAGCCTTCGAGTAGGTACAACACTTCTGGCCGGATGATGCTCACCAAAAAATCGGGCATAAACAGCATTTACCCTCCCCCAGGCTTCGATGTCCGAAATGTAGATAGTTACTTTTAAGACACGATCTTTCCCACTTCCAGCATCAATAAGAATAGCATTAAGATTTTCCAGCACCTGTTCTGTCTGCTCCTCAATAGTGGCCATCTCAACCTTTTCTCCATCGGGTCTGATAGGGAGCTGACCCGAAACATAAACTATTCCCTGATGTTCTATTGCCTGAGAATAGTGTCCGCTCGGTCGAGGTGCCCGACTCGTTGAAATTTTTTTCATGACATATCCCCTCAATTTTGAAAGACCAACCCGATCTCCTTCAAACCAACCCCCAATATCTTCTCTGCAATTTGATTAAGTTTCTCCTCTCTTCCTTCAAAATGGTAGGTTGTATGTGTGTGCTTTATCTCCTCACCCACTCTAAGCTCCCTTGAACAAGAAGAAGACTCCAGCTCATAAAAAGGACCAAGCTGGTTTCCGCTTTCATCGATCGGGCCATCATTATAGGAATTAATTGCATCACCTCTGTATGGATGTTCCTGATACTTCCACAGCGAATTAACATAAGTGGTGTCTCCACTCAATGAGTACTGTATAACTGTCAAAATTTTTCTCTCCGAATCATAACTCCCAAAAAATGGAAGACAATTCTCTGGTTTAACCCCGATTTTACATCTGTATTTCCCATCACCCCTGAAAAATATTGTTTGACCCTTTACCTTTAATCTGTCTTCGCCTATCTTACCAAAATATTCGGTATTTAACTTTAAACAGCCTCTATAGGGAATTACCACTGTTGTATTATCAGATGGCCTGAACATTCCAAGAATCCAGATAGAGAGCAATCCTGTTCTTTTTGACCAGTCCGACTCACCGATATTTTTTATTCCATTTTTTGTCTGAAAAGCAACACAAGAGATATCATCACCCAGGGAGATTTGTAGATTTTTTTCGATATCTCTGTTTGAAAGAAGCAATACTTCTCTTGTAACCTCAATGTTAAATTCAGTATCCTGATAATTTACAAGCCTTATCTTTTTATTAAATAGTGCAGAGGTATCTGTGTATTCTATGAGCTCAAAAGGTTCAGTATCAATTGCGCTTGGCGTATACCAATTTTTAAAATCAAAACTGGTGCCCTTTTTAAAAAATATAGAGAATTGGCCTCCTTCAGGCCCGAGCCAGAATCTGTCCTCTCCTCCAAAAACATTGATGTGAGGCTGAATTTTACCAGAAGAGATCAAGTCATAATTTATCCATCCATAACTGTTTCCACTTAATCCATTGGATGTACTCGTCATTACCCTTCCTTGATAATCACCCACAAGAATTACTTGGCATCTATCACTGTTCCTCTTCAATACTGTTATTCTTTTATACTTTTTTAAAAAATCAAGATCATAGCCAAAGCTCCCCTTTTTATACGGAGAACTGCAGCCCGATATAATAATCAAGCAGATGATTCCAGTCAGAGTATTTGTTAATAATGAATTATTCATTGTGTTTCTCCTTCTGATTTTGATTTCTATCTATCTCACATTCATCGAATAGATAGCTTAAGAGACAAACGCCTGTGATTAACTGTCAATCTTCTAAATGACCAATACTTCCAATCATCTTGCAAACAATTCATCAAACCCCAATTCTACCCATTTCATATAGGGTGCATCCCACAGATCAGGTTTTAAGTCGTCTACTGCAACGAGTATACGCATCTGGTTTGCTGAGAAGATAACAGAATACTCGGTCGTACCATGGGCTACAGATTGCAGCAGGCGCTTGGCATCCTCGATGTCGAGTATTTTATTTTCTCTCGACCATGCTTCGAGGGTCTGCTTGCCCACTTCATATCTCCAGCGTGATGAGAAAGAGATCCGCCTACCAAGGGAGTAATCGGGATGGTCGGGATCGTATCCTAATACCCTGTGATGATTCGAAGCCATAATATTGAACCTATCCTTTGGACGCACATCATCAGGTAGCCGCACGGCATAACCCGTTCGAGATCCCTCAAATACAAATGCAGGATTTTCCTGACCAGTATAGGGCATGGCCCACAGTATGATTGAACCTGCTGCTGTAATACCGCCAGTAGAACAGATATATTTTTTCATCATTCCGAGAACTGTTTCTGGTGTTGCCCTTTTATCAGAGTTTTCCAGCACAAACTTCTGTATAAATGAGCAGGGAACTATTCCATCTGGAACAGGACCTGGCCCCGTACCACCTGCATTTTCCATACTGTAGATTCCATCCTCATTTATACCAGAGATGGTGCCTACAAAGCCGGGCCACATTGCAGAGATCCACCGCTTTTTACCCGATAGAGAAGGATCTACAGCAAAGAGAAGAAAATGGCTGACTGTAACCTTGCGCACATCGCATTCGCCGTCCATGTTGCGGGCAGCCACGAGCCCTCCCTTGAGTTCACCTCCAGATGTCAGATCGCCCCAGAATGCAAACTGTGTGCATGAGGAGGCAGGTGTACCTAAAAATGCGGCACGCCTCTCAATATAGCAGTTTATTGCCAGAAGATCGGTAAGACAAAAATCCCTGTTGAGAAACTCAACCTTCATATCAACTCCTGACGCCTTCATGCCTCTGATCACTGCCTTACACTCTTCTAAAAACTCACGTGGATAATTGAACTGGTTTTCAAGAAATGGCACAAAGATATTCTGATATCTCTCAGAACTCTGCCAACTGTCTTCAAGTATGTAATATTCAAAAAAATCGATGATCTGCCTAGCTACAAGATATCCATGTGCAAATCCCCTTTCGGACGGCCCTCCCCAGAGTTGGAGAACAGGAAGACCCTTTATCCATCTCAAAGCACCGTGATCGATTATCCTATCCCTTTTGTCAAAATGTGTAGGCACACGTAGATATATCTTCAAATCTTTTCTGTCCGATTTTGTCAGATCGATCGGACTGAACCTGTAACCCTCACCTGAAAAAAACCATCCAAATGGCTCTGGCGGGTCAAAACTCACCTTTCCGTTCTGATCGCTATCCTGAAATGCAACAATAGAATAATATCCAGAATCCAGCCCATCGAAATAAAACTCACCTTCATCAGGGATTCTTTTTACCATCAATGGTTTTGCAGCACCATAAATATCCGCCTTAGAGAGTGGATATACCCGGCTGCCAGAAGTTTTAAGCCTGTAGAGCTGAATGATGATTTCACCTCCATGTTTACTATCAAGGATTATCCTGCCAGATATGGATCTTTCCTGCCCTGATATTGAATGAACAATAAATAAAGATAACACAAGAACTAAAATTTTCCGACTCATCACTGATCTCCTGTTATAAAGTTGTACATATACACTTTAGATATAGAAATTTGATAACATAAACTTCAAACCGCAGATTCGGTTAAGTTTGATCTCTCTGGCATTATAGACACCATAACTTAAATAAAAATAAAATATAAAAAGCAAAAGTTGTTTGAATTTATTCCTGTAATATGATTAAAAAGACTTCTAATGACAGATCGCTGGAGCATCCATCCTCAAACTGGAATGAAGGACTCAGGATTAATACTCACATGTCGAAGCGATTTAAAAATGTTTTCCTTTATGTTGGCATATTTTTCACTCTCCTGCAACGCACCGATAATATCTTTGATTTTCTGTCTGCGACTCTTACCATCAACAGGACATATTTTATTTAAGGTTGTAATTTCTGCCTCGACAACAAATTTCTTTAAAAGCGCCTCTTCTATATAGATAAAAGGACGAATAATGTGCATCTTACCCTTAAAGACTTCCTGTACCGGATTCATCGCCTCGATCTTCCTGCCATATATTATATTGATGAGAAGAGTCTCTATTACATCGTCTTTGTGGTGTGCATAGGCAATCTTGTTGCATCCGTGCTCATGTGCAGCCTGATAAATTTTTCTACGCCTGTACATAGAACAGATAAAACATGGATTTTTTCTCGCATCTTTTGATAGCGCCTCCTCTCCTATCCTAGTCTTTATTATTAATCCCTTCAGGCCCAGTTTGTCGAAATAGGATCTTAAGATTCTCTCCCTTTTGTAATCATTGCTCTGAAATCCGAGATCGATATGCACAGCAAGCAGTGAAAATTGCTGGCCAAAGAGAATCTGCCTCTCTCTGAGCAGTTTAATAAGACTTAGACTGTCTGCACCACCCGAAACTCCGACCAAGATTCTATCTCCCTCTTCAATCATTTTGAAGTCATGAATCGCCTTTTCCATCTGTTTTTGAAGAAGTCTGTGAAGTCGCGTCATTTTTCACCCGCTGTGGATGAATATGAATTTTGTAGATCGTTAAGGATCGCTGGAGTGATATCTTCAAGAGATCGAATGTAGTCTTTAATAACTACCGAATTTCTGCCCCAGATAAGAGTCATTGCGCTGTTTTTTGTATGCGTCTTTACTGAAAGGTCTTCAATATTACCGTGATCACTCGTGAGTATGATCAGTTTATCATTCAGATCAATATGTGTAAGCAGTGATGTTATAAATTCATCGAGCTGCCTGATTATCGTCTTGGCAAAATCAAGGTCCTGAGCATGCCCTGCCCTGTCTGTCAGAAAATATTCATATAATATAAAATGGTACTTTGATGAGGCTTCGGCCAGAATCGCTGCTGCTTCATCAGGAGTAAAAAGTGGAACATCAAAGCCTCTCTTTATAAGGTAGTAGTTTGTAAAGTCATGATATATTGAACGCCTTTTATTTATATCATCTATTTGAAAAAAATCAAGACCAGCCGAAAGAGTTGCCACAGTTGTTGTTGATAGACGCCATTTGGTCTTTTCGTTTAATCTGAAAAAGATCGGACGAAATGCATTGATAAAAGAGACCTTCAGCCCCATATCTTTGACCTGTTTTAACAGTGACCTCTGGCGGAGAAGGTTTCTGAGCATCTCATTTGGAAATCCTGCCCTGTGAAACCCGAGAAGTCTTGAGCAGTTCACACCTGTCAGAATAGTAGCCTGGCCTGTGGCACTCTGAGGTATTCCACTCAATCCCAGGTTGGCATCAGTTGGAACAAGAAAACCACCCGATTCAATCGATATTGTTGATCTGCCGTTTTCAAAACAGTTCAGATAGTTAAGATGATCTTGCATGCATGGATTGCTGCGCCTGTCTTTCTTCCCGAGTCCGAGTCCATCTACAAATATTAAAATTGAACCCTTCAATATCCCAACCTTTTGATCATTTCAAAGTTCTTACGCCACCTCTTGCTCACACTCACTTCAAGTTCCAGAAAGACTGGTCTTCCAAGAAATCTCTCTATCTCCTCTCTGGCCCTTATGCCAACCCTTTTTAAGGCTTCTCCCCTCTTTCCAATGATGATTCCCTTCTGTGAGTCCCGCTCCACGTAAATTACTGCCCTAATATAATCCTTACGACCAGGTCTCTCTTTGAATGTTTCTATAAATACTGCAGTAGAATAGGGTATCTCCTCGCCATATTTAAGAAATATCTGCTCACGTATGATCTCTGAGACAAAGAATCTCTCTGCAGCATCTGTTATCATGTCTGGAGGGTAGAATGGCTTTCCTTCAGAGATATATTTCAAAATCAAGGAGATCAGAAGCTCGATGCCATCGGCCTTCAATGCAGATATTGGAACGATTTCCTTGAATATATCTCTTCTTTGATATTTATCTATTATCGGAAGAAGAACATCTTTCTTTATTGTGTCTGTCTTATTGATTATCAGAAATTTTGGTTTGCTCGTCTCCCCTAACAGAGTTATGATCTCCTCGTCTTCAGGCGTGATCGAATTGGGATCTATCATCATCAATATGAGATCCGCCTCATTTATTGTACTTTTTGCAGTCTTTACCATCGACTGCTGCAGAGGATATTTGGGATGAATCATCCCTGGAGTATCGAGAAGAATGATCTGATAATTCTCGCCGTTGAGAATTCCAAGAATTCTGTGACGTGTTGTCTGAGGCTTTGGAGAGACTATTGCCAATTTTCGATTGAGAAGACAGTTCATCAGAGTGGATTTACCAACATTGGGCTTTCCTATTATTGCAACATACCCTGAATGGAACCTGTCCTCTTCACTCTTTGCCATCTCAATAAATCCTCTTTATTTGGGCAGTCGAGTAGTAGTGCTTAAGAATATGATAGAACCTACTCCCCCTTAGTGCCATGACTGCCGCCCCTGTCTGGCACATTCCCACTCCATGTCCAAAACCAGCTCCTTTTATAACAAACCTTTCTGGAACTCCATCTCTTCCATTGATCTTTTTCACATAGAAGCATGAGCTCCATAGAGCCGTTTTTGATAGAGTCTTTCGTATCATTAGTTCATTATCTATTATCAGTATAGATTCCGTTCCAACAATTTTCAGAACAGTAATTCTTCCAGATGCCCCTCTCCTCAATGCAATGAGGTCTAATATCTTTCCGACTATTTTCCCCGACTTTTCCTGAACTATCCGGCTTAGCTCATCCTGAGAATATGTGACCTCCCACCGAAAATACTTTTTTAAATATTCAAGCGATGGAGGAACCTCTTTATTGATCAGATTACAGTTTGCAGCAGGTTTATCATCTATCCATCTCCTGAGATTCTCTTCTTTATCGAGCCTTCCATATCTGCTCAGAAACGATGGACCGTCGAATCTACCTTGAAGATAGGATTTAGGCTGACTGTTCCACAGTCTGCCGCTGTCTTCTGTATGTCCTCCGCAGACTGCAGAATAGACTGCATCACAAATTTTACCATCTTTCCATAGAATCAGACCGCGCGTACTATTTACAGCCAAATCGGTTGCCTCCGATCTACCATTGAGACCTGTATAGGCCTGACAGTGAACATCTGCACAGATATCAAAGGGATCTGTTGAGTGTACAATCCCAAGCTTCGCAAGCGCTTCTCCACGCGAGGCGATTGCCTGTGCCTTTAATGCTTCTATCGGAAATGTTGCCGGCATCTCTGCTGGCACCACACCCTTTAGATATGTTTCCAAAGATACTATGTTAACAGCAACAAGTTTACCGTCTGTTCCGAGCCTGAATGAGACCGTCTCAGGATATGTGCGATCTTCCAGATGTTCCCAGTGATACCCCTGACCCGCAGGTATGTTGTAGATTCTTACATCTGCCCCCCTTATGTTGATCGGCTTTGACGATTCAAACCACTCTCCATTATGAACATTCTTCACAACAATTGTTCCTACCGCATCTTCTACAACCTGCCTGATCATGAATGTCTTGAGCCCATCAGATATTCTCCCGCTGTATCTCTCAGCCTCCTCTTTTGTTTTAAATATCTTTTTCAGTACTACCCTATAGAAATGATTATCCGATATTACTCTCCCACCAACTCGAATAGAACGGCCGAAAGGACAAATCTCTGTTTCTATTCCCCTCCTCTTCAACTCATGATAAAACTTCTCTGCATTTTTCATTGTGCTCATCGATCCAATAACAAGACGGTATACAATCTTGGCCGGACTGGAATCCTTTACCTCAAGTCTCCATCTACTGTTTTTAATCCCTCTTGCTATAAATGTTCCATCATGGCTGAATATATCGAAAGGCCTTTCTGTTGAAAAATCTATTGAATCTTTACCCCACAAAAGACCAACCGTTATTGTAGGAATTCTGCTCTCCATCCTTATTATCGGCTTTTTGACAGCACAGGCCGAAAGAATAAGAAGAAAGATAACAGTCAAATAAATAATAAAGTTTCGCATGTTTGTCACAAGCACATCCTTTCTTCTATTTGCCTAATCAAATAAAAATATACCCTTCAAGATCATAAAATGCAAGGGGAAATGATTATTGTAAGAAGGTAAAAAATTAATTTTAAATTGGCTATTTATCCATTTATTTTTTATATTAAAAAAAATATCCATCAAATTAAACATGGAGAATATCATGAAGAGGAGAACTATTTTATTTGTTTCTGCGATCGCTATTGTGATTGGCTGCAGCAGGTCGGGTGAACCATGTTATGAAAAGGGCACAAGGGAGTATACATTCTTCAAGAAGGTTGCTGATTCCCTGGATGTAAAGATGCTCAATCCTGATAGATCGGTCGCCCTGATAGGCACAAACAAGTTTAAAATCGGTACAAAAGATGTTATGCACAACATCTATCTTGTCTTTCAGTCCTACACAGATGATATAAGGAAGATTCCAGCAGCACAAGTAAGAGAGTTTCTAAGACAACTTGCTACAAGAGAAGCAGAAACCAGGATGATGCTTTTGAGTGCTGAAGAGAACAATATTACTGTTCCAAGGGACACAATAGATGCGCAGATAAAAAAAGTATTTGATGCGTATGGTGGTGAAGAAAACTTCACAAAAGAAGTAACCAGAAGAGGATTGACAGTCGAGGAGATTAAAAAAGAGATCGCAAATAACATGATTGTACAGAAGTATCTCGATGATGTTGTGTTTAAAGATGTCAATGTCAGTGAGGATGAGATAAAGGCGAAATATAAAGATGAACGGGCAACCGTGCGTCACATCCTTTTTCTTACGCAGGGCAAATCTACAGAAGAGAAGAAAAAGATCTATGATAAGGCAAAGAGGATTCTTGCACTTGCAAAATCTGGAGAAGATTTTGCAGCTCTTGCCAAGGAGTATTCCGAAGACCCTGGTTCTAAGGACAGAGGCGGACTCTATGAAAATTTCCCGCGTGGACAGATGGTTAAACCATTCGAGGATGCTGCATTTAATCTTCCTGTAGGGAGCATAAGTGACATAGTGGAGACAAGATACGGATACCACATAATTAAAATTCTTGAACGATCGAGTGAAAAGCGACCCTACAATGAGGTTAGAGAAGAGATAAAGAACAGCATAATAGGCACAAAAAAGCAGAATGCATATATTGATCATATAAACTATCTTAAAGAAAAATATGACTATAAGATTCTGGTAGACTTCGAAGGCTGATGCGATCTTCAAAATAGTGATCTCCTTGTTCTATGGATTGATAAACTAGAGCTCTTTTTAATTCTATTGGGGATTTCGGCTAATGAAGATATTAAAGTTTTTTCAGGACAGAGAAGATGAGTTTATATCACTGATCAAAGAGATTGTCTCATTCACTACATATTCGGGGGAAAGGGAATCGATAAACAAATTTTTAGAATATATTCAAAATCTCTTTGCCCCCTTTGAACCTCAAATATCGAGAATAGATACACCGGCTGGCGATATCCTTACCATGGATTTTTTCCAGCATAAGCAGAACAGGATTGTGCTTCTGGCTCACGCAGATACTGTTAAGGTTTCCGATAATCCGACTGCTGTAATAGTGAAGAATCGGCGGCTATTCGGAAACGGAAGTTTCGACATGAAAAACGGCATCTGTCTTTTCTATTTTTTAATGAAATCATTTGCCCGACTCGGGATAGAACCTTCAAACCAGATCAGGATCATCATCACTCCTGATGAAGAGAGTGGAAGCAGAGAGTCGATGGTTCATATTTTGAGGCTCTGCAGGGGAGCAATCGGTGTTCTTCTTCCTGAACCGTGCTGTCCTGATGGAGGTGTTAAGGTCCGCAGAAAGGGTGTTGCATCTATCAAGGCAGAGCTTACAGGAAAGGCTTCCCACAGCGGCATTGAGCCTGAGAAGGGAATCGATGCAAACAGGGGCCTTGCCAGTCTGATTTTTGAAATAGATCGGATTGTTGAGGCCCATTCTGACCTGACATTTAACCCTGGAGTGATAAAGGGTGGTTCAAAGACCAATATCGTGAGTCCGAGAAGTATTTTAAATGGTGAGCTGAGAAGTTATTCAAACAAAATTTTAAAGGCCGCATCAAAGGAGATCGAAAAAATAGATAGAATCGGGAAGGTAGGAGTCAAGATAAAGTGTGAGGTAAATCATCCTGCCCTTGAGTTTAACGATAAGAACAGACACCTCTACAACATTGCAAAAAGATGTGCTGAGAGAATCGGCTATGATCTTCCAGCCTGTTCTTCGGGTGGTGGTTCAGATGGATCGAGTATTTCCGCAGCTGGCATACCAGTACTCGATGGACTGGGAATGAAGGGTGGAGGTGCTCATGCAGAGAATGAGTATATAGAACTCTCTGATTTTCCTTTCAGAGCTGCTATAATAACTACTCTATGTATGGAGCTTTGATATGGTAGAGATAAAAAGGCTCGATAAAATAGATTATTTTTATAAGCTGCCTGAAATAGAAAAGAGTGCATGGGGTTTTACAGACCTTGAAGTTGAACCTCATCATTTAATGACAAGAGTGCAGAAGTATGGAGGATTAGTACAGGGACTCTTTGTTGACGGAGAGATCATCGGCTTTTCGTATGCAATAATTGGCAAGTGGAAGGGAGAATATTTTATCTACTCTCATATGGTAGCAGTTCGCAAAGAGCATCAGGGAAAAGGATTTGGTTTTATGCTGAAGAGTGCTCAGAGAGAGGAGATAATGAAAATGGGATATGATGTAATCCGCTGGAATTTCGATCCGCTCGAGTCGCTTAACTCATATTTCAACATCCACAGGCTTGGTGTTATTAGTGATGAATATGAAAGAAACATATACGGTGAGGGGAGGAGCGGACTTCACAAGGGGCTTCCAACAGACAGGCTTATTGCAACGTGGTACTTGAGGTCTGAGAGGGTTGCAACACGAATTGATAGAAAAGAGCCTCCTCTAATAGAAGATATACCGTCGAACATCATCGGAAAATTCAAGCAGAGCAGAGCATATATAGAGATACCCCGTAACATCAGGGAACTGAGGGAGAGAGATATTAAGAAGGCCAGAGAGTGGAGAACAAGAACACGTGAGCAGTTTGAATATGCGTTTGAAAAAGGGTATGTTGCAACAGATATAGTTTTCTCTCCCGATAAAAAACGAATCTTCTATAGGTTGAACAGGAAAAAGGATTATAATGGAAAAGATTGACAGGATAGACTCGGTCGAGCTTTTCATTATCAGGCTGCCACTGACCTCACCATTTGAAACAAGCTTTTCGGTCCAGAAATCGAGGGAGGCATTGATCGTCAGGACTGCCTCGGGTCATGAGTATGGATGGGGTGAGTGTGTTGCAGGCTCCGATCCATTTTACAGCTACGAGACAAACACAACCGCCATGCATATAATAAAAGATTATCTTCTGCCAATCCTATTTGGAATGAAGAGATTTTCTGCACAAGATGCTGTGAGGAGGTTCTCAAGAATCCGAGGTCACAACATGGCCAAGGCAGCAGTGGAAAATTCTCTTCTCGATCTTACTGCCAGGCAGAAGGGAGTCCCCCTCTATGAGCTCATCGGGGGAAAGAAAAAAAGGATAATGTCTGGCATAAGTATAGGAATAAAAGATGATATTGATGAACTATTGCGGTTGATATCAGACGCTGTAGAAAAGGGATATCACAGGATAAAGATCAAGATTAAAAAGGGAAAAGATTTATCGGTCATCAGAAGGGTGAGAGAAACCTTTCCAGATATCAGGCTAATGGTAGACGCCAATGCGGACTATTGTGAGAAAGATGTCAAAACATTAGAAAAGATGGATGAGTTCAATCTCATGATGATTGAACAGCCACTCGGTTACGACGACATCTATTTCCATTCATTAGTGCAGAAAAGGATAAAGACACCTATTTGTCTGGACGAGTCAATAAAGAGTATCAACGATGCAAGAACGGCAATCCTTCTCGGCAGTTGCAGGATAATAAATATAAAGCAGGGCAGGGTAGGTGGAGTGCTAAATGCAAAAAAGATACAATCATTTTGCATGGAGAATGAGATTGGCTGCTGGTCAGGTGGTATGCTTGAGACAGGAATCGGACGAAGTTTCAATATTCATCTCCAGACTCTTTCTGGATTTAATTTGCCAGGCGACACGTCTGAGACTTCACGCTATTTTAAAGAAGACATTGTCGATAAACCGGTAGTACTCGAATCAGACGGTTTTATAGAGATACCACAAGGAATCGGAATCGGGGTGGAAGTAATGGTTGAAAGACTGGATAAATATAAAACCTTTTATGAAAGACTTGAGCGCTGAGGGTAAAAAAACAGATAATCTTTTAAAAAGATTTAAAAAGGAGTGCAGACTCATAAAGGAGATTCACTTCCAGCCATCCCTGACAACACAGCAGAATTTTTGTTAATTAAATCATAAAAAAGTAAAACCCGGTGAGAGGCTCCTTGCTCGTAAGCCGAATAACTGTTTCTCAAGAGGGATCCATTCGATTTGAGATCACAACCGCATAAGAACTTGAACCAGTAAAAAAATTCATCACAATCAAGACATTAAGCTAAAGGGGAAAAAGTTTTATGAGCTCTGTTTGGATTCGCGTCTTTGTTGAAAACCGTTTTAGAAAATCCATGCTTGATATTGTTCTATTCATCTTTGGACTGAGTTTGACTCTTTCCTGCTCTGGCCAAAAAAGTTCAGCCAAAGATTCTGTCTTTACATTTGAAAAGGGCAGAATAACATTGACCTCCTCAGACACTAATCTTGTAAAGAGCTTTCTCTGGGCCAAAAGGCAGGCCCTAGCCTATGTATTCGAAGGCGATCCTGTTGGAGATTGGTATGAAGCAGCCCTTCCGAAACGTGAGGCCTTCTGTATGCGGGATGTATCGCATCAGAGTATGGGAGCCAATGCCCTTGGCTTATGGAATCACAATAAGAATATGCTGCGCAAATTTGCCGAAAACATTTCCGATTCTAAAGACTGGTGTACCCCTGACTTCATCGCGTTTTATTAAATATTAGAAATTTAGATAATACATAACATATTGTATAATAAAGAGTAGTATAGATTTTGATTTTCAAAACACTTT
>Ga0190360_1000697_pt1 | contig 18257 bp, 17 predicted proteins | sample 48721834_MG_FD_161271 | JGI IMG/M metagenome (GOLD analysis project Ga0190360, IMG submission 161271) | Hydrothermal vent microbial mat bacterial communities from Southern Trench, Guaymas Basin, Mexico - 4872-18-3-4_MG | ecosystem: Environmental > Aquatic > Marine > Hydrothermal vents >... | reverse complement strand
TGATAACGGAGGAGCTTGGTATACCAGTCTTCTATTATCCACAAGTTTTGGGTCTTGCATTGGGTCTTGCACCTGAAGAATTGGGTTTCTCCCTGAATAGAGTAAAACCGAAAAAATTCCTCGAAAAGCTAAAGGCAGGGGCAAAAGTATAGATATATCTGATACAAATTGTGTATCTTTTCGGAATTTTAGTATTCTTTTCTCCCGATTTTTTATTGAAACGTATAGATCCCTTTTTTATTTTATGTTGCGGATAAAATTATAAAATCGATATAAAAAATAATTACTTGAAATTTATTTTGTGGACAATATAGTTAGATATGGCTTTTCCCAAAGATAAAATGTATTTTAAATTTTGCTTATATGGATTTCTCAAAAACCAAAGGTTTTTTGATCCTTTTATAATCCTTTTTTTTAGAGAAATGGGTATGTCTTTTCTCAGTATTGGCACTTTATTTTCTTTAAGGGAAATAGCAACAAATATTCTTGAAATCCCTACCGGTGTAATTGCTGATTCATATGGCAGGAGAAAATCAATGATTTCAGCTTTTTCTGCTTATTTAATATCTTTTTGTCTATTTTACTTCTTTAATCATTTTTATATTTACGCATTTGCAATGATACTCTTTGCAGCAGGAGAGGCATTTAGAAGTGGAACGCACAAGGCAATGATACTTGAGTATCTAAGAATAAAGGGGTGGGAGGATTGGAAGGTAGAGTATTATGGTCATACCCGATCAGTATCCCAATTTGGTTCTGCCATATCTTCCCTGATCGCGATTGCTATTGTATTCAGTGCTAATAGTTATCGACCTGTATTCCTTATGTCAATGATTCCTTATGTGTTTGGACTTCTTCTTATGTTTACTTACCCAAAATATCTTGATGGAGAGATCCTGAAACTTAAAGGGAAATGGGGAGGAAATATAAAAAGAAGGTTCGGTGCAACCCTGGTTGAATTTAAAGGGATGTTTATAAATAGAGAGGCTATGAAAGCTATTTTCAATTCCTCTGTTTTTGACGGATTTTTTAAATCTTCCAAAGATTACCTCCAGCCCATATTGAAGGCGCAGGCATTGGCACTACCAATTTTCCTTTATCTTGCAAAAAAACAGAGGATTGCTGTTGTTGTAGGTATAGTATATTTCTTCCTTTATATTCTTACAAGTTTAGCATCGAGGAATGCAGGCAGGTTTGTAAATAAGATTAAGTCTCTAACACTTGCAATAAATCTTACATACATTGTAGGAGGAGTATTATTGTTAATTTCTGGGATTTCAGCCTCTTTCAACCTGCCTTCCATAGCAGTTCTTGTTTTTATATTATTTTATATTACTCAAAATTTAAGAAGACCGATGAATGTAGGATATATAAGTGACAACATTTCTCACAAAACAATGGCTTCAGGATTAAGCGTTGAGTCTCAGATAAAAACTATACTAATGGCGATATTAGCCCCAGTTATAGGTCTACTCGCCGACAGATTTGGAGTAGGAGTTGCTCTTATTATAGTAGCTATTCTATTTCTTCTCACTTTTCCATTTATTTCGGTTTCAAAAAAAACGACTCGTCCGGATAATTAAGATGCCACAATTTATAACCCCTATCCCTCCAACCGTTCCTTTGGTCTTCTATTCATACATAGATGTCTAATTTTTTCAATTTTCTCCATAAAGTTGTTCGTGATATACCGAGTATTTTTGCTGTTTCATTTTTATTATTTTGCGTTACCCTCAATGCTTCAAGAAGTAACTTTTTCTCGCTTTCTTTCAGAGAGCCTAAAGAAGATTGCCCGAATTTATTATTCAGGTGGTCTGGAAGGTCCATTTTCTCAATAATACCAAATTTTTTTTGTGCAAAAACGTACTCAATGACATTTTCTAATTCTCTAACATTACCAGGCCAGGAATAGGTGTATAATATATGTAATGCCTCGTTGGAAATCCCTATAATCTCTTTTCCCATTTTTTTATTATTTATTTGAATAAAATGGTCCACAAGTGTTGGGATATCCTCCCTTCTTTTTCTCAATGGAGGGATTTTTAGATTTACAATATTTAGTCTGAAAAAGAGATCTTTTCTAAAAGTTCCCTTTGCTACTTCTTCATATAAATCCTTATTGGTAGCAGCAATAATTCTTACATCCACCTTAACAGATGATTTTCCCCCTAGCCGTTCAAATTCCCCTTCCTCAATTGCTCTGAGGAGTTTTACCTGGAGATGGGTTGGAATATCCCCAACTTCATTCAGGAATAAAGTTCCCCCATTTGCGAGTTCAAATCGACCAGGTTTGTCTCTTACCGCTCCTGTGAAAGCACCTTTTTCATATCCGAAAAGTTCGGATTCCAATAAGGTTTCTGGAATGGCTGCACAAGTAACTTTAACAAATGGTTTGTTTTTTCTACTGGAGTTGAAATGTATTGACCGTGCCAGAAGATCCTTGCCCGTGCCTGTTTCTCCCTCTATCAAGATATTCAGGTTAGAATCAGCAAAGGACTCTAATTTTCCGTAGATTAACTGCATCTCTCGAGATCTGCTAATGAAATTGCCGAACCTGTATTTTTCTGAGATTTCTTTAGTTAGACGCTTAATTGAGGAAATATCACGCATGGAAATGACACAACCTATTTTACCAAAACCCTTAAGCTGGAGAATGGCTGTGTTTATAGAAACAGGAAGTAAGATATTATTTTTTGTCCTTATAAGCACTTCTATATTTTTTACCATGGTGCCTTTTTTCAGGTTTTTTTGAAGTTTACATAGCTCTTCGCAATTTGAATTTTTAAATATTTCAAAACATTTTTTTCCAATTACTTCTTTACGGTTGTAACCCGTTATTTTTTCAGCGGAAGAATTAAAAGATGTTATTTTCAACTGGTCATCCACCGTAAATACTCCATCTGCGACAGATTCAAATATTGCCGAACATTTCTGGTGTTCCTTTTCGTACAACCGAATGCATTCAAGACAATTTTCCATCTCTTTAAAATTGAGTATCTTGACATACGATTTTTTGTTGACATCCAGCTTTGTTAAGGAAATGAAAACGGCAGTTTCTGTATGGTCTTTTTTTAATAATTTTACAGGAGAATAAACGCCTATATTAGTAAGGATGTTGGGAAATTCAGGAAGGATCTTCACGATTGACTGACCTATAAGTTCTTCTTTTTTGTATCGTGTAATCTTTTCAGACTCTTTGTTCAGGTCAATTATTCTATCTGTGCGGTTTAAAATTATAATTCCTTCCTGCAAACATTCAAAGATTTTTCTTTTCATTTCTATACTAAAAGAATAAGACAAAGAAGAAAACTGTCAAGGGATAAAGTTACGTTTTGTAACATGTTTCAAATAGAAACTCACCTCATTTTGTAGTTCCTTGAATTAAAGTCTCCTTTTTTGAGAATGAAAATTGTAGACATCATAAAAAAGGAGGTTTATATATGAAGAAAGTATATCTAATTCCGAACAGGTGTCTTGGATGCGAAGAATGTATTGAGGCGTGTTCAAAGGAGCATGGATGGATAAATAGAAATTATGTTTTATGGATTGATGATGTTTATCCTGTGCAGTTGCGATGTGCTCATTGTGAGAATGCCCCCTGTATGAGAGTTTGTCCAGTGGAAGCGATTAAGGTTAATGAAATGGGGATGGTTATACTTGACGAAGGTATATGTATAGGTTGTGGCAATTGTGTCCTTGTTTGCCCATTTGGTATTCCGAAGTTAGCAGAAGACGGCAAAAAAATAGTAAAATGTGACAGTTGCTACGATAGAGTTAAGGAGGGAGAGATGCCGGTTTGTGTTAGGAATTGTCCGACTTTGGCGTTGCAATACGGGGAGATAGATGAATATGCATCGCAGAAAAGGAAAAATTCAGCGAGATTGATACTTGAATCAGGAATGTATCTAAGAGAATTAATAACCTCAAAGGAGGAATAAATGGGTGCAGTTACAATTGCAAGACCGATCGAAGAAATAGAAAAAGAATTGGATAAGAAAGATATAATTTCTTTAATTTCCTGTAATACTTGCGTCAGATTTTGCGGAACAGGGGGTATAGAGGTGATGAATAAACTTGCCAATAGATTGAGGAAAGATGGATTTACAGTAGCAGACAAAATACTTGTTACCGCTGCCTGTATCAGGGATTATACAGAAAGAGCAAGGAAAAGCAAAGGAATCACAAAGGTTATTGCCTTAACATGTGAGGCAGGCTGGATAAGTATAAAACAGGCACTCCCGAATATCACCGTGATCAAAGCAAATAAAACCCTTGGAATAATGGTTGTGAGCCCTTCGAAGGGGATTTTTAAATTGATGAAAACATATAAAGAATATGATAAACGAAAGGGGGATGAATTTGAATTATTAACAGGTAAACTGCAGAAAAAAAGAGTGTTAAATATGGAGGTGGGAAAATGATAGTTTCGTTAAGGAAGTTTTCATACGAAGACTTGAAAAAACAACTAAAAAAAGACGATAAAATAGTTGTATGGAGTTGTAATAATTGTGTAAAATTCTGTGATGGTTTTGGGGGGAGAGAGGCAATGAATAATCTTGCCGACAAACTTACAAGTGATGGTTTTAATGTAATAAGGAGAGAATTGATAGGTATGTCATGTGTGCTCGATCTCGTTTGTCTTAGAACAATGGATACTGCAACAAGAGAGATTTTCGATTCTGCCACAGTTATTATTCCCCTTGTTTGTGAGGATGGTCTGGACAATTTGAAGTATGTTTTTAAGGGGAAGAAAATCATTGATGTTCCCCTTACTGTTGGACTTGGTGTGTTTTCAACAGAATTTGGTTCATTAAGGCTTACTGTTCCCTTTGAAAAGACTGGGTTGCCCTTTTCTCCTGAAGGGATTCCACTCTCTGAAGTTGCAAAGAAACTTGGTGTATATGCGGGTCCGTTTGTCAAATCTGTGGAGAAAAAATAATGGAAGGGAATAATTTTGAACCCCGTATCATTGCATTTTGCTGTAACTGGTGTGCATATGCGGGTGCTGATATGGCTGGTGTTTCAAGATTAGAGATGCCGCCATACTTCAGAATAATAAGGGTAATGTGCACTGGTCGTGTAGACCCTCTTTTTATTTTGCATGCACTTGCGAGTGGAGCGGATGGTATAATCGTTGCAGGATGTCATCCAGGCGATTGTCACTACATCAGTGGAAACCTGAAAGCAGAACAAAGAGTTAAGTTTCTGAAGGAGATGCTGAAACAGACAGGGATGGACAAAAGATTTGAAATGTATTTTGTTTCAGCAGGAGAAGCAAATAGATTCCATGATATTATCTGGGAATTTACGGAGAGAATAAAGAAACTTGGGCCCAACCCCGTTAAAGGGAAAGTAAGTCCCTATATGGGGATACATAAGAGAGAACAGCTACTTTTAGAACTTACAGCGATTTTTAATGGTCTAAAAAAAGAACCCCAGCCTTTTTTTGCGGGAGAAGAGGAGGTTATACCTGGTTTTGGACAGCCAGAATTTGACTCTGAAAGATGTGTTGGATGCGGTGCATGTTACAGAAACTGTCCAGAAAATGTCATTCATCTAAATGATGTGGATGGGAAGCGGGTTCTCAGCCATTATCACTGGAGTTGTATAACTTGTTCAACCTGTGAAGAGATTTGTCCTGAAGAGGCTGTGAAAATAAAGAAGGGGTTTGAATTAAAAGAATTTATCGACCAGGTTGAAACTGTGGATGTAGAGCTTCCCCTAAGAAAATGTGTTGAATGTGGGAAGATGTTTGCGACTTCACCACAGATTGAAAAACTGATGAAAGAAGAAGGTATTGACATTCCCGAAGAACTTATGAATCTTTGCCCAGATTGTAGGAATAGAGCAATGGCGAGGAAATTCAAGGAAATAGCAGTTAATGAAATATCTAATGTTATATATTCGGGGGATTATTATGGATGAGCTTTTTGCAATAAAGATAAAAGTTTTGAGGTCAATGGGAGATGTGTTAAAAAATGTGCAGGAGTTAATCGAACTTGCCAATGGAAGAGAAAGTGAAGAAAAAATCCAATGCTACAGGGAAAAATTTGAAACCCTTGGAGATATTTATGAGGAATGTATAGATTGCTGTATGGAAAGTCTCGCTCAAAAAATTCGGCCTGAAAAAGGAGGAATATAAGGTTCAATTCTAATTTTTATTGCAGGCTTACTTCAGTAATTCTGGAAGCAGGCGTTTACTTTCTCAAAATTACAATTTTGAAAACTTTTAACGCCTTCAATTTCAATTTACAAAAATAAGTTAAAAAGTGGAGGTAATCTCCAAAAAGTCAGGCCTCTATTCCATATAAGGAGGGTTTCTCTTTAATTTCTAAATTTGAATGATTGATCCTCACAGGGATGTATTGACTACACAAGTTTTTTTATTATCTTTCCTGTAATGGAAGCAAAGGATATTTATATCAGGGGAAAGGTACAAGGAGTAGGTTTTAGGCCATTTGTTTATAGAATAGCCAGAAGATATGGGCTCAAAGGATTTGTCAGGAATGAAACCACTGGCGTATATATACATATTGAGGGAGAGAACGGCAAAATAAATAATTTCATAGAGAGTATTGAAGGAGAAAAACCAACCCCATCAAATATTGTCGATATAGAGATTAAGAAAACTGAATTCAAGAATTTCATAGATTTTTTTATTGATTTCAGTCAGGGCAAGCATGAAAAGTTTACATTTGTTTCACCTGATATTGCAACATGCGATAGATGTTTAGAGGAGTTATTTAATCCAGATGATAGGAGATATAAATTTCCCTTTATAAATTGCACAAATTGTGGCCCAAGGTTTACAATAACCTTCGATGTACCTTATGATAGAAGGAATACCACAATGAATGAATTTGAGATGTGTGATATATGTAAAGCAGAATACAGCAATCCTGAATCGAGAAGATTCCACGCACAGCCAAATTGTTGTTTTGATTGTGGACCCACACTCATACTACTAAATAATAAGATGGAAAATATAGAGGGTGAGCCTATACGTATGGCGGCAAAATTCATAAGAGAGGGTTACATTGTTGGCATAAAAGGCCTGGGGGGTTATCATCTTGCCTGCAATGCAAAAAATAACGAAGCTGTAAAAAGGTTGAGAAGCACAAAGAAGAGGGGTAATAAACCGTTCGGAATGATGGCGTCCATTGAAATGATTAAAAAAGAATGTGAGGTTTTAGCTGATGAGGAGAGGGTATTGAGGTTACCAGCTGCACCCATTGTGCTTATGAAAAAAAGAGAGGATTCGACAATTTCAGATTTTGTGGCACCTGGACAATCCCGTCTCGGTTTTATGCTACCATATACACCTATTCATCATCTTCTTATTAAAGAAGTAGATTTACCCCTTGTAATGACAAGTTTTAATATTGCTGATGAGCCAATTGAATATAATGATGAAAACGTCGGACAGCATAGTGATCTCTACGACTACCTTCTTACTCACAACAGGAAAATATACATTAGGGCGGATGATTCTGTTATTTCTACACTTAATGGAGAGGTATATCCCATAAGGAGATCAAGGGGATTTGTGCCTGACCCAATCGAATTACCCTTTAAATCAGACATCGATATATTGGGCATAGGGGGTGACCTAAAGAACACATTTTGCCTGATAAAGAGAAATTATGCCTTTTTAAGCCAGTATATAGGTGATATGGGATTATTGAAGACAGAAGAAGCATATAAAGAAAACCTTGAACATTTTAAACACATTTTTGATATAAGGCCTGAGATAATTGTTTCTGACCTTCACCCTGGATATCATTCAGTTTCAATGGCTGAAAAAATGCAAGGGGTTAAACTTATCAAGGTTCAACATCATAAGGCTCATTTTGCTTCTACACTTGCTGATAATTTTTATGGTGGAGATGCCATTGGCGTCATCTTTGATGGCACAGGTTATGGTGAGGATGGGAATATCTGGGGAGGAGAATTCTTTGTGGGTTCATTAGAAAATATTGAAAGGGTTGCTCATCTTCCATACATTCCACTTCCTGGAGGTGATATGGCTGTTATTGAACCCTGGAGGTATGCCATTTCCTTATTGTATTATGCTTTTGGTGATAATTTTTCTCTCCCTATCCATCTTGAGAAGAGAAATAACCAGTTTATCCTCCAGATGATAAAAAATAGTATAAATTCTCCACTTACTTCAAGTATGGGTAGACTCTTTGAAGGAATTTCTGCATTGGTGGGGGTTTGTAGTGATAATACATTTGAAGGAGAGGCAGCTATGAAATTGGAAAGCATAGCACACGAAACAGATGGAATGTATAATTTTTACTATGATGGCAACAATCTGGATATAAAGGATTTAATTATAGGCATATCTAATGATATAAAAAAGAAGGAGCAGGCCAGCGTTATTTCATACCGTTTTCATAGGAGCATTTCCGAGATAGTCTATCGGATTGTAAGCAGTATTTCGAAGAAAACAGGGATAAAAACCGTTGCACTGGGGGGAGGGGTCTTTCAGAATTTGTTGCTTATGAAGCTTACACTTGAAAGATTGGAGAACAAAGGATATAATGTATTAATTCATAGGAATATTCCAACGAACGATGGTGGACTTTCTCTAGGCCAGGCGGTAATGGGATATTTTATAAACAAAGGAGGAAAGTAATATGTGTCTTGGTATACCGATGAAGGTTATCGAAAAGGATGGTGAGAAGGCATTCTGTGACCTTGGGGGCAGCAAAAGGGAGATTTCCTTAAAATTGATGCCAGAGGTTGAAGTCGGAGATTATGTAATAGTCCATGCAGGATTTGCTATTCAGAAACTCGATGAAGAAGAGGCAGAGGAAACATTAAAAATGTTAAAAGAGGTCAATTACATTTGAAATATATTGACGAATTCAGGGATGCTGAGATACTAAGGGATTGGGGGAGAAAGATAAGCCTAATAAAGGTTAGTAAGAGCATTAATTTAATGGAAGTATGCGGAACTCATACTGTATCAATCCACCGATTTGGACTCCATAAACTACTCCCTGAGAATGTAAAACATATTTCTGGCCCTGGGTGCCCTGTATGCGTTACCCCAAATAGGTATATTGATGAGGCAATAGAACTTTCTAAGATGGAGGATATAACCATAGTAACGTTTGGTGATATGGTGCGTGTACCTGGCTCAAGGAGTTCCCTTGAAAAAGAAAAAGCTGAGGGAGCAGATATTAAAGTTGTTTATTCTCCCCTTGATAGTCTAAAGATAGCAGAGGAAACAGAAAAAAAAGTTATTTTTCTTGCTGTTGGTTTTGAAACAACTGCCCCAACGATTGCAGCAACAGTGGCAGAAGCGAGGAAAAGAAATATAAGGAATTTTTTTATTTTACCGGGCAATAAAACAATGCCAAATGCAATGAGAAGCCTATTAAAAGATAGAGATATAAAGATTGATGGATTTTTATTGCCCGGCCATGTTACTACAATTACTGGTTTTAGGGAATACGAGTTTATACCACGAGATTTTGGAGTGGCTTGTGCTGTTAGCGGATTTGAGCCAGCGGATATAATGCTTGCGTTTAATTCATTGATAAATCAAATAAAGACCGAATCTCCCAAAGTCGAGAATGTTTACCAGAGGTCGGTAAAAAGAGATGGAAATCCCTATGCAAAGGTGTATATCGAAAGGGTATTTGAGCCCATCAATTCAGAATGGAGAGGTCTTGGTGAAATAGAGCATAGTGGATTGGGTTTGAAAGATGAATTTAAGTCATTTGATATCAGAAATGCGGTTAAGATAGATATACCTGAGCCATTTGAACATCCTGGATGCAGATGTGGAGATGTTCTTAAAGGAAAGATTAATCCTTCGGATTGCCCTTTATTTGGGGATCCGTGTACACCTGATAACCCTATAGGCCCTTGTATGGTTTCAAGTGAGGGTAGCTGTAGTGCCTATTATAAATATGGATGATAAAATTTTACTCTCCCATGGTGGAGGGGGCAAGAAAACACAAGATTTAATTAGACATATTTTTTTGGAGAAATTTTCAAATGAAGAACTTAATGAATTAGATGATGGAGCTGTAATCGGTGATATGATTATTACTACTGATAGTTTTGTCGTTAATCCTCTCTTTTTTCCTGGGGGCGATATTGGAAAGTTATCCATTTCCGGAACAGTTAACGATATTGTTGCGATGGGTGGGACCCCACTTTTTCTTTCTGCAGGATTTATTATAGAAGAGGGTTTCCCATTAGAAGATTTAAAAAAAATAGTTGATTCGATGAGTAATGAAGCAAAAGCAGTGCCAGTTAAGATTGTTACAGGTGATACCAAGGTTGTTGAGAAGGGGAAGGGTGATGGGATTTACATAAATACAACTGGATTTGGTAAAAAAACCCTTGAACTCGGTTTAGAAAGAATTAAGCCAGGTAATAAAATCATTATTACAGGTACTGTTGGGGATCATGGTGCATCGATACTACTTTCGAGAAATCAATTTGAAATTGAAAGCGGGCTCAAGAGTGACTGTGCCCCTTTGTATGGTTTGTTAAAGTCAATCTTAAGTGAGGATATAAAATTTATGAGAGATCCAACAAGGGGTGGATTGGCAGCTGTGTTAAATGAGATAGTAAGAAAAGATTGGGGGATAGAAATATTTGAGGATAAAATACCAATTAGAGAGGACGTAAAGGGTATATGTGAAATGTTGGGAATAGACCCTATTACAATGGCCAATGAAGGGAAAATGGTAATATTTGTAGAGGGGGATAGGGTGGAGGAAACACTTAAAACCCTCCATATGCATCCACTTGGAAGGGATGCCTCTATTATTGGTAAGGTGACAGATCAAATTAAGGGCAGGGTCGTTGAGAGGACAGTGGCAGGTACAACGAGAATTATAGATATGCCATCAGGAGAATCACTGCCAAGAATCTGCTAATGCATGAAGGCTCTATAGCAGCAAGTATAATAGATGAAACAAAAAAATACGCTCTGGAGAATAAAATAGGCTCCGTCAAGAAAGTTTTTGTTAAAGCGGGTGTTATGAGGGCAGTTGTTGATGATGCATTAAAATTTTTCTTTGATATTATGAAAAAGGAAGAGGATATCGTAAAGGATGCCGAGCTTTTGGTTGAGAGAGAAGAAATCCTCTGTAGGTGTAAAAAGTGCAATAGCGAATTTAGGCCTGAGGGACTTCTCTTTATCTGTCCACGATGTGGATCTACTGATGTTGAAATACTTGAGGGTGATAGTATACTCCTGATGAGTATAGAGGGAGAGTAAAGAGAGATTCTGAGGGTCAAAAAGCACAAATCTACCTTATTGCCTCATATAAGGATTCACACGAAAGGGTATTCATTGCTTCGTTTATATTTCCACATGAAATATATATTGATTTTCGTAGGAAATCAAGTCTTTTTGCAAGTCTCTTTTCTGTATCCATTCTTATACCTTTCTTTCTTATATAGAGAGGAATTTTCCCTTTCCTTCACCCTCACCTCTGTCCTCTCCCTTGAAGGGAGAGGAGGTTATTTTTTTTCTTTCGAGGGGGAGAGATGGAGAGGAATTTTGTTCTCCATTCTCCATTCTCCCTTCTTCATTCTTCGTCTTTCCTTCACCCCCACTTAATCTCCCCCGTTGAGGGGGAGAGGGAGTTTCCCTCCCTTGATGGGAGGGATTAAGGGAGGGTGTTCTTCCATTATTCCTTTTTCACTTTCTTATACCTCCTTTTCTGGGGATATATTTTACTATTTTCGTGTTGGTTTTTAAATGAGGCAACGTATTATATTTCATGTTGATTTTTAATGAGGCAAATCGTCTGCTTGACAATATTTCTTTATAGGTTATGATATACCAATGATTAAATACGAGTGTAAGGGATGTGGCACACTAATTTACCTGGAAGAGGAGGGTGAACCATCTTGTCCTGTGTGCCGAATGACTATGACAGAATTAGGGGAATGTAAAAAACCTGCTAAAATAAAGAAATTTATCTGTCCTGAATGTGAGCACGTATTTTATATGGAGACAGGTGATTATCCATACAAGTGCCCATTCTGTGACTACACATTCCCGCCTACACCGAAATTACAGCAGGAAGAAAAATTATAAAAATAAACAAAGGGAGGTGTAGTATGAAGCGTTTTATGGTTTTCTTCATTCTTGGTTTTCTTGTATTTGGAGTTGTCTCATGCTCAAAGAGTGCACCTGAGCCCCCCACACTGCAGGTGAACCCAACATCGCTTAAAGAGATAAGCGGTCCTAATACTACCAAGCAGGATACAACCATAATGCTTTCTACGTTGTCAAATATGATCAACGTTGTAAATGGTTTTGCCGATGGAACCTATAATTTTGGGTCTGCACTTGAAAACCTGCGTAATGAGATGGGTGAATATAATTATGCAAATGGAACCTGGACATGGACCTGGTCATCAGCTCAGGGCAGCGTAAGAATAGTATGCACAGAAGGATCAGAGGGATATACCTGGGAAATCTATATTAACGATGAGAAGATATATAATGGCTATGTTAAAATGGACGGGACTTATGCATATTGGAAATATTGGGAGTCTGATACTGTTTATGCCTCTTTCGAATGGAATGATGATGGCACAGGTGGCTTCATTAAATTTAGAAATGGTGACCTTACAGCGGATCCGCTAATCTGGTTTACATGGACTACTGGATCTAACTATATAGACATAACCATTCATGCGACTAGTATTACTGTTAATTATAGAATAATCATTCATGCAAACGATGACAAATCCGGGTATGCAGATTTTTATGAAAACGGTGTAAAAGTATTGCACGTGGCATGGGATACTTCTGGTAATATTACATCAAAATGAATTTTTTGTCGTTATAAAATTCCCTTTTTGGGGGGCAAATGCCCCCCCAATTTTTATTCAAAATTTTACCTTAAGGCTCTTGACAAAACAAGGTTCAATCATATTTTATATATGCAACTAAATTGCACTAGATCTTTGACAACTGAATGGGTATAAATTTTGGACAAGCTACTAAGGGCAAACGGTGGATGCCTTGGTAGGAGCAGGCGATGAAGGGCGTGGCTGGCTGCGATAAGCCTCGGGGAGCCGTCAAGCAGGCTTAGATCCGGGGATTCCCGAATGGGGAAACCCAATGGAGGTAATACTCCATTACCCTGAGTAATCAGGGGGCGAACCCGGTGAAGTGAAACATCTCAGTAACCGGAGGAAGAGAAAGCGATAGCGATTCCCAGAGTAGTGGTGAGCGAAAAGGGAAGAGCCTAAACCCCTGTTGTGTTAAAGGCTGCACCCGTTGCAGCAGGGGAGTAGTGGGATTTGTTCAGAGCCAAGTGCAGAAGGCTCGGGGAGTTACAAAGTTCCCACTTAATCGAATGGTCTGGAAAGGCCAACCATAGAAAGTGATAGTCTTGTAGATAAAAAGTGAGGAACCTCCCTGGAACATTCTCCCGAGTACCTCGGAGCCCGTGGAACTTTGAGGGAATCTGGGTGGACCACCACCTAAGGCTAAATACTAGCTCCTGACCGATAGTAAAATAGTACCGTGAGGGAACGGTGAAAAGAACCCCTGGCGGGGAGTGAAAAGTACCTGAAACCGTTTGCCTACAAGCAGTCGGAGGGTCCTGATTTGAGGGTCGTAAGATCTTCTTCTCAGGCCTGACGGCGTACCTTTTGTATAATGGGCCGGCGAGTTACTCTATGTTGCGAGGTTAACCGACTTTGTCGGGTAGCCGTAGCGAAAGCGAGTCTGAATAGGGCGATTAGTTGCATGGAGTAGACCCGAAGCTGAGTGATCTATCCATGGCCAGGATGAAGTCCGGGTAAAACTGGATGGAGGTCCGAACCGGTTACCGGTAAAATGGTATCGGATGAGCTGTGGATCGGAGTGAAAGGCTAATCAAACTCAGTGATAGCTGGTTCTCCCCGAAATGGCTTTAGGGTCAGCCTTGAATGGTCAGTAATGGTGGTAGAGCACTAGATGGGCTAGGGACCTAACCCGTCACCAACCCCAACTAAACTCCGAATGCCATTACTCAAAGTTCAGGAGTGAGGCAGTGGGGGATAAGCTCCATTGCCGAGAGGGAAACAACCCAGACCGTCAGCTAAGGTCCCCAAATACAGGCTAAGTGTTAAAGGATGTGGGGTTGCTAAGACAGCCAGGATGTTGGCTCAGAAGCAGCCATTCATTTAAAGAGTGCGTAAAAGCTCACTGGTCGAGCGAGCCTGCGCCGAAAATGAAAGGGGGCTCAAGCCTGTTACCGAAGCTGCGGAATCTACTTAATGATTTATCATTAAGCAGATTGGTAGGGGAGCGTTCTGTTAGCGTTGAAGCGGTATCTGCGAAGAGCCGCAGAGCTTACAGAAGTGAGCATGCCGGCATAAGTAGCGATAATCAGGTTGAGAATACCTGACGCCGAAAGCCTAAGGTTTCCTGGGGAAGGTTCGTCCACCCAGGGTTAGTCGGACCCTAAGGTGAGGCCGAAAGGCGTAGCCGATGGGAAACGGATTAATATTTCCGTACCACCCGATAAGCGTTATTACCTAAGGGGGGACGCAGAAGGGTAGGCCATGCCAGGCGCTGGTTGTCCTGGTCTAAGCCTGTAGGAGGGGAAGGCAGGTAAATCCACCTTCCTGGGCTTCGTGCCCAACTCTGAGAGGCGATGGGGTGGCCGTAAGGCCGGAACTGGCTGATCCCATACTGCCAAGAAAAGCCTCGTAGGGAGTTTATCTGGTGACCGTACCGCAAACCGACACAGGTAGGTGAGGAGAGAATCCTTAGGCGCGCGAGTTACCCCTCGTTAAGGAACTCGACAAATTGACCCCGTAACTTTGGGAGATGGGGTGCCCACATCAGGTGAAGACACTTGCTGTCTTAGCCGAAGTGGGTCGCAGTTAAGAGGTCTTGGCGACTGTTTATCAAAAACACAGGGCTCTGCGAAGTCGTAAGACAAAGTATAGGGCCTGACGCCTGCCCGGTGCCGGAAGGTTAAGGGGAGGAGTTAGCCGGATTCACTCTGGTGAAGCTCTGAACTGAAGCCCCGGTAAACGGCGGCCGTAACTATAATAACCGTTGTAGTTACGAAAAAAAATCTGGCTATTTGCTGGAAAATCCGGAGTATCCAGGGCTACTGTATTTGGAATACAGTAACAATGCTTCTGGTGCGGATAATCAGCAGGAAAGACTTACAAGGAGGCTTGATGGATCCGAGAATAAAAAGGGTTCCATTAAAAAAGTATTAAAAGCCTCTAAAAGTATCCTCAGAGGCCATACGCCAGATACCACGAAGAACATAACCGTATGCCGTCGGTTCTTCGGGTAATGAGATGGTCCGAACTCTATAGCGATATAGAGAGGTTGAAAAACCTACCAGAATAGATTTTTCTGGGAACATATTAGAACGGTCCTAAGGTAGAACGGAAGTTGCTGCCTGCCTCAATGGTAACATTGAGGGTAATATTTGGCTGTATGCGGGGAACCCCTGAGAGCTCTTTCTACCAGGATAAATTCCGGTAAGAATGAAAGAGATTGGGCAATCCGCAGAAAATCCATTTAAATTATGGAGATTCTCAGAGACTATACGCCAAATATCCTGTTAAGGAGGTTTAATGGAACTATCAGCAGATTGGGTAGTTGGATTTGTTGACGGAGAAGGATGTTTCTATGTGGAAATTAACAAACATCCAGAAATGGCTGCTAAATTCCAGGTTCTTCCAGAATTCAGAGTAGTTCAACATAAAAGAGATATCCAAGTTCTTTATGCAATAAAGCGATTTTTCAGGTGCGGTGTTGTAAGGCGAAATCACGACGATAAATATGAATTTAGGATAGGGAAATTGGAGTGCCTTAAGAAGATTGTTGAATTTTTTCAGAAGCATCCTCTGAAGACGAAAAAGAACATTGATTTCCGAAAATTCGCTAAGATTGTTAGAAAAATGGAGAAAGAAAAACATCTTACAAATGAAGGACTGAAAGATATAGTAAAAATAGCAATGGATATGAATACAGGAAACCACACGAAACTGAAAGAGATTTATGATAATCTTTAACTGGATAAAGATATAGTCCACCCCTGGTAGAAATATCAGGAAAATGGTGAGCGAAATTCCTTGTCGGGTAAGTTCCGACCTGCACGAATGGCGTAACGACTTAGACATTGTCTCAACGAGGGGCTCGGTGAAATTGGAGTCGCGGTGAAGATACCGCGTACCCGTGGAAGGACGAAAAGACCCCGTGAACCTTTACTGCAACCTGGTATTGGGTTTTGACAAGGCATGTGTAGGATAGGTGGGAGGCTATGAACCCGTCTCGTCAGGGGCGGGGGAGCCAATGGTGAAATACCACCCTTGTCTTGTTGGAGCTCTAACCTCTGGTGTGTAGCCAGAGGGACATTGCCTGGTGGGCAGTTTTACTGGGGCGGTAGCCTCAAATAGTGGGGCGCCCTGATGGAAACATCAGGGGCAAATCTGGCTATATGCTGGGAAGTCCGTCCTCTAACAGGTTTTTGCCTCTAAAACCTGCGAAGGGGTTAGGATCTGGTGATACTTATAGTAATAAGTAAAAAATCACCAGTGCGGATTATCAGCAGGGAAGGATTTATTCCCCCTCAACGACTATACGCCGGACATCCCTTATGGGATGGTGATATAGTCTGATCTTCCAGGCGACTGGAAGCCCAAAAAATTTGGGGTCTGGCTGAATATATAGAATTTTTTAGCCAGGCTAACACAAATGCCTAAAATGTAACGGAGGCGTCCAAAGGTTCCCTCAAGCCGGACGGTAACCGGCTGTAGAGCACAAGGGTAGAAGGGAGCCTGACTGTGAGGGAGACATCCCGAGCAGAGCCGAAAGGCGGGCCTAGTGATCCGGCGGTTCCGAGTGGAAGGGCCGTCGCTCAACGGATAAAAGGTACTCCGGGGATAACAGGCTTATCTCGCCCGAGAGTTCATATCGACGGCGAGGTTTGGCACCTCGATGTCGGCTCGTCGCATCCTGGGGCTGGAGAAGGTCCCAAGGGTTGGTCTGTTCGCCCATTAAAGCGGCACGCGAGCTGGGTTCAGAACGTAGACAACACTGCGTTGCCAGAGAGTAATCTCTGGAAAAATAAAGTTGGCTCATATCGGTGAAACCCTACTTCTCTTTCCGAACAGAGAAGGGGCAATACCGAGGGAAGGCAGGTAGTTATATGAATTCAACAATCATTGCCTATATTGCTGGTTTTCTTGACGGCGATGGCAGTATTTTCTTTCAGTTGGTTAGAAGAAAGGACTATGTTTATGGTTAGGTGAGAAGTTCTATCGCTTTTTGTTAAAAGAAAGAACACATAGAAATTTTGAGTGGTTAAAATCCGTTTTTAAATGTGGATATATTCGTCATCGTCCAACAGGGATCAGCGATTATACGATTGTTGAATTAGCTAAGGTTAAAGAAATTCCGATATTGTTGAAACCTTATGTTCGACTTAAACAAAGACAGGTAAATCTGGGTATTAAAATCATTGATGAACTAAACACTGTAAAATGCCCGGAAGACTTCTTGAAGGTATGCAGAATGGTTGATTATTTCGGAGAACTCAATTATTCAAAGAAACGCAAAATTACTTCTCAAGATGTTAAAAGGTTTCTGGAAGTGCATAACTACCTTGCCCCTGTAGAGACTGATTCCGTAAAGGATGAGAGTCATCTTTTGTAATAAGATGGCTAATACGCCAACCGCCTCTGTGGCAATCAGAGGATGAAGGTATAGTCCATGCCACCAGTAATGGTGGAATAACATGCGTGAGACAGTTCGGACTTAATCCTCCACGGGCGCAAGAGACTTGAGGGGAGCTATCCCTAGTACGAGAGGACCGGGATGGACGAACCTCTGGTGTACCTGTTGTCACGCCAGTGGCACAGCAGGGTAGCTACGTTCGGATGGGATAACCGCTGAAAGCATCTAAGTGGGAAGCCCACCCCAAGATTAGGTCTCTCGTCTCGAGGCTTCGGCTTTGAGACTAAGGTCCCTTCGAGATCAGGAGGTTGATAGGCGGTAGGTGGAAGTCGGGTAACCGATTAAGCCGAGCCGTACTAATAGACCGAGAGGCTTGTCCAAATTATATTATTCCAGAATGTATGCCCATTCAGTTGTCAAAGATATTAAAAATTCAAGACTACGTAGTCTTGAATTTTTTTTAAAAGGAGACTATAAACAAAAAATAAGGAGTGAAAAGGATGAAAAGTGCTCCTTGGGGACGGGGGTTGAAAATTTGAAAATTTAGTCATTTTCTATGTTTATAATT
>Ga0190360_1000695_pt1 | contig 18295 bp, 15 predicted proteins | sample 48721834_MG_FD_161271 | JGI IMG/M metagenome (GOLD analysis project Ga0190360, IMG submission 161271) | Hydrothermal vent microbial mat bacterial communities from Southern Trench, Guaymas Basin, Mexico - 4872-18-3-4_MG | ecosystem: Environmental > Aquatic > Marine > Hydrothermal vents >... | reverse complement strand
AGGGCCATGCCCCCGAGAACCTGGCGTTCATGCGCAAGATCGCGCTCAATGCCCTGAGGCAAGATAAAAGCAAAAAGTGCGGAACGAAGGGTAAGCGCCTGATCTGCGCTATGGATAACGAATATCTGCTCAAAGTGATCCGTTTATGAAAACGCGATTGCCCTGGCGCGGACGGGTCGCGAATATCGGCCGGGGCGCTTCTATGATAGAATGATAATTCGTGAGTTGACCCCATCCCGAAGGGCTCGAAGCATTCGCTGGCCTGGATGTCCAGTTCTCTGGCGAGTGATAACCAGAGGCGAGCCGGCTGCTGCCAGCTCGAGGGAAGTCCCGGCCGAAGCGATTGAGTCCATCGCGTGAATTGCGATGGGGGTGCACCAACCATCCGCACGGGATGGGAGCCCAGGAGCACGAATCGTGGCTAAGCGCACGAAGAAGGTCAGCAGTTATGCAGCCAAAGATATCCAGGTTCTGGAGGGGCTGGAGGCCGTCCGCCGTCGCCCGGGCATGTACGTCGGCGGCACGGATGTCAAGGCCCTTCACCACCTGGTGTACGAGGTGGTGGACAACTCGATCGATGAAACCCTTGCTGGAGCCTGTGATTCGATCGAGATCACCATTCACAAAGACAGCAGCGTGACGGTCGAGGATAACGGCCGCGGCATCCCGGTGGACCTGCATCCCGAGAAGAAGAAGCCGGCGCTCGAGATCGTGATGACCATGCTCCACGCTGGCGCCAAGTTCGGCGGGGAGGGATACAAGGTTTCGGGCGGGCTGCATGGCGTGGGCGTCTCAGCAGTGAACGCCCTCTCGGAATGGTGCGAGGTTGAGGTCCGCCGAGACGGCAAAGTGCACTTCCAGCGTTACGAACGCGGGGCGCCCGTCGGGCCGGTGGAGGTGATTGGGAAAGCGCCCAAGGGGAAGACGGGCACAAAGACCACCTTCATGTACGACCGCACCATTTTCCAAGGTGATTTCGACTATAAATTCGAGACACTGGTTCAGCGCTTCCGCGAGATGGCCTTCGTCACCCGGGGGGTGAATATCCATCTACTCGACGAGCGCGATGGCCGCGAGATGACCTTCTACTTCGAGGGCGGTATCACATCCTTCGTGGCTTACTTGAACCGTCATCGTAGCGTGCTCCACCCCATCGTTCACGTCGAGAAGGAAATCGACGGGACAGGAATCGAGGTGGCGCTGCAATATACCGATTCCTACGCCGAGTTGGTGTACTCCTTCGCCAATACCATCCACACCATTGATGGTGGCACCCATCTGACAGGGATGCGGGCGGCGATCACCCGCACCATCAATGATTACGCCCGCAAGAATAACCTGCTGAAGGATTCGGATCCCAATTTCAGCGGGGATGACACCCGCGAAGGCCTGACGGCCATCGTCAGCATCAAGCACCGCGATCCGCAGTTTGAGAGCCAGACCAAGGTCAAACTGATGAATGCGGAGGTGCAGACCCAGGTGCAGCAGGTGCTCGGCGAGGCCCTGAGTGAGTTTCTGGAGGGCAGCCCGCGCGCTGGCCGGGCTATCGTTCAAAAGTGCCTTACCTCTGCCCGGGCGCGTGATGCCGCCCGCAAGGCTCGCGACCTGGTCATTCGCAAGAGCGCGCTGGAAAGCCTGACCCTGCCCGGAAAGCTGGCTGATTGCTCAGAGCGGGATCCGAATAAGTGCGAGCTTTACATCGTGGAGGGCGACTCGGCCGGTGGATCCGCCAAGCAAGGCAGGGACCGACACTTCCAGGCGATTCTGCCTCTGCGGGGCAAGATCCTGAACACCGAGCGGGCGCGCCTCGACAAGGTGCTCTCGAACAATGAGGTGAAAGCGCTGATCTCCGCGCTGGGGACCAGCATCGGAGAGTCGTTCGACCTCAGCGGTCTGCGTTATGGCCGCGTGATTATCATGACCGACGCTGACGTGGACGGCAGCCACATCCGCACGCTACTGCTCACGTTCTTCTTCCGATATATGCCGGAGCTGATCGAGGAAGGCCACCTCTTCGTGGCCCAGCCGCCGCTCTACCGCATTGAGTATAAGAACAAGCGCCAATACGCCTATACGGAGAACGAGCGGGCGCAGATCATCAAGCAACTCGGTGTGGACGGCGACCGTGTTTCCGTGCAGCGCTACAAGGGTCTGGGTGAGATGAACCCGCAGCAATTGTGGGAGACGACCATGGACCCTGCCAACCGTATCCTGTTGCAGGTAACGATCGAAGATGCCGCCGCCGCCGACCGCACATTCGATATGTTGATGGGCGCGGCCGTGCCCCCAAGGCGGCGCTTCATCCAAACCCATGCCAAGGAAGTTCGCAACCTGGATATTTGAGAACCGAGGACCACGCCATCGCACGAGGGCTGCCCTGATCAGGCAGCCCTGAATATTTCCCGGGTTGCAGTGGCTTGAATCATGGACCGACGAAGTCATCGATCCAGGGTCCCAAGAAAATCAGAGCCGCCCCCGGAGGGCGGCTCTTGGGATACTGGTGTTTATGCCCGGGGTTCAGGATAGGGCCGAATCGCCCTCACGGGCAGCGTAGAATGGGTTGTGGCCGGAACCATGATCGGTGGTGTCCACGACCTCACGCACTTCGGGGATGGCTTCCTTAATCATCACTTCCACGCCCTGCTTGAGGGTCACATCCACCAGTCCGCAACCTTGACAGCCTCCGCCGAAAGCGATGTAGGCGATGCCATCGCGGTAATCGAGCAGGGTCACAAAGCCGCCATGGGCGCCCACGCCAGGGTTGATCTGGCTGTCGATGAATTCTTGGATCGATTGGGCCGTAGGATCATCCCAGGCGGGATTGGGGTTATCGATCGTGAACCCGCCCTGGAAAGCATTCTCCTCGAAGTCGACCGTGGCACCGGAGAGCTTCGGCGCGCTGGCGGCGTCGATGTAGACATTAAAGCCCTCGAAGGCGAGCATTTGGTCTTCCTCGGCGCGGTCACTCTCGGGGACGAAACTCAAGGCATAGCGGAAGCCGCCGGGGCCCCGGCCAATAATCTGCATGCGCAGGGCCAGGTCGCCGCGGTTCTGCTGTTGAAGGAGGTCCTGAATTTTGGCTTGGGCGGTGTCGGTGATTTGGATCATGCGGTTCTCCTTTTCATGGGAGCATTATACCCTTATAGACCGCCGGGACTCGCCAGGTTTGCCCAAGCGACCCGAGGCTCGGCCAATCTACCCTTGCTTGCTTCTATCTAAATCGATTTCGTAGGCACAGTGGCTGTCGCCCTGGATGCGGCTGGCAATTTGGCGCACGGGTTTGCCCATCACGCAGCCGATCAACTCGCGATCGAACTGGCACACTTCGGGGTGCTGCCCTGCCACCGCCTGGTAGGGACAGGTGTGCTGATGGATTTGAAGCCGGCCATTCTCGAGTTTCCACTCGAGCGAATTCCCGTCCCGGTCCATGAGTTTCAGGAGGGATTGAAGCCGGGCCTCATAGGCGTCCGCGGGCAAGTCATTGATGCCCATGGATTCGGTCAGGCGCCGGGCGGCACCACGGATCAGCGCCATCAGGGCCTCGTCGCCATGCTGGGCCTTGATTTCGGTAAGAAGTGCCGCCGAGAGGCGGTCATATTGCTTGGGGAAGCTTTCCTCGCCGCGCTCGCTCAGGGAGTAGACCATGCGTGGCCGGCCGATCTCTTGCCGGAGGACTTCGTGGGAGACCAGGCCCGCACGCTCGAGCACGGAAAGATGGTGGCGGATCGTCCCCAGGGACATGCCCAAACGGGTCGCCAGGTCGCCTACGCTGGCGGCGGGATGCCGTTGAAGATGGGAGAGGATGTCCTGACGGGTCGATTGCATACGGTCGAATGGCCTCAAGGAGATGGTATCACGCAGGGTGGGAGACGTCAAATATACCATATACTTCATACTTTTGAAAGTTATTGACTTAAGTCCCGGAAACGTGTAAGATGCAGGCGCAGAGGACCCCCGATTCGGAAACGGTAGTTCTAGCGCTTGAGTCCCCCGGCCAGATCATAATGCGGTAGCAAAGGGGGTCGGGCAGGGGGAAGGATGGATGAGATGGAACAGGACTGGTTTATCGGTTTGGATGAGATGAGTCTCAAGAACCGCTACATCGAGGAGATCACACGAGCCCCACTTCTAACGGCCGAAGAGGAAGTCAACCTAACGAAACAGGTGCAAGCCGCACGGGCGGCGCGCCGCCGCCTGGCGGAGGGCGGGCTCTCGCCCAAGGAGCAGGCGCGGCTCGAATCGATCATTGAGCAGGGAACTGCCGCGCGCGAGCGCCTTATCATGGCCAATACCCGGCTGGTGCTCAGCGTCGCCAAGCGCTATACCGGCCGCGGAATTCCCCTGCTCGATCTGGTGCATGAGGGCATCATCGGATTGATTCGCGCAACCAAGAAGTTCGATCCGGCGCGGGGCAACCGTTTCAGCACCTACGCCACCTGGTGGATACGGCAGGCGATCACCCGCGCCATCGATAACCATTCGCGCACGATTCGTCTGCCGGTGCACAAGAACATTGAGATCAACAAGCTGTCCTACGCTCGCAATGGACTGGCCCAGCAACTGGGCCGCGATCCCAGCGCCGAAGAGCTGGCCGAAGCTTTGAACGTCCCGGTGGATCAGGTTCACGAAATCATGATGATTGGGCTGGCACCCATCTCGCTGGAGCTCCCTCAGGATGATGACGAGAACCGCTCGTTGGGGGACCTGATCCCCGATGAGGAATCGCCCTCCCCTGAGGAGGCCACCATCGAAGAGATGATGCGGGCCCAGGTGCGGGATGTCTTGGAAGACCTGCCGATGCGCGAGGCCCAGGTCTTGATGCTGCGCTTCGGTTTCCAGGATGGCAAAGCCCACACGCTGCAAGAAGTGGGCAAGAAAATGGGTATCACCCGCGAGCGGGTGCGGCAAATCGAGATGCAGGCCATGAATCGCCTGCGGACTACGGCTCATCGGATTCGCTGAGCAGGCAGGAAGAGGCGGCAATCATGCTGGACGACAGAGGGATTAGGCTCATCCGCCGTTATGCGGAGGGTGAGGCCCTGACAACTCAAGATCTGGCGGCGGTGCGCGCTACCATGTACCTCATTGAGCAGGATTTCCGCCCTGCCCGTACATGGTCTGGTTTCGCCTTGCAAGGTCCGGAGGCCTTCCTGAAAGAGGTCTGGCCGCGGGTTAAAGAGCAATCCGAGATCCTGAACGACTTTTATGGCCATGGGGCGATCTCGCCCTGAGTGAAGCCCCCCTGGATTCAGCAGCCCTCCCAACCAGGGAGGGCTGCTGGCTTGTTGGAATATCGATCGTGGCTGCCTGCAACCTTCGGGGCCAATTCCATGTATAACCATATAGCCATGGCTGAGGCATGCGACCAGGACCTGGTGCTCCGGGCACGTCGTGGGGAGTCCCAGGCCTTCGGGGAACTCGTCCTGCGCTATCAAGCAAGCGTGTTCGGTGTTTGTCTGCGGATGATGGGCGAGCGTCAGGAAGCGGAGGATATGGCTCAGGATGCCTTCCTGCGGGCGTATCAACGTCTGGGCACCTACGACGGGTGGTTCGGTCTCCTGCTCTACCTTGCGTTCCGGGGTTTGGGCGCCTTCATTCAGGCGCTATCTGCGGCTTGGCGGGAGCGGCGTGCACCGACGCAAGCGGCAGCAGAGTAAAAGTGAGAAGGGCGCGGTCATCCGATCGCGCCCGCGCTCTGCCATTACCTCTGCCGGGGATTATGGACGCCAGTTAAGGAAGACTTCGAGGATCTGCAGATTCTGCCAGAGATCCGTATCTCTGTGATTCGTCAATTCGATATCTACGGCAGCAATGTCATGGTCGGCGGCCCAATCGATGAGTTGGCCGGTATATTGGCATCCGGTATCGATGGGAGGGTAGGGGTAATCGCTCACGCCAGCCAGCGCCTCTGCCAGTTGCACGGAGGTGGCGTGAGGTGGTTGCCCTCCGGGAAAGATGCCCAGGGCCGCGCTGTGATAGGAGATCAGCGCCTCGACGCGCTGGGCCAGGAGGAATTCCATCAGCGCCTGGGTCTCCGGTTCGGAGCCGGGGTGCGTTCCCGGGCTGACATAGGTGTAGGACCAGCATCCATCGACGGGCCAGGATGTCTGCCAGTGCGATGGAAAGTTGCGATTGAGGTCGACGCGATGGGCGTTGACCCGGCCATCCAACGATTGTGACCGCGCCTCGCCGTCAGGGTTGAGGGAGCGCAGAATATGGAGCGTCACATCGGGCGGGATGAGCTCGGGGCGGGCGGAAAGCACGGCGATTAGATCGTCCGCTAAAGCGATGGTGTTCCACTCATACCCGCCATGGATCCCGGCAATAATCATTAGGGCACGAGGACCCGCGCCGAAGCTGAACACCTCCAGAGGACGTTCTTCGACCGAATAGCCCATCACCGAGTACGCCATCGGAGTGTGTGTCGCCGTCTGTGTAGCGGTGGGATCAGGGAGCGGTGATGCAGTGCCGGTGGGGGGTGCCGTTGGAAGCGGTGATGTTGTGGAGGCTGTGACTGTGGGATTGCCGGGCTCGGGGCTGGGGAGCGGATCGAGGTGCGAAGCGTTGGCCGGTGAGCAGCCCATCAGCAGGGCGGGTAGCAGGCCTGTGGCGAGTGTGCGTCTGACCGCTCGGAGCACGCCGCCAGGCCCTGGTGACGCGTTCACGCGTGCTGGCATGGGATGACTCTATCATAGGCATCGCCGCCCTGCCGGTGAGGGGCCTAGCCCGGGCTTCCAATCGGCTTACAGAACCCCCCATGGGAAGCGTTCTCGGTAGTCAAATCACCTCCGCTTTGCTACAATGGGCCCGGTTCACGAGCGCTTCCCATCGATCTCAGGTAGGTATGCCTCTCCAAAAGGGTGATATTCTCCGCCATCGTTATCGCATCGAAGGCGTCCTTGGACAGGGCGGAATGGGTGCTGTCTATAAGGCCTTCGATATCAACCTCGGCGTGGCGGTGGCGGTTAAGGAGAACCTCTTCACCACAGAGGAGTATGCCCGTCAGTTCCGCCGGGAAGCAACCATCCTTGCCAGCCTGCGCCATCCTAACCTGCCGCGAGTCACCGACCACTTTGTCATCGAGGGTGAAGGCCAATACCTGGTGATGGATTTCATCCAGGGAGGCGATTTGCGCGAGCGCTTGGAGCGCGGAGGCCCGATCCCGGAGGCCGAGTGCCTGCCCTGGTTCCTGGATATCTGCGACGCCCTCGCCTACCTGCATAGCCGCACGCCGCCCATCCTGCACCGGGACATCAAACCCGGCAACATCAAGATCATGCCCGATGGGCGCGCCATCCTGGTGGATTTCGGCCTGGCCAAAGTGGACGACAAGAGCAGCACCACCACCACCGGGGCCAAAGCGATGACGCCTGGTTTCTCCCCCCCGGAGCAATACGGGACGGGGCGGACCGATCCGAGGACGGATGTGTATTCCCTCGGGGCCACCCTCTACGCCGCGCTGACGGCCGCCATCCCGGAGGACTCGCTTGAACGTGCCATGGGTCGTGAGGAGCTGACGCCCCTTCGAAAGCGCAATCCCGAGGTGAGTCCCGGTCTGGCCCGCGTGGTGACGAAGGCCCTATCTGTGGATCCCAAGGATAGGTATCAGAGCATCGCTGAGATGGCCGCCGCGCTGGCGGCCTCAACCCGGGCAAGTGTGCCGACGGTGGTTCGCAATTATCCTAACCTGGAGCGCACGATCGCCGCCAGCCGGGGTTCGAAGACTGAGGTCCCTGGGCTGCAAGTGACCCAGCGTGTGCGGCGCCGGGCCCTGCCAAGATTGCTCGTGATCATCGGTGCGGTGATCCTGATTGCGGGGGGCGCCGTAGTGAGCGCGCCCCGCGTGGCGCCGGCCCTGGCGACGCTCTTTTCCCCGCCCTCCTCGCCGCCCACAGAGCCGCCCATTGAGCCCAGCGCCACGCAGCCGCCCGCGCCCACCGCCACATTGGAGATCGCCCTCCCGCCGGTGGTGGAATCACCCACGCCTCAGGCCAGCGACACCCCGGAAGGCTTGACAGCCACCCAACTGCCAGGAGTGGCCGCCACCGCCACACCCACGGGAGGAGGCACCGGTCAGATCGCCTTCGCCTCCGACCGCTCTGGCGTGCCCCAGATCTACCTGGTGAATATCGACGGCACCGGGCTACGGCAATTGACCCAGCTGGAGGAGGGTGCCTGCCAGCCGGCCTGGGCCCCTTCAGGGCGCCAGTTGGTGTTCACTTCGCCTTGCCGTGGCAATCGTGACCAGTATGCCGGGTCAAGCTTGTGGATGATTGATGTGGATCCGGAAGGGAACGCCAGCGAGCCGACCCAGCTGCGCACCGCGCCAGGGGGCGATTACGATCCGGCCTGGCACCCCAATGGCGACCGTGTGGCCTTCACCTCCTTGCGTGATAACCGTCCGCAGGTGTACGTGATGCAAGTGGACGGCAGCGAACTGCAGAACCTCAATCAGGACCTGGGGCACAACCGTGAGCCAGCCTGGTCGCCGGCCGGCACGCAGCTGGTCTTCACCAGCACCCGCGGGGGTGCGACCGAGATTTGGGTTATGCCCGCAACAGGGGGCGAGGTGAAACGGTTCTCGCGCGCCGAGGACGGTGCCGATACACATGCAGCCTGGTCGCCTGATGGCGAATGGATTCTCTTTGATCGCATTATCGGGGGGATCTCGAGGCTCGTCATTGCCTCCTTCGCCGATCAAGGCACGCGCCTGTCTCGGATCTGCCCAGAGGGCCAGCGCGCCAACCAGCCGATGGCCGAGCCGGGGTGGTCGCCCGATGGTCAGTGGATCGTCTTCGAAACCTGGCCGGACGGCGTCGATCACAATATCGCCATTCTCCGCGTGGGCTGCACCAACTACGGCGAGATCACCAGCGATCCGGGTCTGGATTTCGACGCGGCCTGGCGCCCGCTGCCTTAGGCTGGCCAGATCACCCGAACCTGGGGAACCGCGCGGATAGGAAGGGTGTCAGGTTTTGCCGCGGACCTCCGTACTTGCGGTGGCTCTTTCTTCTCGGGGATAATCGTAGGTGCGCCCCGCGGCGGATGGCCGCAGCGACGGCCATCCGGCCTGGCGCTGTGGTTCGCGGAACTCATTCCATTCAAAAGGGAGCAAGAGATGACAGCCAAGATCATTGACGGGAAAGCCATCGCGGCGGAAATCCGCCAGGAGGTGGCCAAAGGTGTGGAGGAACTGCTCGCGGCGGGAGGGCCTCGGCCTGGTCTGGCCACGGTGCTGGTGGGCGAGGATCCGGCTTCGCAGACTTACGTGCGCATGAAGCGCAAGGCTTGCGAGGAGGTGGGGATCGAATCCTTCGGACATGAATTGCCGGCCACAGCCTCCCAGGAGGAAGTTGAGACGCTGGTGAAGGAACTAAACGCCGACCCGAAAGTGCATGGGATCCTGGTCCAACTGCCGCTTCCGGCCGGGTTAGACGAGGAAGCGATCTTGCGGGCGATCAGTATTGAGAAGGACGTCGATGGCTTTCACCCGATCAACATCGGCCGTCTGGCGCAAAAGGGCCGGGAGCCGCTCTTTGTGCCCTGCACGCCGGCCGGATGCATCGTGTTGCTGAAGCGATCCGGGGCCAAGCTCGAGGGGGCGCGAGCCGTGGTGGTTGGGCGCTCGAATATCGTGGGCATGCCGGCAGCCTTGCTGTTGGTGAAGGAAAACGCCACGGTGACCATCTGCCACTCGCGCACCCAGGACCTGCCCAGCGTCTGCCGAGAGGCGGATGTGTTGATCGCCGCCATCGGGCGGCCGCAGATGATCCGGGGGGATTGGATCAAGCCCGGGGCCTATGTCATCGACGTGGGTGTGAACCGGGTTGACGATCCGGAAGCCAAGCGCGGCTACCGCCTGGTGGGAGATGTGGCCTTTGACGAAGCGGTCGAGGTGGCCGGGGCGATCACGCCGGTACCGGGGGGCGTGGGGCCGATGACGATCGCCGGGCTGCTGCAGAACACGCTGCGCTCGGCACAGCGCGCCATGCCCTAGGCTTGGCTCACTCAGGCAGCGAGCATAAAAGGGGCTGTCCCAAGAGGGCAGCCCTTTCCTTCTCCACGGAGACCGGAGGCTTGCCTCCGGTCTCGGGCGGGATCCCGAGACGAAGGAAGGGGCGCATGGTTGTGCGCCCCTTCCTATATATCACCCCGGGGAAAGCTGTCTGTCCTCGGCGAAGCGGGGAATGGACCCCCAGGATGTCGTCTTCGCATCGGGGGCGCCCTTCCTCCTTGTGCGGATCTCTGCATTTCCTCCTGCCCCCTATAGGGGCTGCCCATGCGATCTTTTAGGGCAGCCCCTTTCTCGATGGATAATAGATGCGGGAGGTTGAGGCAAGACCTCATGGTGCTGACCCGCTGGTCTGAACGGAAAGGGAAGGGAAGCTGCCAGGCTGCCCGTTCGTTCTTGTTGACGGCAATGGGTTGCCTTGCGGCCGGATGGGGCAATGCCAATCATGCCAGGGCATGACGAATGGCGGCCTTTGAGTATGTTGTCTGACAATTGACGCATGCCGGTGAGGGTGCTACACTCCCGCTATCCTCTCGGGAGTTCCCATGAGCACTCTGCTCGTACGAAATGCCGGCTTGCTGGTTACGATGGACGATGCCCAGCGGGAGATACCGGGCGGCGGATTGTTCATCCGCAATGGCTGGATCGAACAGGCTGGGCCCTCGGAGACCCTCCCCACCGATGCGGACGAGATCCTGGATCTGGAAGGCCATATTCTGCTCCCCGGCCTGATCAACACCCATCACCATCTCTATCAAACGCTCACACGGGTTGTGCCCGCAGCCCAGGATGCGGATTTGTTCCAATGGCTTAAGACGCTCTATCCTATCTGGGCCCGCATGGGACCGGAGGACATGCGCCTCTCCACGCAGCTCGGCCTGGCGGAGCTGGCGCTCTCGGGCTGCACTACCACCTGCGATCATCACTACATCTTCCCCAATGGCTGCCGCCTGGACGACCAGATCGAGGCGGCGCGCGTGGTGGGACTGCGCCTGCACGCCTCTAGGGGATCAATGAGCCTGGGTGAGAGCAAGGGGGGCTTGCCCCCAGATGAGGTCGTAGAGGAGGAAGATGCCATCCTCGAGGATACCCAGCGGGTGATTGATCAGTACCATGATCCACACCCCGGGGCGATGACACGCATCGTCGTGGCGCCCTGCTCGCCCTTCTCGGTAACACCGGACCTGATGCGCGAATCGGCGGCGCTCGCTCGCGCCGCAGGCGTTCAGTTGCACACCCACCTGGCCGAAACGCTGGACGAAGAGATCTTCTGCCTGGAGCAATTTGGGGAGCGCCCGCTGGCCTATGCAGAGCGGCTGGATTGGACCGGGGAGGATGTCTGGTTTGCGCACGGCGTGCATATCAACGCCGACGAAGTCGGGCGGATGGCCAGCACGGGTGTGGGCGTGGCGCATTGCCCATCCTCGAACATGCGACTGGCCTCCGGCATCGCTCCGGTCCGGCGATACCTTGCGCAGGGGGTCAAGGTGGGCCTAGGAGTGGATGGTTCGGCGAGCAACGATAGCTCGCACATGCTTGCCGAGGTCCGCCAGGCGATGTTGATTTCACGGCTGGGCGCCGCCGTGGCGCCGGACATCGACGGTCCCAGCCCGCTTCTCACGGCGCGACAGGCCCTGACGCTGGCGACGCGTGGCGGCGCAGCCGTGCTTGGCCGTGAGGACATCGGCTCGCTCGAAGCGGGCAAGTGCGCCGATTTCATCTCCATCCGGCTCGAGCGGCTGGAGTATGCCGGCGGCCTGCATGATCCCGTGGCGGCACTGGTTTTCTGCTCGCCCGTAACGGTCGATTACAGTTATGTGCACGGCCGGCCGGTGATCCGCCAAGGACATATGGAGACCGTTGACCTCGGCCCGCTGGTGGAGGCCCACAACCGGGCTGCCCGCCGGCTTGTGGACGGCGAGGCCTGAGAGGGAGGGGAGCATGTCGAGCGAATATGTGGCTCAGTGGTCCGAGATCAGCCGCCAGCTTGTGGCCGTCGCCATGGGCCGCGAGAAGGCCGATCTGGTGATCGAGAACGGCCGCTGGGTGTGCGTTCAATCCGGGGAGATCCTGCCGGGCATGAGCGTGGCCATCAAAGGTGAGCGTATCGCCTTTGTAGGGCCCGATGCCAGCCACACCATCAGTCCTGAAACCGTGCGCATCGATGCTGGCGGCCGTCACCTCGTCCCGGGGCTTCTAGACGGGCATATGCACGTCGAATCAGGCATGCTGACAGTCACTGAGTTCGTGCGGGCGGTGCTGCCCCATGGCACTACAGGGATGTTCGTCGACCCACATGAGATCGCCAATGTATTCGGGTTGCGGGGTGTGCGCATGATGGTCGACGAAGCCGCCATCCAACCCATCCATGTTTGGGTGCAGATGCCATCCTGCGTCCCCTCCGCGCCCGGATTGGAGACGCCAGGCGCTTCCATCGGCCCGGAGGAGGTGCGGGAGGCCATGAAGTGGCCTGGCATCATCGGCCTGGGGGAGATGATGAACTTCCCGGGCGTCATCCATGGGGACGATAAGATGCATGCCGAAATGGCCGAGACACGCGCCGCCGGGAAGGTCATCGGTGGCCACTACGCCTCGCCCGACCTGGGCTTGGCCTTCCATGGCTATGCGGCCGGTGGCCCCGAAGACGACCATGAGGGCACCCGCCTGGAGGATGCCGTGGCGCGTGTGCGGCAAGGCATGAAGGCCATGCTCCGCTACGGCTCGGGATGGCATGATGTGGCGGCCCAGATCCGCGCCGTCACAGAAATGGGGCTCGATCCCAGGCATTTCTTGCTCGTCACTGACGACAGCCATTCCGCCACCCTGGTTCACGAGGGTCATATGGACCGCGTAGTGCGCCATGCCATTCAGCAAGGGGCCGATCCGATGATCGTCCTCCAGATGGCCACCCTCAACACCGCCGAGCACTTTGGCGTGGCGCGCGAGGTGGGTCAGATCGCTCCTGGGCGCTTCGCCGACATCCTGCTGGTGGAGGATCTGCGCGAGTTCCGCGCCGACGAGGTGATCGCACGGGGGCGTGTGGCCGCGCGCAACGGGCAATTGCTCATTGAATTGCCGTCCTTTGCGTATCCGGCCGAGGTGCTTTCCTCGGTGCATCTGCAACGCCAGCTTGTGCCGCAGGATTTCCGGCTTGAGGCGCCGCGCGACGGTGAAATGGGGGCGCACGTCATCGGCGTGGTGGAAAACCAGGCCCCCACGCGCCATCTGAAGCGGAAGGTGCAGGCCTCGAACGGGGAGGTCCGGCTGGATCCCTCGCAGGACCTGGCCAAGGTGGCCATCGTGGAGCGCCATCAGGGGAGCGGAACGGTGCAGGTGGCCTTGGTGGAGGGTTTCGGATTCAAGAAACCCTGCGGCATCGCCTCCACCGTTGCGCATGACTGCCATCAGATGGTGGTAGTGGGCACCAGCGAAGCAGATATGGCCATGGCTGCCAATAAGCTGGCGGAGGCCGGAGGTGGGCAGATCGTGGTCTGTGAGGGGCACGTAATCGCGCTCGTGGAGCTTCCCATCGCTGGGCTGATGTCGAACGAACGGGCCGAAATTGTCGCCGAGAAGGCCGAGAGTATTCTGGAGGGTTTCCGGGCCTGTGGCTGCACGATGAACAATCCGAATATGCAACTCAGCCTGATCGCGCTGGTGGTCATCCCAGCTCTGCGCATCTCTGATCAGGGTCTGGTGGACGTCGAGCGCTTTGAAGTCATCCCGGTGCTCGAGCCTTGAACTCGCCGGGGAGGATCTGAGGATGCCCACCGAGCCGAAATCCAGATTGAAGGGGAAGACGGATCGCCGTCCGCTCTACGAGCGGACGGCGGAGGCCCTGTCCCGGCTGCTCGAGAGCCTCGAGCCGGGCACCTATCTTCCCTCCGAGCCTAAGCTGGCCAGGCAATTGGGCGTCTCGAGGGCTACCCTGCGGGAGGCCATGCGGGTTTTCGAGGGCCGGGGGCTGATCGTGCGCCGCCAGGGAGTCGGCACGGTAGTCGTGCGGCCGCCTCAGGTCATCGAAACCGGGATCGAGGCCCTCGAGAGCATCGAAACTCTGGCAGGCAGGATCGGCCTGAAGGTTGAGATGGGTGAGTTGGCCTTGCGCACGCGCCCACCCAGCGGTGAAGAGCGAGCCCGCTTCGGCCTCGCCGATGGCGTGCCGCTGGCGGAGGTGTCGCGCGTGATGCTGGCCGAAGGCCGGCCGATTGCCTACCTGATCGATGCCCTGCCCGAGCCATTCTTGCCGGAGGAGATTCTCAATGGCGCATTCCGGGGATCAGTACTGGACTTGCTGCTTCGCCGGGGGGATCCGAGGCTATCCCATTCCAATGCCAACATCTCGGCTGTTTCGGCCTCGTCAGAGGTGGCGAGATATCTGGGGATTCAGCGTGGGGATGTGCTCTTGAGCCTGGAGGCCTGGCTTTACACCACGTCGGGCGAGGCGGTGGACCATTCCCACAGCTTCTTCCTGCCGGGCACCTTCCGATTCCACGTCGTCCGCAGAATTTCACAAGGGTGACGCTCGGTTGAAGGAGCCCGCAAGAAGGTCAAGACCAAAACCAATCATGAAGGAGAATTGAAATGCGCAGCTTTGCAGGACGAGACATTCTATCTTTGAAGGGCTTTGAACGCGAGGAGTATTTCCGTGTGTTCGAAGTCTGCGACCGTCTGGCATCCATCGCCAGAGATCGGCGGAACAGCGACTTGCTGGCTGAGAAGACTCTGGTAACTGCCTTCTATCAACCCAGCACCCGCACGCGCCTGGCGCATGAGGCCGCCATGCTGCGGCTGGGGGGAAAGGTTACAGGCTTCGCCGATGCCAAGATGACCCGCGCCGGTGACTTCTACCAGGAGTCCATCAAAGATACGGTTAAGATGCTGGAGTTCTACGGCGACGTGATCGTCATGCGGCACTTCCAGCAGGGCGCGCCGCATGAGGCCGCCAAGTGGGCCTCGATCCCCGTGATCAATGGGGGTGACGGCTGGGGCGAGCACCCCACACAGATCCTCACGGACCTTTACACCATCTGGAAGGAAAAAGGCCGCCTGGATGGCCTGCGCTGGCTGGCGGTCGGCGATATGCGCATGCGAACGATGCACTCGCTGGCCTACGGGCTCACGCAGTTCGACTGCCCGATCACCTTTGTTTCACCACCGGAGATGTCCCTCACCGAGGAGTTCAAGGCCGAGCTCAGGGAACTGAGCCTTGACTTCCGGGAGAAGGAGCATGTAGAACAGGCCATCGCCGAAGCGGACGTGATCCTGGTGGAGCCCGTTGTGCAGCCGGATTACACCAAGTCGCTCGATGAGCGCAAGGGCGATGTAGGTCTCACGCCGGCAAACTACAAGATCACACGGGAGCTGCTAGAGACCAAGGCCAAGTCGGACGCTGTGCTTCTACACTCCTTGCCGCGCATGGACGAGATCCCCACAGACGTGGACGCCACGCGGTGGTCGCGCTACTGGATCGAGGCCTTCAACGGCGTGGTCATGCGCATGGGCCTGCTGGCGCTTGTGCTGGGTGCCATGGAGTAATCACACCGGCCGGGGATTATCCCCGGCCGGATTCCAATTGCAGCGGTTGCTTGGACCAGGAGGTTGATGTCCGATGCAAACTCATTTGAAAGGCCGAGATCTGATCGGCGACCTGGATTTCAGCCGGGAAGAAGTGGAGACAGTACTGGATGTGGCCTTCGACCTGAAGCGCAAACGGGCCCTGGGCGAGCCTCATCCCTATCTGCGCGATAAGGTGCTGGCGATGCTCTTCTTCTTCTCGAGCACCCGCACGCGCGGGTCCTTCGAGGCCGGGATGGCCCAATTGGGCGGTCACGCGGCCTTCATCGAATCCCGCACCACCCAGATCTCCCACGGTGATACCGAGAAGGAGATGGGGGAGATCTTCGGGCGATACTTCGATGGTATCGCCATACGGCACGTGGATTGGGGCATCGGCAACCGTTACCTCAACCTGGTGGCCGAGGCATCGCGTGTGCCGGTGCTCAATATGCAATGTGAGTATTACCATCCCTTCCAAATCCTGGCCGACCTGATGACCATCATCGAGAAGAAAGGCCGTGATCTGCGCCGCAAGAAGATGGTCGTCTCCTGGGCCTACGCCTCTTCGTATCTGAAACCCATCTCGGTGCCGCAATCGCTCATCCTGCAGATGCCGCGCTTCGGCCTGGATGTGGTCCTGGCCCATCCACCGGAGTTCAAGCTCATGCCCGAGATCATGGACCAAGCGCGGGAGCAGGCGCGGAAATTCGGCACGGGTTTCGAGGTGGTCGACGATATGAAGGCCGCGGCAAAGGACGCCGATATCATCTATGCCAAGTCCTGGGGCCCGCTGCTGACCACCACGGACCCCGCGCAGGGCAAGGAGATCCAGGACCGCTACAAGGACTGGATTGCCGACGAGGCCCTTATGGCGCTGGCAAAGGAGGACGCCATCTACATGCACCCCCTGCCGGCCGACCGCAACATCGAGGTCACGGATGGCGTCATCGACGGCCCGCACAGCGTCGTCTTCGATGAGGCCGAGAACCGGTTGCATGTCCAGAAGGCCGTGATGGCCCTCACGATGTGAGTGGAGGATTGGGATCGAATGGCAAGCGAAGAAAGGAAAGTTGCCGTCGTCGCGGTTGGCGGGAACTCGCTCATCAAGGACAAAGCCCATAAGACTGTGCCGGATCAGTACGCCGCGGCGAGCGAATCTATGCAGCATATCGCCGGCATGATCGAGCAGGGTTGGGACGTGGTCATCACCCATGGCAATGGGCCCCAGGTAGGGTTCATTTTGCGCCGAGCCGAGCTGGCATTGCATGAGCTCCACCCTGTCCCGCTGGACTCCTGCGGCGCCGACACGCAGGGGGCGATCGGCTACATGTTCCAGCGGGCCCTATATAACGAGTTCAAGCGTCGAGGCCTGCCGAAGCAGGCGGCAACGGTCGTGACCCAGGTGCTGGTGGACCGGGAAGACCCGGCCTTTGAGAATCCGACCAAGCCCATCGGGTCCTTCATGGACGAGGCCACCGCCAAGCAGCACGCCGAGCAAGATGGTTGGGCCGTGGTTGAGGATGCGGGGCGGGGCTGGCGCCGGGTGGTGCCTTCGCCGTTGCCGGTGCGCATCATCGAGCAGAACGCCATCCAGGCCCTGGTGGATAGCGGCTTCGTGGTCATCGGCGTGGGTGGCGGGGGCATCCCGGTGGTCGAGGATGAGCAGGGCCATCTGGTGGGTGTGGAGGCGGTGATTGACAAGGACTTCGCCTCCGCCTTGCTGGCTAATAGCCTGGAGGCCGATCTCTTGCTGATCTCCACGGCGGTCGAAAAAGTCGCTTTGCACTACAATACGCCCCAACAGCGCTGGCTGGACAGCATGACGCTGGCGGAGGCCAAGCGCTATCTGGAAGAGGGCCATTTTGGTATGGGCAGCATGGAGCCCAAGATCCGTGCCATCATTCAATTCCTGGAGCGCGGCGGCAAGGAGGCGTTGATCACCGACCCCGAGAACATAGAACGCGCCTTGCTGGGGGAAACGGGCACGCGCATCACGCGGTCGTCCTTACATGCATAGCAGCCCAGAGAGAGGAGGTGACGCGAAGCAAGAGAGCTAAGGAACCGGCGAATCAGAAAAAGGCCTGTGAATAGATCGAGGAGAGGATTAAGAGATGTCACCTAAGAGATTCTGGCAAATAGCTGCCTTTACCCTCATCCTGACCATGGCGCTGAGCGCATGCGGCGGGGGTCAGGCTGAGGTGGAGGAGCCAGCCGAGAAGCTGAAAGTGGCCTTCATCTACATTGGACAGCCCGGCGATCTTGGTTGGACTTACGAGCACGAGCGTGGTCGGCTCATGCTGGAAGAGCAGCTTGGCGATCAGATCGAGACGGTCACGGTCCCCGATGTGCCGGAAGGCCCGGACGCTGAGAAGGCAATCCGGGATGTGGTCAACGCCGGCGCGGATGTGGTCTTCACGACAAGTTTTGGTTTCATGGACCCGACCTTGACAGTGGCCCAGGAGTTCCCCGAAGTCTATTTTGAGCACTGCTCGGGCTACAAGACCGCGGACAACGTGGCGACCTACTTCGGGCGCATGTATCAACCCCGATATCTGTCAGGGCTGGTGGCTGGCAGCATGACAGAGAAGGACCTCATTGGCTATGTGGCCGCCTTCCCCATCCCTGAGGTCTTGCGCGGCATTAATGCCTTCACGCTCGGGGTCCAGGCTGCCAACCCCGAGGCGGAAGTCCGCGTAGTCTGGACGAACACCTGGTATGACCCGG
>Ga0190360_1000694_pt1 | contig 18301 bp, 19 predicted proteins | sample 48721834_MG_FD_161271 | JGI IMG/M metagenome (GOLD analysis project Ga0190360, IMG submission 161271) | Hydrothermal vent microbial mat bacterial communities from Southern Trench, Guaymas Basin, Mexico - 4872-18-3-4_MG | ecosystem: Environmental > Aquatic > Marine > Hydrothermal vents >... | reverse complement strand
CCAATATGGCTTTTATAATTACCCTCAAATTTCTGAGTATTTTAACTGCTTCAAATATATAAAAAGGCGCATTCATCCCCAACATGACATGCGCCTCTCCTCAAAGGTTTTTGCCCTTGTGAATTTTATTTCAGATAATTTCTTTTTAATTAAACAATTTGAATAAAAATGTCAAGCTATTTTTATTCAATTAAATGAATTATCTAAACATAGATATTGACTTTTTGACTTCATTCTTAAAAATCCAACTTAATCTTAACAGAGCCTCTCAAGGGAAAGCGTTAAGGTTGCACAAAAATAAATGTTGACTAAAATTCTAATAAATTGTAAATTAAACTGAAATTTACTATCCCTAAAGTACCTGTAATTAATACAATGGAATAAAACTTATCAAAGATGCTAAAATGTCATTAATCGGTAAAATATCACCATTGAAAAAGTTGGAGAACATCCTATATTATCGATTAAATAAAGGAGGACGAAAATGGAAAAATTCAGTATTAAAGTCGATCAAATTAAAAACCGTATATACGTTCGCTTGGAAGGATTTCACACCTTAGAAGAGATATTAAAGTTCAAAGAAGAATATAAGAAAGCAGTAGCAAAGTGTCGTCCCGGTTTCACTGTTCTGACACATGCAGTAAACTATAAACCTGGTACACCAGAAGTCCAGAAAGTCCATGCTGAGTGTATCAAGATAGATACAGAAGCAGGAGTTAGTAAAGTAGCAAGAGTGGTGGGAGATACCCCTCTGGGTGGAATGCAAATTGATAGACTCGCCCGAACCGTGAGCAAATACCCATACCCTGCTAAAAACTTCAAAACTAAAGAAGAAGCAGAAGCATATCTTGATGGTAAAATTGACTGATTTCGGGAAAAACTCTCTAAATAAAGTAGAATTTTTAAAAAACTTCTCTAAAAACCTTACAGAGAAAAAAAGGAAATTTTAATCTCACTTAATCGAATAAATCCAAACAACATCTTCTTTATAACAAAAATAGAAAATATCCCCATTAATGATCCTTATGTTCCAAAAATTTTTAAATTCATCAAAGTCAGGATTATAGTAGCAATTTAAAACATTACCCTCCTTATCAAGCTCTAAAACAGCGTTGCACCAATGAAACAGATATAACCTGTTATTATAATAATCTATATTAAAAAATTGAGCGTATACTGGATCCCCTTCAGGCCGCTTGTTATTCTGTAAAAACTTCAAATCATATACAGGCCGCTTACTTACGATCTTCTTCATCCTCTTTGATATCTTCTTTAAATCTAACCTCTTTTCCCAGATAAGAGTACCATCTGTCCTAAATTTGCGGAGTATAGGCCATGGACAAAAGATTGTGTAGATCTCATCATTTTCCCTGTCTATCGAAAAATAAGTATCATTAAAATAATAATTCTCAGGTATTTCTATCAGTCTATTATCAAATGAATATAAATACTTCCCCTCCGGGCTAAAAACATAGATAAGTTCTTTACTCGTACGTGTCTTTGTTGATAAATAGAGATTACCTTTGCTGTCAAGATCCATTCTATCGATTATCCATGGAACTCGAAACTCACTCAGATATTTTCCATCTCTGTCAAATATCTGTATGCGTTTACCTTTAGTACAGAATACATATATCCTGCCGCTGTCACTAACTGTTAAATATCCAGGATTGAACATATATGGGTTAAAAGTAAACTCTCCAGGCCCCTCTCCCTTGCTGCCTATCTTCCAGATCAAATTAAACTCTCTATCAAATTTTATGATCCGCTGATTAGCAGCATCCAAAAGGTATATATTTCCATAATAATCAGTACCCGCATCCTTGGGGTTTGAAAGTATCAGATCACCCTCTTTGGGCTCCAATGCAAGCGTACCAAGAATCCCTTTCCTCTTTAACGGTCTGTCTTTAACCTTGGAAAATGATAATGGAATGATAAGTAAAATAGTTAATAATATTACTGGCTTTATTGTCTTGTTAAACATAGTAGCTCCTCCTGATTATATTATATCATTCTTTTTATCATTAATATTAACCAATATGGCTTTTATAATTACCCTCAAATTTCTGAGTATTTTAACTGCTTCAAATATATAAAAAGGCGCATTCATCCCCAACATGACATGCGCCTCTCCTCAAAGGTTTTTGCCCTTGTGAATTTTGTTTCAGATAATTTCTTTTTAATTAAACAATTTGAATAAAAATGTCAAGCTATTTTTATTCAATTAAATGAATTATCTAAACATAGATATTGACTTTTTGACTTCATGCTTAAAAATCCAATTTAATCTTAACAGAGCCTCTCAAGGGAAAGAGACCATTTTAATATTAATTTGATAAATTCTATTAACAGCAAAACTATTGAATAATGTGCATAAACTTTCACACAAACCCTCCTTTTTTCCCTTGACATTTTTACTATTTTGATATAGATTTATATAGCAATGCCTTAGGGGAAATAGGTACGATAATCATAATCATCGTATCGGTATAAATTTTTCTTGGTGGCTTAAAAAGCCTTCCTGAAGGATCATTTCCCTGAGGAAGGCTTTTTAATTATGAACCTGTAATTCTGGTAAAACTCATAGTATCAAAGCTAATATGATAAAAAAGAAATTCCATTCCAGAAAACCTTATCTGGCTACAGTAATACAATCAATTTTGTTTATTTCCATTTGCCTTATGAGTTTAAATGCAAGAGAAATAACAATCTCATGGAACGCAAGTAGTGATAAGGATGTTGCAGGATATAAAGTCTACTATGGACTCTCATCAAGAAAATATAAATACTGCATTGATACCAAAAAGAGCACGCAATACACAATACCCTCTATTCCAGATTCTGGTAAGATCTACTTTGCCGTAACCGCATATGATAGTGAAGGGAATGAGAGCCAGTACTCCGAAGAGGTCTCTATATGGAACAATATCACTGCAGGAGCCCTCTTTTCATTGAAACCTTGTTATCCAAATCCATTCAATCCTCAGACTCAGATACCATATACTCTGCATGGAACGGTCTATATTGAACTGATTGTCTATGATATTCTCGGACGCCAGGTAAAGGTGCTCTACAGAGGGGTAAGAGATGCGGGTAACTATAAGGCACTCTGGGACGGCAGGAACAGTCACGGCAAACAGGTTTCAAACGGCATCTATTTTTGCAGGCTCATAGTTGGAGACTTCTGCCAGACAAAAAAATTGATCGTTGTTCGTTAGTGCAAAACAGGTGATTTTTCTTAAAATTTTATCACATCTTCTTATACAGCTGATCTCTTCTGGCCTCAAGAAGATTGTTTGTCTCGCCTCTAAATTCTGCAGCGGTCGTTATGCTCACCCCCCTCTTCTTTGCCAGAGAAAACACAGGTCTTATCTTCTCCTCCCATTTTATGTCTCTGAGTAAGTGATGGTCAATGATTATTCTCTTGATCCACGATTTACCGATTATGCTGCACAACTCATCGTTCGTCCTCTCGAGCAGCTCTGATAATGAGCCATCCCCCTGAATGTATGTTATCGGCCCATCCAAATAGAGGGTATCTGGTGAACATGAAGAAATAAAATCGATCGCATCCTTATGCCAGAGACCCTGCAAATCCGATGTAAACAGAAATCCATCATCATCCTCTCCACAAAAAGTCTGAACAACAAAACTTCCCTTCTCTTCTATTCCATGAGGTGATGGCGAGGAAAATTTCAGAACAGTATCTCCTTCAGATATCGATCTTCCATCTATAAAACTTATATCACCGGCAACGCTCTTTATGCTCCTGATAAATTCAAATGCCCTATGTCTCTGACTGATGTTTATCTTCTGATTTGGATTCTTCAATAGAAGCCATTTATTTCTGTAAAGTTCGGGATCATCATGAATGAAATGATCATAGTGATAGTGGGTTATTATTATGATTTCTGTAGAATGGGAAAACATTAAAATACGTTCTTTGTGTTTTTTAAGACACCATTTTTCCATATCGTGCGGTTCTAAGCCGTAACGAAATTGGGCAATTGCTGCGCCAGGGTCGATTAATATTCTGCAACTTCGCGTTTCCACATATGTTGCCATAGAACGAGTTCCCATCGACTCTGATGCAAGAGGTATTATCTTCATAGCTAAAACATCCAATAATCACATAAAAAAGTCTTGCGAAAAATTTTTTGATTAGATTTTGCTGCAAAGTTGAGGGATTTTGTTATGACCGCCATGGAAATTATCGGAACACTTTCAAGAGGTATTGCAGTTTTTTTAAAAAGAAAAGTATCAAAAAGGGCGCCTTTTTGCAAAGCTTTAAAGCTTCATTATGTGATCCTTACAGTAAACATATCTTCTTACAGATAGATCCCATGCCATTCCACCTTTTTGGCCGGACAACGCCTGCTGCTTTAAAATATATTCTCAACTGTTCATTAACAAAACCGCAAAAAGGCAAATCACACATCCCCAACCCTGGTGACATCGTGTTGTTCTTTATCCTACTTCAAATTTGTAAAAATACCTCTGATTAATATCTCAAGAACTTATCGAAATATCAAAAAGTTTGAAAAACTAAGTGCCTATCTTCCATGAGGCCAAATATTCCCTTTGCTCCTCTGTAAGCTCATCTATTTCGATGCCCATTGATTTTAGTTTCAAACTTGCTACTATGTCCTCTATCGACTCTGGAACCGAATGCACCTTTACCTCAAGGTCTTTCCCATTCTTAATTACCCATTCTGCCATAAGTGCCTGTGTCGAAAAACTCATATCCATTACACTTGCCGGATGCCCTTCTGCCGCTGCCAGATTTATGAGTCTTCCCTCTGCAAGAAGATATATTACTCTGCCATCTTCCAAAATATAACCATCGACATTTTTTCTCACACCAACTTTTACATCACGGGACAATTTTCTCAGGCCCTCGATATCAATCTCAACATTAAAATGTCCAGAATTTGCAACTATTGCTCCATCCTTCATCACTTCGAAGTGCTCTTTTCTGATCACATTTATGTCTCCGGTCAGTGTACAAAAAAGATCGCCGATCTTTGCCGCCTCGATCATTGGCATTACCCTGAAACCATCCATTGCTGCCTCTATTGCCTTGATCGGATCCACTTCTGTAATGATTACATTTGCACCCATACCCTTGCATCTTGCCGCAAAACCACGACCGCACCATCCATAACCTGCCACTACAACATTCTTCCCTGCAAGAAGTATATCTGTTGCCCTGATTATTCCGTCTACTGTAGACTGACCAGTCCCATATCTGTTATCGAATAGATTCTTTGTCTTTGCATCATTTACGGCAATTACCGGTATCTGCAGGGCTCCATCATTTGCCATTGCTCTTAATCTTATCACACCGGTCGTTGTCTCCTCCATGCTGCCAAGAATGTCTCTTGCCTGATCAGCATATTCAAAATGAATTGTTGATACAAGATCGGCACCATCGTCCATGGTAATGCTCGGCATGTGTTTAATTGCTGCCCTTATATGGTCATAATATGTATCCTTATCCTCACCCCTCTTTGCATAGACAGAAATATTAAAATCACTGACAAGGGATGCAGCCACATCGTCCTGTGTTGAGAGCGGATTAGATGCAACAAGAACCAGTTCTGCGCCACCGGCCTTAAGAGTACGCATAAGATTTGCCGTTTCTGCTGTAACATGAAGACATGCAGATATACGTATCCCCTTTAGAGGCTTCTCCTTCTCAAACCTCTCCTTAATCAAGCGCAGAACAGGCATGTCATGTTCTGCCCATTCGATCCGTCTCCTGCCCTCATCTGCAAGGTTTATATCTTTAATATCGGAATTCATATTAATATCCTCTCATCCTTTCAGCAGTTCATCAACTCTGTTTGTTTTTTCCCATGTAAAATCCTCATCTTCTCTGCCGAAGTGTCCATAGGCTGCGGTCTTCTGGTAGATCGGCCTTCTTAAATCGAGGCCGTCTATCATGCCTGCAGGAGTAAGGTCAAATACCTTCTTTATGCGCCTCACAAGCTCCTCATCAGGCATTTTACCTGTTCCTTTTGTATCTACCATAACAGAGACAGGTTCTATTGTGCCAATTGCATATGCAAGCTCTATTTCACATTCGTCGGCAAGACCTGCTGCAACAACATTTTTGGCGATCCATCGGGCTGTATATGAAGCGGAACGGTCAACCTTTGTTGGATCCTTTCCAGAAAATGCTCCTCCACCATGACTTCCAACACCCCCATAAGTATCTACTATTATCTTGCGGCCGGTCATACCTGTATCCCCATGCGGCCCTCCTCTCACAAAACGGCCGGTTGGATTTATGTAGTATTTGATCTCCTTCTCATCAAAAAGATCGGGTGGAATCACTGGCCTTATCACTTTTTCAATTATATCGCTTCTTATTGTATCCATCGAAGGTTCAGGATCGTGCTGAGCCGCAATTACAACTGCATCCACCTTTACCGGCCTCCTCCCATCATAGATGACTGTTACCTGACTCTTACCATCGGGTCGCAGATATGGTATTATTCCCTCCTCTCTAACCTGAGTTAGACGAAGAGTTAATTTGTGTGCCAGCATTATTGGAAGAGGCATTAGTTCTTTGGTCTCTTTGTTTGCGTATCCAAACATCAATCCCTGATCGCCAGCACCCTGTCTATCCACACCCATTGCTATATCAGGAGACTGTTCCTGAATCGTATTTAATATTGCACATCCCTTATAATCGAATCCAAATTCAGGATTTGTGTATCCTATATCTTTTATTACATTGCGCACGACCTTGGGTATGTCAATATAAGTTTCAGTCGTTATCTCGCCCCCGACTAAAACCATTCCTGTTGTTACAAATGTTTCGCACGCCACCCTGCTGTACGGATCGTCCTGAAAGGCAGCATCGAGAATCGCATCTGAGATTTGATCACATATCTTGTCAGGATGTCCCTTTGTGACAGACTCAGACGTAAAATATCTTAATCCCATGTTAAACCTCTATCTGTTTATGATAAAATTAAACTAATAATTCTCTGCCATACGCTTCTTTAATGAATCAATCTTTTTTATCTCTGTAGGATCCTTTCCATAGATTATTGCAAGATAAAAACTTACAAGATCTCCAAGAAATATCAGATAGAGCAGTCGATCCAGATATGTATTTCCTCTTGCAGCTATATCAACAACTCTTCCTCCACTCTCTTCGACCAGACTCTTTGTTATGTCCATTCTCAACTTCACCCTGTTTGAATCTTCTGACATCCTGAGCAAAATCATGATCAGGGCATTAAAAAATCTCGATGTGCTCTCCATCCTTTCCCACCCAACTATCTCGTTGTGATTCATCTCAGGGAAAAAATTTAAAAATGCGTGAGTCTTACTGTTTTCATTCAGCTGAGTCTTCCATCGAACAGCTACTGCCATACCCTTTTCAATAGATGAATTTATTACGGGTAGTCTTCCTGAAATCTGACGAGCGACTGTGAGGGGCATATTTTCAGAATCTGCCGGATCACTCCATGGTTTCTTTAGCTTATTAATAAATGATATCGAATCCTGGATTCTCTGCAGTGTTATGTGGCTGAGTCCTGCTCTATAAAAAAAATTGAGCAAAACACCAAGAGTGTAACCAAGTGCAGCCCTCGGTGGATAACCCCCGGGTAAAATAAAAATAGGATAATCCCGACTCTCTGCCAGAGAACCTATCTTTCCTCCAGAAGTAACACATATTATGGATGCCCCCTTTCTGACTGCCTCCTCTGTTGAAGCAATCGTCTCTTCTGTGTTTCCTGAATAACTGGAAGCTATAAAGAGAGTCTCTGAAGAGACAAAATCGGGGATTGTGTAGCTTCTGTTTACAAAAATAGGGATAGCGATTCTATCCATGAAAATCGACTGTAAAAAATCCCCTACAACTGCAGACCCACCCATTCCACCTAAAACAATCGTGTTTATCCTATCTGGATCAAAACTGAACTCTGCATTTTCTCCTATCCTCCATCCCTTTAAAATTTGATCTGGAAACTCCAGAATTTTCTCAAGCATAGAGGATTTGTCAATAGAACTTATCTTCTCTGTTGAAAGAACAATATTATCAAACCCATCAGTCAATCTGGCCTCCTAAAAACCTCTCAAGAGTCTCTGCAGCCTTCTTCTCATCCTTGCCATTAACTCTAAGAATAATCTCGCTTCCCTCCTCTGCAGCAAGCATCAATATTCCCATTATACTCTTTCCATTTACTTCGACCCCATCCTTACTTATTGTGACATCTGAATCAAACTTCGATGCTTTCTCTACAAAAACTGCCGCGGGTCTTGCATGAAGGCCATATTTATTTTTTATTATTAACTTATGCTCAATCATTTCAACACCTATTAAGGCATATATTGTACAAAATTAAATTAATAAAATCAAGTTTTAAAAATAATCTTAAAATGCAAATCCGTGCAAGGCACGGATTCTTCAAGTCCAAATCCCTTCCAGAAACACGAGCTCCTTTATTTGAATCTATACTAAATATAACCCGATTACAATCGTTTTATTCCCACCATATGCATTCATCCTGCTCAATAACTTCTCTTTTCTATTTGTAGGGCAAAACCTTTTAGATCCTCTTTTGAATCGCTCTCACTTAATCGATCCAGACTCTTTATTGCATCACCGATTAACTCTCTTACCCTTTCATTGCCTGCCCGAAAGGATTTTGTTCTTTCAAACAGTTTAATAAATTCTGCTATCTCATCCATGCCCTTGGGCGACCTGTTCCACAGTTCAATAAATCTTTCTTTATCAGAATTGCTGCATCTGTTTAGAAAATGGGTGGTAAGATAGGTATGCTTCTTCTGCAATAAATCGCTTCCCATGGGTTTGCCTGAAGTCTTTTCATCAACACGAAGATCCAGTATGTCATCCTGAATCTGAAAAGCCTTTCCTATATTAAAAGAAAACTTCCCGATAGCCTCCCTTTCAACCTCGCTTCCATTCCCTAAGAGGACGCCTATATCACAACACATCTGGATCAATTTTGCGGTCTTTTTTTCAACCATACTCTCATATTCTTCAGGCAAGACCTCAAGTCGCGTTTCAAACTCCTTATCCAAGGCCTGACCTTCACACAGCACAAGCAGTCCATCGGTAAACTGCTTCAAAACCTCATGCAGAGAGAGATGGTCTGTCTTTAACAGTGTCTCATATGCCAGAGTAACAAGGCCATCTCCTGCTAAAATCGCAGTCGCTTCATCCCACTTCTTGTGCACCGTAGGTTTTCCTCTTCTAAGATCATCCTGATCCATGATGTCATCATGAACAAGTGTAAATGTATGAAGGAATTCAACTGCCAGGGCAGCATTAATACACTCATTCAGCCTTCCCCCAACAGCCCTGCATGAAAGGATGAGCAGTATTGGCCTTATTCTCTTGCCTCCACTACTGAGAAGATGATACATCGGCCTGTAAAGGCTATCTGGCCTCCTTCCCTCAAATATTTTGACTATCTCAGAATCAATAATTGTTCTCAACTTATTAATACGGTCTGGAAATTTCATATTCTTCCTTTATCTCTTTTCTATTACTCCCTCTCTTCTTAGATCCTGAAGACTGGAGCTTCCAGTCAGAAACATCGCAACTTTCAATTGGGTACGCCATAGTCGAATAAGTGAAACAAGGCTCTCCTCTCCATCTTCTAATAATACTTTTAATACTTTCCGGGCTGCTCCTCCAATTTCAGCACCCAGTGCAATAGCCTTTGCCAGAACAACTCCATCCTTTATTCCACCAGAGGCTATCACCCTGACCCCCTTTATTCTGCCAACCATCTCCAGAGATCTTGCGGTCGGTATCCCCCAATCCCAGAAGGTGTGGGCAAGCCTTCTGTATGCACCACGATAGGATTCAATTGCTGCCCAGGATGTTCCTCCTGCACCTGCCACGTCTATATACTTTACACCAATACCAACCAATCTTTTTGCAACAGATCTTGAGATTCCACATCCAACCTCCTTTACGATTATCGGAACAGAAAGCCCTTTAACAAGCCTTTCGATTGCCTTCAATACACCCCTGAACCGACAATTTCCCTCTGGCTGAAGAATCTCCTGTAGGGGATTCAAATGAACCGCCATTGCATCGGCCTCGATTAGATCTACCATTTTCTGAAAAACCGAAACATCCGATATCTCCAACACCTCAACTGCCCCTATATTCCCAATTATTACTCCATCAGGTGCTCTCTCTCTTACAATGCGAAAGGTGTCGAGATATCTCTCATTCTCCATCATCTGCCTCTGGCTGCCAACTCCCATGGCAATTCTCTCAATGCTACACACCTCTGCCAATCTTTCATTGATCTCGAAGGCCTTATCGCAGCCACCCGTCATTGCCGAAATCATGAATGGAAAAGAAAGAGTCTTTCCCAGAAATTCTGTTTCTGTTTTTATCTGTTCCATATCCACTTCTGGAAGGGCACAGTGGATAAATTCATAATCTTCAAAGCCCGTCTTTTTTTCTTTAAATGAGACATTCTCTTTTAAACATATCTTGATATGTTCTGACTTTCTTTTTGAAATCTTCATAAATAGACAGCCTTTACTGTTTTATAAAATTTAAAATGAAAATAATGTGTAAAAAAAGCAAGAGAATTTTTAAAAATAGAGAGCCGATGACTCATATGAAACCACCGGCTCTTTAACATTCGATTAAAATGTTCTCTATCTATTCATAACGCAGTGCCACAATTGGATTGAGTCGCGCTGCCTTTGCTGCAGGATATATTCCAAAAAAGAGCCCCACCATCGAAGAAAACCCAAGACCCACAAATACAGCCCATATTGGAACCGCAGCAGGAAGAGGCGAAATTGCACCGATCAGCAGTCCTAATCCTACTCCAATAACTACACCTATTATTCCACCAAGAGCAGAAAGAACAATTGCCTCAACAATAAACTGCCATAATATATCCTTTCTCCTGGCACCAATAGACTTCCTGATTCCTATCTCTCTGGTACGTTCAGTTACAGAAACCAGCATGATATTCATGATCCCAATGCCTCCAACCAGCAGGGAGATCATGGCTATTCCAACAGCCGCTGCAAAAACAACACCCGTCAACTGTTTCCAAGTATCAGTGAGAGAGTCTCTGGTGATTATCTCAAAGTCGTTTGGTTTTCCAGGCGGCACTTTCCTGGCAACTCTTAAAATTCCTATTACCTCGTCTATTGCAGCATTTAGCAATTCTGTGCGTTTGGCCTGTACCACTATTGCAACTTCTCTCCTGTTACCATATGCCCTCTGAAATACAGAATAGGGCAGCACAACTATGTTGTCCTGACTCTGGCCAAAGAACGACCCCTTCTCTTCCAGAATTCCAACTACCTCATATCGATTTGCTCCAACACGTATCTGTTTCCCTATCGGGTCTGTAAAAGGAAAGAGGGTCTCTACAATGTCGGTCCCTATGATGCAGATTGGTCGCGCCGAATGTATATCAACCTTATTTAAAAATCGGCCATCCTTTACAAACCTTCCATTTATCACCTGCCAGTCCTCTGAACCGCCATATACAACGACATCTGCATTTGTCTTCTCTCGACCATACTTTACCCTCTCACCCCATGCAAACATCTCTGGACTGACCATTGATACTAAATTCGCCTTCTCCTTTATCTTCTCTGCCTGTTCTATTGTTAGATCCTTTCTGTTTCTATATTTTTCATCAAATTCACCCATTGAAATTGCAGGATATTTTTGTATGTAGAATGTATTTGTCCCGATCTGTGAAAACTGCTCCTCAACAGTGGCATTAATACCCCTTATTATAGTCATCATTCCAATTACAGTCATCACTCCTATCACAATTCCAAGAGTCGTCAGGATTGAGCGGAGTTTGTTTGTTCTTAATGCACTTAATGCTATAGAAAGACTTTCCTTAATCTCCATCGATCAGTCCCAAATCAATTGATTTATTTTATACACTCTTTAAAGTCTGCATCATTAGTATTTGAATCTGTAAGATCAGCATTCCTGATGTTTGCCCCCACAAATTTTGCACCAGAAAGATCCGCCTTCTTGATCACGGCTCTTTGAAGATGAGCACCGCTGAGATCTGCATTTTTTAAATTTGCACCTATCATACTCGCTCTCTTTAGTTTGGCATTTCTGAGCACTGCCCCCTCTAAATTTGCACCATCCATCTGAGCACCAAAAAGAGAAAGGTTGCTTAGATCAACTCCTTTTAAATTAGCACCCTCAAGGTTTGTATCCTGCAGATTTGTCTTATAAAATTTTACCCCAACAAGATTTGCACCCTTTAAATTAGAACCAAAAAGAAAGGCTTCTTCAAGATTTGCACCTTCAAGATTTGCGCCCTCAAGATTTGCATTTTGAAGATATGCTCCTTTTAAATTCGTCTTGCTGAGGTCTGCATTCTTAAGATTTGAATATGAAAGATCAATCTCGGAAAGATCCAAATTCGAAAGTGACTCACCCTTCCCCACCTTCTCAAGTATCATCTCCCTGGTAAATTTTTCCATTTTACCCTCCAGAAACATAACTATCGACAGCTTGATCAACATCCTCATATATCTGGATCACATGATCAAGTCTTGTTACTTCAATTGGGCGGCGAACCCTTCCCGAAACATTAGCTATTCTCAAATCGCCACCGCTTCCTCTCAGAGTTGTTAATCCTCCCATAATCGTTCCCAAACCTGCACTGTTCATCCAATTTAACTTTTTCATGTCTACAACTATATTAACAATCCCTTCTCTGATACTATTATATATTTTATCCTGAAACTCTTTTGTCTCATCGCCTCCCATCAACTCTCCTTCGAGGCTCAAAATCAGCACATCTCCTCTTTTCTCTTCCTTAATAATCATTTTCCCCAGCTCCTTGTTTCAATGTTTATTTTTTTGTTAAAACTCTATCTATTCGTATCTCAACGCTTCGATTGGATTAAGTCGGGCTGCCTTGCTTGCTGGATATAGACCAAAGAAAATACCCACCGCAGATGAAAATCCTATACCGAGAAAAACAGACCATAATGTTATTGTTGCTGGAAGAATCGAAACCGATGATATAATCTTTCCCAACCCAAATCCAAAAGCGAGTCCTATCAATCCTCCAACACCACTTATAACAACCGATTCTATTAAAAACTGCCAGAGAATATTTCTGTTCTTGGCACCAAGAGCCTTCCTAATTCCAATCTCCCTTGTTCTCTCAGTTACAGAGACAAGCATAATATTCATTATTCCGATTCCTCCTACTAAAAGAGAAATTGCACCAACCCCGATTGCAGCAGCATACAATCCTCCTGTGAGCTTGTTGTACATATCCATTATTACATCCATCTGATTAATCCCAAAATCATCCTCTTTCTCTGGAGGAACTTTTCTCACCCGTCTTAAAATTCCCCTTAACTCATCTATTGCCTCATCAATATAAGATTCATCTACAACCTTAATCTGTATTGTAATACTCCTATGACGACCAAACAATTTGAAAAAAACACCTATCGGAATCCTCACCTCCTGATCAAGGTTCTGACCAAAGATGCTTCCCTGTTTTTCCAGTACACCTACGACCTTAAATGGATGCCCTCCAATCTTAATTCTCTCTCCAATTGGATTTTTTCCCTCAAATAATTTGTCTGCTACATCCCAACCTATTACACATACATATCTTCTATTCTGAACATCGGAAGCATTCAGATCTCTTCCAAATTCAGGATATACTCCTCCAACCTTCTCCTCGTCTGTTCCAATTACACTAACCTTTTTCAAAGATCTATTACCATATTTTATTACACGTGAAGTGCCTACAGTAGGGGAAACTGCCTCGGCCAGAGTTGCATACTTCTTTATGGCCTTCACCTCACTCATTGTTATGTCTTTTCTGTTCCGGTATTTATCCCAACCTTCTCTGTCGAACCACGAAACCTTCTGAACATAAATGACATCAGAACCAAGTGCAGATATCTGTTCACCAAAAACCTTATCGAGTCCCTCTGTCAATGAAACAATCCCAATAACCGTTGTTACTCCAACTATTATTCCAAGAAGTGTTAAAAAGGCACGCAGTTTATTAGAACGCAGAGCACCAAATGCTATCTTAATCTCTTCCCATAATTCGATTATGATTTTCATTATCACTCCATTAATTGGCCTCGTCTCTTTCTACAAGGCCATCCCTTAACCTTACGATTCTGTCCGAGTGTTCAGCAATGTACTCCTCATGTGTTACCATAATAATCGTATTACCCTCATCGTGTATCTTCTCGAATGTCTCCATAATCTCATCACCAGTTCTTGTATCCAGGTTTCCAGTAGGCTCATCTGCAAGTATTAGCGAGGGCTTATTTACAAGTGCCCTTGCAATTGCAACCCTCTGTCTCTGGCCACCAGAAAGTTCGTTTGGACGGTGGTGCATTCTATCTGACAGACCAACTCTCTCTAAAGCCTCCTCTGCCATCTTTTTTCTCTTTGAAGCTGGTATTCCGCTGTAGATCAGCGGGAGTTCTACATTATGCAGAGCAGTAGCTCTTGGCAGGAGATTAAAGGTCTGAAATACAAATCCTATCTCACGATTCCTTATCTCTGCAAGTTCGTCATCATTCAGATTGCTTATGTTCCTTTTGTTTAAATGATAGACTCCCGAAGTCGGAGTGTCTAAACATCCGAGAATATTCATGAGTGTGGATTTCCCAGAGCCCGAAGGACCCATAATGGCTACATACTCCCCCTTTTCTATCTGCAGATTTACTCCTCTTAAAGCATGAACAGATTCGAGTCCAACCTGATAATCTTTCTTAATATTTTTAATATCTATTAACATGCCGATCACTCCTTCATATTAAACCGAACCTAAATTTTTATCTCTCATATTTCTTATGACTGTTATCAATCTTTACATTATCCCCGTCTTTAAGCTGCTTTGAAAGAACCTTATAGCTTCCGCTCACAACCTCATCTCCCTCCTCTACTCCCCTTAGTATCTCCCACTCTGAATCACTCGATATTCCAGTCTCCACTTCCACCTGATGTGCAACCCCATCCTTAACAACAAAAAGTACACGGACGGGTTCATCTTCTACATCTTTTTTCTTAGCAGGGGATTTTTCCTCTAATGAATCTTTCGATGCCTTTTGTTCTGCCGTGGATTTTATTGGTTTTCTTACAGTTACACACTGTATCGGCACCTTAAGGGTATTTTTTCTTGTCTCTGTCATGATATCAACGGTTGCAGACATGCTCGGCCGCAGTCCCTTAGGAACCTCGAGCATCGAAACCTTGACAAGAAAATTTGTCACCTCTTCCTGAGTTCCCCTGCCGATTGTCGTACCCGTATTTGCGATCTCCTTAACAATTCCCATGAACGATGTGTCTGGAAACGCATCGATCGAAATCTTGGCAGTATCACCAATCGAGACATGAACAATATCGTTTTCGTCTATCTCGGTCTCTGCCAACATGCTTGCCATATCGGAAATAACCATGATCACATCAAGGGTGAACTGTGAACCCATGGCCATCTCGCCTTCCTTTTTATTGAGCTTGGTTACTATTCCATCCATTGGTGAATAGATAATTGTCTTTGAAAGGTTATCCTTCGCCTGATTCAAAGCAGCAAGGTTTTGCGCGACCATTGCCTGTGCTTGTTTAAAACCCGATTTTGCAATCTCCAGTTCTGCCTTTGATATCAGATTGTTCGCATACAACTGCTGCGACCTTTCATATTCACTCTTTGCCTTCTCAAAACCTGCCAGTGCATATCTGTAATTTGATTCTGTTTGCTCCACTGCAGCAACATAAAACTCTCTATCAAGCTGTACCAGAAAATCACCCTTCTTTACATAATCACCCTCATTTACGCCGAGCCTTGTGATCTGACCGCTTACCTTTGCAGAAATATTAACCTGTACCTCTGGCTGTATCTTTGCAGGGCCAGAGACCATTGCAGTTATGTCTCCACGAACAACCTTGTCAGTCTGAACCACGATCTTACTGCCACTGCTCTTTTTAAGATTGGCTATAATTATTATTGCACCAAAAATAAATATCGCAAGAAAAATAAAGAGTTTCTTCTTTCCTGACTTTTCCATAACACTCAATCTCCTAAGATATCAATTTTACTTGTTACCTTTCCAATTTTCCCATTGCCTTTTGCAATCTTGCTATTGCCTTCTTATATTCATACATCGCCTGGATATGATCACTCTTTGCTCTTGCAACAGAAACCTGAGCATCTATTAGTTCAAGCATTGTGCCTGATCCAAGACGATACTTTTCACTGTTGAGTCTCAGATCCTCCTGTGCAGCCTCTACAGCATCCTTTGTAACTTCAATCTTCTTTTTAGCCTGTTTGACTGCAAAATATGCCTGTTTTGTCTCGAGTGCAACATCTTTTTTTGCCTGTTCGAGTGCCTCCTGATTCGATCTGAGCATCAATTTTGCCTTGCTGAGTTGGGCAAATCTTGAAAAACCACTAAATATAGGAACAGAGAGCGAAATGCCAGCGTACCAAGTGTAATTCTCTTTAAGAACAGAGCTTATCTTACTAAAATCCTCGTTTGTCCAGCTGTAATCAAAATATGCGCTAAGCGATGGCAAATAAGTGCTTACTGCCATTCCAACTCCTGCCTTGGACGCCTGAATATCGAATCTTCTCTTGAAAAGTGCTGGATGAGATGTAAAGGCATTTTCAAGTGCATCCCTGTAGCTTATTTCTACTTCAGGAATATCCAGATTGTCGACAACTTCAATCTTGTGGTCAACATCAAAACCCAGAATATGGTTTAATGAAGCCCTTGCCACTGCAAGATTGTTCTGTGCCTCTATAAAGCTCGAACGATCATTCTCAAGTTGCACTTTAGCCTTTAGCACATCAGACTTTGGTGCCTTGCCTACCTCAAACATCGCCTCTGCCCTTTTATAGGACTCCTCCGAGAATAGAAGAGTCTCTTTTGCCACCTCTAACAGCTTCTCCGCTGCCAGCAGGTTGTAGTATCTCTCCTTTACAACATAGATTATATTCTGCTTTGTGTCCTCAAAATTGTACTCCGCACTCTTTTTCAAAGCCCTGCTCTGACGGTAATTAAAGATGTTGTATCCACCTTTTATTATTGACTGACTAACGGTGAGGCCTGTTCTGGAATAATAAGATATGTCCTTATCGGTCTTAATCGGTATCTCAAGACCAGTACCAGGATCTGTAAAGATTATTGATCGTGGGCCAGTAACGACATGAGTATACCCCATGCTTGCCGAAATTTTAGGGAGAAAGTTAGAAAGAGCGATCGTCACATCCCTTCCAGCAATCTTAACTGTAAATTCCCCTCTTATTAGATCTGGATTATTTTCGAGTGCGATCTTAACACACTCATCCAGACTCAGTTTTCCCTGCTGCGCATGAGATACTGCAAAAAGTAAAAAAGAAAATAGAAGAATAATTTTTAAAATGATTTTCTTCATTATTTGACCCCTATCTTTCTTGTTAAGAACCAATACTGACGTTTAAAATCGATCCAAGTAAAATTGAAATAACAACCCATATTCCCCACAGCGATAGTATCATTGTAGCAGCCTTCTTTGTAGAAAACTTAAATATAACAGAGACTCCGATTATCCAGACCGCCAGCTCCCATATCACAAATATATCAATCTTTGATAAAAGCCTATAAAGAATTGTCTTGTGCGCACCAAGCTCGGGCGTAGGCAGTAAAACCGCAAGACTCGTTGTCACCCCATTGAAAGTACCCTTACTGAGTGCTAGTAACATGATTATTGTTGTACCGACTAATCCGATCAATCCACTCCACGAAACAACAGAAAACATCCTCTTAAAATTTACATCTCCTCCCATAATGGTATTTCCACAGAAAAGGAATACTGCCGCTAGAACTGACCATGCTATGATCACACCTATTGGAACTGCCAAGACTCCTATATATTTGAACGGGCCTTCCATCTGGCTTTGAATCGCATCTAACTGTTCTTGTGACAGATCTTTAGTTCTCATGATTGCCTGTCGGTCATGAATCTGAACATCCAGAGTAAAGTAGCTCAGTGCCATTGTTACTATTACAACAATGAGAAACGGTACAAGCCATGTCGGTCTTTTGTCTATGCTCTGAAATGTCTCACGTGGAGAGGTAAAAATACCTATTATTCTGCCTATTACTCCCATTTCGCCGTTTTTATTCTGGTTATTGTGTCGAGTAGACATCTTTACCTCCTTTCGGTTTAATGTCCCTCACAGAACCCTGCGTGCAGATTTCCCGCACAGGGCTCTTCGGTAAGGCTTCCCTGTTTCGAGAATAGGGTATATGTCAAATGGTA
>Ga0190360_1000692_pt1 | contig 18333 bp, 18 predicted proteins | sample 48721834_MG_FD_161271 | JGI IMG/M metagenome (GOLD analysis project Ga0190360, IMG submission 161271) | Hydrothermal vent microbial mat bacterial communities from Southern Trench, Guaymas Basin, Mexico - 4872-18-3-4_MG | ecosystem: Environmental > Aquatic > Marine > Hydrothermal vents >... | reverse complement strand
AACGCATAAAATCAAAAAAATCTTCAAAATTGTCCGATTGGGAAAACATAAGTTTCTCAGTATCATATAAATATTCGCACTTTATTGTCGCCCATGTAACTACGCCAAAACAACCTTGTGCCCCTTGAATAAGTCTATAGGGACTAAATTGTGTTGGGCCCATTGGATTTTTTTGAGCCTGCCCACTTTCAATTTGTTCTTCAATAGTGCCCGGGCCGGCAGCTATACCAGTTCTAAAGTAATCTCCAGTTCCAAATATTACTTCAGTGCATAGTAAAGGGTCTGAACTATCCCATTGAAATCTTGGGACAATTGGGGGTTCTCGTTCAAGAGCACTTGATAATACCGATTTTGATTTTCTTGGGAATAATGGATTTAGTAATCGTAAACCATTTTTTCCTGCTACATCTATTAATTCACCAAAAGTAACGCCTGGTTCTACCATAATTACTCTATTTTTTTTATCAATTCGTAATATTTTGTTCATTTTTGATAAATTCATTATTATTGTATTATCCGATTTTGGAACTGTATCTCCATGAAAACGATATTTATTTGGCGAACTTATAGGAATAATTGAAATGTTATTTTGATTAGCTAATTTAATAATATCTTGTACTTGATCTGTATTTTCTGGAAAAACAACTAGCAAAGGCTTAATTGGATCAATCAAACTTTGATCTTTTGAATATTTCTCAAGGATTTCTTGGTCATCATTAACATTTTCTGTGCCACAAATCTCGATCAATTTCTTTTTTATTTGATTATTCATAAAACAACCCTTGCAAAATTTTAAAAATATAAGAATAATTTGATTGATAAATTTTCTCTTAAAAAAACAATTTATATTTTGACATTTGAGATTAAATGGAACTCATTAAAATTTTTAAATATTTTCCAATCTCTATATGTTTTTTAATTCTAATTTTACGATTATAGTAAAAAATAGATTAAAGAAAATAAAAAAAAATTATGATGGGTATTATTTTAATTATTATTTTTTTTTTGAGAATTTTAAAAGAAATTGTGGAACATCAAAAATTATAAAAATTAAAGTAATACACTTAAAAAATACTAAAAAATTAATTCACATTATCTAAAAAAAATTAGGCTATGGCTCAAATGAAAAATTTTGATATGATCTTTATACATCCACCCAGAAATTTTGAGTATATGAAAAAAAATATCAAAACTAGAAGTTCATATATGATAATGCCAATGGGGATATTTGGATTGGCAGATTTATTAGACCGTGAAGGATATGCTACTAAAATTATAAATTATATAATAGAACGTATAATTGACCCAAATTATTCCATAATCAAATTTTTGAAAAAAATTAATGTAAAAGTTATTGGGGTTGATTTACATTGGGTTTTACATAGTGCTGGGTCGTTAGAGCTTTTAAGAGTGATAAAAAAGTATTTTCCATCTTGTTTTACTATTTTAGGTGGATTTACAGCAACATATTATGCTAAAGAAATAATGGAAAAATATAATTGGGTCGATGGAATAATTAAAGGTGATGCAGAAGAGCCCATCCTTAAATTAATGAAAAATCTAAATTCCTTAGATAAAGTTCCAAATTTAATTTATAGAGAAAATGGAAAAATTATCGATAATAAAATAACTTATGTAATAGGGGAATTAAACTCACTAAATTTTTCAAATTTAAAATTAATGGAACACTGGAATTCGTATTTAAATTATATTTATGATGTTATGCACATGGCATGGCCTGTCGAAATGGCTCGAGGCTGTATGTATAATTGTGTTAATTGCGGGGGCTGTAATTATTCAAGCCAAGTTATTTCAAAAAGAAAATTTTATATTTTAAGACGCCCGGAACGTGTAGTAGATGACCTTAGAAATATAATGGAAATGAGCGATGTCAAGGGTATCTTCTATGGACATGGCGTTTATCCAAAAACCGAAAAATATTTTTTAAAAATTAATGAATTGATACGGAAAGAAAAACTTGATATTCATGCTGATCTAGAAATTTGGAGAATGCCCGTAAGTAAAGAGTTTATTAAAGATTTTGCAAAAACATATATTATTGATAAATCCCTACTCTGGTTCAGTGTACGTTCATTTTCTCAATATTATAGAAAAAAATATACCGAATATTTTGGGAAAATAGATAATGCCTTTAATTTCTCGGATAAAGATTTAAAAAACTTAATGAAACTTACAAAAAAATATAACGTAAAATTAAGGCTCTTTTGGGATGCTGGGAATCCATATGAAACAGGTCTTGATTTATTTGTCAATTTTCTCAAAGCATTTAAATTAATGGTCGAAAATATCTCTAAAAAAAGTAAGGTTGCTATGTGGTCTGAACCAATAAATTTATCACCGGGTTGTCTTGTAGAAATGTTTAGTGATGTCTTTGGTGTTAAAAAGCATATGAAAAATTTAAGCGATTATGTCGAAGCAGGTAAAAAGTCAAAAATGTTCCTTCCACCACTTGATGTAAGCGTTAATTATAGCACCAATTATTTAACTAAAACTGGAATAAATCTAGCCAACAAATTAATGCTTTTAATAGATTTAATTTCTGTTATTATGGACTGATTTTCATTAAAAATTAACTAATAACTAATAAGAAATTCATCTTTTTAACAAAAAATATAATGAAATAACTATAAAAAATATTAACGAGTTAGTATTTTATCGATACCATCACACAGCCAAAATATAGACAATCTCCAATCAATTTCAGCAAGATTTCTACGTTCTAACCATCGTAGATATTTTTTAGTTTCATAAATACTTTTATTTAATTTAAATGCAGCTTTTTGAATTCCCTGTACTTCATCTTGAAATTCAAAAAGAACTTTAAGCGTATCCTTAATATTATCAATCACAGAAGTAATGATAGTTAAAATTGATTTTTCTATATTCTCACCAGTAATTGCACTGGTAGGAAATAATGGATAGTCATTCATAAAAGGAAAATATTGCTTAAGTTCATTAATAGATTTTTTCTCTTCTTCAGGAAGATCTTGTTTAGTAATTGCAATAACTTTTGGGATATTTGGAAGATAATCATCGAATTCTTTCCAAATTTTATTAACATCTGTAATATTCAAATCCGAAACGGGGTCTATAAGAAAAATTATACCATCTGCGCCATAAGATAAGATTTTTCTTACAGAATAGAACCGTAAATGGCCTGGTGTCCCAAATAAGAATATTTTTAGCCCTTTAATATAAAGTACACCTAAATCTAACGCTACTGTAGTTTCATTTTTATCAATAGACATTGCTGGATTATCTTTTCCGAACATTTCAGTAGCTTTTCGTACGAAACTACTTTTTCCAGCATGAAATGGCCCTGTTACTAATATTTTCATATTTTTTCCCTTTTGTTAATTGAATTTTTGTCGGGAATTTAATATATTTTTTTAATTTTAATTATAATAGACTATTTGGTTTTTATTTATTTTTATTATCATTATTTTTATTAGTAAATTAAATTAAAAGATATTAAAGAAATAAATCAATAAAAAATAAACATAAAATCCTTAATAAGACCTCAGATCATTAAAATTATCAAATTAATAGGAACAATAAAGGAGACATTGAAAAGTTATATGCTCTATTTTATAAAGAATATCGGAAAAAACAAATTTTGGGCTGTAAGGTATTGGACCAAGTATTATATAAAATTTTTTCAAATTTATATTATAATAATATAATTGAAATAAAAAATGAAATACTATAATGGTTAAGAAAGACGACAAAACTAAGTAATTCAGAATTTAATGAGAATAAATATCTTCTTGTTTTTCCAAATCTTTAAATGAATTTACAACATTGTCCGGATCTCCTATTTTAACTATTTTTCCTTGTTTCATAAGTGCACACCGGTCGCAGACAGCTGTCATAAAGTCTATGTCATGCGAAATTATAAAATATGTTTGGTGTAAATTTTTCCGAGCTTTTTTTATACTTTGGACTATTTCCAACCGTGTCAATGGGTCTGCAGTCCCTGTTGGTTCGTCCAAGACTATTATTCGGGGCTCTTTTATAAGAACTCTAGCAATTGCAACTCTATGTCTTTCTCCCTCACTAATTTGATCTGGAAATTTATAGATTAGGTTGTCTATTTCTTTATTATTAAAGTTAACTGCTCTTAATGCTTCATATGCCTTTTTTGTTTTCATTTCTTCAGGCATGGGTGATTCTATAGCACCTATCAAATTGTCTAACACTGTTAAATGAGAAATTAGGCAATATTCTTGGTGGAGGATCTCCATATATTTTGTTGCTCGTCCTCGTTCCTCAGGTCCGGGGACGCTCATATCAATCCATTCGTCTCCAATTTTTACAATAATTTTTCCCTTAGTGATCTTTTTCTCACCGATCATCATCTGAACTAGGGACGTCTTTCCTGCTCCACTAACTCCAACTAATCCAAATATTTCTCCCTCATTTACATTAAATGAAACATCGTTCACAGCTCTAACAAGTCCGCGGTCGTGCGTATAATATGTTTTCTTACAATTTTCAATTTTAATCAATGGTTTTGTGCAAACTTCTCTCTCAATTTCAATTTCACCCATTTTTGCCATAAATTCCGCTGCTATATCTTTTGATTTACCGATAGAAACCATTTCACCCATATCTAACAAAATTGCCTGGTCAGAAAGTTCAGCAACAGCAGTAGGCCAATGACTTGTGATTAAAAGTGTTAGACCTTTTTCTTCTACAGATTTTTTCATGACATCATGAACGGTAACCGCTGTAACAGGATCTAAAGTACCAGATGGTTCATCAGCTATAAAAAGTAATGGGTCTTTAGCTAAACACATTGCAAAAACTGCTCTTTGCTTTTCACCGCCAGACAAATCTCGGGCTAAATGCATTGCTCTATGACTAAGTCTAACATCTGATAAAAGCTGTAATGCTCTTTTATTAATGAGTTTATCTGGATAGTTTATATTTTTTAGTATTTTTTGGATATTTGTAATTACGGGAAGTTCTCCATAAATACCAAAAGTTCTTTGAAACATAATAGCAATCCTGTTATATAGCGAAAAAGATATTGGAGTTAAATTTTTTCGTTCCTTCCAGTAGTCAATCTCTTGAAATTCTAATGTGCTTCCGCATTTATCACAGACTTCTCCTGCTTTACTGGGGTATTCTATCCAATTACAATTTGGACAGACTGCAACATTATAAATTACGCTCCCTGTCAGTGGGGCATGGTCTTTAGTACCCCGAATACAATTCATTAAAACAGATTTTCCTGAACCCGATTTGCCTAATATTCCAAATGAAGCACCCTCATTTACTTCAAAATTGATTTGTTTGATGGCGGGTTCTCCTCGTACAAATTCTACTGATAAATCTCGTACTATTAAAAACGGTCTGCCCATATTATCACACAAACAGATTATATTAAATTATTAATTTAATTTACTAAAAAGTTTTTCTTAAAAAAAATTTGGATATCACTAAATAAACTATCAATAAAAAAATATTGTGTATTTAAGACCTCTTTCGTTTAAAATTTAATATATTAAAAAGAAAATGAAAATTTAATTTATCATAATTATTTTTTGATGTCGAAAACAAATTATATAATATTATAAAATAGATTAATTTTATTTTGCACCATTTTTCTTTAATAAATCTACAATATTTTGATGATTATAAGTAGATGCAAATTTTAATGCAGTAAAACCTGTTATTGTTTCTGCATATACATCAGCACCATTTTCAATAAGAAGTTTTACAATATCTTTAAACCCTCTCCAAGCAGCATACATTAAATTTGTCATATTATTTGTACCTTTAAAATTCACATCAGCACCACTTTCAATTGCCAATTTTGCAATTTCAAGCGACCCATTATCACATGCGAACATTAATACCGAATCTTTATCATAAAATTCTGCACCATTTTCCATTAAAACTTTGCAGAACTTATATTTCCATTTTTGCATGCATAATCCAATGCAGTATAATCTGAATTACTTATTTTATTTAAATCTGCCTTTGAAGCAATTAATATAACTATTATTTCGTCATGCCCTTGATATGCAGCATACATTAACGCAGTGTGGCCATCTTCATCGCTATAATTAACATCTGCACCTTCACCTAAGGCAAAAATTACTCCTTGAACATCTCCCGCTTTAGAAGCTTCAATTAATTTTTCATTAATATTTTGCATGTTGGCTAGATGGCCATTACTGGTCTAAAAATTTTTTGTAAAATAATTTTCTAATCTTACTATATTATCCACGTAATACTCAGACTATTATTTCTAACTTTACAAAAAGTAAGACAGGACATTAAAAAAAGTGAATAATGATGTTTTCAATAGTAGATTCAATAATTGATGAGGAACGCAAGAAAAAAAATACTATAAATAACCCAATTAGCACTTCACAATCGATAAATCTTGAGCTTGAAGAAATTGTGAAACGAAGTCATGCAAGAATAATGATAGCTGGTGTTGGTGGTGCAGGAAATAATGCAATAACCAGGTTAATGGAATACGGAATTGATGATGCATTAACTCTAGCAATAAATACTGATGCTCAAGATTTGTTATATACCACATCCCATTATAAACTATTGATTGGAAAAGAGTTAACAAGAGGCCTAGGAGCAGGAAACCACCCACAAACTGGAGAAGCTGCTGCAAGAGAAAGTATAGAAGAAATTAAAAATCAAATTAAAGATGTGGATCTACTATTTATTACTGCTGGAATGGGCGGAGGTACTGGAACTGGAGCTGCACATGTAGTTGCAGAGATAGCCCAAGAATTAGGGGTCCTTACTGTATCAACTTGTACTCTACCATTTAATGTTGAAGGCAACAAAAAAAGACAAAATGCAATGTGGGGACTAACTAAATTAGCAAATTCTTCTGACACGATTATAGTAATTCCTAATCAAAGACTTATTGAATTAGCACCGGATTTATCACTAGGAGAGGCATTTAGAGTTGCTGATGAAATTTTAATTCGCGGTGTTAGAGGTATCACTGAATTGATCACAAAACCAGGATTAGTTAATCTCGATTTTGCAGATATAAGGACCATTTTAAGCAGTAATGGTAAAGCAGGTGGCGAAGCAATTATTGGGCTCGGAGAATCTGATTCAAATAATCGGGCAGAAGTCGCAACTCGAAATGCATTAAATAACCCATTACTTGACGTTAATTATATGAATGCAAAAGGTGCATTAGTAAATATTTGCGGCGATTCTAATCTTACCCTTCAAGAGGCTGAAACTGTTATGCGAATTCTAACCGAAGAACTTAACCCTGATGTCGAAGTGATCTGGGGAGCTCTAATCAACCCAGACCTCAAAAATAAATTGAGAGTAACTTTAATATTAAGTGGCATTGATTCAAATAATTTTATTTCTAATGATTTGGAATTTAATCCATTATGAACTTAATTTCTTCTGAAATTCTTTTTAATTCTTTTTATTTTTTAATTTTAAGTCAAATAATTCAAAAAAATAATTCAATAAATTACACATAAGTTTTTATTTGAGCGAAACGGTTTGTTCTATTATCTAAACTATGAAAAATATTCTAAATAATCCCTTAATTAAAAAAATTTAAATAACATGAAACTTTTAAATCGTTAATAATCGTCAAAAAATCAATTAATTTTCTAATATTCTTAAAATTTGATGGAAACTAATAATTTTCAGAATAATTTTTAAATAAAATAAATAATGTTTGTGATGAATATAAATGGTGAATATTAAGTTATTTTGGCAGAATGCAAAAAGAACTTTAAAATTAGCCCGTAAGCCAACTCTTAAAGAATTTAGAATGATAGCAAGAATTTGTGCACTTGGAGTTGTAATAATTGGCTTTATTGGTTATGCAATTCAGATGATATTCCAATTTCTAGTTATTCCATTCTTTACAAGTATGCCTAATCGTAGCCTATTAATTGATATTATAATGTTATTGATTTTATTGATATAACCGAGGGGCAGTGATATTAAATTGGTCGAAATTAATCTTAAAGAGCGAAAAAAAGAACAGGGGTCTTCTATATATGCAATTCGTACTACTATTGGGCAAGAAAAACTTGTTGCAAATGCAATACAACTCCGAGTTAAAAATGATAACTTAAAAATTAAAGCACTTTTAGTGCCTCAAGTATTAAAAGGTTATTTATTTGTCGAAGCATTGGAAGCAGCTGTTGTCACTCAAGCTATCCGGGGAATTAAACATGTCCGAGGTTATAATGTCGTTGGTAAAGTCGATATCTCTGAAATTGAGCACTTCCTAATTCCAGCACCTCCAACAAAAGGATTAAATGTTAATGATATTGTAGAAATAATTTCTGGGCCGTTTAAAGGAGAAAAAGCTAAGATTACTCGAATAGATTCTTCTAAAGATGAAGTTATCTTAGAATTGTTTGAAAGCCCTTATCCAATACCGATTAGAGTTCACGCTGATTTTATTAAATTGATCCAATCATCATTAGAATCCGAAAAGAAAGAAGAGAAGAAATTAAGTAAAAAAGAAACTACAGAAAAAAGCGAAGAAATAGAAGTATCTGAGGAAGGGACTGAGGAAAAAGAAGTATCCTTTAAAATATAATATTTCTCCATTTGAAATAATTTCAAAAAGGTTATCAACAATATTATTAAGTATTTTCTAACTTTTTCTTAAAATTCAAATTTTATATTTTATTTCTTATCCTAAAGGTTCAACAATCAGTCCTGGTGTATCTACCTCTATAAACACTTGGTATTTTGAAGATTGTACACGCTTAATTTTTTCAGAAGGTGATTTTGACCTGATAATTATCCTTTTAGTAGGAAAATTTGTCAACTTACTAGAACTCTCTATTGAATATTTATATAAATTCTTGTTCAACATCTCTATTTTTTTCTTTAACTCGAAATTCTCTTTTTCAAGTTTTTTAACTTTTTCATATTGAATGTCTATAGTATTATTAGAAGTATTTTCGTCTTTTGCTTTAGATTCTAAGTTAGTCGAACCTATCCAATAAATTTTTGTACCATTTTTTTCTCGACTAGTTTTTATACTGTTCGAGGCTTTTAAAATCGCTATAATATCATATATCCGTCTTCTAGGTATTTCCAATTTTTTTGCAAGTTCAATATTATTAATTCCGTCAGTACCTGCCTTCTGTAATAAACTGATTGCTTCTTTTGCAATATCAACTAATTTCATTATTAATCTCTTATCCATATTTTTAAAAGAAATTATAGTCTATAATGATATTGTAATTCAAACTTAAAAAAATTTATGAAAAAATAACTATATTTTCTTTTAACATTTTATATATTATTTTACAACATATTTTAACAATTATTAAAAATTCATTAAGTACCAACTTTACATCCTTTAAAAACATTATAATTATAATTTCCCTTTTTTTACAAATCAAAGAGAAAATTAAAATAAAAGTTCCATCTATTTATTAAAGAAAATAAATGAAAATTTATAAATTTAAATGCGTAAAATGCGGAAATTGTTGTAGAAATAAAAATCTAATAGTTACTATAACTCATTATGATTTATTAAAAATTTATTACACTTTAAAGCTTAATTCAATAGATGATTTATTAGATATTGTAGCATTTTACGAAATTGATATTAATGATAAAGAATTATTAAAAAGATTGATTTATCCAGAATTTATTATAAATAATAAATATTGTATTCTGGGCCTAAATAAAAATAATGACGGTTCATGTATTTATTTAAAAGACAATAAATGTACTATTTATAAAATAAGACCAAAAATATGTCGAATTTTTCCATTTAATTTTATTGAAAAATCCAATAATCTACAACCACAAATTAACCCATTAGCAGTCGATATTTGTGAAGGACTTAATAAAGGAACAGTAGTGAATTTTAGTTTATTTAAAGAAATATATATTAAAATAAATGACGAAATGAAAGAATATAAAAAACTAATATCTTTATGGAATAATTTAGTAATTAATAAAGTAATTGAACCAAGTCCAAAAGTCTTTCTTAATTTTATTTCGGGAAATATTAATATAAAAGTTGAAAATTAGGATTAGACTGATATGATTTTATTTAATTTCATTAAAATCTACATGTTATCCTTTACAAACTCACAAAAAATTTATATTATTAATTAGATTAAAGTAATGTATTCTATTTAATAGGTGAAATTAATGTCATTAGAAGACGAAATTAAAGAATTAGAAGAACAATTGGCTAAAAAAAAGTCTGAAGTAAAGGAACTTGAAGAAAAGTTGGAGCAATTGCGAGCAAAAACACAAGGGGCCAAACCTAAGACTGTATTAGGTGTCCCTATTAATACTAGCGGAACTGGTACTAAAAAGAAAGTTATTCAACAACGAATCCCTACAAGTGGTACCTCTCAAATTAAATATAGAGAAACATCTTTTCAATGCCCACAATGTGGGTCCTATTATAATATTGAAATTGATGACAAATCCAGAATTTTATATATTGATGGGGCAGGAACAAGAATTTATGGTAAAAAACATAGATGTCTTAATTGTGGGAACGAATTTAGATAACAATAATAATTTTAAAAAAAACATTGTAAATATTTTATTAATTTGCACCCTTACATTCTATTATATTTTGTTTTTCTTTTATTTTATAAATTTTAAATATTTTAAATTCAATCTAATTGATTCTCATGTATACAAATAAAAAAATAACTATGATAATAATTATTACCCTTTTTAATTATGATATTTGAACTTATTGGTTTTTCTTGTAATTATTAAATGAAAAAAAGCCTATTATGAATTTAAAATGTCTGTTAATTTATTTATTACAATTGCCAACGATTCTTTTTTTATGATTAATGGTGGTAGCATTCTAATTGTAGATATTCCTGAAGTCAATAATAAAATACCTTTTTTGATAGCTTCTAATATAAATTTTTTGATTCTGATCCGGGTTTCAATAGCAACAAATAGACCTTTTCCTCGGATATCTCTAATTAATTTGGATTCTGATAAATTTTCTTTAAGTTCATCTAAAAGATAATCTCCTAGTTGTCTAGATTTTTCAGGTAATTTTTCATTTATTACTATATCAATAACTGAGAGTGCCGCAGCACAAGCTAATGGATTTCCACCAAAAGTAGAAAAATGGTCTCCTTGACTTAATTTCGAATATATTTCATCGCTACTGACCGTGATTCCAATTGGTATTCCACCAGCAACTCCTTTTGCAAGACATAAAATATCTGGTTCAATCCCATAATGCTGAAAAGCAAATAATTTACCTGTTCTGCCAAATCCTGTCTGAACTTCATCAATAATTAATAATAAATCTTTTTCATCACAAAGTTCTCGTAGTTCTTTATGGAATTCAGGTGGTGGTAATATTACTCCACCCTCTCCTTGAATTATTTCAGTAATTATTGCACCTGTTTTTTTATTGATATTTGACCGAACATCATCGATATCACCGAACTTGGCATGTTTAAATCCAGGTACTAATGGTTCAAAAGGTCTTCGATAATTTATCTTCCAAGTTGCAGAAAGGGAACCAAATGTCCTGCCATGAAAACCTCCTGTCATTGATATAATTTCGTTTTTATCTTTTCCCTGATATTTTCTAACTAATTTAATAGCAGCTTCAACAGATTCTGTTCCAGAATTTGAAAAAAATGATCTTGTTAAATGTTTTGGGGTCAAGTCATTAATTTTTTTAGCTAACAAAGCTCTTTTATCATTAAAATATATAGTTGGACAGACCAATAATTCTGATGCTTGTTTTTGTATTGCTTTTGTTACTTTTGGGTGGCAATGTCCAACTAATGCAACTCCATTGCCTCCAGCGCAATCAATGTATTTCTTACCTTCAACATCCCAGACAAATTCATCTTGGGCTTTTATAAGGACTATAGGACGTCTTGGGAATATAGCTGGGATATGATTATTTTCCATTTCAATAAATTCCAAAAAATCACCACATACTCTTCCATAGAATTAGTTCAATAATCTTTTGTTTTGTTTAAAACAAATATATACCAAATATGTTATGGATGAATTAAAAAGGATTAAATCGAGGATTAAATCGGATGAATTCCAGGAAATACAAGGCCCATAGTTTCATCAAATCCGAACATTATATTCATTGATTGAACAGCAGACCCAGAAGCACCTTTGATCAAGTTGTCTAATGCAGAAAGAACTACAATTCTATTCATGGACTCGTCAATTTCAAATCCCACATCACAAAAATTAGAACCAATAACTATCTTGGGGTCGGGTAATCGAAAATTTCCAACTTTTTGTTTTATAATTCTGACAAATGGCTCATTATTATATTTTGCTCTAAAAAGTTTCCATAACTCTCTATCTTCTACAGTTCTATTAGTAAAAACTTGAATTGTGGTCAAAATGCCCCGTACCATACTAACACCATGAGCAGAAAATGCAATACTAATCTGTTCATTTGCAATTTTACTCAATTCTTGGTTCATTTCAGCAGTATGCCGATGTCCTGTTGGTTTATATGGTCTGACTACATTATTCCTCTCTGGATGATGGGTGGCGAAATTGAATTTTTTACCTGCACCCGAAGAACCTATTTTTGAATCAGCAGATATGTGTTTTTTATCAACAAAATCCGCATTTATTATTGGTGCTAATCCGAGAATGACTGAGGTAGCCATACAACCGCAGCATGCAACTAATGAGGCGTTTTTTATTTCATTTCTATATAATTCAGGAAGACCATATACTCGTTTTTTTAATAATTCAGGGCATGAATGCTCTCCATAATATTTATTATATATAGCTTCATCTTCTAATCTAAAATCAGCACTCAAATCAATAACTTTTATACCAGTTTCTAAAATACTAGGTACCAAACTCATCGATGCCCCATGTGGTACTGCTAAGAAAATTAGATCACAGTTATTTGCTTTATCTATCTCAAATTTCTCAAATTTAATATTACTAATATGCCTTAAATTAGGATGTATCGTATGAACATATTTATCAATGTATCTTCTTGAAGTAATATATTGTATTTCTACCTCTGGATGCCCCAATAATAATCTTATTAATTCTCCACCGGTATAACCAGATGCACCAACAATACCGACCTTCATTTTAACACCATCTTAATTTATGAATATAATAATTTTCTATTTACTCATTTATTTTGTCATTAAATTACCTTAAATACACGCAGATATTAGACCTAATTATATATTAAAAACTTTTTTATTTTCTCTTTTGATTTCAAATTAATTAACCAAAAAATTTGAAAACATATTTTATTCTCAATTAAATGATAAAAATATGATGAAATTTATGAATATTAATATTTTTTAAGCCTTATTGAATTTTCTTTAATTAATTCCAAATAAAAAAGAATATAAATAATCTTTTTTACAGATTTTTACTGTATAGATTTTTACTGATTATTTATTTGGATTTAAAATTCTTTTTAATGAACAAATTAATGATGAAAATAATGAATAAAAAAGACCAATCTCTTTCAATTGCAGAAGCTTCGCGGATTGTAATTCAATCTAAACCAGCAATAATATATGCTATGGTAAATGGTGTCGTGAACTATTCAGCTCTTGCAGATCTAATACGTGATGAAGTATTAGGAATATTGCACCGAGAAAAAGTCCAAATAGACGCAATAAAAATGGCATTAATGCGATATACCGAAGAAATTAAAATAAAAAAGCATGATTTTGAAGAAAAAATCGCCAACATTTTAATTCATAGTAAGCTCCAGCTTAAAAATGAATTAGTTTATTTTACTGTATCAAAAAAAGCTGTTATTGATTCAAATATTTTAAAGTTAATTAGTGATACTGGTATCTATTTTCAACTGATTGAAGGTACTAATAGCTTTACTATACTGGCAGATATTGAAGCTAAAGATACTATAATCAATATACTAAAAGAAAAAAATATAATTTTAATGAATGACAACCAATCTGCATTGATTTTAGTTAGTTCCTCAGAAATTATTGACGTTCCTGGAATAATTGCTTATGTCACAGACTTATTTGCAATGGCTGGTATCAATATCACCCAATTAATGTCTTGTTTTACAGATACTATTTTTGTTTTTGATAGACGAGATGCTTTAAAAGCTTATGAACTACTTGAAAAACGTATATTAATTTTAAGAACTCTTTATAAAATAAAAGAAAAATGAATTTTATTTGCAAATATATGCGATTTTATTTATTGGACCAATATCAATCTAAAATAAAATTTATTAAATCCATATAAGTTATATTTGTTATTTAACATACAATCTAAGAACATTTTAATAAATAATTTATTGTAGTGCTCAATTTATATCAAAAATTAAATTAAAATTATCAAAATTAAAAAACGAAAAAAATCTATTAATAATTTGGTGAATAAGTTGGTCTTACAAAAAATTGCTAAATATGGCGCGAGATGGGATATTAATAATCATCAAGGAATAGTTTCATTACTTTATTCATCTGGAGATTGGAAACATATTACTATAAAAGATCCTATGGAATTTTATGTAATTGTTGACTTGTTGAGAAATGAGAAACCAATTTTATATGATGATCAAAAAGTACATATCTTGACAAGCGCTGAAAAAGTTGGAGAAGAAGAATAAAAAATCTTAGAATTCTTATCCTTTTTTTTAATTATTTTTAATAATTTATAGATGTTATAATTTTCTTTTTTTTCCTTGGTTTAAATCCAGAATACTATCTTATTTTGATATATATCCAGATTTTTAGTAAATGAGAATTAATGATTAAATATTGAATAATAAATCCGAGATTTATTCAGTTTATTATATCAAAATATTAAAAATAAACGAATAACGAATTTTTAACAAAATTCATATCCAATCAAAATCTTTTATTTACATAGTAAAAAAGAATATAAATAAAAAACAAAAAAAGAGTATATTTACATTTTTCTCCCAGCAGCTATATGCATCACGTCACCTGTAATATATGAGCTAATATCTGAGGCATAAAATAAAATTCCATTTGAAATATCTTTTGGTGTTGCGAGTTTAGGCCCAATTTCTGGCTGTCTAATCAAAACTAAATTACTTTCAACTTTTTCTCGAAGCTTTGGATTTTCAACGAAATTTTTTGTTAAAGGAGTTTCAACTAATCCTGGAGCAACGGCATTACATGTTATTCCCAAGTATCCTACTTCTTGGGCTACAGTTTTTGCTAGAGCTACTACTCCCGCTTTTGCTGGTGAATAATTTGATTGCCCTCGATTTCCTTTATATGCCATAGATGACACCATTACTATTTTGCCATATTTCTGATTTTTCATAATTGGAACAATTTCTTTACAGAATCGCCAGTATCCTTTTAGATTTATGTCAAGCACAATGTCATAATCTTCTTCACTCATTTTATGAATCATTGAGTCCCGAATAATTCCGGCATTTAGTATTAAGATATCAATTCTGCCAAATTTTTCTAAGGTTTGTGCCACTGCATTTTTTACTTGTTCAGTATTTCTAACATCACATTTTATTGCAATAGATTCGGTAATATTATTGATCTCCTCAGCGACTTTTTTAGCACCTTCTAAATTTATATCAATAACAGAAACTTTAGCACCTTCTTTTGCTAAATCAAGACAAACTTGTTTTCCAATTCCACTTGCACCTCCAGTTACTAAAGCAATTTTATTCGCCAATTTCAAGTCCATAAAAATCACCTATTCTTAATTAACTTACTTTTTTGTGTTTGATTTAATTTAAAATTTTATAAATTATTTGATTTTCGAGTTTTTTTAATTTCCGTTGCTTTCTAATATTACAATTTCTTGATAAAACTTTCCCATGTAAATCAAACAAACAAACTTCAAATGGATATTAAATAGCAAAATAAAGAAAAAATAAATAATATCTGTTAATTTCTTTGGTCATTTCTGGATAAATCTTTTAAATTGTTTATAATTTAAGATTTCAATACAAAATTTTTCATAATTTCTTTTTAGATAATAAAAAAAATTTTAACAAATGAAAGATTTGAAAAAATCTTAAAATCTCTTTTTACAAAAAATTTAATAAAACAATTGTAGAAAATGATATTCATTTAATTTCATAACTCAAAATAGATACTGATGATAAGAATGATTGAAATAATCGTTTATGATCCGGATAAACATTATGAAACAGTTAAAGAATTAATGAAAGAATTGACATCGTTCTGGGGGCAGGAATTCCATGAAGAGCAATTTAGAGAATCTTTAAATAGAAGAGTCAGTGATGAAGCTAATAAAAATGGGATTATATTGGCACAAAAAGACGGGAAAATTTTAGGTATGATTATGGGAGAAATTGTTTTTCAACAGTCTATTGGTTCTTTTGGTAGAATTTCAAATTTTATTGTTAAACAAGAAGCCCGCGGAATGGGAATCGGAAAAAAATTGATAGAAGGTATTATAGATTTTTTTGTAAATAATAATATAAATAGAATACAAGCAAATGCTCGTAACATGAATAAAGAAGGTCGTTTATATCTAAAATATGGTTTTAAACCATTATATTATGTTTTAGAAACAAAATTAGATATGGATTATTTCACCAAATCATATTGAATTTTTAAAAATGTTTTTCTATCCTATTTATCTTATAATTATTATTCTTATAATAAATCAATTAAAAAATAAACTATCAAAATCGGTACAATCAAGGTAAAATTTTATGGATAAGTTAATTTCTCAAATTAAGAGAAGAATAAATGAATTCGAAGATATTTATCTTAAAAAGAATTTAGCACGGAAAAATTCGCAGGGAATCCGTAGAATTCCAGAAGAAGATGATATTAGACCAAGATTTTTAAGAGATGCAGATAGAATACTACATTCAAACGCATATAGAAGGTATATTGATAAAACTCAAGTTTTTTATTTAATAAAAAACGATCATATAACCCATAGAGTAATGCATGTGCAATGGGTATCTAAAATTGCAAGATTTATTGGGCGAGTACTAGGTCTAAATAGTGATTTAATAGAAGCAATTGCATTAGGACATGATATAGGTCATTGCCCATTTGGACATACAGGAGAAACAATTTTAGATGAAATTAGTAAAAAATTTTATAATATTCATTTTAAACATAATGTCCAAAGTGTTAGGGAACTTGATAAATTAGAGAAACATAAACATAACGAAACAGATGCAAATGGACTTAACTTAACATTAGAAGTCCTTGATGGAATCCTATGTCATAATGGTGAAATAAATGAAATATCTATCTCACCTAATAGGTCCAAGACATTTGAAATATTTGATAAAGAAATAACTGAAATTTTAAAAAGTAACAATTTTAGAATTCGTCCATTTACTTTAGAAGGATGTTTAGTACGTTTTGTCGATACTATTAGCTATATTGGGAGAGATATAGAAGATGCAATTATCCTTGGATTTATTAAACGCGATGAAATTCCTAATGAGATTAAAAATATTTTAGGGGATAATAATCGAGATATTATTAATAATTTAGTATTAGATTTAATAGAAAATAGCAAAGATATGGACTTTATTAGTTATTCTAAAGATATTGGAAATGCGCTAATAAAGTTAAAGAATTTCAATTACAAAAAAATATATGAAAATCCAAAAATTAAGACCGCTGTCGAAAAAAATAAATTAAAAAACATGTTTTATACTATTTTTGAATATTTTCTTAATGAATTGAATAAAAATAATAAAAATTCTGAAATTTTTAAAGACCATATAAATTATATCGGTCCTAAATATTTAAAAAATACTGACTACGAATTAATTGTGATAGATTTCATATCTGGAATGACCGATTCATATTTTATTGATTTGTATAAGAAAATAACATTACCTGAAATTAAAAGGCTACCATAAAATAAATATTTTGATGACTATAATTTCTATTTTTTTTGCTATTATTCTATTATTCTTTTAGATGAATTCAATTTTTGAATTAATTTCAAAAAAAATTCTGAAAATTTTAAACTGAAAAAATAAAGTAATAATTATCATAAAGTTTATGAATTAATTTAATCTTTTTTAAGAAATAATTTATTAATAAATAGAAATCTTACAAGTGAATTAATTATGTATGAAAAATTTCTAAAATTTTTTATAAAGTTTTGTGGAATAATTGAGGTAGTAATTGGAATTTCATTGATTTTCATAACGCCAGTTTTTGAAATGTTAAATTTAAATACAATCCCACTTTCAAATCAATTAGCTGGAGTTGGTCTCGCTTTATTAGGATTCCTTTTATTTTATTCAGCCAGAGACCTTAATAAATATCAAATTATTTTGATAGCTTCTTTATTATTGAGATATATAATGCCAAT
>Ga0190360_1000691_pt1 | contig 18357 bp, 11 predicted proteins | sample 48721834_MG_FD_161271 | JGI IMG/M metagenome (GOLD analysis project Ga0190360, IMG submission 161271) | Hydrothermal vent microbial mat bacterial communities from Southern Trench, Guaymas Basin, Mexico - 4872-18-3-4_MG | ecosystem: Environmental > Aquatic > Marine > Hydrothermal vents >... | reverse complement strand
TTCTTGAAAAAAAAATCATACCCAATACAATTGTGACAATCACTACCAAAATAATACCTGTCTTCTTCATCTTATTTACTCCTTATCTATATACCTTTCAACAATTTCATGAATTATTTCATTAGGTGCAGCGCGAATCGAAAGTCTACAGATGTTGTGCTTATCAGCAATAAGAACATATCCCCCACATGATTGAGCCATCTGAATCTTTAGTTTCTTTAAACCAGAAAGAAAACCAGAGTGGCGCGGATAGATTCCAATTATTAAAGCAATTCCTACAAGATACTCAAACACTACAAGAAACATAGAGAAATATGGAATTATCTTATATGGGAGAAGATTAAAATTCTTAACTACTGCTGCAAATTCATTTATATTTATAGATTTACTCAATCGGCTAATAATAAAAATTATACCGAGCAATAAACGAATTATAAGAACAAGATATTTATAAAAAAGATCATTATTGATCATTTTTCATTAATATAAATTAAATATTAGGTTTATTGGCATCTTTAATATAACAAACCAAAATAATGATGTCAAACAATCTATAATAATAATTTATCTATTTTACATTTAAAAACTTCAAAAAACTATTAAAATTAGATTTGACATAAAATTTACTGAAAGAATTAATCTTATAATTTTATACTTGTATCTCTTTTTATATTTTATTATCTTTATTTGAGCAAAATCTTTCTTCTCTTAATTTTTGGAGGCTTAAAAATGAAAAGATTCATGGTCCCACGGGTTGCGCACTGCAGCGAGGGTTGCTGTATTTAGTCCTGAACAAGACGTTAAACTGTTCAAAAGAGAAGCCCCTGCCAAAAATCCGGGGCTTTTTATTTGAAATAAACCAACTTCTGTACAATAAAAAAATGGGATAGGGTAACACGGGCAAAATATATGCCTCCAGCAAGACCTGAAGGCTTCCATGAAAACTGATGAACGCCTTTACAAAGAAATCCAGAAAAGAGGATATCGACTCTTCGCCCGAGAATGTCGATCATTTCTATCTTTACTATTTCATGCTTCTCAAGTTTAATTCTCAATATAGTCGATGGATTAAAAGGATTGGGAAAGGCAGAGATTATTGGTTCTGGATCTGGCCCAACATGGCCCTTCAGATCATTCAAAACAAGAGTTGGATTTAAAGGATCTGTACCAGCATGAAGAAAACGATCGCCAGAAAGTGCTTTAATCCAGCGATTCTTAATATAGGTGTTGATCTCAATCCTCGCATCACCCCAATCCTCATACTCTTTTATCTCATCCCAGTTCAGATCGATATAGTTAAACGCCTTTATCTCAGGATGCATATCTAAAAATTCAAAAAACGGCTCAAACCAGCTTTCCCAATCGTGCCTTCCATCAGAAGAATCGGGATCGTTTATGTCGGGTGTAATATAAACGTGGCGTGCCGAGAGTTCATTCAAATATATAGGCTTTCCTCTGCTCTTTGCAAACTTAATGAACGCCTCAGACCTGCCCTTTTTAGTTAATCTATTGCCAGCAGAATCGGGCATGCCTGGATCAAAATGGTCTGCATCAAAAAGATCGAGACCAAACCAATCAACAACGTCATCTCCAGGATACCACTTCCATCCCTCCTCTGTTGAGTCTGCAAAATCTGGATCAGCATCCGGTTCATAGCACCAGATAGATGCAAACTCGCTAACACCACGAACCCTCAATCCATTGACAAGTTTTCTGAAGGCAAGAGGGAATGCCCATGGTGTATATCCGTTCCATCCGCCATTGGCTTCCAGCCCCGGTCGGATAAAAACTGCTCTTCCATGCTGAACCAGTGCTTCTGCCAGTGTATCAATATAGTGATCATACTTGCTCGTATAAGCAAATGCTGTGTCCAGCACAATGGGTGTCGGGCCTCCTGTATCCATGAAATGAATACTGATCTCTGCATATTGTTTGTCAGGATCAATATGAGAAGCTCTTATACTGTTTAAAATTCTTTCTACAGTAAGAGGCCGCTGTGGATTTCCAGGAATTGCAAGCATCACCTGAAACAAAAGAGGTCTGCAGTTATCACCAAACATGTTTTGATAGTTGATCTGTGCCTCCTCTCCCCAACCCACACCATGATAGGTGCTGCTATCAGGAGGCTCATATTTACTATTGCCTTTCCCTTGATATGTTTGTGCCCATGAATTAAAATGTGAGAAAACAGGGATCATAAAAAGCACAACTATTTTTCTCACTTCTGTTCCTCAATCATTATAAAAATTATAGAGTCATATTTCAGATGTTATATTTTTCAAATACTCCTTTGCTTAAAACATATTAAAGAATCATCAAATCAATTCTATTTTATTATAACAATTGAAAATTATATCACTATAATTTTTACGATAGCTTTTTACCGCTCCAGGGAGGCACTCTAAAATATCTCTTGCAGTAATGCCGTCTTCTCCTTTATCTGCGGCAGCAATATCTCCTGCAAAACCATGCATGAAAACACCAGTCCTGACTGCCTCCTCCAGAGAAAGACCTATTCCATACATAGCAGCAATTGTTCCTGTCAGTACATCCCCAGACCCGGCAGAAGCCATACCGCTGTTGCCGCTTAAATTTATATAGATACTGCCATCAGGATATCCTATTAAAGAATGAGCCCCTTTCAATACAATTATTGCATTGTACTTATGGCTCATATTTCGAACTATCTTTATTCTATCTCTGGCGATCTCAGATATACTCTTTCCAGAAATTCTTGACATCTCTCCAGGATGGGGAGTTAGCACTGTTGTATATTTTCTTTTCTCGATGCAGCTCATTTCTTTCGAAATTGCAGTAATTCCATCTCCATCGATGAGAACAGGTTTTTCTATATTCTTTACCAGCTCTCTTACAAGCAATTGAGTCTCCTCATCGAGGGAAAGCCCTGGGCCTATTACTACCATGTCTACGTTGTGTGAGAGGTTGAGAAGATCCTCTTTATTATCTAAAGCAATACTTCCTGAACCAGTAGTCCTCTGCGGTACAAATACAATCTCACTTCCTCCTGAAGCCACGGCAGAGATTACTTCTTGAGGTGCTGCAAGCCTTGAATATCCGCCTCCTGCTCTAAGAAATGAAAGTGCAGAAAAATAGGGAGCGCCAAAATAGTACGATGCACCTGCTATAAAAAGCACATCTCCAAAACTCCCCTTGTGGCCATCCTCCTTACGGTCTGGTAACACACATGGTGTATTAATCTCAACTTTCAATGAATCATTTGAATATAGATCATACGGAAAAGAGATGTGACATACATAAAGCCTCCCGCAGTGATTATAACCAGGGTAAAGGAGATTTCCAATCTTGGGCAGACCAAAGGTCACGGTATAATTGGCATTCACAGCAGATCCCATCACTTCTCCTGTATCACCATTTATTCCTGAGGGGATGTCTACACTGAATATCGTTTTACCACTTCTGTTGATGAGTTCGATTACCTCTCTATACACTCCCCCTACTTCTCTGGCCAGCCCTGTTCCAAAAATCGCATCTACCACACAATCACACTCCTCGATTCCCTTCTTAACGACTCTCGAAGAGTCAACACTTTTGATCTCGATTGGAAGCTTTTTTACAATCTTAAAATTCTTCTTTGCCGCACCTCTGAAATTGTCACTACTGCCCATTAAAAAAACCCTTGGTATTCCTCCCATCGAATGGATCTTTCGAGCTACAACAAGACCATCGCCTCCATTGTTCCCAGAACCACAGATAACAGCAAAAGTTCGACCCTCTATACCAAATTGATTCAGTATGACCGAATAAACAGCCAGGCCGGCATTCTCCATTAGCAGATCATCACAAATTCCAAACTTCTCTATAGCTCTCCGATCCATATTCTGCATTTCATTTACACTTGCTACTTTCATGTTCATACCCTTTAGGTTACATTATTTAAAAAATTCTTATATATTAATATCTCCAGCTTCTCAGATCAGCACCAGCAGGCGCTGTCTTTAGTATTCGCTCCACTATCTTTGGAATAAACATCTGATGATACCTGAGTCTGGAAATACCATTTGGACGAGTATGATCTCCATTCCAGCAGTGCTCTGCCCTATCTCCATAATCCACCTCTCCGTCATAGTAGGGATCTTTTGTGCTCTCTAAGAATTCCTCCATAAGATACACTGCATTGTTGAGATAGTAATTATCCATATCGCCGCAGTATATGTGTATTTTCCCTTTGAGTTTTGGTCCAAGCCTCTTCCAGTCCCTTTGAAGAATATAGCGCAGGTCATAATTTCCCCTCCAGTATTCTGCAACCGAGTGATCTATCTCTCCTGTCATCTTATTCCATATTCTTTTAGGATATCCATCGCTTCCGACCGGACTATACACCGCCTCCCAGATGTCCCACTGATCTCCAGACCTTGAGTGAGTTCCAAGAACAAGCTCCCTGTGATTGGACTCTTCGATTGTACAATTTATGTGCCCAAGATAATTGCGATGAGCAGGTCTTGGTGTTCGTTTCCATGTGCTCTCGATATAATATGCATTCTTATCCTCATAAATATTGACCACAGTATAGGCCCTGAAGTCGATGGGATCAGGACAGGCAGCCCAGCAGCCATTGTATTCGTCAGGATAAAAAATCTGCACAGCCAGGGCCTCCCAGCCTCCAGTAGATCCACCATAGAGGAATCGTGCCCATCCCTTTCCAATGCCTCTGAATTTCTTTTCTATATATGGAACAAGCTCATAAGTAATCGCATCTCCATAGGGCCCGAGGTTGGCAGAATTTACCGCATATGAATCATCATAATAGGGATTTGCATGTTGTATTTTTACAAGAAGCACTCGTGGAAAATCTGGACCCGTCCAATCTTGAAAAAATTTGTATGCGTATTCCTGAACCGTCCTGTTGTATCCTTCCCAATGAAACCGTTCACTATATATGGGTTTAAGATCCGGATCCGGGGGCTGTTCCCTGAATCCGCTGAATGTATATGGAAAATGGCCATGATTTATTACAAGGGGATATCTCGCTTCAGGATGTGTATCAAATCCGTATGGCAGCAGTACACATGCCCCAAGATAGATCGGCCTTCCCCAAAATTTTGTTAGAAGTTTACTTTTTATCTTTATGTGTTTAATATATTTTGTATCCCTGGGTTGAGGAATTGGAGGAATCTTTTTATCTAAAATTATCCTGATATCCCCTTTACTTTGAGGATCTATAAAGACCTCTGTCGGTGCAGAATAGAGATTTCCAGGAGCACGGTTCCAGTGCTGTCCCTCCCCTCTGTCCATAGGAAGTTTTATCGTATGCCCATCGCTTCTATGAAACGTCTCATATCTATGGAGAAGCGCCTGAACAAAATAGCGGCCTTTAGGAATCTGTGATATCGATTTTAACGGATATCCAAATGTGTTATGGTCAATGGTCGCCTCCTCACCTGGCATTAATCCATTCACGTCCATTCCAAAAATAAGCTGTGTGTTGGGCCCATCGCTGATCTGAAACCTCGGCTCACTGGTGCTGTCATTCGAAACCATCAACAGCAAACGCCCATCAAGAGATGTGCTGCAGACCCTGTCAGAAAAAGAAATCTTGAAACAAAGTGCAGACTCTGTCCTTCCACTTTTAGAAGAACAATTTAAAAAGAATATTGATAAAACGGCAAATATACAAATATTAAATAAAAATTTTATTTTCCTGTCTCTCATCTTAAAACCCTCTCCTGATTAAAATTCTACTTTGATGAGACCAGCTTCTCCACAACTGCCTTTGAAATCTGTATGTCCTGTACTGCTACTCCTGTAAGATCTGCAACTGTAATCTGATCCTCAGAGCTCCTCCCCAGCCTCTCATCGATAATTATCCTGCCAAGCTCAAATATCTTCTCTTTCTCTATTGTGCCAGCCTTAACAGCCTGATGAATTTCACCCCTTGCGATGCATTGAGTAATGCTGTCTGCTACCACAATGTCTGCCTTTTTTAGAATCTCAGGATCCAGTTCATTCTTCTCAGGAGTATCTGCTCCCACTGCCGTTATATGAGTCCCCCTTTTGATTTGATGGGCATAAATCAAAGGTTTTCTCGAAGGTGTGGCTGTCACAATTAGATTACAGGTTGAAGTCACATCTTCTCCATTTAGAGTAGTCTCAATACTAAATCCTTCCTTCTTCATATCGTCTTTATATCTTTCAAGTTCGTCTCGATCGATGCCCCATACAACAACATCTCTACAGCCAATAACAGATTTCAAATGCATAAGCTGCATCCTTCCCTGAACCCCTGCCCCAAATATTCCGATTCTTTCAACATTTTTAGGTGCAAGATGTTTTGCAACAACCGCTCCTGCTGCCCCTGTGCGAACATCTGTCAAATAACCTTCATCAAGCAGAATGGCTACAAGCTGGCCTGTCTTCTGATTAAAAATTAGCATCAAACCATTTGAAGAAGGTATGCCGAGTTTTTTATTTTCATAAAATCCTGATGCAATCTTTACTACATAGTAATCATCGCCTCTTATGTAGCCATATTTAATATGAACATCGCCAGGAGGATCATCAAAAATCATCTCGCCTACTGGTGGTACAACAACCTTTCCCTGAGAATAATAGATAAAACCTTTTTCTATTATATCAACCGTATTGATCTTTTTAATAACACTCTTTATTTTATTTAATCTATATATTTCTGCCATCTTGTTTTACTCCTAACTATTTATTTTTCATGATCCGAACCTATTTTTGAAAAAAACACTCCCCATATATAATGATTCATATTATAAATCATCTCTAACAAATAATACTCTTCAATCGATCGATACCTATATTCCCACCGCTGATTATCAGTACAACCCTCATTCCATTCCATCTATCTCGAAACTTCAGAAATGATGCTACCGTAAGAGCCGCGGCTCCCTCAATTAAGAGGTGCTCTCTTTCAAGAATAACCAGTATTGCATCTCTTATCTCATCCTCGGTCACAAGAATAAAATCATCAACAAATTCTTTACACAGATCAAAAGTAATAGAACCCTCCTCTATGCCACCTGCTGTTCCATCCGAAAGGGTTGTTTTAGATTCTATATCAACAACTTTTCCAGCCTTTATAGATTCATACATCACAGCAGAGTTTTCAGGCTGACATCCTATTATCCTGACATCTCTTTTCTGTGATTTTAAATAACCTCCAATTCCTGAAATCAATCCTCCACCTCCTACTGCTGCGAGTACGACATCGATATTCTCAAGCTCTTTTTCAAGCTCAAAACCTATTGTACCCTGGCCACTGACTATCATAAGATCGTTATATGGCGGAATAAATATCCTCCCACTTTTTCGGGCACTCTCTCTTGCAAAGGTTTCGGTCTTAACACAATCATCTCCATGAAATTTAATCTTTGCTCCATATAAACGTAGTGCCTCAAGCTTTGTCCTCGAAACATTTTCTGGAAGAAATATCTCTCCATCAATACCAATCTTTCTCATCATATATGCAGTTGCACATCCATGATTTCCTGATGATGCTGTTACAACACCCGACCTCTTCTCATCCTCTGAAAGTGAAAGAAGTTTATTTGCGGCCCCTCTTAGTTTAAAAGCACCCGTTATCTGAAGATTTTCAAGTTTTAAAAAAACCTCACAAGATCCCTCTCTGCTGAGATATGTAGAATAATTAATTGGTGTTTCTCTTATGAAATTCCTTATTCTATCCTCAGCCTTTATCACTTCTTCTCTAATCTCTATCATAGGTCTCTCCCGAAAAATTTTTCCTCCTAAATTTATTCCAGAAATAGTATACAGGCACACCGGCAATCATTATCCCGATACCAGCAAAAGACTCTACAGGCTTCTCAAACAGGGTATTGATGAGAATGCCGGACAATGTCAATATATAAATCATAGGAATTAAGGGATATCCCCATGTCTTATAAGATCCTTCCCTCTCTGGATATTTCCTGCGAAGAGTGAAAATTGCTGCTGCTCCTGCAATCCAAAAAAGTATGGAAATAAATATTACAAATGTTATTAACTGCTCAAATGTGCCGCTTAGTGCAAGTATAGACGACCATACGGCCTGTGCAATTATTGCAAATCCGGGAGTCCTGAAACGTGGATGAACTTCTGCAGCCTTTTTGAAAAACAGTCTGTCCTTTGCCATTGCATAGTAAACTCTTGGAGCTGCCAGAATCGAGCCGTTAAGAGTCCCAAAAATAGAAATTAAAACCACTATAGATATTAAGGCTCCAGATGTTGTACCAAAAAGCACACTGACTGCCTTTTCTGCAACTCTTATCTCCCCTGCCATCTCATTAACTGGAAGAGCGTAGAGGTAGACAATATTTATCAGTGCATAGAGGAACAGAATTGCTGTTATTCCAATTATGAGAGCAAAGGGAAGATTCCGTCTTGGATTTTTTATCTCTCCTGCCACAAAATTCAAATTGTTCCATCCATCGAATGCCCATGTTACAGAAATCAGTGCCACACCAAAACCTGCAAGGAGCCTGCCGAAACTCACGCCTTCAGGATTGATGTTTAACGCAAAAGAGCCGCCTCTACCCAGGGTCAGGCCCAGAAAAACGAGTGCTAGCAAAGCACCAATCTTGATCACTGTGACTATATTGAGAAGCGTCTTGCCAAGAACAAGACCGAGATAGTTCACAAGCGAAAGCACCAAAATAATACCCACTGCTACTAACTGGCCAACCGATATCCCAATATGGATGTATTGATTAAAGAGATGAATTTCTGTAGAAACCATATCAGACATTGAGGGCAAAAAAATGCCGAGGTACTCTGAAAATGCAACAGAGAGCGCTGCTATGCTTCCAGTCATGTATATGAGAAATGTTATCCATCCAAAAAGAAATCCGATTAGAGGACCGTATGCTTCTTTTAGATAAACATACTGTCCACCAGCTTCAGGAAACAACACCCCAAGCTCAGAATATGTGAGCGCTCCTGTCAGTGTTATGAGCCCTCCTCCGATCCATGCTAGTAAAATCCAGCCTGGAGATGGTATGTAGGTTGCCATTATGCCTGTTGTGAGAAATATCCCTGAACCTATAACATTTCCAACAACAACCATTGTTGAATCAAACAGGCCCAGCTTTCTAGCAAGTTCCATTCCACGCCCAATCTCTTTAAACTATTTAAACCCAACTGCCATATAGGTTACAAAATGATGAAGGTTGGCATCTCCTGTCAAACCAAGACCATGTTCTGCAAGAGGAAGCCATGGATCCGACAGACTCGAGCCGTAACGTAAAAAGTAACCCTCAAGCTCTCTTTGTTCAATTCTATTTACAAGACGAGCTGCAAAACACGATGCAAAAACAACAGAGAAGCGGCCACACCACGTGATTTTATAATGTGATATATCTTTCTCATCTACAAGATGACTAAATAAAGTGTGGAGTTTTGTAAGATTTATCTCTCCTGTCAGATAACTTTTGATTAATAGATTATCGAGCCATGTTGCCTTTTTGTAACCCTCAGCATCACAGCCAAATGGATGGTAATCGTAATAACTCCATCCATAATCACCGTAGTGCTGTCCGTCTGTAGAACATAGGATTGCAATATCTTGTCCCAGAGTCCAATTTCTTTCCTGAACTATCTTAGAAACAACATTAACCAGTTCAGAGCTGAGCCTCTCTATCTCTTTCCAATCCATGTATGGAATAAAAATCGGCACAATCTCGACATCACGGTTGTAATACTGCATAAATGGGATCAGCGCCTCAAGCGAATGCTCGGTCTCTACAAGAGTGCTGTTTATTGTATAACAATCCTCTAAAAGCCTTTCAATGATCTTGTTCCTAACCTCTGAGACCCTGACGTTTCCATAGGGCCCATGCCACCATTTAAAATCTCCAAATATCAATCTGTTTCTTATCCCAAAAGTTTCGGACCAGTGTGCATTGCCTATCACTATTATTCTTTTTGCCTTTATGTAACGCTGCACATGATCATAGACCCTCGCAGCAAGCATATAATCATCATGGGGACAGATTCCAAAAATAAAGTGGGTATCATCAGAGAAGTGGAATCTATTCTTGTTTTTTAATATTTCATCTCTCCCAAGACTCTCACATAGAGCTCCAATAAAATCCATCTGTACTGCCCTGTGTGGAAAGCCAACGGTATCTACAAGACCCCTCACTCCTTTTGAAGAAGGAACTGTTATACGGCTGAGAACTCTCTCCATTGGAATCTGGCAGAATAATCTGGATAAAAAGAGAGGAAGGAGCAGCAATGCAATCATCAAAACAAGACTGACTCTCTTACAACAACACATTGCGATTCCTCCAGCTTTTAGAATCATTAAAATCACCATTCAGAAAAAGTAGTAATCAAAGAATGAGCCTTTCTGCTTATTTCTCAAAGGCTCCATAGTATATTGAGTTGAACAGAAGCTTGAATGTCCCGTGAGTCTGAGCCCTGTGCTGAACAGGAAAACCAAGAAGAATCACCTTGCCCCCTCCAACCCTGAAAACAACCACTGCAGGTCTATTTGACAGATATTTCTCTCCTATCAGCCATCCACTCTTAAGGATATTCTCTTCATGGTATCGAACAGGTATAGACACTCCATCTTTAAACTCTCCAGCCCAGACATCCAGAACAGGGCTGTTCCGAAATAATGCCAGCCCGTGTGGTTCCATTCCATATCCAATGGGATGAGATATGTCTATCGATATTTTCAGGGTTGAACCTGGACAGAAAAACTCCTTGGAATCAACATTTGAAACCGCATTTCTCAAAGGAAGATTAAACACCTTCTGGGCAAAATCATACGATATATTAAGACAGATCAGTGTGCCCCCCTTTTTAACAAAATCTCTGAGATTCTTTATGCCCCCATCCCCTATGCCTCCCCTATATTCGGGTGGAACCTTCCTGGAACTGTCGCCAATCACTATACGACGATAACTGTCACTCGGAATAATAACTACATCATATCTGTCAACAAACCTATTATCTTTGATATCCTTATTGTGTAGAATAGAGACCGGGAACTCAAACTCCTGCAGAAGCCAGTGTGTCCATCCCGCATCCATGCTTCCACCTGCATACCGTCTGTAGACTCCCAGCCGCGGCTTTTTCAGCTTCACCTTTTTAACATTTAAATCTTCATCAATAGAATAAAATGACAAACCGAGCCGTCTTGCCAATTCTTGAATTTTTTGTCTTAAATTACTGCCTCCCTGTATGATCATGGTCCCACAGGGCATATATCTGTCTTGATAATTAAAACCCTCTTCTGTCCAGTAAATATCAACATCTTCTGCTGATAACAGTCTGTTCAAGGCTATGAAGCTGTCATTAAATCTGTGCTCCAAGAGATAAACATTTCCCCCTGTACCAATGATTCTCCCCTCTGGTGTTTTAACATCATCCACTACTCTTGTAAGGGAAATATTGCAAATAGGCCTATTTATAGGGATAGCCTCAACACCCATGTGCTCACTCACAGAATATCCTGCAAGATCATAGGGGTGCAGCGGCTGGCCGGATACATGACTCCTAGTCCAGTAGTTATCAGGATAGTTTACCTGTTCCAGGTATGATACAATGAATGACCTCATGGGCTGGCTGCAGAGTATCACAAAACTGCCTTCTGAAAATTCTCTCCAACCCATTCTGTAAGACCTGTCGAGGCGGTGTATCTCCACCCCATTCATCTGAAATATTTTAACCAGTTTCACTGCCGTTAAAAAATCGTGCTGATTTCTGGGAATTATGAATGCATAAGGAGCCTCCCTCTCTCCTTTTTGTATGTTCTCCTCTGCCTTTCTTATCATGTTCCTGAGAAGGGTTTCCCTGTACCTTGCGCCAAGCTCAAGAACGGCCTTTGAAGCGATTATCTGCTGTTCGACAATATCTCTCAGTCTCCACCACCCACCTTCCCACAATCTCGGCATAGTCATCTGTGGCTTGTATTCAGGTCTGCCTCGTGTTCCACTGAGCTGATCAGGTAAAATATAGACTGGATCTGCCCAGTCACAACTCGCAGATTCTGTCAGCATGCCGGCTATATTATGATAGTTTGTTGCCATATGAAAAGAGGCCTGCCACCAACCTGTAAATGGAGCTCCTGTCTCAAATCCACTCTTCCCCTTACTCTCGAGCGCAATTGCCATATGCGAACCATATAGTTGATGTTCTCTCCAGATCAAAGGAATAACATTAGGATGAATGGGATCATAATATGGGGGAATATAGAACCTTGCTCCTGAACTTCCAAAATGATGATGATCAACATAGGATTGAGGTATCCAGTCCCTGTAAACAATCTTTGCAAAGTATTGTGATTCCTTTTGAGTAAGTTGATATGCATCACGATTGTTATCGTGTCCTGTATAGAAATGATACAGATAGGGCAGCCTGGTATTATCATATTTTGTTCCCTTGTATTTATAATACCAGTCTGTTACCATAATCTCACCATCCGGATTGAAACAGGGAAACATAAGAAAGATTGTATTTTCAAGGATCATTTTTATGACAGGATCGTCACTTGTAACGAGTTCATACGCTAACTCTGGAGTACATTGAGTTCCACCTACCTCAGTGGCGTGAAGCGAATATGTCTGAACAGAGACATATCTTGCTTTTTGAATCAACCTTTCGACTTCCTTTTCCGATAACCCTCTCGGATCTGCTATCTTTTTATTCATCTCTCTATACATTTCCAGATTCTTTAAATTCTCTGGAGACGAAAAAATTGCCAGAATAAACGGATTGCCTAGTGTTGTCTTTCCTAAGCATCTAACCTCTATCCGATCGGATCTTTTGTCCAGTATATCGAAATATTCGACAATTTTGTCCCATCTTGCGAGTCTTCCATCATCACCCATTCTAAAACCAAAAAACTCTTCAGGAGTCGGTATGTTCTGTGTGCCGAGCAGTATCGACGATAAAACAAAAGTTGTAATAACAAAAAACAGCAATCCTAAATTTTTCTTTCTCTTCATTTTTACTTCTCCTTTCGAGTCTTAAATCTTACCAGCACAGGGGTAAGTGGAATCCCCTTTCTTGATTTAAAACCCTTAAATGCCTGACTGTTGAGACCGAACTCATACAGACAGTCTGGTTTAAGCCTAACCTTCATATTGAATCTGGTTCCAGAATTGTCATACCACGGTTTGCCAACAACATCTGGAAAATTTTTGCCGGTCGTAACAACCGACCACGAGTGATCCATCATGGGCTGGTCAAATGTAATCGAAATTTTTTCGATGTTTGGGTCCACATCATCTGCTCCGTTTGGAGGAAACATCGAAACAACTTTCGGAGCAGGTCCCCCGGCATCTATAGCCGCCTCGATCGACCGCTTCTTCTCCTTGATTCTCTCCCCCACATCCTTAGAATAATCGTTGAAAAAAGCAACAATCCTCGGGAAAAACGAATCCAGATCAACATACCTTTCCCTCTGATCCTCATACTCTCCGAGCAGATCAGAAAAGTCCCTTATCCAGAAAAATGATCTCCTTTCGTTATATTCTATGTTTTTCTCGGCAGCATCTCTGCCCTCAATATCATTCAGATAACGAACAACACACGCCCTGACAAGAGATTCATAGATCATTGTTTTCCAGTTTGAATAGGCCTGCCTCTTCATCTCATTAGAAACATATTTGAATATCTTTTTGCCACTACTCTTAAGCTCATCCTGGTGTTTATCGACCAGCGGATTTGTGTATGAATGACAAAATTCATGAACAACTGTCTCAATTACATCTTTTCGAAAAATAGGCAGCCCCTTCTCATCCATATACCAGACTCCAAGCACCGAAAAAAACTGCTGCTCTCCATTTGGATAGACAACTCTGCAACCATAGCAATTCCCACCATTTAGTATTCCAACAATTATTGAAAATTTCCTTCCAGCATTAGAGTTGAAAAAACGGCCAAACCACTCAAGATGGCTGCTGTTTTCAATTATGCTGCTCATCCTGAGAGATGCAGTATCATATAAATCCTTATGGTTCTGGAAAAATGAGAGAAAATCGCTCTCCTTGCAAAACTTTCTACAAAGAGCAACAAATTTACGAACGAGCTCAATGTTCCATCTATCATCCAGCTCTTCAGGAAGAGGATTCCATACTCCGATCGGCTCAAGATCTGGCGGAGGTGATAGATGTACGGCAAGATCCATCGGTGCATTATAACCGATTCCGTGGGCACTGCGAAGCCTTTGAGCAAATCTTACAGCCTCATGATCTTTAAATCTCTTAAAGTATTCATCCACATCTGCAGCATAGGTCTTTAACCTGCATTTGTTGTACTCATCGTTTCCTGCGAGACGAAAAATGATGCAAAGAAGTTCTGTCCGTGGATCAACTCTTACACCAACCGAAGGCCTGAGGCCGTTCCCTTCTCTTATTGCAGCCTCAATCTTACCCTGCCTGCAGAAGTTTGAAATTGCAACTAAAAATAGTATTGCCACCAGGATTTTAAATCTTATTCTCATTTCAAAATCCTCCAGATTTTTCCAATATAAAATCCTCCTCCTCACTACCAGGCAATACCATAATCATCACCATAGTCACTCGATCCTCCCCACATCGTTCTATGCTCATGGTCAAAATAGATTGCATTGATAGGACCCGATGTCTTTGGCCTGAAATTTAATCTATATCCCATCCTCCTTAGTTGGTCACGCACCCACTGAGGAACCGAATCCTGAAGTGTCAATCTGCCTGGTGCTGCTACGTGTTTCCCAAACGAACTGTGCATCTGATAACTCACTATGTTTGCAGCCTCGCATGCCTGCTGAACATTCATTCCAAACTCGACTATATTAAGAAAAAATTGAAGAAGATTCTGATCCTGTGTGTCGCCTCCCTGAACAGCAAAAGAGAGGAACGGCTTGCCATCCTTTAATGCGATTCCTGGAGTAAGAGTTGCTCTTGGCCTCTTTCCCGGAGCAATTACATTGTATGGATTTTCAGATTCATAAAGCACAAAACTCTGAGCACGCTGGCTCATTCCTATGCCGGTTCTTCCTGCAATACATGCAGGAATCCAGCCTCCACTCGGCGTCACAGATACAACCCATCCCTCCTCGTCAGCTGCCTGTATCGAGGTCGTGCCCCTCTGAAAAACCTCTTCATGTTCTGCAAAACTCTTTTTGTCCCACCTATCACCACTCCCCACTCCTGCTTCTGACCACTGGTTAATGAGATTAAGATAGGGGTTTGTTTTTCCCTCATATGGATATGGATCTCCGGGTTTGACATCAGGATCATTCTGTTCTGTATTTATTAATTTAATCCGCTCCTTGGCATACTCCTTTGAAAGCAGTCCTTTAATCGGCTCTTCAGGCGGAAAGTAAGGATCACCATAATAAAAATCCCTGTCTGCATATGCAAGATTCATTACCTGATAGAGTGTATGAATGTAACGTGCACTGTTGTATCCCATGGATTTCAGATCAAAATTTTCGAGCATGTTGAGCATCTGAAGCATCACAGGTCCCTGAACCCAGCAGGTCAGCTTATATACCTCGATGCCCTTATATGTCGTCATCACAGGTTCTTCTAAATATACCTTCCAGTTTTTAAGATCCCTTTTTGTGATAAGGCCTCCCTGCTCCTGACATCCTCTAACAAACTCATCTGCAATATCACCTCTGTAAAATCTATCGTATGCAGCATAAATCGCCTCTTTTCTGCTCTTTCCCTGTGAAAGAGCCTTCTGTTCTGCCTCGACCAGTTTTTTGAGCGTTTCTAAAAGATCTTTCTGTCTGAAGACCTCACCTACATGTGGAGCCTCATGTTTTTCGCCAAGATGGGGAAGAAAGACCTTCTTCGAATAGGGCCACTTCTTTATCCTTTCTTTTGATGCCTCTACACTACGAACAAACCCTCTCTCTACAGGATACCCCTCTGCCATTTCCATTGCAGGCTGCAGAACATCCTTCAGGCTCATTGTACCAAATTCTGCAAGCATTGTCAACAGTCCTCCCGGAGTGCCGGGTGTTACTGCTGCAAGGGGTCCATACTCTGGAGGATACTTCATTCCCTTTTTCTTGAAAAACTCTGGAGTTGCACCAGTAGGAGCAACTCCAAGAGCATTAATGCCGATTACCTTCTTTGTGTAAGGATTGTAAATCAGCGCCTGTGTCTCGCCACCCCAGCTAAGAACATCCCACATAGTGCAGACTGCAGCAAGCATTGCACATGCAGCATCTACAGCGTTGCCGCCCATTTCAAAAATCCTTGCACCAGCAGCCGCACCCAATGGTTTACCTGTTATGGCAACCCAATGTTTTCCAAAGAGAATTGGTTTGTCTGTATTCTGAGCATTTGAGAAACAAAAAATGCTTGAAACAAAAAGGATCAATAAAACCATTCCGAACCTTGTCGATAAGATTTTTCTAATCATATTCATTACTAAATCCTCCTCATAAAATATTAATAAAGACAATTGAAGAGAAGTTTAAAGGTATAATAAGCCTGAGCCCTGTTTTGAACATTGAAACCAAACAGCACGACTCGTCCCTTACCGTACTCCACATCCATTATGGCTGCCTTGTTCCTGATGAGACTGTCTCCTAAAATCCATCCGCTTATCAATAGCGGTTCATCAGGAAATCTTGCAACAACTTTATATTTTATCTCTGCATATCTCTTTTTAGGTTTTTCCTTCCTCTTCTCACTCTTCTTTTTATCATTTTTATCCTCTGCCTTCTTGACCTTCTCAGAAACCGTATCAGAAATCACCTCAAAAACTCTCCCATACGAAAAAAATGCAATACCCTTTTTCTTCATACCGAATGCAACCGGGTTGTTGTTGTCATAAATAATCTTAAGTATAGAACCAGGACAACTGAAGCTGTCGGGCTTAACCTTCTCCAGTATGTTTTTCAAGGGAAAATTAAACTCCTTTATTGCAAGATCGGTCGAGCTCTTATTGCAGATGAGTGTACCACCATTTTCCACAAATTCTTTAAGATTTTCTACTCCATCTCGAGTTATTCCACCTACATAGTCGGGCGGCATTGTTCCCTTTCGATGACCATTGATTATTGAAGATTTCCATTGATCGGGAAGTATTATTACATCGAAGCGATCGTTCAGCCTGCCCGCCCTGACTTCTGAGTCCCTTAACTGATGGTATTTAAAACCATATTTTTCCAGAATATAAGATATCCATCCTGCATCCATATTTGCCATCCAGGATTTGTAAAGCGCAATCCTGGACCTGCGAAGCCTCTTTCTTTTAACCGCTATTTTCGCGCCCTGTAAAATCACTCCTGTACTATTTACTATTCTTGCCAGTTCATCTCTTGAAATAGTCTTAGAGTGGATAATAAATGTGCCCTTAGGATATTTTTTCCTGTTGAGGGTTAACTCCTCAACAGATACATCCACCCTTCCGCCCCTTTCTAATATAGTGTTTACTGCAATAAAGCTTCCATTATCAGAATGGGAAAGAAGATAGTATGGACCCCCTCCCTTTATCCTTCCCTTTGATAATACAACCGTATCCACCCTTGTCATCTTGATATCAAGAGGTCTGCTCATCTCCCTGTATTCAACCCCCATCTGTATGGGAAGAGTCCATCCAACACAGTCATATGAACGAAGCGGCTCACGAGCAAGTTTTGCACTTCCCACTATCCCCTGCCATAGATGAGGATACTTCTTCAGATCTGGATATTTTTGCTTCTCCATTATGTTCTTTACAAAAAGCCCGAAAGGCTGACTTGTTGGTATGATATAGGAACCCTTTGGATAATAGATTCCATCATGTTCAAAGCCTTCATCTGCCCTGTACACTTCGACTCCGTTGAGGATAAATCTGTTCAGCATCAGGGCAGTTGTATGATTATCTGTCTGTTCAAGAGGTATTATCCATCCATAGGGCGGCTCTTTTTTAAATCGCTCGATGACATCCCTGCCCATTCTCCATTTGTTGTATAAAAATTCATAACGAAATTTTGCCGCAACTTCAAGAATCGACTTGGATGCAGTAAGATTGTAGGCCACAGCATCACTCAGCCTCCACCATCCACCCCTCCATGGAGTGGGATAGAAAACACCCTTTGTCAGGTCGCGATTCTTTGCCGGAAAATCGTAGAGAGTATAGTATCTAGGAGTAGCATATCCATAATTTGCAGTCTCTGTCAGTATCGAAGGGATGTTGTGCCCACCCACAAACTGTGTCACATAACCAGGATACCAGCTGTCAAAATATATTCTGGATATGGCCCCTGGCTGACCGGCCTCCTCAAAGGCCTTCCCCATCGCAGCACCTATGAGGTTTTTCCATCGTACTATTATTGGATGAACATTTGGATTCATAGGCTCCGATTCCGGTGGTATCCAGATTCTTGCAGGAAAGGGAGCAGTCTCATGTTGATTA
>Ga0190360_1000690_pt1 | contig 18367 bp, 19 predicted proteins | sample 48721834_MG_FD_161271 | JGI IMG/M metagenome (GOLD analysis project Ga0190360, IMG submission 161271) | Hydrothermal vent microbial mat bacterial communities from Southern Trench, Guaymas Basin, Mexico - 4872-18-3-4_MG | ecosystem: Environmental > Aquatic > Marine > Hydrothermal vents >... | reverse complement strand
TCTATCCTTATGTATACCGGCTTTTTTGCTTTCCCTTTGATAACTAAGGTATCGTACCCTGCAAATTTAAGATTTGCACCGAATCCCCCGCCGAAATATCCATCCGCAAAACCTCCTGTCAATGGAGATTTTGTCATAACTCCTGTCCTCCCTGCACCGTGAAGGAATGTTCCTGATACTGGTCCAGCAACATAGCATATTATATTTTCAGGGCTGTAAGGGTCTATTCCTTGTTTTATCTCTTTGTACATAATCGCTGCTCCGAATCCATTTCCGCCAAGATACTTTCTTGCAAAATCTTCCTCCAATTCTTTTTTTGTTATCTTTTCTTTTGTCAGATCAACATACAATATTTGTCCAGCATAACCATACATTTTAATCACCTACACTTATAGCATCTCTCGGGCAGTGTTCAATACATTTCGGTTCTCCTCCGCAGAGATCGCATTTCAAAGGAATATCTAAATCTTCATGCCTGAATATCAATCCCCATGGGCATGCATCCACACAGTTAAAGCAGTGTATACACTCTTCCCTTATAAATTTCACATATCCGTCTTCTAATTTTAATGCACCTGTGGGACATGCATCCACGCATGGTGCGTCCTCACACTGTTTGCAAACATATGCTTTTGGAGCCTGAAGAGGCTCTGTTTCAATCCTAATTTTTGATTTTGTAGGATTAAAAACCTTATTTGCAGTGTATCCTTCTTTGCTTTCAGATAGAGAAGCACATATCTGAACGCATATCTGGCATCCGACACACTTATTTTCATCTACAATCAGTCTCATTTTTATCTCCTCAAATTTCTTCTTTATTAGACTTTAAAAAGATTTCGGTTATAATTCATAATGATCAATTTTTTATGGTCAATATACAAAAACTTTTATAGATTTCCACATACTCCTTATTCACAACCAAAAATTATTTAAAGAACAAACATGTATAAAAAAGTGAAGTTAATAGAGGTAGAGAATATGGAGTTAGTTATAAAGAATGGGAAGATAGTTACTGCAACAGACATATACAATGCGGACATAGGAATAGAGAATGGCAAGATAACTGAGATCGGAAAGGAACTGAGAGGAGATAAAACTATAGATGCCAAAGGAATGATTGTATTCCCAGGGGGCATAGATATACACACACATCTTGATATGCCTTTCATGGGAGCGTTTTCGTCGGATGATTTCAAAACAGGGACGATTGCCGCTGCATTTGGAGGGACAACTTCTTTGGTAGATTTTTCTATCCAGAGTAAAGGTAATAGCCTGAGTAATGCAATAGAGACATGGAGAAAGAAGGCTGAAGGAAAGGCAGTTATAGATTATGGATTCCATGTAGCAGTTACCGATGCCACTGATTCTGTGATTAACGAAATTCCAAAGATGGTAAAAGAGGGTATTACCAGCTTAAAACTGTTTTTGGCATATAAAGGGTCTTTAATGATAGATGATGGAGGATTTTTCAGGGTACTTCAAAAAGCCAAGGAATCTGGAGCTCTTGTAATGGTTCATGCGGAAAATGGTGATGTTGTGGATATACTCATAAAAAAGCTTCTGGATGAAGGAAAGACAGATCCAATATACCACTGGGAAAGCAGGCCGGACAAGGCGGAAGGTGAAGCCAGCGGAAGGGCAATAGCTCTGGCTGAGATGGCTGATGCTCCTCTTTACATAGTGCATCTGACATGCAAAGAAGCATTGGACAAGGTAAGAGCAGCAAGAGATAAGGGATTGCCAATATATGCAGAGACATGTCCCCAGTATCTTCTTCTGGATAAGGAAAGATACAAGGAACCCAATTTCGGCGGAGCAAAATACGTCATGTCCCCTCCTCTAAGGATGGAAAACGATAGAAAGGAACTGTGGTCAGGATTGATAAATGGAGATCTGCAGGTCATATCCACAGATCACTGTCCATTCTTCTTCAAGGGGCAGAAAGATGCAGGAAAGGGCAACTTTGCCAAGATACCTAACGGTGCCCCGGGGATAGAAACGAGGATACCGTTAATATATACAGAAGGTGTTCTCAAGGGGCATTTCAGTATGAACAAGTTTGTAGAGCTTGTATCAACAAACCCTGCAAAACTTTTCGGTATGTTCCCTGAAAAAGGAACTATTGCCGTGGGAAGCGATGCGGATATCGTTATCTTTGATCCGAAGAAAGAAGTGGTACTCAAAGCTGAAGATCTGCACCAGAATGTGGATTATACACCTTTTGAAGGATTTAAAGTAAAGGGATATCCTGTAAAAACGATAGTAAATGGAAAAATCGTTATAGATGATGGAAACTTTATCGGTAAGCCAGGAGAAGGAAAGTTCATAAAGCGAAAACCTTTTAAAATTTTATAATCTTTTTATTTTTTAGTGATAAATATGGATCTTCCATACGGAGACATAATCCTTGAGTCCGCCCTTGACCTATTGGACTTGAAAAAGATCTTAAGTAGTTTTAAAGACTCTGGTTATCTTTGTCTGTTGTCTGGAGACGAAGAGATCTATCTGATTCTCGAAAAAGGAAAAATTGTAAATGTCTTCTATGAAGGAAAGGAAAAAGGCAATGAAACTGAGAATTTTCAAAGGATATTACTGAAAAACCCAATTTTGACTCTGCACAAACTGACAGAGACTCAAATCGATATAATAAAGGAAGTTTATGGTACTAAAAAATATACATTTGAAGAACTGTTCGAAAGAGGGATAGAGTTTAAGGAAGAAACCAAAAAAGAAAAACCTGAACCTATAGTGATAAAGAAATCAAAAGCTCTGGAGTTTATTGGAGATGTAACCAAAATAACAACAGAATACGTTGACGATGGAACAATAGAACATCCTCATCAACTGATTTTAAAGTTTATTGACGGAGAAAAAACGATAGATGAGATTGTAAAGAAGTCGAGTTTTCCCGAAAACTTTGCGAGGGAAGTAATTTTACATTATATAGAAAAAGGATTGGTGAAATACAAGTAAAGAGGTGAAAAAAATGGAAAAACAGCTAAAAGTAAGAAAGAACTCCACAGTGGAAGACGGTGCTGTTCGCCTCTCCACCAAGCTCTTGGAGGAGTTAGGAATATCTGCAGGAGATATGATAGAAGTAGTTAACTCTCACATCTCAAAAAAGATGAGAGTGGAAGAATTAGACTGGATGTCTAAAAAAGAGATCGAATTAAATGAGAATGAAATAAAAAATCTCGAAACAAAAGAAAAAGCTTACCTGACTATCCGTTTATAGATCTATCTTTTTCGTTTTTTCTTAAGTAAGCCTGACTCTTCTCTTTCTCTTCTATTCCAGAGATAGACATAGACAAGCATTATTACTAGAAAGGCAATAAAAAAGATATTCTCGGTAGACTTCGTCATGTTTTCCTGCATATCTGCGAAAAAGATAATGAGGAGAAGCAAAACACCCGCAAGGACTAAAAAGGGATAGTCTTTCCATATATTCATTCTTCCACCTTTTTCGATTGAGACTCAAGCCAAAAAGCACGGAACTTTTTTTTCTGTCTGTCTGCTCTATGCGAGTATATCAAAGTCTTTCCTATTGTATAGGCGAAACCTCCAATACCTATACCCGCAAGCACCCAGAAGATCGGATGCAGTCTTACATATCCAGTTCCAAACGAAACAAAGAATAATGCTATGAAAAAGAAACTGTATATTCCCCATCTATTCATATTTTTGTGAAAAGATTCGAGCTCATCGAGCATTGCATTAGCTTTTTCTCTCTTTGATCTCGGGAAACTATTGATCAGCTCCCTTCTTTCTCTGGCTACTCTTTTCTTTTCCTTTTTTTCTTCTGCTATTTTATCTCTTGTTTTTAATCTAATCTTCATAATTCTCATCTTTAAAAAAATAAAAAAAGAAAATTTTTAGTCTGGTTCTGCCATCTTTTCCCAGTACGTAAGACCTCTGCTTTCTCTTGTTCCAGGTATGATATTGTCTAATACAGCTCCAATGATCGCCGCCACAGCCATACCTGTAGCTGCTATCGTGGTAAGGATCTCAGCCAAAGTTCTTCCAACTATTCCAGCAGAAGCTTCCCAGTTTATTGGCAACTGTACCGTTGGCGGCAGGAAGCCCTCAGGATATCCAGCTCCGGCGTCAGCAAATATCCATCCACCTTTTGCCCAGAATGGTACACTAAGTCCCATGAAGAAGGCAAATCCTATGATGAACAGATTCCTTGAATCGTTCAGATCAACGAACTGCAGATTGGATAGACCAACTGAAGCGATCATTCCGAACAATCCACAGAACATAGCTCCTACAATAGCTGTTGGAAGTCCAGTAAAGAATGCTCCAAACTTTCCGAATGCTCCGAGAATCAGCATTATGATACCACCCATCTGGACAACGTATCTCGATCCAACCCTTGTAATACCGATTGCACCTATATTCTCAGAGTAAGATGTAGTTCCATTTCCTGTTCCAATGAGTCCAGCAATAAGACAGCCTACACCTTCCATCCCTATACCTCTGCTTATCCTCTTTGCACCTGGAACTGGTGCTCCAGCCATCCTCGCACATGCATAGTAATCCCCAACAGACTCAACTATAGAAGCAAGGTACCCTGCCAGCATTCCTACTGCAAATGCTGCTTTGAACTGCGGCATTCCCCACTGACCTGGATATGGTATTCTTATCCATGGAGAAGCATCTATGGTAGCTCTCAATGCTTCTGTGTCGACTCTTCCCGTGGCAAAGGCGATTACCCATGCCGTAAATATCGAAAGTATTACAGGGAACAGCAGGAACAGTCTATATTTTCTACTCAGGAACTGAGAGTAGATTATCAATGCCAACAAAGCAATTCCACCGATGTATATGTCAGTCATAAGCCATGGCCACCCTAAAGCGTACAATGCAAGTCCGATCAACGCAATCGTTGGAGCGATTGTTATAGGACCCAGGTATCTCTTCAAGTACCCAATAGCACCGGAAAATCCTAGAGCAATTTCAACAAAGGAGCCAATAATGATTGCACCCTGAAGATACTGCATCTTCATCTCCCAGCCAGCTCCAGAGAGAGCTGCAGAAAACACGATAGCAAACATAGGGGGCAGGAAGGAGAAGGTACCTCCTTGTACTATTGGCAGCCTGTTTCCCCATGTGGTCTGCAACAATGTACATATCCCTGAAACAAAGAACATTGTACTGATCAGCATACCCTGTTCATGCGCCGGCATTCCCAGAGCCCCAGCGGTAACTATGGGGATAATTATCGTTGCCCCGAACATTGTCAGATAGTGCTGAAATCCGAGAAATATCGATTCTATTAACGGCGGCTTGTCATCTATACCGTAGACGACCATCAGTTTTTTTTCTTTTTCAGCCATTTTTTTAACCTCCTTTTAAATTACTTAAGTCCCTTTTAGGAACTCTTCTTTTTCTATGTTTTTTTTATTTATATACTTTTCGGTTACTCCACAATATCTATCGTTGATCACAGATATTATTGGAATTTTCTAAAAAATTCCGATTAAAATACAATCACATGAAAAAGTTATATTTCATCTATCTCCAACGAAGACTCACTAAAAACGAATTTTATTTTATCTCCATTAACAATTTCTAATATTATGGAGTCTCCTTTAGAAACATATATGGGATTTTTCCATCCCCTTAATGTCTTAATGTTTATCTGCATTTTTTTTAGTCTTTTAAGATTTCTTTCTTTCCAGAGAGCAAAAACACTATATTTTGATTCCTCTTCTAATAATATATCACTATCAAACTTTATGTCCACCCTTTTTCTCCAGACTTTTAAACTTATATCAAGATTTCTCTTTGTTTTAAAACTATAATCTGCAGGGTATATTATCTCACCAAACATCACCTTTCCTCTTGGATAGTTTTCAAATGAGGGAAAAATATATAGTTCATCCTTAAATCTTATCTGTTTTATCTTCGGTATTATACTTTTAGCTTTGTTCATACGATCGCATTGGAAAGAAAAGATTAAATATCTTTCTCGAAAAACTTTTATAGGATACCCTTTGATTGGATAATGGTGATATAATGTTAGAAGGAATAAAGGTTCTGGACCTGAGCAGAGCACTTGCAGGTCCTTACTGTACCATGCTCTTAGGAGATATGGGCGCAGATGTCATAAAGATAGAAAGACCTGGGAAAGGTGATGACAGTAGAGCGTGGGGACCACCTTTCATCGAGGGAGAGAGTGCGTATTTCCTTAGTATAAACAGAAATAAAAAAAGTATAACATTGAATTTAAAAAGTGAGAAGGGAAAGGAAATACTTTTTAAATTAATTAAAATATCGGATGTTTTAATTGAAACTAACAGACCTGGTGTCATGGAAAAGCTTGGATTAAGTTTTGAGGAGGTAAAGAAGGTAAATCCAAAGATAGTTTACTGTTCAATCTCAGGTTTTGGACAGACTGGCCCCTATAAATTAAGACCCGGATTTGATCAGGTCATCCAGGGGATGGGAGGTCTGATGAGTATCACTGGAGAAGAAAACAGACCGCCAATAAAGGTAGGGGTAGCTATTACGGATGTTGGAGCTGGAATGTATGCAGCTATCGGAATTCTTGCAGCTCTGCTTAGAAGAGACAAAACGGGAAAAGGTGAGTATATAGATGTTTCAATGCTCGATGGAACAATTTCTTGGTTAACTTATCAGTCCGGCAGATACTTTGCATCTGGCGAAGTTCCAAAACCCATGGGTTCTGGACATCCATTGATAGTTCCTTATCAGGCTTTCAAGACAAAAGATATCTATATAAATATAGCTGTTGGGAATGATTCTCTGTGGAGAAAGTTCTGTGAAACTATAGGATTAAATATAGCAGATGATCCAAAATTTTCTACGAATGCAAAGAGAGTCGAGAACAAAGAGGAACTTATTAAGATTCTGAACGAGATTTTATCTAAAAAAACTGGAAAAGAATGGCTTGAAATATTAAACAAAGCTGGAATTCCCTGCGGTCCGATCTATAAATTAAATGATATATTCTCTGATCCTCATGTTTTGTCAAGAGGAATGGTTTCCGAGATAGAGCATCCAAAAGCTGGAAAGATAAAACTCACAGGCGTACCAATAAAGTTCAAAAATAGTCCTGGAAAAATAAGACTGCATCCCCCACTATTGGGCGAAAATAACTTTGAAATCCTGGAAGAAATAGGATATAAAAAGGAAGAAATAGAAAAATTCAGAGAAGAAGGAGTTATCTAAACTAGATATTGCTTTTCCAGGTAATATCTTCAATTTTTATTTTGAAAACTTCGACCCCTGAAACATCTTTTATTTGGCCAGATGTAGTACTATTTTTATCGTATTTTTCAATCATTTTCTTTAAAACATTTATTTTATCCTTTTCGTCTTTCAAAACTTCTGCCTTCCCATAGATTATAGCACTTCTGTACTTCATTGTGGATTTGCAGGGATCCTTTGAGAGCGAAATTTCGTGATCATCTATCTGAAAACAAACTTTTGGATTACTTTTGATATAATCGATTTTCTTTCCAGTTTTCTTTGAATGAAAATATATACTTCCATCAAAATAAACGAAACATATCGGAACTACGTAAGGGTCTCCGTTTTTACACATAGAGATTCTTCCAATATCTGCGTCTTCAAGTATTTTTTTTGTCATAATTATCCCAGAAGTGCTATCAATACTCCCGCTGCAGTTGCAGATCCCAATACTCCAGCTATATTCGGCCCCATGGCGTGCATCAGTAAGTTATTTTGCGGATCCGCTTCCTTTCCCAGTCTCTGAACAACCCTTGCAGCCATCGGCACAGCGGAGACACCTGCCGCTCCGATCATTGGATTTATCTTTTCTTTTGATACCATATTCATGAGCTTCCCGAGCAAGACTCCACCAGCCGTTGCCGTAGCAAAGGCAAAGATCCCGAGGACCATTACAAGTATCGTTTCTGTTCTCAGGAACTTATCGGCAGCCATTGTGCTTCCAACTCCAAGGCCCAAGATTATAGTAACTATATTCATGAGCTCTTCACGTGACCCCTTTGCCAATCTATCCGTTACCCCACTTTCCTTGAAAAGGTTCCCTACCATGAGCATTCCTATAAGTGGTATGGCTTTTGGTACCAGCATCCCTGCAACTATGATTACAACGATAGGAAATATTATCTTTTCTTTCTTTGAAACATTCCTCAACTGCTTCATTCTTATCATTCTTTCTTTTTTTGTTGTCAGTGCTTTTATTACGGGAGGCTGTATTATGGGAACTAGAGCCATATAAGAATATGCAGCAACAGCAGTGGCACCCAGCATGTGAGGCGCCAATATAGAGGTAACATAAATTGTTGTCGGGCCATCAGCTCCTCCGATTATACCTATAGAAGCTGCTTCTGTAGGAACAAAACCCAAAAACATTGCTCCCAACAGCGCGAGAAATATACCTACCTGAGCTGCAGCTCCGAGAAGGAATGTTTTTGGATCGGCCAGAAGAGGACCGAAATCAGTCATTGCACCGATTCCCATAAAGATCAGAGTCGGAACGATCTCGAGGCTGATTAGATATTTGACAAATATGCCCAAGACTCCCCCGATCTCTTCCGGGTTTGCAATACCGGCAAGAGGTATGTTCGCCAGTATAGCACCAAGACCTATCGGCACAAGAAGAAGCGGCTCCATCTTGTATCTTATCCCGAGGTATATCAGACCTATCCCAATTCCAAACATTAATATGTTTCCCAGGGTTAAGTTGAAAATCCCGCTCAGTCTCCATATCTCCAGTAAAGATTCTAATATCATTATTTCACCCGATAACAGCTATTATGTTGCCAGAATCGACATTTTCTCCTTCTTTTACTCTTATCTCTTTAACGATACCACTTACTGGAGCTGATATCTCATTTTTCATCTTCATTGCCTCAAGAATAATAACAGGATCACCCAGCTTTACCTCACTCCCCCTCTTAGCAATTACCTCAATTACTTTGCCGGGCATAGGTGCTGTAAGAGTTGTGCCTTCTCCTCTTATAATAGGTTTCTTTTCTATCTTCCTCTCAGTTTTTATGTCTTTTCTTTCTATATCCTCTTTTTCTTTTCGTTTTATATCGAGAACTTCTTCTATCCTTATTTTTGCTTCCTTTTCTCCTAATTTTATTGAATATACTCCGAATTCACTTTCTTCTACCTCAACAAGATACTCAATTCCATCAACAAAAACTCTGTATTTTTTCATCAGATCCTCTCCGTAGAGTTGATTCTAGCTTCTCTTTTCCAGTCTGTAAGTGGTTTGAACTTTAAAACTGTTCCCTCATTTTCAGAGATATAATGGTATAACGCTCCAGATATGGCTAAAACTTCACTCTCGCTAAACTCTCCCTTCTCACTTTTCGCAGTTTTTTCTTTCATTAATCTTCCAGTAAGCCACATTGCAAAGGACAGCACGATCAAAGTTAGAAAAACAACAAACATCCCTGTTAGAGTGAGCTGGATTCCTAAGGATATATCTGACATAAAATCACCTATAGGGGTATGTTTCCATGTTTTTTTCTTGGAAGCGACTCTTTTTTACTTTCATATATTTTCAGAGCAGAGATTATCCTTTTCCTCAAGTCTTTTGGATCTATAACATCATCAACATAACCTCTTGCTGCAGCCTTATATGGATTTGCAAACTTCTCTTTGTACTCTTTGATCTTCTCCTTTCTTGTTTTTTCTGGATCTTCTGAAACTTTAATCTCTTTTTTGAATATTATATTTGCAGCTCCTTCTGGTCCCATTACAGCTATCTCCGCCGTAGGCAGTGCAAAAACATGATCTGCTCTCAAATGTTTGCTTGCCATGGCAATATACGCTCCTCCATAAGCTTTTCTTATTATTGTCGTGATCAATGGCACAGTTGCTTCGGAGTATGCATAAAGGAGCTTTGCACCGTGTCTTATTATCCCTCCATGCTCCTGTTGTACTCCCGGCATATAACCAGGTGTATCGACAAATGTGAGGATCGGGATATTAAATGCATCACAAAATCTTACAAATCTAGCTCCCTTGTCTGAACAGTTTATATCCAGTACGCCTGCCAGGTGGATCGGATTGTTCGCTACGATACCTACAGTCCTGCCATCCATTCTTGCAAATCCAACTACCATGTTTTCCGCAAAGTATGGATGTATCTCCAGAAATCTTCCATTATCGACGATCTCCCTGATAATATCTTTTACATCATACGGTTCATCTGGATCATCTGGTATCATCCCATAGATGGCATCCGTTTTTCTCAATGGATCATCACCTGTTTCAACTATAGGTGGATCTTCTAAGTTGTTTGACGGGATGTAACTCAAGAGCTCTCTTATATGGTCCAGTACCTCTTCATCATTGTCACCGATCATATGTGCCAATCCACTCTTTTGACTGTGCGGTAAGGCTCCTCCTAACTCTAAGGGAGTTATCTCCTCTCCCGTTACAGCCTTTACTACCTGCGGTCCTGTAATAAACATCATGCTTGTACCCTTTGACATCAAAATAAAGTCACCGATGGCTGGAGAGTACACAGCACCCCCGGCACAAGGTCCGAGTATAGCAGTAATCTGTGGAATAACCCCGGAAGAGATCGTATTTCTATAAAATATCTCCCCATATCCTTTCAGAGCATCGACACCTTCCTGTATCCTTGCACCTCCAGAGTCATTCAATCCTATAATAGGAGCTCCGATCTTTATTGCCTGATCCATAATATAAGATATCTTTTCTGCATGGATCTCTCCCAATGACCCGCCCATAACGGTAAAGTCCTGTGAGAAGATAAAAACTAATCTGCTGTCGATCGTTCCATATCCTGTAACAACACCATCGCCAGGGAGCTCTTTCTTATCCATTTCGAGTTCTGTAGATCTGTGTTTCATCAGGGCATTTACCTCAACAAAACTCCCTGGATCGAGAAGTTTGTTAATTCTCTCTCTTGCGGTAAGCTTCCCTTTTGAATGCTGTGCTTTGATCCTCTCTTCCCCTCCTCCTTTCATTACTACAGATTTTTTCTCAGAAAGTTTCTTTAACTTATCTTCAATCGACATAGTTATCATCCTTCGATATTTTACTCTACAAACTCGTATAGACACTTTATAAACCTTTCGTATATAAATTGAAATTGCTAAAAATTTTTGTAGATTGTTTATATTTCCTTTTAAAAGGAGCAAAACTCTACCGAAAAATATTTAAATGCTCGGACTCAACTTATTGGAAACGGTGAATGAATATGGGATATAAATCATACGAAGAAGCATATAGATTGTCTCTTGAAAACCCTGAAGAATTCTGGGGAAAAGAAGCCGAAAAACTCCACTGGTATAAGAAATGGGACAAAGTTTTAGACGATTCTAACTATCCATTCTTTCGATGGTTCGTTGGTGGCAAGACTAACTTATGTTATAACGCTGTTGATCGTCATGCGCTGGGAGCTAAGAGAGGAACAGCCGCGATCATCTGGGAAAGTCCCGAAACAGGTCAATCGCGAGTATATACCTATTATCATCTTTATAAAGAAGTGAACAAATTTGCTGGTGTTCTCAAGAATCTTGGTATTCAGAAAGGCGACCGCATTGTTATATACATGCCAATGGTTCCTGAGGCAGCGATTGCAATGCTTGCCTGCGTGCGTATTGGTGCCATTCACTCCATTGTCTTTGCTGGCTTTAGCCGTGAAGCTCTTGCTGATCGTATCGACGACGCCAAACCAAAACTGCTTTTAACGTGTGAGGCAGGTAGCCGTGGGGGTAAAATAATAAAACTAAAAAATATCGTTGACGATGCTCTGGAAATAGCCAGAGAAAGAGTAGAACATGTTATAATCCTGAACAGAGGGCTTGATCCTGATTTTCCAAAAAAAGAAGGAAGGGATCTTGACTGGATGGAACTTCTCGAAACAAAGGGAATGAATTATGTCGAACCTGAGGTCTTGGAGAGCACAGATCCTTCATATATTCTTTATACATCCGGCACAACCGGAAAACCAAAAGGCGTTTTAAGGGATACTGGCGGCTATATGGTTGCCCTTCACGCTTCAATGGAGCAGATTTATGATTGCCAGACGGATAGAGACGTTTATTTCTCAACTAGCGATATTGGATGGGTAGTTGGCCATTCTTACATAGTTTATGGCCCTCTATTACTGGGAATCCCGACTATTCTCTATGAAGGTACACCCGTATATCCTGATCAGGGAGTGTGGTGGCGAACAATGGAAAAATATGGTGTAACATGCGTGTTCAGTGCCCCAACAGCTTTGCGTATCTTGAAGAAATTCCCTGAAAAATGGATAAAAGACCGTGATCTTTCATCACTACGTTATTTCTTCCTGGCTGGTGAGCCTCTTGACAAACCAACATATTACTGGGCAACAAAAACACTGGGTACTAAGGTTATAGATCACTACTGGCAAACTGAGTCAGGATGGCCTATTCTTTCCAATATGCCTGGTATCGAATTCTTACCTATAAAGCCAGGTTCTCCGACTAAACCTGTCGTGGGATATGATCTCCTTATAGTAGATGAAAGAGGTGAAGAACTACCCCGCGGGCAAAAAGGTATTCTTGTTTCCAGGGCGCCGTTACCTCCCGGGAACTTGATGACCATTTATGGTGATGACGAACGTTACAAAAAGACTTACTGGGAAGTATTTCCAGGAAAAAAACTATACAATACGGGAGACTATGCAATCGAGGATGAAGATGGTTATTTCTGGGTCTTGGGCAGAGCTGATGAAGTAATAAAGATAGCTGGACACCGTCTGGGCACAAGAGAAATAGAAGAAGCAGTATCCTCACATCCTGCCGTGGCTGAAACCTCATGCATAGGTGTAGAAGATGAGATAAAGGGAACTGTCGTCATTGCCTTCGTTGTTTTAAAGGAAAGTTATAAACCTTCAGAGGATCTGAAAAAAGAGATAGCACAGACAGTCAGAGATAAGATTGGCCCTATTGCTAAGCCAAAAGCAGTTGAAATGGTCAAAATGCTTCCAAAAACTCGCAGCGGGAAGATAATGAGGCGTATTCTGAAAGGTGTTTACGAAGGAAAGAAACTGGGTGATTTGAGTACCATCGAAGATGGCGCATCTATAGACGAGGTCTCGGCTGCCATCGAATTGATGAAAGAAGAGCTTGGTAAGAAATAATCATTTGAAAGACTTAGAAATATTGCGACTGCCTCGGGAGGATCATTAGTTAGACGTATGAGTTCTGCTTTTCCTTCAGGATCAGTTATCATAGTGATCACTATACAATTTTAGGAATTTAGATACTAAAGACCTATTCCCAATGTGTTTTTCATTTTTTTATTATCTGTAACATGCTAACAATCTCTGATACAGACACCTTTTTATATCTTTATGGATATTCTCTATTGGTGATCTGATGATCGATTACGAAAAAGAGATGAAAGAGTTCAAATGGGACTGGCCCGAGTATTTTGATATTGCCAGTGTCGTTGATGAACATGCTGAAGATAGAACAAAAACAGCAATATATTGGGAAAATGAAAATGGAGATGAAAGGAGGATCAGTTACTGGGAACTGAAGTTCCTAACAAATAAATTTGCAAATGTTCTTAAAAACCTTGATCTCAAAAAAGGAGATAGAGTAATGGTAATGCTCCCGAGGATCCCGGAAACTTATGTAACACAGCTGGGGATAATCAAATTTGGAGGCGTAATAGTCCCTGCTATCGAAATGCTGAGATCCTCAAATATTAAATACAGGGCAAATGACTGTGGTGTTAAAGCTATAGTCACAGATATGTCGGGAACAAAGATAGTCGATGAGGTAAGAAGTGAATGTAAAACAATAGAGCATTTTATTCTTTTAGATGGAGATAAAGAGGGATGGACAAACTACGATTCTTTGATGAACTCGCAATCTCGATATTTTAAAGCTGATAAAAAAAAGATAGATGACATTTTCTATATTTCATATACATCAGGAACTACAGGTTTACCGAAGGGTGTAGTTCACAGGAACTCATGGATGTATGCTTTTAGAAGGATAAATATACCATTCTGGTACGGTGCCAAAGACAACGATTTAATATGGGCAACAACATCTCCAGGCTGGGCCAAGTGGTTCTGGACACATCTTGGTGTTACAATGAACACAGGAGCATCCGATCTGTTATATCAGGGGAGATTTGATGCGGAGAAATACTTTGAACTCCTGGAAAAATATCCCGTGTCAATATGCTGTGTTACACCAACAGAGTTGAGATTGATGATCCAGGTGCCGAGCCTAGAAAAGTATGATCTCTCTCATTTACGAAGTCTCCTTTCCGCTGGTGAGCCATTAAATAGAGAAGTCGTGGAAACGTTCCAGAAGGCTTTTGGGATAACTATAAGGGATGGATATGGCCAGACGGAAACTTGCTGTCTTGCCTGCAATTATGTTGGAATCCCCGAGGTAAGACCGGGATCAATGGGAAAAATAATGCCAGGTTTGGGTATTAAAATTCTCGATCCCGAAGGGAGGGAAGTGAAACCAGGAGAAGTTGGCGAGATAACTGTGAAAGCAGGGATACCTGCTATATTCAAAGAGTATTACAACAAACCAGATAAAACAAAGGAAGTAATCGATGATAACGGACAGTATCATACGAAAGATCTTGTAAGAGTAGATAAAGATGGATACCTTTGGTTTGAAGGAAGAGCTGATGATGTCATACTCTCTGCGGGGTACAGGATAGGGCCTTTCGAGGTAGAAGATGCTTTGGTAAAACATCCGTCTGTGGTAGAAGCAGCTGTTATTGGTTCCCCGCATCCTGTGAGGGGAGAAATTGTAAAAGCTTTCGTGATCTTAAAAGAAGGATACGATCCATCAGAAAAACTTGTTAAGGAGCTTCAGGACTTCGTTAAGAGTGTAACAGCACCTTACAAATATCCAAGAGAGATAGAGTTTGTTAAAGAGCTTCCAAAGACCATAAGCGGGAAAATAAAGAGAAAAGACTTAAAGAAAAGAGAATATGAGAAGAAGAAAGTAAAATTTCCATAACAATGATCGAAAAAATTATCACAGAAGATAAAGAGATAACGCTGATAGGAACTGCTCATGTTTTTAAAGAAAGTGTGGATGAGGTAAAGGATGTTATACTATCTGAAAAACCTGAGGCAGTCTGTATAGAGTTAGATATAAAAAGATACTATGGACTTTTGACAGGGCAAAGAATGAGCTTCGTGGATATTGTGAAAATGAAAGGGATAAAGTTCGGGATAATAGCAGGTTTTCTTGAATACATAGAAAGAAAAATTGGAGAGGATATGGGGATATTTCCTGGAAAAGAGATGATTACTGCTGCTCAATACTGCAAGGATATAAATGCCAGAGTTTATCTAATAGATAGAGATGCGGAGATAACAATAGAGAAAATGACAAAAATGCCATTTAAAGAGAAATTGAAACTTGTAAAAACTCTTATCCTTTCTCCCTTTCAGAAAGAGAAAATAAGTATAGATCTGAACAAAGAAAATATTGAATTTCTGATCAATGAGCTCAAAAAGCTTTCACCATACCTTTACAACGTTCTGATAGACGAGCGAGATCAATTCATGGCCGAAAGAATAAAGCAGGTAGAAGAAAACAGGATAGTCGTAGTAGTTGGAGCTGGCCATGTGAAGGGGATTTTGAAAAGAATAACTTTTTAAAATTTCTTTCATATTCATTAAAAGGCAAAGCTTAAATACGGTGAGATGTATTAAAAAATATAGAAATTTCCAATCTATCTTTACTGTGCAGAAGTGATAATTATGGAATACTCAGCAGAAAATATTCAGGTTCTGGAAGGCTTAGAGGCTGTAAGAAAAAGACCAAGTATGTACATAGGGTCCACGGATAGTTATGGACTTCATCATCTAGTTTACGAAGTAGTGGACAACAGCATAGATGAGGTTCTGGCAGGTACGTGTAAAAATATTAAAGTTATCATACATAAAGACAGTTCAGTAACTGTAGAAGACGACGGCAGAGGGATACCGGTTGATATACATCCTGAGTACAAGAAATCTGCCGTGGAGATAGTTCTCACAATGCTTCATGCCGGCGGTAAGTTTGATAAAAAGAGCTATAAAGTTTCGGGAGGCCTACATGGTGTAGGTGTAAGTGTCGTCAATGCTCTTTCAGAGTATCTTGAAGTTACCGTAAAGAGAGATGGAAGCATCTATTATCAAAGATATGAAAAGGGAGATCCTGTTTCTGAGTTAAAGATTATAGGTAAAACTGATCAGAGTGGCACTATAATAAAATTTTCACCCGATAAGGAAATTTTTCCAGAAATTGATTTTCATTTCGATACTATGGCAACAAGACTTAGAGAACTGGCTTTTCTTAATAAAGGATTGAAAATAGAACTTACAGATGAGAGGAAGAATACCAAAAAATCGTTTAAATATGCTGGTGGGATTGTTTCCTTTGTAAAGCATTTGAACAGAAATAAAGAGTGTTTGAGTAAAGAGCCCCTTTATATATATGGAGAAAAAGACAATACCATAGTGGAGGTGGCTATGCAATATACTCTCAGTTACACTGAAAATATTTTCACATTTGCAAACAATATAAATACAAAAGAGGGAGGAACTCATCTCTCAGGGCTTAAAACAGCAATTACAAGAGCTTTTAATACATATGCTCTTCAAAATAAGTTCATAAAGGATAATGAAAAAATCGCTGGTGAAGATTGCAGAGAGGGTCTCTCGGCTGTAATATCTGTCAAATTAAATGAACCACAATTTGAGGGACAGACAAAGACAAAGTTAGGAAACAGTGATGTGAAGGGCATAGTAGATTCTATAGTCTTTGAAAAATTAACATATTTTCTGGAAGAAAACCCGGATGATGCCAGAAGGATAATAGAAAAGATCCTATCTGCCGCAAGAGCAAGGGAAGCAGCAAGAAAGGCGAGGGAGCTGGCAAGAAGGAAAACAGCATTTGAGGTAACGACCTTGCCGGGAAAACTTGCGGATTGCAGTGAGACAGATCCTTCAAAATGTGAGTTATATTTAGTAGAAGGAGACTCTGCGGGAGGCTCTGCGAAGCAGGGGAGGGACAGAACTTTCCAGGCTATCTTGCCTTTAAGGGGAAAGATACTAAATGTAGAAAAGGCAAGACTTGATAAAATTTTAAAAAACGAAGAGATAAAAACAATGATAACTGCTATAGGTACGGGAATTGCAGAAGAGTTTGATATAAGTAAACTTAGGTATGACAAGATAATAATAATGACAGATGCAGATGTCGATGGATCTCATATAAGGACACTCCTTCTGACATTCTTTTTCAGATATATGAAGCCTTTAGTAGAAAACGGGCATATTTATGCAGCCATGCCCCCTCTCTACAAGATCAAAAAAGGCAAAGAAAAATATTATGCCTACACAGATCAGGAGTTAGAGAAGATACTGGAAAAAATAGGAAATGCCGAGATCCAGAGATACAAAGGTCTTGGAGAGATGAACCCTGAACAGTTATGGGAAACCACAATGGATCCCAAAACAAGAATCGTAAAAAAGATTATCAGTGAAGATCTTGTAGAGGCTGATGAAACTTTTACCATTCTGATGGGGGCAAAGGTCGAACCCAGAAAAATGTTTATTTATGAGCATGCAGCTGAAGTGGAAAATCTGGATGTATAAAAGTAATTAAGGGGGCCACCTCCCCTTCTCTTTATCAGACGTAATACTATCCTCTCTTTATTTTGCCTTCTTCAACAAGTTTGGCAATAACAGATTGGTATACGAAGTCTGATTTAGATCTATACTTCCCCTGAGCTACCAATTCTTCAATCATTTCCAGTATTTTTGGTGGTACTATAGTTGCTAATGTTACGTTTCTTGGCATTTTTTATCACCTATATACATTTAATAATTAACCATATAAAAGCTTTATCTTTCTTAAGTTTAAACAAAGATTATTTAGGACGTATCTATAAAAGTCATTCGTGAATAGAAAAGTTTATATACTGTACAAAAATATAGTATATTTATGTTTTTCGATGTAGATGTATGGGAAGTGACAATATGACTGAACGAATATACAAAACACTTGAAACAGAGGAGATAAAGTTTTTGAGACTACAGTTTGTAGATGTCAACGGCGTTGTTAAAAGCCTGGCCGTACCATCAAAAAGTCTGGAAACAGCTTTAACAGATGGTATAGGTTTTGATGGATCTTCTATAGAGGGATTTTCCAGGATAAGTGAAAGCGATATGAGCTTAAAGCCCGATCCGGATACTTTCTCTGTTTTCAATTTTAACGGGAGAAAAGAGGGGAGGTTTATCTGTGATGTTTATTATGATGATAAGCCGTTTGAAGGGGATCCCAGGTTTGTTTTGAAAAAAAATATTGAAGAGATGAAGAGGATACTTGGAGAAAATACAGTATTTAATGTAGGT
>Ga0190360_1000686_pt1 | contig 18451 bp, 9 predicted proteins | sample 48721834_MG_FD_161271 | JGI IMG/M metagenome (GOLD analysis project Ga0190360, IMG submission 161271) | Hydrothermal vent microbial mat bacterial communities from Southern Trench, Guaymas Basin, Mexico - 4872-18-3-4_MG | ecosystem: Environmental > Aquatic > Marine > Hydrothermal vents > Microbial... | reverse complement strand
GGTGTGGTCCGGGCTCCTCTCAAAATGCGCCGAGCATCCCCAGGGGTATATGATGAACCTTCTGCCGCTGTGAAAGGAGAGGGCAAGCTCGGGGGAGTAAGCCCTGAAGAGCTCCTCCATGAACTGCGCTCCCGCTGTGGAGAGGGGGGAGCCGTCGTTGTGCTCCTCCGCAGGGGCGGGGTCGTAGGGATAATCCCTGTTTATGTCCTGTCCGCTGGAGTCCCACCTTATACCGTACTCAAAGCCCCACGGGTTGAGAACAGGCACAACCACCACCCGGGCGTGGTCGAGGAGGTATCTCAAAGTGGCGTCTCCCTCCTCCCACATCTCTCGCAGGTAGAGGAGGAAGTATAGAGGTATCTCCCCGGAAACTGGCTCGTCCCCGTGGTGGGTCCCAACGACGAGGAGGACAGGGGCTGAAGAGTTGTTCCCCAAGATGACGGAGAGGATCTCGTCCCCCTCAATCCCGAGAGATGTGGAGTTTACGATGCGGGCAATCTCCCACCCCTCCACTGCCTCATGGATGAGCTGCCATGCCTCATCCAGGGTGTGATAGCGGAAGCCCTCCTCCACCCCACCGCCCCCCTCGGCGAGGAGGTTCGCGTCCCCCGGAACTGTTAAGAGGAGAAGCAGAATTACCAGAAGGAGGGGGGCCTTTCTCATGATGTACCCTATCCTATTCTTAATAAAAGAATTTGTGGGAGAAGCCCCCGGGTAGGGCTTGCGGGGGTCGAAATGGGCGGAGATTGGGGGGTCCAGAGCACAAAGTTTTTTTTACCACTATTAACATTCTCTTCCGTCTGTAAGGACTTTTGAGGAGGTAACCGATATGAATAAGTGTTTCGCCTTTTTCGGATTCTGGCTTTTGGTATCAGCCCTAGGTAACGCCATGTATGAACACCCTCCAGAAGCCTCTCTCTACGGTGCTGAAATCAAGGACAGCTCCGGGGTGGGCGCGGAGGATCTCAAAGAGAAGGCATCCCATCTTTTAGGCGCCTACTTCGTTGAGAATAGGGGCCAGATACCCAACGGGAACTGTCTTTTCTACACTCCGGGAGGAGAGATCTTTCTTCTGAGGGATGGCTTCATTCTGCGGCTAAGGGAGTTCTCCCACCCTCACGGCACGGACTCCCCCATCTACCCCTACGACATGCCCGGTCCCTTTGCGGCGGATGAGTCCCTAAGGGAACGGGGGGTGGTTCTCAGGTACACCTTTTCCGGAGCCAACAGGGTTTTGGCGGAGGGGAGGGAGAGGTGCAGGTGGGATACGAATTATTTCATAGGGAATGAACCCAGCATGTGGCGCACTCAGGTGCCGGGCTACAGAGAGGTGATATACCCCAACCTCTGGGACGGGATAGATCTGGTCTTCCACATAAAGGAAGGTCTGATAAAATACGATTTGGTCCTATCCCCCGGCGCTGACCCCGGGAAGATAAAGATCAAGGTTGAGGGGGGCAGCCACCTTAAGATAGTAGAGAACAAACTCGTGATCGAAACGTCCTTGTGGGATGTAGTGGAAGGTGGACTGGCGGCCTTCTATGAAGACGAACAGTCTGAGAACGTTGATGTGTCCTACATCCTGTACGGGGAGAACACCTTCGGATACTCTCTCGGAGAATACGATAGGGAAAGAACGGTGGTTGTAGACCCTCTTCTTTATTCCACTTATCTCGGAGGCTCAAGTGACGAGATAGCCTACGACATGTTTGTTGACAGCAACGGGAATGTCTACGTCGTAGGAGCCACTCTTTCATCCAGTTATCCCACCACCACAGGGGCATATGATACCTCCTATAACTCAGGATATTTTTTCGGCGACGTTTTCGTCACTAAACTGAACCCTTCGGGGACCTCCCTGGTCTACTCCACTTTTCTGGGCGGTTCCAATGATGAAGCAGGATATTCCATTCATGTGGATTCCAGCGGAAACGCCTACGTGTGCGGGTGGACCCTATCGCAAAACTTTCCCGTCACCTCAGGAGCGCTCAACACCACCCCGAACGGATACATAGACTGTTTTGTCACCAAACTCAATCCCTCCGGTTCGTCTCTCATCTACTCCACATATCTCGGCGGAAGCGATGGAGAAATATGCTATGCAGTTGTCGCTGATGAGAGCGGTAACGCCATAATCGGAGGGGTGACCGCCTCTACCGATTTCCCCACCACTGAAAACGCCTCCGACACATCCCACAACGGAAAGGCTGACGGATTTGTGGCCAAGCTGAACCCTTCTGGCTCCTCCCTGCTCTTCTCCACTTATCTCGGAGGCTCTCAGGATGATAGCATTTCCTCCATAGTCCTTGACAGCTCGTCCAACATCATCATGGGAGGTCTCACGGAATCATCGGACTTCCCGACAACTACCGGGGTTTACGACACCTCTCACAACGGCAACTTGGACTCCTTCGTTGGAAAACTTGACTCTTCCGGCTCCACCCTGCTCTTCTCCACATATCTCGGAGGCTCTCAGGATGATGCCATTTCCAAAATAGTCCTTGACAGCTCGTCCAACATCATCGTCACCGGCTACACGGATTCCCCCAGTTTTCCCACAACCGCTGGGGCTTACGATACATCTCATAATGGAAAAAGCGACGCATTCGTGGCCAAACTGAATCCCTCCTGTACCTCCCTTCTCATCTCCACCTTCCTCGGCGGCTCTGAGGATGAGGCTGGGAATGAAGTAATGATCGATCCCAGCGGAAATATTGTCCTGGTTGGTGGCACTTTATCCAACAACCTCCCCACAACATCCTCCGCCTTTGACACTACTTTCAACGGCGGCATTGATGTTTTCGTGTCCGTCCTCAGCTCACAGCTCTCCTCACTGCAGTATTCCACCTATGTGGGCAGTTACATGAACGAGTCAGGTTATGCGGCCTCCCTCCTTCCTGGCAACCGCTCCTACACCGTATACTTCACAGGGTTCTCAAACTCTTTATATTATCCAACCACCAACAATGCCTACGACCCCTCCTATAACGGCAACAACGACGTAATAGTCACCGGCCTCATCGTGGACTTCGCTCCCCCTGAGTTCGTAGAAGACCACTCTCCCTCTACCTCCACAACCGGCGACCCATATACATTCTCCGTTGAAGTCACGGACAACGTGGGTATGAGAAATGTAAGTGTGGCATACTGGTTCGGGGATGGAAACCAGACACTGGCAGAGATGAACAGGACTGGCCCCGGGGTATGGAACCTGACAATCACCATTCCCGAGGATTCCCTTGAGCCCATGCACTACTTCTTCATTGCAATAGACACCTCCTCCAATAGAAACACCACCGGGCCGAAGGATGTAAGCATCCTTGACAACGACCCCCCCATATTCGTAACGGACAATACTACCCGTGTTCCCACCACGGGCGACTGGATGAAATTCTCTATTCTGGTGAGGGACAATATAGAGGTCTCAGCCGTTTATGTGGAATACTGGTTCGGCCCATTTGGAGACCATGTAAATGTGAGCATGAGCCCTGGAGAGTACAGCTTCTGGGAATACAGAATACAGATAGATATCAATTCAACTGAGACCCTCTATTACATATTCCACGCCTCGGACACCTCCGGCAACTGGAGGTGTACAAACGTCCGGGAGAGGTGGGTGGAGGACAACGATCCTCCCTACTTCGGCGTTGACCTCACCCCATCCACCGCCACCACTGGAGAGATCTTCAAATTCTCAGTTTACGTTTACGACAACTTCATGATAAACGAAGTAAAGGTGGAGTACCGCTACGGGAACGGTCCCTCATGGAACGTGAGCATGGATGAGAGAATAGAGGGGCTCTGGGAGCGCAGAATCAGAATAAATCCGAACACCACCGAGCCCCTCCATTACGTATTCCACGTGGCGGATACTTTCAGCAACTGGAATGCAACCACTTCAAAAACGGTAACCATTCTGGATAACGATCCCCCCTTCTTGGGTTTCAACATGACCCCTTCCGAGGCTACAACAGGGGAGAACTTCACCTTCTTCATCAGGGTTTACGACAACATTAAAGTGGACACTGTCTGGGTGGAATACTGGTACGGGGAAGATAAGGAAGGTTACACAAATGTGTCTATGGAGTACAGGAACGATACGAACGCGTGGGTCTTTGAAGTGACGGCCGCAGACACCCTCCTTCCCCTTTATTACATATTCCACGCCTCGGACACCTCCGGCAACTGGTTCAATACCACTTTGGGTACCATAACCATTTCCGACAACGATGTGCCGGTTATTTTGGAGGACAGAACGCCCCTAACTGGTGAGACTGGCGGCAATTTTACTTTCTCTGTGATAGTAACTGATAATATTGAGGTGGCGGGGGTATACGTTAAATACTGGTATGATGACATGCTGCCCAGCAATGAAAGCATGGAGAGAGGTGAGGGGGATCTTTGGACACTCACCATATACCTCCCAACGAATTATTTGAGCATAGATTACAAGTTCTTCGCTGTAGACTCTTCTGGGAACTGGGCGTGGGCCATATCGAAAAAGGTCGTACTGAAAGATGTGATACCACCCAACTTCGGAAGGGACAATTCAACACATAACATCCCAGCGGGCGGAAAGGCTACATTCTCCATCATCGTCACGGACAACATAAAGGTTACAAAGGTCTTTGTGGAGTACTGGTATGGGGAGAGCGATGACCACATAAATATCAGCATGAAATACAACGGAAAGCACACCTGGACGCTGACAGTGACCGTGGCTAAAACGGCCAAACCTATCTACTACATATATCACGCTGTGGACGCCGCAGGTAACTGGGCGGAGGAGAGCAAAGAGGAATACATGATATATCTGGAGGACGAGGTACCCCCAACATTCTCTGTGGGGGATGTGCCAACCAAGGTTAAGGCTGGAGAGAAGGTTAACCTCACAGCAACCGCAACGGACAACGTGGCCATCGACAGGGTATGGGTGGAATACTGGTTTGGCGAAGGTGAGCATAAAGGCGTGGAAATGGTCCTTGAGGAATCCTTGTACACTTGTGAAATACTTGTTCCTGAGAACTTTACCGGATCCATGCACCTGATCTTCCATATAGAGGACGAAGGAGGGAATTGGGTCTCTTCTGCACAGTACAACATAACCGTGACGGCAGAGAAGAAAAAACCCGCTCCTCAATACGCGCTCATCGGAGTAGTAGCAGGCATCGCGGCCGTCGCTGTAGTATCCGTCCTCCTCCTTCTGAGAAGAAAAAAGCATCGGAGAGAAGAGGAGGAGTGAGAATCGCCCCGTAGGGTGGATGCGGTGGCCAGATGTCCTTACCAACAAAGTTAAATAACCACATTGCAATAGGCCCCCAGAAGGGAATACGGTGCGTGCTGACCGATGATGAAAGACCAGGTGCTTCAGCATATACCACTGCCGATCTTTGAGGTCTCAGGGGAGGACGGGAGGATAATCAGGTGCAACTGGATCGGTGAGAGGTTCCTCAAGGTCCTCGGTCTCGGCAAGGGTGATTCCCTTGCAGCGGTACTCACCCCCAGCAGCGTTAAAAACGTTCTGAAAACTGCTGAAGAGGGGGATATCAAATATCTTGAAGTGAGGTACAAATTGGGGACGGGCGGCTTTGGTATGGTCCAGCCCCGGGGGAATAGCTTTCTCTTAACACTTTTTCCCTCTTTGAAATGGGATAGGGAGACCGATGGCATTCTGAGGAAGCTCTGGGCAGAGGAGTTGAAAGATCCGGTTCTCAGAGGCTGGAAGGGGGAGAGATACCTTGAGGCCCTCTCCAGGGTGTCCGCGAACCTCCTCAGCAACTTCAATATCGAAGAGGAGCTCCCACATGTCGTTGAGCTCTTAAGAGAGACCACAGGCTCGGACCGGTGCTGCCTCTTCGTGAACGAAACACTCCCCGACGGTACGCTGGTGACAACGCTTAAGTACGAGGCCCGAAAGGCAGACCTTCCACCCCAGATGGAGAATACGTTTTTTAAGCGATATCCACTGGAGGAGGAGCTCCCGCGGTGGGCCAAGATGCTCTCCGCCGGAGAGCCCCTGATGGGCATGGCAGAGGACTTCCCGGACGAGGAGAAGGAGTTTCTTGCAGAGCTTGGAGCGGGATCCGTTCTTCTCGTCCCGATACTCAAAATGGGTGACTTGATAGGCTTTATGTGTCTGGCCACCTCCGATACCTCCCTTAAATGGCTTCCTGAGGAGGTGGAGTTCCTGCAGGCCTCAGCGGGCATCGTAGGCTCAGCCATGCAGAGGAGCAGGGCAGAGAGAGAGCTTAAGGAGCTGACTCAGAAGCTGGAGGAGGAGGTCAGGGATCGCACACGGGAGCTCGAGACCTTATACAGACTCGAAAGTCTCCTGGCCGGGGCGCTCTCTCTTGAGGAGGTCTTCGGAGAGGCCTTTCGAGTGTTCTCGGACGTGATCAGGCCCCATACCGCTGTAGCTATTGTGGTAGGTCCCCGGGAGAGAGGGGTCTACTACGCTGGAGAGGAGGGGGAGGGGGAGGAGTACGCGAGAGAGCTCCTGAAGAAGTTCATAGTGAGCACCGCGGACCACTTGAGGACCACCGAGTTCACCTTCCACCACCTGGGGCCCACCAATAGCGAAGCTGCAAGAGGGAATCTCTTTGAGTTCAGGGTAGCCATAGCCCCTGGGGAGGGGAACTCCGGGGTCATCTCCTTCAGCCGGAGGGGTAGACCCTTTTCATACAGAGAGGAGGGATTCATAAGGACCGCCTGCGAAGGACTGGAGAGAGTCATTGAGAAGATATTCTCCTTTGTGAAGGGAAAGGAGAAGGCCCTGGCCACCCTCCTGAGGAACATGAACGAGGGGGTCGTTCTGCTGGACCCCTCTGGAGAGGTCATAATCTCAAACCCCGCTGCAAGGAAATACATGCCCTACCTCACCATGAACGGTGGCGGAAAAAGGATCACTGGCATAGGTCCCTACAGTCTGAAAAAGCTCATTGAGGACTCCCGGAGAGGGCTGGTAAGAACCATAACCTTCACAAAACCCCGCCTCAAGCACCTTCAGGTGGCTGCAAAAGAGCTGAAAGCTCCCATCCTGCCCGGCGTCGGTATACTGCTGACCGTCCAGGATGTCACCAGGGAGGAGGAGCAGAGGAGGAGCGAGGAGGCTGAGAGGGAGAGGTTCGCCTCGCTGGGACAGCTCGCTGTAGGGATCGCACACGAGTTCAACAACTATCTCACCTCCATCGGAGGAACCGCAGAGCTTCTCATGAGAGCCTGCCAGGACCGAGATACCAAGGTGAAGCTTGAGAGAATCCTGAAGGATGTGAAGGACGCTTCCAATCTGACAAAGCAGATCACGAGCTTCGCTAGAAGCTCAGAGAAAGCGGGCGTCATAGACATTCTCCCCATGGTGAAGGAGTTCTCCAAAATGCTCAAGAGAACTCTCCCCGATAACGTAGAGATCAGGATGGAATATGCAGGGGGGGCTTATCAGATAACTGCCGAACCCATGAGGATGCGCCAAATACTTCTGAACCTCACCTCCAATGCAACAGAGTTCATGCCCGGGGGGGGAACGCTAACCCTCAGGGTGGACCGGAAGACCCTGAAGGAGCCCCACAGTGGGTTTGAGGAAATCCCCCCGGGGAAGTACATCACCCTGGAGGTCTCAGATACAGGTGTGGGGATGGACCAGGAGACTCTGAAGAAGGCCTTCAGCCCCTTTTTCACAACGAAGAAGGACAGTGAGGCCAAGGGTCTCGGCCTGACGGTGGTCTACTGCAACGTGAAGGAGTGCGGCGGCTATTTGGATGTCAAAAGTGCCCCGGGGGAGGGGACCACATTTAAGATATACTTCCCCGCCCATGAGAATGGGGAGAGGGGTCCGGAGAGAATAGATATACGCGGGGATGGGGAAAAGATACTTGTTGCAGAGGACAACCCCTCCCTGCTCCACCTGGAGAGCGACATCCTCTCCTCCGCAGGGTTCCACGTTTTGACTGCCACCAACGGGGAGGAGGCTCTTGAGATCATAAAGAGGGAGAGGCCCCGCATCGTTGTGGCAGACGCTGTTATGCCCCGCATGGGTGGAGAGGAGCTATACAGAGAGGCAAGGAAGTTCGTGAAGGACCTAAGAATGGTCCTAGTCAGCGGCTACGGTTCGGAGGATTACTCTCAGAGTATAAAGAAGGGCGTGCGCTTCCTCCCCAAGCCCTTCACTCCAGATGAGCTGAGCGAAGCCGTCTGGCACCTGTCCAAGAGGAGCAAATAATTCTTTATATGTATTGTCGCATTACGTTAAAGGTATCTCTGTATGCTGCTCGGGGTGTTTTAGATGGATGATATGGCGGTTCTTACTTGTCCGTACTGTCAGAAAAAGTTCAAGGTGAGGCCCCCAGAGATGGAGAAGGCCTTTCTCTGTCCCCACTGCAAATCCACAGTGTACGTGACGCCGGAAGGCGCCGTGAGAACTCTAGAGAGCGCTCTTATGAAGAAGAGCGAGACGCAAATGGACGCTATGGAGATACTCGACGAGCTTGAAAAGGAGGTTTCCCGTGTGCTTACCGCCAAAGAGGATAAAGAGGACCTGAAGAAGAAGGAGGAGGCGCTGCTCAGAGACCTAGAGGAGATCATCGAGAGGATCCGAGGAAGCATAGGCCTGCCGGAGGACACCCGGGAGAAGGTAGAGGAGCTTCAGAAGAAGCTCAGGGACGCCAGCGAGCGGCAGGCTTACATAAAGATGCTTGCTGCGAGGTACTCCGAGAAGGTATCGGAGATTGAGCAACTTCAGTCCAGGATAGATGAGCTGGAGAGGAGACTTGAGGAGTACGAGGGCCTCATTAAAAAGAAGGATGAGGAGGTTAAGAGCTGGTCAGGCTCTTACAGGGAGCTGAAGGAGAAGTACGACAAGCTCTCCGCCGCCATAATCACTCTTCAGGAGAGACTCAAAGGAGCCGGTGGAGGGGGGGATGTAGAAGGGCTCCGGGAGGATGTCTCCAGGTTAAAGGAGGAGGTCAAAAAGAGAGATGAGGCGCTTCAGACCTATGCCTCCGCCATAGCCGAGAGGGACGAGATCATAGAGAAGTGGTCTGAAAGCTACAGGGAGCTGAAGGAGAAGTACGACAAGCTGGCCACAACCGTGGAGGATCTCCAGAGGAGAGAGGGAGAGGAGGAGAAGGGAAGGAAGGAGGAGCTCGAAAAAGAGGTGGAAGAGCTGAAGAGGAGGCTTGAGGAGGTAACAGGTGAGATGGAAGGGATGAAGAGGGAGCTTGAGGGGAAGGTGGAGGAGCTGAAGAGGTGGGAGGAGAGCTACGATCAGCTTAAGGAGAAATACGAGGAGCTTCTTAAAGCCCGTGAGGAGAGAGAGGGAGGAGGTGAGGGGGATGAGGTCCTCGGGCAGGAACTCACCGCTCTGAAGAGCCAGCAGGAAGAGAAGGAGAAAATGATAGAGGAGGAGGTAAAGAGAAGAGAGGCGCTGGAAGAGGAGCTTGAGGGCCTGAAGAAGGTACATAAGGAGCTTCAGAAGAGGTTCAGGGATGCCCTGGAGAAGATAAAGAGCCTTGAGAAGGGAGAAGGGGGGGAGGTGGAGGCCCCCGGGGAGGATTACCGAGCGGAGATAGAGGAGCTGAGAGGCGCACTCACAAGATATGAGAGCGCCATTGCTGAGAGGGATGATATTATAAAGAAGTGGACGGAGAGCTACAGCGAGCTGAAGGAGAAGTACGATAAACTGGCTACAATACTTGAGGAGACCCGGAAGAAGGAAGGGGAGGGCGGGGTGGAGAAAGAGGCGTCCCTCAGACAGGAGGTGGAGGAGCTTCAAGAGAAGCTTAAGCAGACCTCTGAGACTGTGGAGAAATACCAGAAGGCTGTGGAGGAGAGGGACGAGATCATAAGGAAGTGGGAGGAGAGCTACAGCGGCCTGAAGGAGAAGTACGACAAGTTGGCCGAGAAGCTGGTTGAGCTGCAGAAGGAGGGGGAGGAGAAGGCAGCGGAGAAGGTGAGGGCCCTGGAGGAGGAGCTTGAGGGGCTCCGGGAGAAGCTCAAGGGCACCGAGAACGCTCTGGAGGAATACAAGAATGCCCTTGGGGAGAGGGATAAGGTAATAAAGAAGTGGGAGGATAGCTATGAGAACCTCAAGGAGAAGTACGAGAAACTCTCCGAGGCCATGGTGGAGCTCCAGAAGAGGGCAGAGGAGAGAGCTGCAGCGGAGGAGATTATAAAGAGGCTCGAAGGTCAGCTGGAGGAGCTCAAAAAGGAGCTCAAGGATAAGAACAGCAAGATCAAGAGGCTGAAGGAAGAGGGGAAGAAGATAGAGGAGGAGAGGAACTCTCTGAAGAGCGAGCTGGACGCATTGAAAGGGAGGTTCTCTCAGCTTCAGGAGGCTTTCAGAGATAAGATGAAGGAGCTGAAGGAGATGGAGAAGAGGATCTCAGGCGGAAAGAAGGCCAGGGCACCTCCGGCCGCTACTTTGGAGAAAAAGACAGAGAAAAGAGTTAAAATGAGCCCCATCGCCCCTAAGGAGAAGATACTTGAAGAGGAGTACAGGTGTCCCAACTGCGATGCGCCCCTCTCAGAGGAGGACCTCAAAAAGGGAGGGTGTCCAAAATGCGGGGAGAGATTCTCTCTGGCCAAGGTGGAGGAGGTGGTGGTGTACGTATGCCCCCACTGTGGTTCAGAGATCACTGAAGAGGAGGCGAAGAGGGGGGTCTGCCCCCATTGCGGCGGCTCAATACGCGTTTAGCGGGCGATGTACTTTTCAGAAGAGGCGTCCTATCCGCTCTTCTCTCCAATGGCCTTCAGTATAGCCCGGGTGAAATCAGCCGGGTTCGCACCCATAATCTTCACGTCCCCCCGCTCCGAGAAAAACGCCTCAACCCTTCTACCGACCTCGCCTGTCAGGGTTCCGGTGAGGGCGCATTCAAGGTCGAAGACTGCCTCCTCTGGGTACATGAAGAAGTCTCCGTATATCTCAACCTTCCTGATCCTATCCCCCTCCACCCAGAGACGGGGTCTTATGGTCTTTCCCCCTTCAACCTTATAGACGGTCTCCTTAAGGGAGCCTTCTTCTGAAGAGCCACTCCTCGCTTCCATACTTCCTCACCTTAAGCTCCTCGGCCATCCTCAGCTCCCCGGGGGAGAGCTTCCCGGGGGAGAACTCCACAGAGAGAGCTGTGGAAAAGCCCTCCGCGAGGGCCCGCACCACCTCCTCCTGCCCACCCTCAAATCCCTGTTGCCTTAAGGATGTCACTCTCTCCTTCACGCTCTCTATGGCCTTATCCTTCAGCTTCTCATCGGGCACCTTAAGGTACGTGAACATCTTCTCCGGGTCCACCTCTATCAGGATCGTGCCGTGCTGGAGAGCACCCCAGGGCTTGATTATCAGGGCGCTGCCGGATATCTTCCTCCCCCCCAGCGCAACATCGTTGATCCCCTGCAGGGTGGCCTCAAAACCCAGACGCCGAAGGCCCTCTATAAGACCTGCCCCCACAATCTCATATATCCTCCTGGGCTCCCGGGGAAATCCTCCACCGGAGAAGGGCAGCACCACTGAATACGTCACCTCCCCGCAGGTGTCGTGATAGACGGCCCCGCCGCCGGTTATCCTCCTCACCACATCCACCCCGTCCCTTTCGGCAGCCCTCAAGTCCACCTCGTCTTCAGCCCTCTGAAAGTAGCCTATGCTGACGGCGGAGGGCTCCCAGCCGTAGAGCCTCAAAACCGCCTCCTCCCCCTCCCTGGCATTCATAAGGATCGCCTCGTCTATCCCCATGTTCTCCGGGGCACACCTCTTTCCATCCAGTATCAGCCTTCCTTCAGCCCTCAAAGGTCCTCACCCCGTAAGATCTCATCTCATCCATTCCGCGCCTTATCTCTCCCGGGGAGGGGGCCGCGGGGTGGTTGTACAGAGGCCCTCTGGGAGATTCGTTGTAGTAGGGCCTGTTACACCACCCACATCCGGAGGTCCTCATATAATTTCCGCTCAGCAGGGCATCCTCTATCCCCTCCCAGCGGAAGCCTACGATCCTTCCCCCCTCAAGCAACACACCCTCCCCCTCCCCATCCATGTGGAAGATGAGGTGGTGCATAAGCTGAACCGCCCTGTACCTTCCCAACGGGGGAGGGCTTATCCCGGAGAGGGGTGTGGAGGGGAGGGGGGTGAAAGCGAAGAGGGCGGGGTATACCCCTTCCACTTTGAGCTTCTCGAAGAGCCTGAGCAGGTCCTCATCGCTCTCTCCCAGACCCACTATCACGTGGGTTACCGTACTCCCGAAGATCTCCCTGCTCCTCCTCATGGCCTCCCACATTCCCTCCCATGTATAGGGGTTCCCCACACCGGCTCCCCTGTGGAGAGTAAAAATCTCCTCGGTGGCAGCGTCCAGCGATACCGCCGCAATTTCCACCCCCATCTCCTTAAGGAGTAGCATCTCCTCCTCGCTTAAAGGGGGGATCGAAAGGGAGACCGGTATATGGCTGAAGAGTATATTGGAGAGGCCCCGGAGGTCCTCCAGGAGATGGGGATAATCCAGCGTCTGCACACAGATCCTTCGGGCGCCTCTCTTTATGGCGGTCTCCATACCCCTCTCCACTTCCTCGGGGGCCACAGGGGGCCACATCACCCGGGAGAGGTATATCCCTCCGGAGGAGTTCCTCTGGGCACAGTAAGAACAGTTTCTCAGGCACCTCTCCCCCAGCATGAAGTAGAGGGTTGTGGGGGAGCAGGTCATCTTGATATTCTTGAGGCCGAGAAGGGCGTGTGTGCCGAGAGAGGCCTTGAGTGGGAGGGAGGGGGGATGGGCTGACCTCAAGCGGTGATCACCTCCACCGTCACCCTCACTAGTCCTTCCATGGAAGAGGTCACAGCGACGGGCACCTCCCTCCCGCCGTTCTCTTTGAGGTACTCCTTAAAGGCCTCTGTCAGGTCCACCTCCACGTACCCGTCAAGTGTACCGTCCCACCTGTAGTCCACTTTAAGGTCATAGCCCACGTCTACCTTCATATCCGTGGGGTAGTAGAGGGAGGTGAGAACCCCAACGCTGTTCACATTCACGCAGGTGTAGGCCACATCGACCCTACCGTCGGAATTGAAATCCCCCGGGGAGATCATATAAGGATATGAGCCCGCGGGAGTCCTGTAGAGGGAGACGAAACCCTCGGGGGTGTTCAAAAGCACCTCCAGATCGTTGGTAGAGGTGCATGTGACCAGCAGGTCCTCCCTCCCGTCGCCGTTTATGTCCGCCACAGCTAGGCTCTGGGGGAGAGCACCGGTCCCGATTACCTCTCTCGGTGTGAACTCCCCGCTCCCGTCGTTTTCAAAGACGTAGACCTCATCGCTCTTCATACACACCACCAGAATGTCCAAATCCCCGTCTGAGTCCACATCCGAGAGGCGTACTGAGGAGGGGGCTACCCCCACCTTAAGCCTCTTCTGAGTGGGGTATGTTCCGTCAGGGCTTCTGAAGAGGAGGCTCACGTTGTCCCCGTGGAAAACCTCGGAACCGAAGTTTGCCGTAACAATGTCCTTCAGGCCATCGCCGTTGAGATCGCCCACGGCCACATCGAAGGGCATGGCGTCTCCCAGGGATATCACCATGGTGCTCTCAAAGGTCCCCTCCCCGCTGTTGTTCAGAATGCATGTAGCGTTCTGGGCGTTGTTGACCGATATCAGGTCCACATCCCCGTCGCCGTCAAGATCCGCTGCCCGAAGGGCGATGGGGTAGCCCCTGACGTAATAGGCAGGTCTGTCACCGGCGAAGCTCCTGTTCCCCTGGTTCATAACCACTATGACCACGTTCCGCGCCTCATCCGCCGATGCGATGTCCTTCAGGCCATCGCCGTTGAGGTCCTCAAGAAGAACGGAGTAGGGCTCCAGCCCTATGGGCACGAAGTAGGGGGAGGAGAACTCACCAACCCCATTACCGTAAAGAACGGACACGGAAGAGCCAAAGTAGTTAGCTGTCCCCAAGTCCAGCGCGCCGTCGCCGTCGGCGTCGGCGGCGTATATTCCCCTTGGAGAGGCGCCAACGGTGTAATAGCTCACCGGGTGAAAGACCCCGTAGTAGAGGTTTCTTAAAGTGGAGAGGGTGGCGAAGCCGTCCCCCTCGTGAGGCTCGTTATGGTTCCCCACCACAACGTCCTCGTCCTTATCGCCGTCAATATCCATTACGGTGAGGGTTTCTGGAGAGTTCCCGATATAGTATATCCCAGAGGGGATGAGGCCTCCCCCGGGGGAGCCGAAGAAGAGCTCCAGGCTACTGTTTGAGGGGTTGACCGTGGCAACGTCGTCCATTCCGTCGAGGTTGAAGTCCCCTCTCATAAGCTGGGCGGGGTCAGAGGAGTAGTATTGAAGGGCGTCTATGGACCCTCCTAGACCCTCCCGGAGGGCACCACCGTCGTTTATGAGGAGGGAGATGCTCCTTCCCGCCCTTGTGGCAACCACCACATCCTCATCTCCGTCGCCATCCACATCCAGAGTCACCATATCCGTGGGGCCCCTTCCGACGCTGTAGTCCCCCACCCTCTCGTAGCCCTCACCGGTGGAGCGGAAGAGGGAGACCGTGAAGAAGTACCTCCTGCTCTCCCCTCCCACCCAGATGGTATGGTCCCTGTCGGCCCTGTTAGCCACAAGGATGTCAGTGAGTCCGTCGGAGTCCATATCCGCAGCGCAGACCGCCTGGGGGTCCCCGTCGGTCTCAAGAGAGAGAGTCAGGTTGAGCTCCCCCCCTCTCAAGGTGAATATCCTCAAGGTGTCCCCAACCTCGTTTACTGTGAGCACTTCCGCCTTCCCATCGCCGTCAAGGTCGCAGGAGATGATGTCCGTGGGGTTCTTTCCTGCGGTGACGTTCTGGAGTTGGCGGGAGAAGTGGCCGCTGCCGTCGTTTAAGAAGAGCTCCATCCAGCCGCTCTCCCCGAGAAGGATAAGGTCTGCATCCCCGTCGCCGTCAAGGTCTCCTGAGGAGACCTTCACAGGGAAGCTCCCCGTAGGGTAGGAGGTGGGCTGAAAGAAGGGCCTCTCCCCCGAGCCCGTCCCCGGGAGAACCTCCAGGACGGAGGAATCGTAGCAGGCGACTGCCACATCCCCCACACCGTCACCGTTGAAATCAGCGGAGGTTATTGAGACCGGGCGGAGGGAGACTGGAATGAAAGTGGAGTTGGGCGGGAGGACACCTTCAATTCTCAGCCGAACCCTCTTCACATCCCCCTTAGGAAGAGGAACCTTGAGCACCGTGGGACTGTAGGAGGCCGGGAATATGAGCTCCTTTGTACCCCCTCGGAAGGCATAGCTTCTCCTCTCACTACCGCTCCCGGAGAAGAGCCACAGGGTTGCAGATATAACAAGAAGGACAACAAAGGCAGCCAGAATCGCAAGGAGCAACCTCCTGTCACCCCCCCGGGGAGGGTACGTCTCTTCTCTCCGCTGCATGCCTACCACACCTTATCCGTTATATTTAAACATCTTCGTACACAGTTGAAGTGTCAGACCTTAAAAGGGCCGACGATCTCCCTGGGCTTTGCCACCTCTATGGTGATCCCACCGCCTAAGGGAGGAGGTTTCGCGGTCCCGCCACCGCCCCCCACCAGATGTTCCACCACTTCAGAGAGGGCGAGGGAGGGGGTGTTGTTCTTCTCGCTTAAGTGTGCCAGCACCACGGTCCGGGTCCCGGGGTCCACCACCCTTTTGAGGAGCCTTCCGCACTGGTCATTGGAGAGGTGTCCCAAAGGGTCTGCAATCCTCCTCTTCAGTGGAAAGGGATAAGGGCCCTCACGCAGCATCCTTCTGTTGTGATTCGCCTCCACCACCAGGGAATGGCTTCCCCGGAGGGCCTCAATCAGGGCCCTGTTCACAGAGCCCGTGTCCAGGGCCACCGCAGCCACTCTCCCTCCCGATTCTATGCGATACCCCACGGGCTGCAGGGCGTCGTGGGGGACAGGGAAGGGCCTCACCGTGAACTCACCGACGGTGAACACCCTTCCAGGGGTGACCGGGTTGGCACCCCTTTCAAGACGCAGGCTCCACAGAGTGGGGCGGGTGGAGTACACGGGGACCCCGGGGTGATTCTTAACGAAGCGGAGGACCCCGGCGGTGTGGTCGCCGTGCTCATGGGTCAGGAGAAGCCCGCTCAGCTCTTCTGCTTCCACCCCGAGGCGGGAGAGGGCTCCCCTGATGTAGCTATAGGAGAGGCCCGCATCTACAAGAATCCTGTCACTCCTAGAGCTAATTAGAATGGAATTGCCCTTTGAACTGCTGCCCAGAACGGTGATTTCCATGGGATCGGAGGTGTATGGTTTTCTACAACAAAAAATCATCTATCATGGGATAGGGGTCGGAGGAGGAGATACTTCTCAGAAAGGACGGGAGGGCGGACCTCACCCAGGGAGTGGAATATCTTCTGTCGGCCAGAAGGAGGAAGGCACGCTCTGAACTAAGCAGGTTATGGGATATCACGGAGTTTATCATATAGAAGGCGTGCAGGAACCCTCCCATGAAGCTCCCCCTCTCCCACCCGTATCTCTCCCGTAAATACTTGACCCTGTACTCGAGAACGGGGCCGGGCCTCATAGGGATGTCAAAGACGAGGGCCCCCCGCAGGGGTACCTCCTCCGCCACCATCTGGTTCCACGTGCTGGAGAATCCCACCATGAGAAGAACCCCCTCCCCTTTATCCCGTGCCTCCTGGAGCCTCTCCCACCACGCTTCAGATTTCTCCCTGGGCTCTGAAAGTATGGTCACATCCCCGGGGGGCTGAAAGCCCTCCAGAATCTCCTCCTTCCTGTGGAAGGAGGGGAATATGACGGCGTATATCCCCTCCCTTCTTCCGTATCTCTCAAGGAACTCTTTCAAGACCTCTCTGGCAGTCTCCAGGGCAGCGGCCCACTTCCCCTCGTCCCTCCTGTGGAGAAAGGTCAACCCTGTATGAATGAAGACCCTGACGCTGTCCTCCTCCCCCTCCGGAGCGTAGTATATCTTCAGGTGATAGTCATCCCCCTTAAGGCCCATGAGTTCGGAATAGGCCCAGGTGGGATAGCTCCCGGTGGACGATATTATCACCCCCCCCACCTCGTCCAGCACCTCCCTTACAACAGAGGCCGGGTTCAGGAGGGTAACTCTCATCCCATCCCCTCCCTCCTCCCTCACGTAAAAGCGGACGGCTGCGTCGTATCCCTCTATCCAGAACTTGACGAAGAGGTAGAGGTTGGCATACCACCATCTGACGGAGGGGTCAGGGAACGTAAGGTCAAGAAGCCTCCTCATGGAGGAGACAACCCCTTCGGGGTTTACGTTCAGCTCCCCAGAGAGCCTCTCTATCAGTCGGTGCCTCTCGACGATCTTAAGCTCCCCATAAGGACCCCACCTTCCCCCCCTCCCCAACGGGAGAGCTCCCTCCTCGCTGGAAGCCTCCTCCAGAACGCTTCTCAGAGACTCCACGATGCCCTTGAGGATTCTCATCCCCCCCTCTTCAACACCCTCAACACCTCCCAGGGCCTCCAGATACTCCTCACTTAAGTCCTCTCTGTGTATTGTGAAGGTGAACTCCTCGTCTATCCCCCTCAGGAGCTCGTAGGGTTCTATCATAAGAATGACCATCTTCTCCGGGCCCGTTGAGATCTCCTCAATGAGCCTGCGCCAGCCCTGATGAAAGATGAAGGGGTAATCGGAGACGATGATGAAGCCCTCCGCCGCCAGGTCAATCACCATCCGCGATGGGCACATTCCCCTCTCCGAAAGAAGCTGGCGGGAGGAGGAAAACTCCCTTTTTCCGCTCAGGATATCCCGGAAGATCTCAAGATCGAAGTCCTTCTGATAGGCACACTGCCCTGCGCTCAGGCAGTGATGAACCACGTCGGCTATCTTAATCTCCCTGTTTATAAGGGGGCAGGGCAGATGGGTAGAGGGAAGATGGACCACACTCCTTCCATCTTCGGCGGCCTTCTCCCTTGCGATGTCCCTTATCTCCCTCTGGAACATTCGGGGGGAGAGTATAACCAGCTTCCTGCCCTGAAGAAGCGCCTCCTCCACGGTATACTCCAGGAGGCGGAGCATGTCCGCCTTCCCCCCCGGGAGGTAGTTCAGAAGGCGTCCTTTTGAGAGGAAGATACTCTCAACATCCCTCCGCATTTCCCTGTACACTGCACTCACCGAGCAGGGGAAGAAAAGTTATTGTAATGATAAATCTTTTTGCGGGCGATGAAGCGGCTCTTCATATTGGACTTTGACAACACAGTGGTGCTCAACCCCAACTACTCATCCTTCATACACCTTCCGCTCATAGGACAGCTCCTTCCCAGGAAGTATCTGATCGCGTCAGGGGCGGAGAGGGTGATAGGGGAGCTTAAAAGAAGGGGGGACTTTGTGGTAATCCTCACCAAGACCACGGTGCTCCCTGTCAAGAGGAAGATGGTCAAGGTCAGAGAGTCCGGCTTTGAGGAGATGGTGGACGACGTTGTGGTGGTGAGGCGAAAGACGCCGAAGGTTGTGAGAGCCATAATAGAAAGGTTCCCGGCAGAG
>Ga0190360_1000684_pt1 | contig 18480 bp, 14 predicted proteins | sample 48721834_MG_FD_161271 | JGI IMG/M metagenome (GOLD analysis project Ga0190360, IMG submission 161271) | Hydrothermal vent microbial mat bacterial communities from Southern Trench, Guaymas Basin, Mexico - 4872-18-3-4_MG | ecosystem: Environmental > Aquatic > Marine > Hydrothermal vents >... | reverse complement strand
AACCTTCTGAAATTGATGTACCCTGTACAGTCCCCTGACATCCTTCCCATAACTACCAGCTTCTCTCCTGAAACAGGTTGTATACCCCGCATATTTCTTCGGTAGCTCTTCCTCTGAAAGTATCTCACCCATATGGTAGGAAACAAGTGTCACCTCGGATGTACCAATCAGAAAAAGACCATCCCTCGGAATTTCGTACGCCTCCTCCCTTCCAACCGGGAAATACCCGCTTCCCACCATACACTCTTCTCTCACAATAACCGGGGTTACAAAAGGCGTGTATCCTCTATCAACGAGAACATCAATTGCATATCGCATAAGTGCATTTTCAAGAAGTGCTCCATCCCCTTTGAGGTAGTAACTGCGCGTACCTGCCACCTTTGAGCCTCTCTCAATATCAAAGAGGTCATGCATCAGACCAAGCTCAACATGATCCCTTGGTTTAAAATCAAAATCAGGAGGTTCTCCAACCCTCTTTATCTCTACATTTTCGGATTCATCCTTACCCTCAGGGACATTATCCATTGGTGGATTCGGTACCTGAAGAAGCAGGGTGTTAAGCTTCTGTTCAAGCTCCCTCAGAGCTCTCTCATCTTCTTTTATTTTTCGTGAAAACTCCTTTAACTCTTCCTGAAGCTTTCCTTTCTCCTCCGGTGAGAGTTTTCCCATTTGTTTTGATTTTTCCGAAAGCTCTTTCTTTCGATTATCAATCGAGAACTGGAGTTTTCTCCTCTTTTCATCCACCATGAGTATTTCATCGATATCAATATCAAAACCCTTCTTTTTAGCTCCCTCTCTGAAAATTTCTGGATTCTCTCTCAAGAGTTTAATATCTACCATATCAACTTCTCCCGATTACAATACGTAAAATCCTGTTTCATCAAAATGAAATACAAAAAGTTAATCACAGGAAAGGCGGGATAATATGTTTTTACAGATATTTATATCTATCAAAAGCCTCTAATACATCACTCATACCACATGTAATACACGAACAATTTATTTTTTCATAACCAACACCTCATCACCCACTGTTGCATTTAATTTTTCCGATGCATTACCTCCATTAACCGCAATCTCAAGGGTACCAAACGAACCAATCAGGGCCAGCGGTTCACCCTGTTTTACCTCAGCATAAGCCCTTTTCAGCTTACCAAATGATATAACCTGATATCCGCTTTTGAGAAATACTTCACTGTCCTTCTCTATGAGCGAAACATTGATATTTGTAACCAGATTACCAAACCTGTCAACGTAAATAATATGCCCTTTCACACCACCCTCGGTCAGCACTGGCTTCGGAAGTGATGTGGCAACCATCCTTTCTTTTTTCACCGCAAGCCTTATTATGGGAGAACCCGTTGATACATAACATGCAAATGGAGCAAAGATATCTCTACCGTGAAACGTAGAACTGGGGGTTTTTATCTTCTCCAGGATAAAGGAACCTGAAAAAACTTCCTTTAAAGCCACAGGCAATTCTTCAAGATTGAGGGAAAATATATATTTAAGGTTATCATTTTCAGCAGCCGGTGCAAGCACTCCATTATCCGGACCTATAAAATAATAATTTTCTGTTCTACAACATAAAACTTCTCTGGACGTACCAACACCTGGATCAACAACTACAAGATGTACCGTTCCTCTCGGAAAATACCTGTATGCCCTCAATAGCAGAAAACTGGCCGATGAAATATCTCCCTGACGAACCTCATGACTTATATCAACAATAGCAACATCGGGAAGAAGAGAATATATAACCCCTTTCATCTCGGAAACATAGCTATCTTTCAATCCAAAATCTGTTAACAGTGTAATGACCTTTCCCATAATGGATATTTCTCCTGTTTCTCTATAAATTACATGAGGGATGTTACAAAATCAATATTAATTGAAATATATTGTAAAAGGGTAATAAGATACCGTAGAAATATCCGTACACCGGTAAAGCAATCATAGTTATTTTTAAAATGAAATGGAAGGATTTTAATGGGACCCGTGATCAAATTAAATAAAGAAATAAGACTATTTATCAGGTTTTCCAGCCTACATTCATTTATAAAATGGCTTCAGAATACTCCGCCTGACGAGCTAATACTGACAAAAGACATTACCTATTTCTTAATAACCATAGAGAATCCAGAAAATAGCAATGAAACAGGAGAATTAAACTTCCCAGAGATATTAACAAAACAGAAGGAAAAATATCTTCCTGAGATAATTGTAAAAACAGCTTTTCAGGTTGCCTTACCTTTAACGTCAAAAAAACAAGAGAAAAGAAAAGATTTAAAATCCAGAGGTATTAAATATAGAGAACTTGAAAAGATTTTTGAGAAAAATAGAGTTTCAATTTACTTCAAGTTGAAGGATACAGATTGCCAAAGTTTCTTCCAGAATATCAAAGACCTTAATAGAATTTTTAAAAATATAGCGGAACAACAAAAAGACTTTTCCAAAGACTTTTCCAAGGAAAGTAAAAATATACGAGATACATTACACCAAATCATATTCCACGAGGACATTTTACTACAAAAAGACAATAAACCTCTCGTTAATTTGAATCCTGAAGGAGTAATCATCGACATAGATAATTTAACCAGTGAAAATCTCAGGAGTGCAATAATCCCATTTGTAGAAAAACTCTCTAAAACCAAAAAGACAGAAATTAGGGGTTCCTTTACTGATGACTTTCTGTTATTTATAAAAATACCAGAAACAGGAGAGGAATTAGAACTACTCAGAAAACTAAAAGAGAAACAACATATTCCCATTATTTTGAAATACACAGCTGAAAGAGGAGGAGGAAACTTTTTTGGCTTTGAAGACATTGCTCTTAGATATACCAGAAAAAGTCAGCCCCGGGGAGACAACATAAATGCCCAAGACAAATCCTACTTACTCTCATCAAAAAAGCTTTCCGAGCTGATCAAGCTTGCCTACTGCCTTGAACAGGGACTGTTAAATGGCGTTTGTGTTGACGTTATCAACCAGCTTCATCACAGCGAGATCAATCGATACCTTCAGAATATCAAACTCAGTTTCACCACCCTGGGGTACGGTAAAGCATCCTACAGGGTCATCTCCTGTCCGATGTGCGGAAGGTGTACCATGAATATCGAAGAGCTTGCAACAAGGATTGAAAAGCAGATAAATCGTCTCGACAAAAAATTGAGGGAAAAAGGCATAAAGATGGAGGATTATGGCGGCATTACAGTAGCAGTTATGGGATGCAATGTAAATGGACCAGGTGAAGCAAAATCAGCGGATATCGGAGTTGCGGGAGGTAAAAATAGAATGGCCACCATATTTGCCAAAGGAAAACCTGTAAAAAATGTAAGTGAAGAAGAAATAGAAAAAGAACTTCTCAGAGAGATAAAAATTATAATAAATAATCTTATTCAAAAATCATGATTGAGAATTGCCTTGCATTTATAAAACCTATTATCCGTCCAAATTCATATAGCCTGATCTAACACATACCTTGCAATTAATTAAAAAGGTAAACTTAGGTTTACATAATAAAATGTAAATTGTTTTTACGAGATAAAGATACCTGCAAATATAAATTGTTCGAAGTTTGCCGGCACTCCAACATTTTTAGTTCAATTTTGCATTCGGGTTTCTATTTTCAAGAAACTGGATATTCAGCCTAAAATCCAATTAGTCTGAAAAAATCATCCGATGCCTTCTCAAATTTCTCGTCAAGTTTCTTTTCATTCTCTTCAAGTGAACCGGTTAACGGCTGTTTAATCTGAAAATAAAACTTTATTTTTGGCTCAGTTCCAGAAGGCCTTGCGGATATCTTGATACCGTTATCGGTATAAAACTGGAGCACATTCGATACAGGAAGTCCCTTTATATCAGCATCTGTCCCATTCTTGAGATCCTTTTCTTTCTGAAGTTTGTAATCCTTTATCAAAACCACTTTTCCCCCAGAGATCTCGGATGGTGGATTATTCCTCAACGCTTCCATCGTATCCCTGATCTTCTTCTCTCCTTCCTCTCCCTCAAAAACGAAGGATTTTTGATATTCCTTATAAATCTCGTACTTTCGATACATTTCCTCAAGCATTTTGAAAATCGAACCATATTTTGCAAGTGCATACTGGATCATCAAAACTGAAAGTACCGACCCAATGACGCCATCTTTATCCCTGACGAAGGTATCTGCCAGATAGCCATAGCTCTCTTCAAAACCAAACAGAAAGTTCTTCCCTTCAGATTCATAGCGCCTGATTTTTTCACCTATATACTTGAATCCAGTAAGCACAAAGTCAACTCCAACCCCATAATTCTTAACAATATCGGATATTAATTCAGTCGAAACAATGGTGGAAACTATCATGGGATTTTCAGGTAAACTACCACCTGTTTTATAACAATCGAGAAGCATTTCGGCAAACAGGCATCCTATCTGATTTCCCGTCAACTGTTTAAAACCGCCATTCCCATCCCCAACCGCAATTGCAAGCCTGTCACAATCCGGGTCCGTTGCAAGAACAAAATCGGCACCCTCGGAGGCTGCATACTCAATAGCCCTTTCTAGAGCCTGATGCTCTTCAGGGTTGGGAGAAACAGTGGTCGGAAAATTACCATCCGGAATACTCTGAACCTTCTCACATAAGAGCTCAATCCCCATTGCCTCGCTGACGGCTCTCGGAACCATTGTTATTCCGGTTCCATGAAGGGGTGTATACACAATTTTCAGTTTATCAATATCAGTTTTTTCCGGAGTTCCGGGAAAACCAGACTTTATCCTGCTTGCCAGTTTTACTACATCCCTAATGTATGCGTCCTCAACATCCCGTGAAATTTCTACAATCATCCCATCCGCTTTAGCCCGCTCATACTCAACCTTTTTTATCTGATTTATACTAACTCTTCCAACCTCATCGACTATCATCTTATCTTCAGGTGGTACAACCTGGCATCCATCGCTTCCATATACCTTATATCCATTGTATTCCTTTGGATTGTGACTCGCGGTAATCACAACTCCAACGGAAGCTTTAAAATACCTTACCGCATAGCTGAGAAGAGGTGTTGGTCGCAGTTCAGGAAAGATATATACTTTTATTCCATTTCCTGCAAGAACACATGCCGTTTCCCTGGCAAACTCTTTTGAATTATTCCTGGAATCATAGGCTATCACTGCAGAGCATTTCTCAGTCCCACATTTGTTTTTATTCAGGTAATTAGCAAGACCCTGGGTGGCAAGGCCCACAGTGTACCTGTTCATTCTATTGGTACCGGCTCCCATAAGGCCTCTCATCCCACCAGTTCCAAACTCAAGGCTTTTTCTAAATCTGTCATACAATTCATCAAACTTTTTTTCATCAAAAAGGACCCTGATCTCGTTCCTCGTCTCCCGATCAAATCCATCCCCCATCCATTCTCTCGCTATATCCAGAACAGCATCCCTATCCATTTCTTCACCTCCTGGTCTAGAGTAATTTTTCTACTCCTTAAAAATATCCATTCAAAATATTCGGAATGTCACGTTGAAAATCCCCTCCAGAATAAAGGATATTAATATAAAAATTTATTTTCAAGATTAATTGACGATTAAGGGTTTGAATATTAAAATACTCAGATCAGCAATGACAAAAATTCAACAAAACCTAAACGGGGGATAGTATGAAAGAAGAAGAACTCAAGTTCACAAAAAACCATCTCTGGGTTTATATTGACAATAGTAATGCAACTGTGGGACTTTCTGATTACGCCCAGAAAGAACTGGGGGATATCGTTTTTGTCGAGATGCCAGAAAAAGGTAAAAGTGTGAAAAAAGATGAGGTCGTGGGCACGGTTGAATCGGTAAAATCCGTTTCTGATTTAATCTCTCCTTTGAGTGGCGAAATAATTGATTTCAATAAACAACTTGAGGATACACCAGAACTTATAAATAAAGATCCCTACGGCGAGGGATGGGTATTCAAAATAAAAATTTCAGACAGTTCCGAAATTTCTGCTCTTATGGATTATCAGGCATACTCAAAGTTTACCGAGGAACAGACCTGAGATCCAACAAACATACTGTTTTGTAATATTCTTCATTTTGAATATAATACTTCGGTTCTGGAAAAATTGATCAATTACAATAAAAATAACTATGGCAGGTTTTTCTCAATTTCTTCGATTTCATCATTCAAGGCTTTCGCCTTCTCGTAATCTTCAAGCAGAACAGCGAAAAACTTTCTTCTGTAAAGCTCTACCAGCCTGTCAACCTCAGGATCGGGTCTATCTACATAGTGAATCACTCTTTTTATATCTATTCCCCTCATTTCCTCATCCAAAGATTCCTGAATTGTTCTCAATTTCTCTATTTCAATGGCAATCCTTCTCCTGTCAACCTGTTTATGTACAAGGGTTCTGATACGCTCCATTATCTCGCCGGCAACATTTATCAACTGAGGAACATTTTTGGTTTCTGATGTCATTTAAATATTCTTGAAATTTAAATTGATAAAATAATCATTTAATTTTACTTAATAACAATGTTAAAATAAGTATAATATTGAAATATATCAATTACTTTCATTTGATCTACTTTTCTATTCAATGTTTCTCTCGGCCTTTATACGCTGGTATGCCTCCTGAATTTCAATGAACTTCTTTTTTGCCAGCTCGATGAACTCATTTCCGAGATGCGATACTTTATCGGGATGGTACTTATTGGCCAGCTCTCTGTATGCCTTCTTCACCTCCTCGTTTGAACTGGAAGGTGAAATACCCAGTACAGCATAGGGATCAGAAATCCTACTGGATGTTCTCGATGTTCCCATTGAAGCCCCATTACCGTAAGTACCACCCTGCGACCTGTACGCCGAAAACATATTTCTGATCATGGCAAAATCATACGGCTCAATCTCTAAGAGAGTAGCAACATCCTCGATGAACTTTTCTTCCCGAGGACTCAGAATCCCATCAGATGTTGCAACCTCATAGTTAAGTCTTAAAAGAAAAAGTCTTTCTTCATACATCGTTTGAGTCTTTATCTGGTAGCAAACACCCTGAATGTCAATTGGTCTGTGGATAGATTCGTGGATAATTTTTTCTATAAGCTGATACTCTCTCCCTCTATAACCGAGCTGGGTAGCAAAAAATCTCTTTATAGTCTGAACTTCCTGTGGACTCACCTGCCCATCAGCTTTTGCCGTTCCAACAAGCAGGAGAATTAGACTTGTAACAAAGCCAAGCTGCTTCTGTGCAGCTTTACCATAATGAACCTGTTTCTCAGAAGTGGAATCTATTATATGACCTATTGCAGCCCCTATTATCGCACCTATGGGTCCTCCAAAAGAGAACCCAAGGGCTGCTCCCCAGAGCTTGCCCTCAAATCTCTTCATTTTCAAACCTCAAACCGATGTTTTAAAATATCATTAATTTTATTACAGAATAGAAATTTATCTGATTTCATCCATCATGAAAATAATAAAATATGAGAATAAGAGGAATGAAGTGGTTACCCCTTCTGAGATCTTTTTTTAAGCATATCTTCGATAAAATTATGCAGGGCTTCCCTCTCATCATCGGTGAGATCTGAAAACTTAACTCCATAACTTTTTTCTTCCGGGTTTTTCCGACATACCTTACCCTTTATAGTAATCTCTCTATCTTTAAGAACAAATCTAACCTCTATATTTGCTCCTTCCGGTATATCAGCCCCTGCAGAATCATTAAGCACCTTAAGGTAAACACCACCTTCACTTATATCCACCACGCTTCCAGGTATTGCACTCTCAACTCTCGGAACAAATGTGGTTTTCTGCATCCCCATGGACAAAAGCCGTGACAGTGCAATAATATTCTTCACATCCTCCGGAGTTATTTTTTTATCCCCTTTCTGAACAACCTTAATATGACCAATTACGCCTTTCTTGCTGAATATTGGGGCAATTAGCTTTGAAGAGTAGCCAAGTCGCCTGTCCTCATTTATTATTTTTTTAAGCTCATTGATTGTCTCTTCTTTGGACACTCCTCTCAGCCTGCTTTCATTCAATAGAAAGCTATAATTTACAATCTTTTCTGATGGGATAAAACGTGTATATGATTGAACACTCGAACAATCATTAATAAAAAGTATCTTACCTGATTTCCTTATAATATAAGCATCATGTGTATTTTTATTTTGCTCGTTATATATAACAAGCTCGGTGAATGGTGAAATATTTTTCAACTCCTTTCCAATCATGAGGAGGAGTTTCTTGATATCTACCTCTTCTCTCTTCGCCTCCCAGTATATTCTTGAATATTCTATAGGGATTTCTTCCGGTGAAAGCTCTGCCTGGTAAATTTCTGAAAAATCATAGAGACTCAACCATGCGGGTAATTCCTCTGAAAGTTTTACTCTCGGATATCTTCTCTTTGTCCTTGACGAGAGAGACTCTGGATAGCCAAGTGTTAGATATTCTCTGCTCTGCTCTATAAACTGGCATTTGCCAAACAGCTCAACACCCGAGAAAACAAAGTTTATATAAATATATTCGGGATTTTCACCGCTCAGGTCTATAAGCTCGCTGGATAATTTGACATTAAAACTTTCATGCCCTGTATGATGAATCTTCCCAATTTCTATATAATTTGGAAGATGCAATTCTATATCTCTCCCGTCAAGGCGAAGTATCCCTATAATTCTCTTAATTCTCTCGGGATTTGTGATCTCTTTCTGGGTCCTATCTACCAATGCAATCTCCTTAAAACATTCATAGCATTCAAAACAATAAATAATAAATTATTTAATTTTAAAGATACTCTATCATATCAATACAAAATTAATAATCTAATTATACCACTTTTCCAGGATTATTCAATTTTTAGCGCAATCAATTTATATCTATTTCTTGTTAAATTATTATTCATTTATTATATTTATCAGAACATAAAAATATCTATACCCCAAAACACAATGATAAAAGCAAAAAACAGGCAGAACCATCCCCGAGAGCAGGAATCTTCCCAGGAAAACACAAAATCCAACACAAAATCCAAAAGAAAGAAAAAGCAGAAAAGCAAGTTGAGAGAAAACCTTGAGGCAATCTTCCTTGCCCTAGTAATTGCACTTTTTATCAAAACTTTTGTCGTTGATGTATACAAGATTCCAACCGGTTCTATGATCCCAACAATAGAGGTAGGAGATTTTATTGTCGCTGCAAAATTCATCTACGGTGCTAAAATACCATTCACCGACCTCCGCCTCCCCGCGATAAGGGATCCTAAAAGGGGTGACATAGTAATATTTCTAGCACCATATTACGAACCACCAAATATTATTATTCAATTACTGACACCAATTGTATACACCCTGACTCTGGGATTTGTCAACATTGATCCCCAGCCCAAGTTTTATGTTAAGAGGTGTATAGGACTTCCAGGCGATACAGTTGAAATTATAGCAAAAGAGGTTTATATCAACGGTAAAAAACTAAAGGGCTGGTGGCCTGAATATCATGCAGATCCTGAAATAATCCCGCCTGGAGACAGCCTTATGAATCACAGGGATTTTTTTGGTCCCGTAACGGTACCTGAGGATTGTTATTTCATGCTTGGAGACAACAGGGACAGGTCAAACGATTCAAGGTTCTGGGGTTTTGTAAAGAGAAAAGACATATACGGGAAAGCCCTCTTCAGGTATTGGCCCCCAAACAGGATAGGCATTGTAAGATAGCATTTTCAAAAACTTCTATAAAAAATAAAAACATAAGTAATAGAAATTCATAACACACCTTCCACACGGGGTATCTCTCCAAGTACACCATTGGCAAGAACCAGATATTCCACTTTTTCCGGATCATGGCCAAGCATCCTCGTGGCAACTGCATCAACGCTAACAGGGTCAAACCCTGCTATAATTTTACCAAGTTTCAATGGTGAACCTGATAGATGACTACCGGAGAGAGCCACACTTGCATCTACAATAGAAAGTGAAGGGAATTTATACAAACATATGTCAAATACTGATTTATGAGTCGATGGAGAATGGAGTTTTGATTTATTCCAGGCTCCTCCATAGTATCTCGGAGGCGCAAGCCCAAACATATTTTTCATCGAAACTGTGGTTTTTGTGAACATATGGTCTTTTAAAATCGGTGCCGATATTATGTAACTATCAAGGGCCACCTCGGGCATATAAAACTCTTTATGTACCAGTGCTTTACCATTTTTAAGGAGTACTGGATTTTCCGTATTAAAATCTATAAGCCTTATTCTATACTTATTTGCAAGGTCACAGTATCCAAGTGCTTTGAAAACATCCATGGTTCTGCCACTACCTGTTCCCTCGCCAATTGCAATCTCTGCTGATGTATGTTTCTGACAGTACAGTAAAATAGCTTCAACAAACTCAACAGGTGTTGTTACAGGTGGCTTTGAACTGTTTGTAAGATTTGGTTTGATTATTATTAAGCCAGAGTCTGGAAGTTTTTCAGAAGCACCTATGGTATCCAGCGCTTCCTCTACTGTCTCCACATAACTTTTAAAATCCACAATAGCAACTCTCATCCATGAATCCCCGGGAAAGAAAAATTATTCGAAACAAATAATATCATCTAAAATATGAACATGTTTTTATTTACATTTCACCGTTAGTTTTCTATTTTTCTTAAATTAACTTTCTGGAAAATAATGCTATAAAAAAATAACATTATTAATTATATAATAATTATACAGTATTTGTACGAAAATATTAAATTAATATAACAATATATCAAAACATTCGATATTTTTTCAGGGCAGACAAAAATGGAAATCGACAAGAGTTCTGTTGGTATTGTTGAAACAAAGTACTTCAATCTAGAGGAAAAGTTTGAGCTTGAATCAGGCGCAATCCTTGAAAATGTAACAGTAGCCTATGAAACTTACGGTCAGCTTAATGAAGATAAAGATAATGCCATCCTGATTTGCCACGCACTCAGTGGCGATGCACATGCAGCTGGATATCATCCCGGTGATACAAAACCAGGCTGGTGGGATGGTATGATTGGTCCAGGAAAGGCGTTTGATACTGAAAAATATTTTATAATATGCTCTAATGTTCTGGGAGGCTGTAAAGGCACAACAGGGCCGAGCTCCATTAATCCAAAAACCGGTAAACCTTACGGTTTGAGCTTTCCCGTTATAACAATAGGAGATATGGTAAACCTTCAGAAGAGACTTATATATTATCTTGGTATTAGAAAACTCCTTAGTGTTACAGGCGGATCAATGGGCGGAATGCAGGCTTTAAAGTGGGCCGTTGAATATCCCCACATGCTAACATCATGCATACCCATTGCAACAACATACAAGCATTCGGCACAGCAGATCGCCTTTGACGAGGTTGGACGTCAGGCAATAATGGCGGATCCTAACTGGCTCTCCGGAGATTACTACGGTAAAACTATACCGGCAAGAGGTCTTGCAGTAGCAAGAATGATAGGTCATATAACATACATGAGTGATAAAAGTATGGAACAAAAGTTTGGGAGAAGTCTCAAAAAGAAATCCTACGGATACGATTTCACTCAGGATTTTGAAGTGGAAGGGTACCTTCAGTACAGGGGAAATAGTTTTATCCAGAGGTTTGATGCTAATTCATATCTTTACATTACAAAAGCCATGGACTATTTTGACCTTCAACAGGGAAAAAGCCTTGTTGAGGTATTCAGAGTCGTAAAGGATATAAAGTTTCTGGTAATAGCATTTAGCTCAGACTGGCTCTATCCTCCATACCAGTCAAAAGAAATCGTAAAGGCTCTTAAACTTAACGGTGTTGATGTAACTTACTGCGAGATTTCATCTGACTATGGACATGATGCTTTCTTAATTGAGCTCGAAGAAGAAACAAAACTGATAATCCATTTCCTCCAGAAGGTTACAAAACAATTGGAAATTAGCAAAAAAACATATGAAAAACATAAATGATAACCGATCTCCAAATAGTACAACAGCACAGGGATACTGATGGGTAGAAACAACAACGAGAACCTCAGACTTGACCACAAAATCATTGCCAGAATTATAGAACCCAATTCCAAGGTTCTGGACCTCGGCTGTGGTGAAGGGGAATTACTCCACTACCTTGTTACAAAAAGAAACATCGAAGGTTATGGCATAGAGATCAACGAAAAGGCAATATACAGGTGTGTGGAAAAAGGATTAAGTGTATCTCATGAGGATATTGACTCAGGACTCATAGACTATCCGGACAAGTTTTTCGACTATGTAATTTTCAATCAGACAATGCAGCAGGTTCATAAACCGAGAGAAGCAATCCTTAGCGCATTGAGAATAGGAAAACGTGTGATAGTGGGCTTTCCTAACTTCTGCCATATTAAAGCAAGATTTCAGATAACAGTACTGGGAACGGTGCCTGTTACTCACTCACTACCCTACAGCTGGTATGATACACCAAATCTTCATTTTCTCAGTATCAGGGACTTTATCCAGTTCTGTAGAAAGGAAAACATAAGAATTATCGATAGAATATTTACGGGGAAAAAACGTATAATCAGGTTTATGCCAAATCTCTTTGCCTACAACGGGATATTTGTACTCGAAAAATAATTACGACCCCAGGGGGTCCGGTGCTTTTTCCATATCATTTCTGAAACTCGAGTTGCTCACCATAACGGGTTCTCGATTATCATCTTAAAACATACTTAAAATCTATCTCTTCTCTTTAACCAGTATAAACTCGACCCTTCTATTCCTGGCCCTTCCCTCAGGGGTATCATTTGTATCTATTGGATACCTTGGACCATGTCCAACATAGCTAAGTCTTTCCTCAGCTATTCCATGCCTGATTAGATACATCCCCACAGCGCGGGCCCTTCTCTTTGACAGTATAAGATTATATCTCTCATCACCCACATTATCGGTGTGCCCTTCAATGATAACAGAATAATCGCTATATTTTTTCAAAACCTCTACAATCTTATCCAGAATTTCAAATGTCTTCTCACCTTCTAGCGTATCATTATCAAATCCAAACTCAATATTTGATATTCTTATCTTTAATCCTCGCTCTGTGGGAATTACAAGTATATCAATTGAAAAATCTACCCTCTCACTTACACCCGTATTGTAACCAGCATCTGTGGCTTCAAAGATACAGTAATAATCCTCTCCACTATCTACCAGATACCCCCGGTCGGAAAGCCCATCCCAAACTAGTTCTTTTGCAGGTTCCCCTTTGCCCTCGAATGTTTTAAAGACCCTTCCATCAGATGTATAAATAACAGCCTTCCAGCTTTTAATAGTTGATATATCCTGAATGGTTGGTCTTATATACAGAAAATCATCAACACCATCGCCATCGGGTGAAAATAGTTTGGGTTCAATTTCAAGTGAAATCTTGGGAGGATCGTTATCCAGTATAAGTTCTTTTTTAAAAGCGTAGGTATTTACACCGCTCCTATAAATAATTTTCATGAAATAATAGTATTTCCCCGAAGGTAACTCCTTAACCTCAAAATCGTACGTTGTTTTGGGTTTCCCATCCCACACTATCCTCCTGGGAACATAACGCCTGCCCCTGAACCTTCTTGCAGTGTCACCTTTCTCAGTCTGAACAACCAGATCCCACGTATCTATCCTGGATCTGTCAGATAGTACAGGATAAAAGGTTACTCGATCAAGTTTTCCATCACCATTTGGTGAAAATATAGGATTATCTACCCATATGCTTGCCTGTCTTTCCCTTACATCAATTGTTATTCCCTCAATAGTTTTTGAAGCTACATTGCCGGCAACATCCTCACCGGAAAGAGTTATATTGTATACCCCATCGGGGAGAATCGCTTCATTATCTCCCGTTCCATCCCAGATAATTTCCTCGGGCGGCTTCCCCTCCCATTCATCGGTTCTAACAATTATTCCCTCAGGAGTTGAAACAGTAAAGGTCCACTTTACAGCCTCTTCTGTGCTAACATTAAACTTTATCGTATCCTTTATATCATCACCGTTTGGCGAAAAAGATATATCATTAACAGTAAAACTAAGCTTTGGTGGGGTTTTATCTATAAAAACCCGCCCTTTAATCAGGAGCTTTTCAAGTCCATTCTTCTCATTTACATAAAACTCATAGCTGTATACACCATCTTCCAGAACCTGCCCATTATCCGCTATACAGTTCCACTGGATCTCCTCGGGAATTTCAACAAATTCCTCAATCTCTGGCGGCCTGTTAAGAATTATCTTTCTGATTCTACCCCTGCCATCTACAATACAAAAACGCCATCCCATAACCTTGCTTTTTACTGCCCTACCAGGTCTAAATATCATAATATCCTTTATACCATCAAAGTTAGGAGAGAGATAAAAATCATCTCCGATCACAAATTCGGGCTGAATATTTTTCAATTCTTCAAATTTGAGTGCTTCTTTTTCATCTATTGGAAGTGGAGTAAGAATTATTTCCTTTTCAAGTTCATCTTCAATTGAAGGATCCTTACTGGAAACCAGTTTTTGAAGCAGATTATTAATCCTTTGAAGCCTTGCACCCTCAAAAACAAGGCTGGAGTTCTCTCTAAGTACAAAACCTCTTTTGATTTTTCGCTCAATTCTGGAAAGAGCTTTCGTTCTCTCTGATGATGAAGGTATGGTGGCATTAATTCTGACAATAACCTTCCCCGTCCCGACCATAACCTCAGTAAATCCACCTTTTTCTCCCTCTGTTGCCTTTATTATAAACTCAGTTCCTTTTACCTCAACATTAAGAGTTCCTGTTATAAATGTATCAATGCTTTTGTATCCAACCCTTAATGCTTTCCCAAGTATCTCACCTCTTATAACTTCAATCATTGACCTGTTGTATTTCTCACCTGAGGGAAGAAGAACAAAGTGAATCTGGCTTCTATCCTTCATTCTGAAAAGCGTGCCATTGTTGAGAATAATCTCACAATAGCTGTTGGGCCCCGTTTTCAGAAGCATATCTTCCATAATCCTGCTTCCTATATTCGCCTTCTCCCATTGCTTTCCATCCTGGGAGATAAAAACATCACCAACGAGATATATAATCCTACCCGTTTTCCCTTCTGGAAGATTGATCTTCAACGGTTCTCTCTTTACACCACAGCTATAGAAAAGAACAGCAATCAGAAGTGCAAATATAAGAACCAGTAAAAAAAATAAACTTCTCTTTATATACATCATCATTACCCTGGCACACCATTAATTTGTTCTCAATACGCAGTATCTATTATAGCACTATCCCTTTATATTACTGTCCCTGAACAAAAGGTTTGATATTTAAATACAGTATAATAATTTACATACATGCGGCATAAATATCATTAAATTTTTCAAATAATTATTACTAAAGATTGTTTAAAATTTCTTCCTCACGAAGAATTCTGTAACGATAACCCTGTTCTGTTAAAAATCTCTGTCTCTTCTCAGAGTAATCTTCCTCAACTGTTCCCGAGGTAACTATGGAATAAAAATATGCTAGATTTTCTTTAGGTCTAAGGATCCTACCAAGTCTCTGGGCCTCTTCCTGTCTGGAACCAAAAGTACCTGAAATCTGTATTGCCACATTTGCATCTGGCAAGTCAATTGCAAAGTTTGCCACCTTGGAAACAATCAAAATTTTTATCTTACCAACTCTGAAAGACTCATAAAGTATTTTTCTTTCATCGTTTGGGGTACTTCCTGTAATCAGTGGAGCACCAAGCACTTTCTGAACATCTGCCAGTTGTTTGAGAAATTGACCTATAATCAGAACATTATCATCTTTATGCTTTTCCAGTAATCTTAAAAGAACCGGTATCTTTCGCTCATTCATCGATGCAATCTGAAACTTCATTCTTCTGCTTGAAAGAGCATACTTGTACCCATAATTCTCCGGCAGATCTACCTTAACCTCGTTACAGATAACAGCACTTATCCATCCCTGTTTTTCCAGAACCTTCCACGGCACATCATACAATTTAGGACCAATAAGTGAAAATACATCGGATTCTCTTCCATCCTCTCTAATCAGGGTCGCTGTAAGGCCTAGCCTTCTCTTCGCCTGAACCTCAGATGCAAAACGAAACACCGGGGCGGGCAGTAAATGAACCTCATCATAGATAATGAGCCCCCATCTGTTATCGTTAAGTTTATCCATATGGACAAAATCTCCACCCTTCTGTTTTCTGTATGTCAATATATTATAGGTTGCAATTGTAATGGGCTTGATCTCCTTTTTTTCACCTGAATACTCACCTATTTCATCCCTTGAAAACTCCGTCTTATCACACAATTCATCAATCCACTGTCTTGCAGCTATAATATTCGTTACAAGGATAAGGGTTCTCTCTCTTATTTTATCGATTATACCAAGTCCTACCACCGTTTTACCAGAACCACAGGGGAGCACAATTATCCCGCTTCCACCAGCTTTAATATAATTGGAAAAAACATTGATCGCTTCAAGCTGGTAATATCTGAACATAAGTTCAGGTTTCAGTTTAAAATCAATAGGTTCTCCTGGCTCAAACCCTGCAAGATCAACCACAGGATATCCAAGATTGATACACTCTCTTTTAATCTGCCCTCTTGACCACTTCAATAAGACAGCTTCTTTTTCGTTTTCAACTCTGTAGATAAACTTTTTTATGCTGGAATTATTGACTATCTCAGAAAAAAGATACGGATCGGAAGAGCGAAAAATCAGCACTCCATCCCTTTGAAGTAATTGAAGTTTCCCATATCGCTCCATCCATATATAAATCTGGTTTATTACATTATGTGGGACCTCATATCTGGAGTATTTTTTCAATACCTCAACTACGGTATCCGGACCCATGCCTGAGGAAGCAGCATTCCAGAGGGATATGGGTGTGAGTTTGTACGTATGAATATGTTCTGGACTTTTGATTAATTCAGCAAATCTTAGAAGGTTATCCCTCGCTTCCTCAAATAATGGATTATCTACCTCAAGGAATATGGAAAAATCACTCTGGACTATTAGAGGGTTATTAATATTCATTCATCTTGTTGATTTTTTGATTCTCTAATTAAGCAAATATTAAGAGTTGAGGCAATTATTCTGAGAGATAAAAAATTGGAGGTGAGCGGGATCGAACCGCCGACCTCTTGCATGCGAAGCAAGCGCTCTCCCAGCTGAGCTACACCCCCACTTCGATATAAAAATATAACATAAAGGACCCTAATTATAAACAGATTTTTTGAGATTTCTTACTTGAGTAATTAATCTATTAATTCATTGAAAATATTTCTTACAATGTGCTATAATATTTTTTACAAGATAATTAAATTATTGACATTTAATCTGCTATTATATTATAATACCTGTCATATAAAAAAAGTCTTATAAATAGGAGACCAATGTATAAGGCAAGAAATAACAGAATTATACCGAAAGTGGTAATTGAGCGACTTCCAAGATATTACCGATATTTTCAAATTCTTGAGGGAAAAGTAGACAAAATTTCAAGTCAGAAACTTGGTGAAATAATGGGCTCCTCTGCTTCCCAGGTAAGACTTGATCTGAGCTATTTCGGAGAATTCGGGCTTCAGGGATACGGATACAACGTAAAAAAATTGAAAGAAGAGCTTGCCAATATTCTGGACATTCATAAAGAGAGAAGATTTATTATAGCAGGTGTTGGAAATATAGGCCGTGCTCTAACCAGGTATGATGCCTTTGAAGGTGCAGGATTCAAACTGATGGGACTTTTTGATATCAAAGAAGAATTGATAGGGCAGAGTATAAACAATGTTAAAATCTACCACGTAAGTGAGATGGGAAATTTCATAAAAGAAAACAAGATCGATATAGGTATTATTTCAGTACCCAGGGACGCAGCAAACGAGGTAGCCAAAACAATGATAAAAAGTGGGATTAAAGGAATTCTTAACTTTGCTCCCACAGAGCTTGATGTACCAGAAGATTTCCCAATAGAAAATATACATATAATTGATAAAGCGCTTGCTCTCTCCTTCCTGATAAAGGCCAAAGAAAAAACAAAATAAAGAAATTAAGACTTAGAGATCAGGATTTAATTTTTCGAGCAATTCCCCCACGAAAATATCCTAATAATAGAACAAATGTCGAGTTTTCTGAAAAATAGAAATCCTTCTGCAAGATAAAACTAAAAAAGTTGCAGTGTAAATTCCGGGAAGAAATTGACCCGGGTGTCCAGGTAAATTCTGACCCACCTAGATTAAAAATATACTACATTACTCCTCCTCTTTTTCAATAAATTTTTCCTCTACAACCTTATCCTTAATCCTGTAACTTGGACCATTTATAATAAACAGATGGGAGTGATGAAGCAACCTGTCAATAATCGCAGCAGCTATTACTTCATCGTTAAATATTGAGCCCCAATCCTTGAAGTTCCTATTAGAAGTAATAACAATAGAGGTCTTCTCATATTTACGGGATACTAGCTGAAAGAACAGGTTAGCATCCTCTGGGCTAAGAGGAGTGTATCCCAGCTCATCTATTTATGTTGATCTCAACATAAATAGACAAATGTTGAGTCTTCATTA
>Ga0190360_1000682_pt1 | contig 18485 bp, 11 predicted proteins | sample 48721834_MG_FD_161271 | JGI IMG/M metagenome (GOLD analysis project Ga0190360, IMG submission 161271) | Hydrothermal vent microbial mat bacterial communities from Southern Trench, Guaymas Basin, Mexico - 4872-18-3-4_MG | ecosystem: Environmental > Aquatic > Marine > Hydrothermal vents >... | reverse complement strand
CTGGTTTTTTTGATAATTTTTCATAGGTTAACATCTCTACATCCCATCCGATGTAGAGGGATATATGCATTATGCATTAAAAATTGTTATTATGCAAGAGGTCTAATACATATGGGTTGGTGTAACAGGATGTCAAGATATACGTTTATGGGCACTGGATTAAAAAAAGTTGTTAATAATTCTTTTGTCGTATGTAAAAAATAGTTTCATTTAAAAAAACTCTTTGAATCTTTACCTTCTATAACTCGTGCTCCTAACTCGTCAACACTGCAGACAAAAACTTTACCAAAGGATGAAAGAACTCTATAAAGTTTTTCTGTTTCACCCATGGCGAATATGGAGTTACCAAGCATGCACATACTAGCTTTACCATACTGGTTCGCAGCTTCAATCGCTTTAAGTACCTGTTTGTCTGCTAAATCAGTTTTTTCTGTAAAAACCTGTGAAAGTTTGAACAAGTTTTCTACAGATGGCTTCTCAAGTATTTTCTTTGTACAATATTTACCATAATTAATGATTTCTTTAGTTTTTAACGGGTCTGATAATATTTTTTTTGTGTCAACTTTTTTACCCACTATACATAACACGATATCAAATTTACCAGGTATGTGTTCGATGACACCCCATGGTGGTAGACCCGGGGTTTTCCGTATTTCAATACCACCAAAGCAACTAGCTATTACGTCTCCTAAACCAGTTTTTAGTTGAACCTCAGCATAATGAGATGCACGCATAGCATCATTTTTTGAAACACCAAGTAGTTTCGCAAGAGCATATGTAGCGCTAAGAGCACCAGCAGCGCTCATACCGAAACCTTGACTCATTGGGAGGTCAAATCTTGTTCTCACAACAACATGAAATGGTTTCTCATCTAGTAAATATTTAAGAGCTAACCTCGTAACAGGGGCGTTAGATTTTTTATTGTTGAAATAAACTTCTATGTTTTGTTGCCTAGAATTTTCAATGTAAACTCTAGAAATTGCTCCAAGTGTAATGTTAATCCCTGCACCACGTGAACCAGTACGAGTTAAATCCTCATTATGATAAATGGGTTCAAAAAAACCAGATACATGACCTGGTGCAAATGCAACAGCGTTCATATTCCCACTATATTCTCAAATGATTTAACTTTTTTAGCAACGACATCCAAAATATGATTAGCTAGTATTTCTTTTTTATCTTTTTTATAAACAATTTCTCCTTTTTTATCATATATCCAGATCTCATTTTCATCTCTTGTAAAACCAGAGATAGTGTTTCCAACAACTAAGTCGAGTTTATTTTTTCTAAGTAGTTCCATAGCTTTTTCTTTCAGGTTTTCTTTTTTTTCTTCAACCTTGAAACCAACTAACACCGCTTTTGACGCCTGTTTCCGCAAGTATGTAATGATTTTGGGAGCTGGTGACATTTTTATAACAAAGTTTTCTATACCTGATGGAATTTTGCCTTTATGTTTTTCTGGGATGTAGTCTGAGACAGCTGCAGCTATAATAATAGCATCAAACTCTTCTATTTTTTTTGTTTTTAAAAGTTTTAATAAATCTTTTACTGATTCAAAAACTGTTGTTTTAATATATTTTGGGATATCTACTGTTATAGAACCATGCCATAGTTCGACATCTGCACCGCGATAAAAGGCGTTAATCGCTAAAGAAACAGCGGTTTTACCAGAGCTACGGTTGGTGAGTATTCTCACGTCATCAATGGATTCTACTGTGGCACCACCAATTACTAGTATTTTTTTACCCCTGAAATCTTGTCTCCCTATTTCACGTATTACGTTTGAGACTACTTCATCAACCTCTGGCATCTTTGCCTTATTTCTCTCAATAAAAGGTGAAATGAATTTTATACCTATTTGTTTACATTTTTCAATGTTTTGTTGAACTATTTTGTGATCATACATTGAAAGATGCATAGCTGGTACAGCTATTATAGGTATACCTGTGCCAGTTGCGGTTGTTGCAAAAGTAGTGACACAGGTATCATCAATTCCATGAGCGATCTTAGAGATAGTGTTACTCGTACAGGGACAAATCAATAAGAGATCCACTGGTTTTTTTACACGTCCACAAAAAGACACGTGTTCAGCTGCACCTGTGAGTTCAATCACGGGTTTATTACCAGTGGCGAAATACAAGGCATCTGGGTGAATGATTTTTGTAGCAGAAGATGTCATAACTGGGTAAACCTCTGCATCATGTCTTATAAGTTCACGAGCGAGTTTAACTGTTTCAACAGCAGCGATACTACCAGTGACTCCTAAAACAATACGTTTTTTAGAAAGATGGTTACTTTTAACACCTTGTATTTCTTTAGATGGATGCATCATTAAACCCGTAAAAAAATTTTTTTTGTTATCTTACAACGAGTACAGAGACACTAGCATGTCTCACTACTTTATCAGTGACACTTCCTAATAGAAATCTTCCTTCTTTACCATAACCCTTGTAACCTAGAACAATGATATCAGCCTCTGTTTTTTTAGCTGTGATAAGTATCTCATCTGCAGGGTCGCCATCTTCAACCATGATATTTACTTTATCGACATGATTTTCAATTTCTTTAACAATCTGAGACAGTGTTTCTTTGGCTTTTTCTTTGAAACTACCTGATTTAACAATGCTACTTAAATCAATTGTTGGGAGTAGCATTTTAGTAAAAGATGACTCGGCTAACTCAGCAGGTACAACCGTGAGTAACGTTATTTCATCTTCTTTGTTAGCGCATTTCAAAACCATATCAACTGCTTTTTTTGAAGCTTCAGATCCATCATAGGCGACGAGCATTTTTTTCATAGTTATCAATAGTCGTTAATATAAAACAGTTCTAAAAACATTTCGTATAGAAAATGTGAACTGTTAACTTCATATCATCTATTAGGGCAATATTATATAATTTGATTTATAGTAAATGTTATCTTTTTCTTTTTTTAATTGTTTTTTTAAGAAAAAAACCTGTAGGGGGAAGGGGGTTACTCTGTCACAGTTCAATAGAGGATGTAGAGAATTGGGTTAATATTTAATGTATTGTCTATACTTTTTATATTGTGAGAAAAAAACTGATTATATATTTAAGAATATTTTTTATATATCAGGGTATATATTTACCTAAAAATTGTCATTTTAGGTTGAGGTTTATTATAAAAACATCTAATTCATCATCAGCCAATATCTCATTTTCACTGTTACAAACAACAACTTTAACAGTATGAAAACCAATAACCCGTTCATCCCAGAACCAAACATAGGTTGTGTTCAATGGATTATAATCAAAAGATATTTTCTCTTCATCATCTAACAAAAACTTAACACCGCTAATATTATTATTAGATCCAGTCCAATCTGTGACATCAGCTACAATATCAATCTCACCGACAATAAAAGTAAAGAAAAAAGATCTCATCATCTTATTCTTAAAATAAAATGAATCCTGCAAAGGCTTAGTAATATTCACCAAAAGCAGATCTTCTTCATCAGAATCCCCTTTAGACTTAGTAGTAAATGTAAACACTGATCTAGTGGTGAAACCACTACCAGTATCAGTGGCATTAATAAACCAGGTATAAGTAGTATTATACTTAAGACCAGAAACATTACAAACCTTAGTACCATTAAAATCATTAACCACATTACTGTTACCAATATCTGGGCTAGTTTCAATAGACCAATCAAAACTATCACCCTCAGGATCTTCAATAGTAACACTTAAAGAATCAAGGTAAATAGAAACATTACTTTCATTGTTGACAGGGGTTTCACAAGAGATCACTGGTGGATTATTTTGTATATTTTCATATACAGTTAACGTAGTTGTAGCGATGTCACTACTACCCTGGTTATCTGTAACCGTAAGCGTAATTGTATACTCACCTGGATTATTCCAAGTGTTTTCTATCATTTCACCTGATCCAATATATTCTGGAAAACTTGTACCTGTAGAATATGACCAAATCCAATCAACAATCTTTCCATCAGGATCATAGCTGTTACTACCGTCAAGAATTAAAGGTTGACCAATAGTTGCTTCATATGGACCTCCTGCATCTGCTATTGGTGGGTTGTTCTCTTCGGAATAATACTTAGGTGCTGTAGTGAATTTATAAAAAAATTTAGAAGTGTAACCACTGCCGCTATCAACTGCTGTTACATACCACGTATATGTAGTATTATATTCTAGAGATTCAGGTAATATAAGGGTTTTAGTACCATTAAAAACTTCTTCTTCACCAAATCTATATTCTATTGGTTCTTTGAGAGAGATAACCCAACTGAAACTATCACCCTCAGGGTCTTCAATGAGTACACTAAGTTCTCTGATATCAACAGGAACAGCTGTTGAGCCGTTAATCGGGTTTTCCATTGATATAACAGGAGGACTATTCAGAGGGTTAACTACATGTATGTAGAAATAATCGGTATCAGTAGCACCATCATCATCTATAACTGTTAAAGATACACGATGTCTCCCGACTTTAGAAAACAAGTGTTCAGTTGCAATCTCACTAGAGGTGGTACCATCATCAAAATCCCATGTATAAGATACAATTTCTCCATCTGAATCATAGCTATTACTACCATCAAATTTTAGGGTTTGATTAACAGGTATAGGTTCACCTGAATAGCTACTATTTATTACGGCCACTGGATGGAGGTTACCAACACCTTTAATCTTTAACGCGGGATCACCGAATAAGTTCAAACCATAATATAACTCTTTACAACTTGATCCAGCTTGACATTTAGAAATATAGAAGGCTTTACCAAGAATTGACACATGTTCTCCGAATATCTGATGCCAAAAGTATCGATCATGTGCTAAAGCTGCATCCTCATCTGCAGGCATTGCCATAGCGTTCCAAATACCTGCAACAGCACCATTTTTATCACCGATGAGACATTCTGCCATTGAATCCCGTATATATCCACCAAGGTAACGACCGGTTAATGGATCATATTCTCCTGGCTCTTGTATTGAATATGCATCAAACTGACCACCATAGTCTCCTGTAGAAAAGATTATAGGATAAACTGTATTCATCATCTGTTTTGGTGTATAATAGTTAACATTACCATCGTCTAGTCTCATGTTATCATATAGACGAGAATTTTTATCAGAATGTCCCATATGATTAATAAGCCCGATACCTGAATTTATGAGATCAAGCATATCATCATCATTCCATCTGTTTACGGCTCTTCTTATTGGATATGTTTCTAACGGCCAATCTTTTAGGATTGTTATATTAAAGACATTGGATGGAATACCGTCCAATTTTAACATTAAATATACAGTATCATCATCACTGCATACATCATTAGTTACAAATACCGTGGTCGCTACATCACATTCTTGTAAAACTTTACAGCTATATTTTATCGATAGATGTTGTCCTTTTTTTAATTCAAGGAGTTTCCAAACGATTTTAGTTCTGTTACTCCCCCACCAGTTATCAATATAAATCGTATCTATAATATTTCCCTCGTCATCATAGACGTGGAAATAGCCTGAATAATTTTGATGATCGTCAGTTAAAGCAGGGGGATTTGCATCTTCATTATATTCTAACACATTTTGTAGATAATCATATACCATAAGATTCTTAAGATCTATATTACCTGTGTTAACTATAGTTATGGAGAATTCTAGAGTATCCCCTCTGTTAGGAGCAACATAATCAACCCATTTACCATTATAATTTTTAACTTTTTTGATAATTTTTATATCTGGGTGGGTATCATTAAACACGATTTCATCTTCATCGTCTAATAATTCAGGGTAATTATCTATAGTTTTTATCATCCAAGGCCAACTATAAACCTCTCTGCCACTGCAACCTTTACCTCCTGGAGGGTTTTCCCAACTGTAGCTTTCATCAGGATTATCCTTATATCGACCTACTTCTTCACCATTGATATATACAATAAAGGTATCAAAATAAGGAGTTGGGTGATTATAGAATTTAATTTGGATTGACGTGATTTTTTCATCTGATGACAATTGTAAATTACCTCCAAATGGGTTATCTTTATAGTTTATCCATCTGCAACTCTCACCCTCATAATATGAGCCAGTTGTATTCCATCCCCAAACATTATGTTCGATTTCACTATCATTATTTCCAAGATCTACAGTATCAACTAACTTCTCACCTTTTAATCCATTACCTAAATCAACCGTACCGTAGAGGTTAACAGAACTTATTTTAAGATTTCTTAATTTCGTTATCTCATCATATTTTTGAGTTGTTTCATTCCATACTCGTATGGTATAAGTATAAGGGTATAAAGGATATATTCTCACGTGAAGTATACCATCATTCTCATATCTAGAAACCGGTATTGATATTGTTTTCCATCCTATAACATCATGAGGCTCTATTACTTTATGAGCAGAACTACCGGTACTTTTAACTCCTAAATATTCACTTGTAATAACAGCTCTTTTATATTCATCTGTCGTTGGTGATTTCATATATGAAATAGTTTTTCTAACAAAATTTGAAAGTTCTTTTGGGGTATCTACTGGTGCACGACCTACATATACATCAGCATTAAGATCATATAAACTTTGTAAATAGCACTGACCACTATCATATTTAAAATCAATAGCATCATTTGTTTTTGTTCCAAGATACGCATAAGGGACATCTGTTGCAGAAGAGTATACTCCCTCGCTTACCGTTCCAATATATTTCTGAAAAGTTGGAACTTCAAAATTTTTTGAGTAATATCCGACTCCTTCTCCATCTTTAATATTAGAAAGTTTTACCCATACAGTATCAAGATTTCTATAATAGTAATTCCACATGGGACCAACACAATGATCTAAAACATCTTTTTCGACTTCTTTCATTTCCCAGTCATCATCACCCACAAGTAACACATATTTTAAACTATGTTCAGGATTATTTTTTCCCCAGTGGAAATAAGCATCACGTAAAAACTCTCTTATAGAAAGTGCATTTCTTATTTCCTCACTAGCCAGGAAATATGGGGCAGTATACTGCATTCCATTAAATGAAGTTTTTTCAAATTTTGGTAAAAATGGTCCATATAAATAATCCTTATATATGTCCTCTACAGAAACAATTGATACATTGAAACCATCAATGTTTTTATGCGCCTCTTTTAAATCATCAAGGTTATACCATTCATCAAGTAATGGATAGGTTGATATAACATTATTTTTGAAAAAATTAGTTGTAATAATTACCATATCATAATTTTCATCTATGGAACATAATCCAAGATAATATTCAAAACTTACATGAGGTATACAATCCCATTTAAATTCAAGCATGTTATAATTTTTCACATATACCTGTCCATCTGCACTAGGGTAAGTACCAAACCATCTCCAAGGTTCACCATATCTAGGAGCTGGATCGTTAGAAATAATACTTATTACATCTTTATGGTACCCAAGCCATGCAGCATATTCATCAGACTCAACTTTTCTACTGTGGTATGTTTTTAGAAAGTTGAGTCTGCTTTCATCTGATAATTTTTTTGAAGTATTAATTGTAACTGTTACTGTGGTTTTATCATCTGGTCCTGAAGAAGTACCCTTCATTGGACTCACTGAAATATAATCACTAAAATAATCAACAACAGCGATTTCCCAATTCAGAGTTCCATTAACTCTATTCCATATATCAAATTCTTCAGTTATACAGTCTCCCCGTATTTTATCATCATAAATGAAATTCTCTCTATGAGTATTATTTTGTCCAAATTCAAGTTCTGGTTTTACAATAACCTCTATAGTAATTCTTCCTTTTCCATTATTGTTAACGGCATTTGAATCTATATCAATATCACATTCATAAACACCTTTATGCATTGGTAACAAACTACCACCAACTAGTAGAGCGTTTTCAGTAGTCCACTCGTCTAATGTTGATGTGTTTATTTTAACTGTAATAACGTCATGCTCACCTGTGGATGTGCCACTTAATGGTGTTATCTCAATCCAGTTAGAAGGCATTACATCTCGTCTTTTAATATATTCTTGAAAAAGCCCTGCCTGATACCAGATATTATAACAAGTATAACTTAAATTATACTCTAGTGAACCACATCCGCTGTTCCAAATTTCAAATGTAGTAACACCGTGATCAGGTTTCCCAAGAGTCATCGAAATATCGATTTCTCCTGGATCTGAATCTGGTGAATAAAAGAGAGATGGTCCAATTGAAAATTTTATCGGTAAAACGTTTCCATTTAGATATGAGGCCCAATCGCATATGATATGTAGTTCACACTCATAAACTCCCCAAGGAAGCCCAGTTGTATCAATTGTTATCATGATTTTTGTTTTATCAAAATCAACAGATTCAGTAGTTTCATTATAAATACCCGGAGAACAACAACCACTATTTGGTGTTACAGTAACACGATTTAAAAAATCATCTGGTATTTGTATCTCCCAGCAAAAATCACTATAATGCCTACTATACTGCCTACCATCTTGAAGAAAATTGGTATTAACGCCAGCATTCCAAATATCAAAAACAACTATTTTAGTGTCTCCAGGTTTAATAATACCAGCATCTATAGACTCCGGCTCATAAGCTAATATACCAGGTAAATACAGTGATGTCGAGGCGCCAAGTTCAATATTAATAACGGGTATAATAAGAAATATCATTATTAGGATAGTTGTAATTTTTTGTATTTTTTTCATTTTATCATGTCTCCTAGACAGATTGTTTTTACTCTTATTTTTATAAATCCGAGGTAACTTAATTTAATAATTCTCTTATGTTAATTATATAATTAATGCTATAAATATTTTGTTATATAAATATGTTCCAATATATATTTAATATTAATATAATATATCTAATATTAATATATAGAATAAAATTTATCAAAATAAAAAAAATAACATGCCATCAGATATAAAATGTCATATCACATAGTCATTCAATATAGTTTCAGCATATTTCATCATGTTGACATGCATCTTATAGGTTTTCATTTATTTTTACATAAATATCCTATAAAATCAGATAGAGGCATACCTTCATTCCATTTCATAATAAAATTACCATTTTTACTTTTTCTAAGCTTAGGTAATCTTTTATGTAAAATACTTGTTCTGCCTTCTAAACCTTCGATATCAATTGTGAAAACCCTCCATGAATCACCTTGTTTACCTTTAGTACGAAAAGCATAAACCGGTAGAGTCTTAGTTTTTTCACATATTTTTTTCATTGTCTCAGCCTGCTTCTGAAGTTTACCAGCTGTACTGCTGAAATGAAGAATCTCACTATTGCTTGTTTTTACCTCTGTTAGAAAAGAGATATCACCACGTGTCGCGACGAGATCTACGCCAAGAGACCCTGCTGCTCTTATAACAACAAAAGGTTTATCCGTGATTTTAAAATAGTTATCCCTCTCCAGAGCTGAACAAGTTTTTGTAATTTTAGATAATATCCTAACTTCACCCTCAAGGATACCTTTAAGTTCTCTTTCGTACTGACTAGCGTTCATAGACAAAATGTAAAATACAGCGAAAGGTATTAATGTTTGGGTATAATTTATTTATAATAATTAATCAGAAGTTGAAACATCTTCACTCTATTTGTTTAGGAGGGAAACAAAAGATATGACTATGACCCGAGAAATAATCGTTAAAGAAGCAATGAAAACAAAACTAGCAATTGTAAAACCTACAATGACCGTGTTAGAAGCAGCGAAACTAATGAAAAAAAGGAAATTGGGAAATGTATTAGTTGTAGAAAAAAAACAACCAATAGGTATCTTAACAGAGAGCGATATACTCAAAAAAGTAGTAGCGGAAGGAAAAAACGCAGCTGATGTAAAAGTTAAAGAAGTAATGAGTACACCAGTTATAATTATTGATCCATATTGTACTTTGGAGGAAGCTATGAAAATAATGGGTAAATGCAATGTTAGAAGACTCCCAGTTATTGAAAACAATGAGTTAATAGGAGTGATAACTCAGAAAGATATATCTCGTATCTCTCCTATACTACATGAGATATCAAGGGAATGGTATGATATTACTGCTAGAGATGAATCATATTTCAAACAACAGGTTTTCTCTGGTAAATGTGAAGACTGTGGTATACTTTCAACAAATCTAAAAAACGTTGATGGACGGCTTCTCTGTGAAGACTGTATAGATGCATTAAAATATGAATAAAACATTTTTAATGTTAAAAATTTTAATGATTTAAAATCATGTAGGGATGTATGTAAAAATGAAAGTATCTGACATTATGACAAAGGATGTTATTTTTGTTGATAAAGATGTGAATCTTAGATATGTTCTGAAACTTATGAAAAAGCATAATATCACAAAAATTCCTGTTGTGGAGGATAAAAAACTAGTAGGGGTTATAACAGATAATATGATCGCTGTTAAATTAGGATCCATTCGTAAGAGAGGTGTACCCGCGTCAAAACTTCATGCCTCATCAGTGACTGATAAAGTTTTTGAAACAGTTTCACCAGATACAGAGGTTAAAACCATTCTTAAAAAAGTTGGTGAACCAGGTCCTACAATGTTGAACGTTATAGAAGATGAAAAACTAGTAGGCGTTGTTACCAAGGCAGATCTGCTACCGCTGGTTAACAGTGATAAAGAACTTAGGGAGATTATGAATAAAAAACTAGTAGTAGTGGCACCAGATGATAGAGTGATACATGCACGTAGACGTATGATTGATGAAAACATTGCAAGGTTACCTGTTATAAATAATGGAGTACTTGTTGGTATTATTTCGGATACTGAGATAGCTTTTGCATTGGCGGATGTAAAAAGAATTTTTTCTCTTGGAAGGCAGAAACATAGACTAGAAGAGCTTTTAGTAGGTAATGTAATGAGGACACCTGTGATCTGGACTACACCTGGTATGACTGCTTCAGAAGGTGCGGAGATTATGATTAAAAACAATATAGGTTGTCTTCCTCTCGTAGAAAATGATAATCTTGTAGGTGTTGTAACACGGACTGATTTACTAAAAACTATCTCTAGTTAAAAGATTTTAAGTAATCCTTATACCATATCCTTTTTTTGTAGCATGAGTTATTACATTCCATCTAAAGAACAAGTTGAAAAAGCAATGAACAAGGTTTTGAAAAAATTTAGAATCATTCAATCGCAGAATAAATTAAAAGAATTGGTTGTAAAGGAATTAACTACGAGAAAAAGAAAACCTGGTTTAACCGGGCGTAGATTACGTAGGATTGCATTAGATAGTGGTTTTATAAAACTAGAGATTCATACTCGTGAGGGTGATCCAAATAAGATAATGAATAGATGTCCAGTATGCAATGACTCTCTTCAACGTGTAAAAAATCTTACAATATGGGGCGGGGAGGTTACAATAGAGTTCAGATGTACACATTGTGGTTACTGGACTGGTAAGAAAAAACGCATCCCTACTAAATATGTATTTCATTTAAAAAAACAAAAAAATTTAGCTGAAAAATAGGATTTTTTTTGTTTTACATATAGCTAGTCGGTTCAACAGGTAAATTTTTATATAGAGTATTATATATTTATTATTAATGAAGATAATAGGTTGCATAGTGATACTCTCTTTCATAGTTTTAACTGTTTTATTTAATATAAATCTGGTAGAGGGAAGGAGCAATGATATAGAGGTTTATGGATCCAATAAATGGGATAAAGGATATCGATATAATATTCAAGGTTGGATTTATTTACATATTGAGGGAGATCCATATAATAGAGGATATCAACATGGTTACCTACTAGCTGATGAAATTGTCGATACGATTTATCGATGGACCACAGTTGTTCATACTTTTTCAGTGTTTAAAAAAATATCTGTTAAACCTGGTTCTAGTAAATATGAAGATATCTCACGTGTCTGGTGGGATTTCTGTAAAACTAGGACTATGAAAATGTTCTGGGATGGCTACCCTGATGAGTACAAGCAGGAGATTAGGGGTATAGCTGATGGTGTAAAAGATAGAGGTGGTATGGTATATGGATCAGTTGTCACAGAAGCAGATATTTTAGCTTTGAATGAGATGTATGAGTTTATTCTTAGTTTAACATCTCCATCAGAACGTTATCATCCCTTGAGATCGTTTTTCCATATGTTAAGAGAAAGATTCACTGGTTTATCTAATGAGGATGAAGAAGAATTTATTAAAGAAGTAAAGCTGGTTTCACCACCTGATCATTGTAGTGCTTTTATTGCAACTGGTAAAGCGACTGTTGATGGGCGTATAGTCGCATCGCAGTCGAATTTTTATGCGGGTTCACCGACGACTTCATGGTTTTCAGATATTATTACTCAACGGTGGAATGTAGTGTTAGATATTCAACCAGATGAGGGTTATCGTGTTATTATGACGACTTTTCCTGGTTCAATTTGGAGTGATGAAGATTTTTATCAAAACGAACGTGGGGTTATCCTTATGGAGACATCAATTAATCAGGGTCCATGGACGAGAAAAGGTGTTTCTGTTGTGGCTCGTGCTAGGAGAGCTGTTCAATATGGGGATAGTATTGATGATGTTATTCGTTTTCTAGTAGAAGATAATAATGGTTTGATGCCTAATCAATGGCTCATTGGTGATACCAAGACTGGTGAAATAGCGTCATTAGAGTTAACATTGTTTAACCATCCTGTGGAACGGACATTTAATGGAGTATATTATGGGTATAATATACCTCGTAATCCTAGGGTAAATCTTGAACTATCAGGGTTAAAAGGTTACATTTTTAGTTTTCTCCCTACTAGTGCTCAACTTAAATTAGTTAAGTCACATGGTGTTTTGAGGAAAGTGAAATTTGAAGAGTTAAACGAGTTGTTTTATGGGAAAATTGATGTTGAAATCGGTAAACAGATTATGTCTACTTACCCTATAAACATTAGATCATCTGATTGTAAAATAACTGATTCAGAGTTGATGGAAAAACTTGGTTTATGGGTGTTTATGGGTACACCTGGTGGACGGAGAGATGAACCTTCTGAGGAAAAAGTTGAATGGTTAACTGATACGCCTTCTTGTGGTTGGGTTCAGTTATTCCCTGTTTCTTCTTCCTCTGTTTGTTTTCATGGGCATAATGTTAAAGGAGAGCAAAGGAAGAGTGGACGTGTTGTATGGGAGTTTGAATCAAATGCTGGGGAGTTTGGGAATGAGATTTATTCCTCTCCTACAATATACAATAATAATATTTTGTTTTTTAGTTCATGGAATGGCGAGGTATACGCGGTTGATAAAGATAATGGACGAAAGTTGTGGGTTAAAAAAATAGGGTGGGGTGGTAGGTCGTCACCAGTTGTATCTGGTGATATTGTTTTCATTGGTTCATCTGATGGTTTATATGCGTTAAACTGTGAAGATGGTGAGGTTATTTGGAAGAATGAACATATAGGTGGTGTTTCATCTAAACCATTTGTTTCAGAAGGAGTTGTATACTGTGGTTCATTGGATAATAATCTATATGCTTTGAATATCGGGGATGGTGAGATACTTTGGAGTTATAGTACAGATGATGAAATATATTCTTCCCCTGTTATCGTTGGAGATGTTGTTTTTATTGGATCAAATGATGGAAAAATTTATGCAGTTGATAAAAACACTGGTAAGAAAATTTGGTCATATCAAACAGGAGGTGGTATTGCCTCGTCTCCAGTAGCATATAAGGATATCATAGCTTTTGGTTCATGGGATGGTAATCTTTATGCTTTAAACCAGATGGATGGAGAGTTAGAATGGAATTTTACTACAGGATGGGGTGTTGTTTCTACCCCAAGTATATGGATGGATACCGTGTATTTTGGTTCATTGGATAATAATCTATACGCGGTTGACGTAGAGGATGGAACACTTAAATGGTTTTTCACTTGTAAAGCAGGTGTACAATCTAGTCCATTGATTTATGGTGGTTTTGTGTTTTTTGGATGTGATGATGGTAGAGTATATGCTTTAAACGCTTCAACAGGTGAACCTGTCTGGAGTATTACCACGGGTTATGCTATAAATGGTGTTCATAACTATGTTACTACACCATTTGTTTCATCACCTGTTGCATGTGATGGGAAGGTTTTCATTGGTTCAAATGATGGTAAACTCTATGCGTTTGATGCTCAGACTAGAGAACCTTTGATGATGCCGTTAAAAATTGTAAAAATACCTGTTGAAACCATGTTTTTCCTAATATTTTCATTGTTATCAGTTGTAATTATAACACTTGTGTATCTTATTTTGAGTAAAAGGAGGATAGAATGAGTACAATCTTTTTAGGTTTCATCGTTTATCTCATAATTCTCGTAGTTATTGGTATTTGGACTTCACGTTTGAATAAATCATTAGATGACTTTTTAATAGCTGGTAGAAAACTTGGTACATGGCCTGTTGCTATTAGTGCAGAGGCTTCAGATATGAGTGGATGGCTGGTAATGGGTTTACCAGGTAGAGGTTTCATGTATGGTGTTAGTGCAATTTGGACTGCAATAGCATGTTCACTTGGTACATTGTTCAACTGGAGCGTTATAGCGAAACGACTCCGTAGGTTTACAGATAAATTACATGCGTTGACAATACCTGACTACCTTGAAGATAGATTCCAGGATGATAGTCATTTAATTAGAGCAGTTGCAACAAGTATTATAACAATTTTTATGGTAGCATATGTATCAGTTCAACTAGTTGCAAGTGGGAAGATACTAAGTGAAACATTCAACTGGGATTACCATACAGCATTACTCATTGGTTTCGCTATTATAACATTTTATACATTAATGGGTGGTTTTTTCGCAGTTGCATGGACAGATGTCTTCCAAGGTATGCTAGTAGTAGGTATACTAGTTTTACTACCCATAGCTGGGATTATTAAACTAGGGGGATTCAACATTATTTTAACAAAAATAGGAGAGATAAACATTAACACACTCTCTCCAAGTTTTGGACATACTGGTTTATTTTTCATGTTATTCGCCTTCGCTAGTATGGCCTGGTTTTTCGGGTATCCTGGTCAACCTCATATACTTACACGGTATATGGCTATAAAAGATGAGAAAAAAATTTGGAACAGTACAGCTATAGGTATGACATGGGTTATCATAAGTCTATGGGGTGCAGTTTTAATAGGTATCATAGGTCTAGCAATGTTTAAGGAACTACCTGATCCTGAGAAAGTAATGCCATTGTTAGCCACTGCTATTCTACCTGAATGGGTTGCTGGGATAGTAATAGCTGCTATAACGGCTGCGATCATGTCAACAGCGGATTCACAGTTGCTAGTTGCTACATCTTCAATGGTTGAGGATGTTTATCATAAGCTTATAAACCCAGATGCAGGGCAAAAAAAACTAGTAAATTATAGTAGAATTTCTGTTCTCTTACTCTCAGGAGGGGCTTTCCTACTGGCTCTACAGGGTGGAGTAGTTTACTTTCTAGTTGCATTCGCCTGGGGAGGGTTAGCAGCATCTTTTGGACCGTTAATTATATTATCCATATGGTGGAAACATGTAACAAAATGGGGAGCGATTGCTGGTATGTTAGCTGGTACAGTTTCTGTGATAATCTGGGATAAACTTGGTGTCGCTACTGCATTAGCTGATTCATTACCCCAGGAGCTAGTTATCCCTGGGATGCTACCGGCTTTTTTTATCTCATTATTTTGTATCATCATAGTTAGTCTGTTAACCAAGCCTCCGGATGTAAAACAGTTATTCAAATAGGTAAAAAAACTAAAATTTAGTTTTGTAAGATTAACATCTGACTAATTTATAGATTATAAATAGAAACGTAAATATTTTAAACTATTCAACATAACATATTACAATGGGGGGTATCTTGAGGAAAGAAAAAATCTCTGTATATTTAATTACATGTTTACTGGTTTTAACTGTTTTAACACCTTTGAATGTGTCAGCGATGGTGAAAAACATGTCTAAAAACAACAGGATATCATATGATGTTAGAATCTTTGATGTAGCAGATACAGTAGCTGATGAGGAAAACAATGCATCTATACATCAATACAATGGTGGATGTAGATATAACATCCAAGGATGGATATACGTATACATCCAGGGTGAACCATATACGCGGGGTGTTCAATATGGTTACTTACTAGCTGAGGAAATCGTTGATTTAATTAATCGTTGGAGCAACATGATTCATAATCATCCTTTGATAAAACCATTGAGTAAACATTTTTCTCAAGAAAAACATAATAAAATATCACGTCTTTGGTGGAGTTTCTGTAAATCACAATGTACCAAGGTTTATGGTGATAAATTCAATGTTTACAACGAGTACAAACAGGAAATTAGAGGTATAGCTGATGGTGTTAATCTCAGAGGTTGTAAAGTATTTGGAGAGAATGTAACCTATGAGGATATCCTTACGTTGAATCTGATGTATGAGTTCCTATCTAAAATTACATATAATGCTTTGATAAAAGGTTTTCATCCTTTTTATAGCTTATATCATGGTTTACAAAAAGAGGTAGTTGCGTTATCACGTGTAAAACCATTTGATTTCATATTGGATTTTGTAGATTACCCTGTTTATCATAAATGTAATGGGTTCATAGCTACAGGTAATGCTACAACTCATGGTCAGATTGTAATAGCTAACTCTATGTGGAGTACTAGCTCTGGTTTATCAGGATGGTGGTGGAGTTACTATATCACGTTCCGATGGAATATAATCCTTGATGTAAACCCTATACAGGGATGTAGGTTTATCATGGCTTCTGCACCAGGTTATATATGGAGTGATCATGATTTTTATCAAAACAAAAATGGGATTGTTTTCCTTGAAACAACAAATCCACAGGGTTTTTGGGATAACAAAGGATTACCTCTCGTAATACGAGCTAGAACCGCAGTACAATATAGTAATAGTATCGATGATGTAGTACATTATTTGAAAGATAAAAACGATGGCTGTATGAATGCTATCTGGCTTATTGGTGATACCAAGACTGGTGAAATAGCACGTTTTGAACTGGGTTATAAACATTCATGGATAAACCGGACTTTTAATGGTTTCCACTGGTCATCTAACAACCCTTTTGATTTAAAAGTTAGACTTGAAAAAATTCATCTGAAAAATTTGTTCGGATATCTAGTTTTTTATCTACTTTTTAAATCAAAAAACATTGTATTTGAACTACCAAGGTATCACCCGTCTCCTAGGGATTTAAAATTCGAAGAACTAGGGAAAAAACACTATGGACATATCAACGTAGATGTTGTAAAAGAAATTATGTCAACAGATCCCATTGTGAGCTGGTCACCAGATTGTAAGATCACTGACTCATTTCTTTTGAAACATAATGGTCTTGAAGTATTCATTGGCAACCCAGCTGGTAGAAACCGTGAAATTATAAACCTAGAGCATCCTACACCCCGGGTTGAAATAATTCCACCTGCTGGATGGGTAAAAATCTATGGTTTACCCATGGGGAAAGAAAAACAAGTTCCATATAAACCATGTCAACAAAATAGTGAACCATTGATTAAATGGAAATACAATACCAAGGTTGAGACTAATCTTTCTTCAACATCGAATATAATAAAAAACAAAATATTGTACTCAACAACCTCCAATGGTCAAATATTAGCTTTAAACACTAGTGATGGAATGTTGATCTGGAATGACACCATTGGAGGGGGTTCTACAGCACCTGTTCTCATAGGTGATAGAATATTTGTTGGAACTATAAAGGGTTTAGAAACCTTTGATATAAACTGGAGAACTCATGGAGTAAAACCTTTAGGTGAAATTACCGGCAAACCTGTTGCTACTGATGGTAAAATTTTTGCTGGAAACAAAGAAGGTAAACTATATGCTTTGGATGTAGAAACTGGTGATGTACTCTGGAATATTACTCTACCTGGTGAAGTATACATTTCAAATTCTTACATGGGTGTTATTTTTGTTGCCTCTGGTACAAACTGTTACGCTGTAGACATTGAAAACGGTGATATACTATGGAGTTTCAATACTACTGGTGTGATTACATCCCCACCATATACCCAGGATGGTATCGTGTATTTTGGCTCATGGGATACAAACCTTTATGCTGTTTACGCTGGTAATGGTACTTTGAAATGGAGATATGAAACAGGATGGGGTGTAGAAATCACGCCAGTTCTATCAAATGATTTGGTTTTCATTGGTTCACATGACAATAATTTTTATGCAATCTATAAAAACAATGGTACTTTGAAATGGTTTTTCACTTGTAAAGCAGGTATTCATTCTTCACCAGTTACAAATAACAAGTTTGTATTGTTTGGCTGTGATGACGGTTGTTTTTATTGTTTAAACAAAACAGATGGTGGTTTTGTTTGGAGTTTTTCACCAGGTAAAAAAATTCAGAAATGGATTAACTATGATATCACGCCTATTCTATCAAACTCAGCTGTTGATGATGAAACAGTATATCTTGGTGTAAACAATTTTATATATGCTTTGATATTGTAAAACTTGAAAAAAATTGGTTTC
>Ga0190360_1000676_pt1 | contig 18537 bp, 33 predicted proteins | sample 48721834_MG_FD_161271 | JGI IMG/M metagenome (GOLD analysis project Ga0190360, IMG submission 161271) | Hydrothermal vent microbial mat bacterial communities from Southern Trench, Guaymas Basin, Mexico - 4872-18-3-4_MG | ecosystem: Environmental > Aquatic > Marine > Hydrothermal vents >... | reverse complement strand
AATTATAATAGAGGATACTTTTTTAGGAAAATATAATCCTTATATGTATAAAACTATTTCAAGGTTAGGAGGTTGGGTAGGTTTAAAAAGTTATTTTGATAAAAGAAATTATTGTTATGTAATGGCTTGTAAAGCAAGAAAAAAGGTAGGTATAAAAGGAAATGCTTCAAAAAAAGAAATTATTAAAAAACTTAAAGAACTTTTTAATATTGAAGTTAAAAATCATAATATAGCAGATGCTATTGTATTAGTTTTGTCGGAGATTAAAAAATGAAAAAAACATCTGAAATTTTAAAATTATTAAATAAAAAATTTGGAGAAGGAATAATTGTAAATGCTAAAGAAATTGAAGAAAATTTAAAAGTAGAAAAAATTTCTTCAGGAATTTTAACTATTGATATTTTATTAAATGGAGGATTTCCAAAATCTTCTATCATTACTCTTTATGGAGAGCCATCTTCAGGAAAATCTTTAATTTCTTTAATTTTTGCTTCTCAATTAACTAATAAAAAGAAAAATGTCGCTGTTGTAGATTTAGAAAATAGTTATGACCCTGAATGGTGTAAAAAATTAGGAGTAGATTCAAATTATCTATATGTTTCTCAACCAGATATTTATGAAAAAGCAATTGATATTGCAGATACTTTAGTAAGAAGTAAAGAATTTTCTTTAGTTATTTTAGATAGTATTACCTCTGGAATTCCTGAAGAAGAAATGGAAAAATCTGCTTTTGATCAACAGATGGCACTTCAAGCTAGGTTAAATTCAAAGCTATGTGTTGATGGAGACCAAGAAATTATTTTACCTAATGGAATAGTTAAAAAATTTAAAAATCTTCAAATAGGAGATCCAATAATTGTTAAGGATTCTACCACATTAATAGAAGGCAAGGTAGTAGATTTCTTCTATACCGGGAAGAAAGAGTGTTTTCTTGTAAATGATTCTATATCTTTAACAGGAGACCACAAAGTATTGACTTTATTCGGTTTAAAAGATGTAAGAAAGATAAAAGCAGGAGATATTTTAGTAAAATGTTTAAAAACACCTTTTTTTAATCGCAAATTTTTAGATAGTCAAGAAGAGGAAGAAGTTCTTGGTTTCCTATTAGGGTATATATTAGGAGATGGATGTTATCGTCCTTGGGGAGGTTTTTCGGTTGCAGGAGATGAATACTTATATGATTACCTAAAAAAGTGGAGTAAAGTTTTCAACTGTAATGTTATAAAGAGAAAGATAGATGGGTGTTATAATTATAGAATAATCAAAAACAATAAACTTCCAAAAGGAAGTTATAGAAATCCAATTCGGAAGTTGTTGAGGATGTTAAATATAGATTTTTCGATTAAGGAGATTCCCGAATTTATTTTTTATGCTCGAAAGGAAGTAATTAAGAATTTATTAACAGGGTTGTTTGATTCAGATGGAACAGTTGTAAAAAGGGCGGTTGAATTTTCAACTCAATATTACATATGGGCAAGACAAGTTCAGTTTTTACTTCAAAAGTTCGGGATTTTTAGTAGGATTATTAAGTCTTACAATAAAAGATACAAAAAGGATTACTACAAAGTTCAAATAACTTCCCGCCCATTTATTGAATTATTTGAAAAAGAAATAGGATTTTTACATCCAAAGAAGAAAGAAAAATTAAGAGGGTTAATAACAAGTTATAAACATAAAACCTCTTCAAAACAGTTTTGCTTGCCGATATATATCTTGATGCTGCTTAAGAGCATCGTTATGAGTCACAATTTGACAAAAAACTTAAAACAACAGTTCTTTCCAATTGGAAAAATTAAAAATCTAAATAACAAAAGTCAGAAGAGAGTGGATACACACAACCTTACTTGGATAGAGGCAAAGAAAATTTTTAAAACTTTAGGAATTGAAGATGAATATATTAGACTTTTTGGAAATGATTGTTTTACATTTGAAGAAGTTAAATCTGTTAAATCAGTAGGAATAAAAGATGTTTATGATATAACAGTTTCTACTAACGAAGGTATTTTTAGCTGTAATTCTTATTTAATACATAATTGTAAAAAAATATTTTCTGCTTTACAGCCAGAAAATTTAAAAGATAAATCTACTTATAATAATACAATAATTATGTTAATTGCTCATTTAAGGCAACAAGTAGGTATTTTATATGGAAATCCTAATATTTTACCTGGAGGATATGCAATAAAACATGCTTCTTCTGTTATCTTATATACAAAAGGTGGAGAATGGTATTCAAAAAAGGATAAAATTATTGGAAGGCAGTTTAAATTAAAATTAGAAAAATCTAAAGTTTCTTTACCTCATACTGTAGGAGTTTTTGATTTTTATTTTGAACCTCCAAAAATAGATAATTTTAAAACTTTAATTTTATATGCTATTCAATTAGGAATAATTAAACAGGCAGGGGCATTTTATAGTTATAAAGATATAAAAGTTAGAGGAAAAGAAGAATTAATTAAAATTTTAAAAGAAAAAAAAGAATTAATTAAAGAAATAAAGCAAAAAATATTGGAGGTAAAATAAAATGAAAGATTTAGAATATTTTGCTAATTTAATTAAAAATTTTAAATCAGTATATTTAGCTGGAGGAATTCAAGCAAGACATAGACAAAATTGGAGAGATGATTTACAATCTTTCTTTGAAAAAAATAAAATTAAAGTCTATAATCCAGTTGAAGATAATTCTAATATTTTTAATCCTTCTGTTATGGGCTATAAAGATGATGGTTCTAGTTATACTTTAGAAGAATTACAAGATATAGATGAGTTGAAAGAAGCACTAGTTTTAAGACAAACTGAATTAAACGATAAACATTTCATTAAAAATAGTGATTTAGTAATTTTTTATTTAGATGAAACCGCTGGCTTTGGGACAAAAACTGAATTTAAATGGTGTTATGATGAGTTTAAAAAACCAATTATAATTGTTAGAAACATTCCTAGAAGGAAAATAAGTCATTGGATAAAATGGAGAAGATTTTTTTATTTAATTTTAGACAAGAAGGCTATAGAATTTAAAAATTTTGGTGAAGTCAAAGAATTTTTTAAATACTATTTTAATTTTAAAGATGAATAAAATAGTAGAATTTATTTTTTCTGTAATTATTTCTTTCTTTGTTTATTTATTTTGGGCAATAGTTTTTTGGATTTCCAATATAAGAGATAATTATAGATATTATTTTAAAAATGATTAGCCTCTGCCTTTCTATATTTGCTATTGCTTTAGCTTATTTAGATAATTACAAATATATTTGGCAAGTTAAAAAAATGAAAAATTATAAATTTCCTAGAAGTGTAAGTAAAAGATTTTTATTAGTTAGTGTTTTAACTAGAGTTTTTTTAATGATTTATTCTGCTCATCAAAAATATTGGGTATTTTTCATTATTTATGGAATTGGTTTATTTACAACAGGTTATGCTTATTGGGAACTATATAAAAAGTATAGATTTAGTGGTTGGACTTTTTGGAAATTTTTAAAAAGGAGCTTATAATGGATATAATAAAAATTAGAAAAAATTTAAAATATCTTTATTCAGTTTTTAGAAATTTATCTGAAGATATTAATGAACTTGCTGAATTAGCAGAGAGAACTGAAGAATATATAGAAGAATGTAAAAATGAATTAAATTCTTTACATATTTTTGAAGGATTTTGGAAAGAAATAAAACCACAATTTGTTTATTTAAAAAGTTTAAAAAAAGATACTGTTTGTCTCTATTGTAAAAAGAAATTAAAAAAAGGTTTTGGGGCTTATTATGATAAAACCACAAGACAGATTTATTGTTCCAAATGTAAAAAGAAATTGGAGGAACTATGAAGAAAAAAGAAAAATTTAAAGAAGGGATAAAATTTGATTCAGGAAAAGAAAGATTTGATTTAATGCCTGCTCGGCCTTTATTTTATTTAGCAAAAGTCTATACTTTTGGGGCAAAAAAATATGAAGATAGAAATTGGGAAAAGGGAATGAAATGGGGAAAAATTTTTGGAGCTATTCAGAGACATTTATGGAAATTTTGGATGGGAGAAGATTTAGATGATGAAACTGGATTACCTCACCTTGCTCATGCTGCTTGGGGATGTTTAACTCTTTTAGAATATTATCATACTCATTCTCAATTAGATGATAGAACATTTAATAAATCAAATTTTGAAAGATTTTTAAATGAGATTACCCAAATATCTACAAGAAAATATAAAGAAAAAAGCAAATAAAAAAGAAAAAAAATTTTATAAACATCTTTGTTCTGGAGCTTTTGATTTCTTTAAAGGAGATTTTTCTAATGATAAATACATTATTGAATATAAATCCTCCACTAAGAAAAAAAGTTTTAGAATAACTGAAAAAATGTTAGAAAAATTAAATATTGAAGCTTTAGAAATGACAAAAGAACCTTTATTTATATTAGAATTTTCTAATTATATTTTAGTAGGAAAAATTGTGAAAAAATGATTTTAGTTATAGGAGATTTACATATTAATCAAAATAGAAAAAAAGCAATTAAATTGGCTTTTAATGAAATTTTATCTAAAATTAAAAATAAAAAATTCTCTTATACCATTCTATTAGGAGATATTTTCGATAAAACTCCTACAATAGAGGAAAGAAATATTTTTGCTAAATTTTTATCTTATCTTTTAAAAAAATCTAAAAAAATAATTTTAATTAAAGGCACAGATAGCCATGAGTACACAAAAGGAATTTATAATTTATCAGATTTATGTATTCTCAACAATAAAATAGAAGCTAAAGAGAGTTTTGAAATTGATAATTATGTATTTTTGCATACTGATATTTATGGTTTAAAATATTCTAATGGTTTTATTTGTGAAGAAGGTCTAAAAAAATTTGACAAGGAAAAAACATATATTGTAGGACATTTTCATACTCCTCAACAAAAAGACAATATAATTGTTGTAGGTTCTATTTATAAAACTTCTTTTGCCGAAAAAGATGATGAGAAAATGTTTTTAATTGTTAAAGATACTACAATTGATTCTATTTCTATTAAATCCAGAAATATGATTGAACTACATGTAGAAGGAAAAAATCAAAAATTAAAGTATGATGAATCTCTATTAAATCTATCTACTAATGAAGTAGATTTAAAAATTGTCGCAAAAGTAGATAAAATTTCCTTACCTCCATTACATAAATTTATAAATAGAATTAAAAATAAATTTAATATTGAATATTATCAAGAAGATATAACAATCGAAGAAATAAAAACAGATGTTCCTAAAAGTTTGAATAGCAATGAGTTAGCAAAAAAATATTGTAAAGATAAAAATATTGATTATAATTTAGTTAAAGCAAGTTTATAAAAATATGAAACAGGCTATGATAAATTATATTCAATCTCCAAAAAATGATGAACTTTATACTCCAACTAAAGCAGTAGTTCCTCTATTACCATTTCTTCCTAGAGATAAAGTTTATTGGGAGTGTACAGATTTTGGAAAAAGTAATATAAGTAAAGTTTTAAAAAGTAATGGTTTTAGAATATTTGGAACTCATATTTCTAAAGGATTTGATTTTTTAAAAGATGATCCTAAATTTTATTTTGATATTATAATAACTAATCCTCCATATTCTTTAAAAAACCAGTTTTTAAAAAGAGCATATGAGTTAGGTAAGCCTTTTGCTTTTCTTCTGCCTTTAACTACTTTAGAAGGAGTTTATCGAGGAAAATTATTTCGTAAATATGGCATACAATTATTGGTAATGGATAAAAGAATCAATTTTATGAAAGATAAAAAGTCATGCTGGTTTAATACCTCTTGGTTTTGCTGGAAAATATTGCCTAAGGATTTAATATTTGTTTCTATAGATAATTGACATAGTAAATAAATTATGCTATACTTAAATAAAATATGAGATATTTAGAAAAAAGATTTAGAGTTGGGGTTAATGGATTAGGAAATAGAGAAATTTGTCCAAACTGTAATTTGCCATTGAAAATTATTATTACTTATTTAAAAAATAAAAAAGAGATTAAAAAATCTTGTAGTTGTGGATATAAGGAAGTAAAGTATGAAAATTATTGAAGTTTTTTATAGATTTGCTGATTGGTATTTTAATAGATTTGTTGAACCAAGAATGTATTGGATTAAACAAATTCAAAATTACAGGTTTACCTTTTTAGGATGGACTTTTTTCCTTTTTTATAGAATTTTTGTAGATTATATTGTTCCAGTAGTTTGGTTTTTTACTGCAAGGCTTATATGTATTTTTAAAGGATGTGATATAGTTCAAACTATTATTGATGATAATATATTATACGAAGAAGAATGTAAAAGATGTGGAAATATAGTTAATTATACAGTAAAAAGTAAAGATACATTAATTAGAAAATGATGAGAGAGATTGTAAAAGGAATATACATAGGAGAAACTTATTCACATTATGTACATTGTAATAAATGTGCCGAATTAAGATGGTGTATAGCTTTTTATGATAAAACTAAAACTAAAAAGTTACCTTATGGTTTTCTATGTGAAAAGTGTTTTAAAGAAATTCTTAAGTCAAGATTACAAAATGGGTAAAACTCTTTTTTTAATAGGAGCTGTAATTCTTTGTTGGGGATTAGCTTTGATGTGTTTTGATGAAGTAAGAAGAACTTGGCTTTCAAATGTGAAATTAGCTATGGGATTTGCTTCGGTTTTGTTTTTCCTTATAGGTTTATTTTTTCTAATTGTTCTTATAATAAGATAAAGGAGGTGAAAGTCTATTTATGATTAATAGCACCAAAGCAAAAATCTTAAAAAAGTTATGGTATTTACTAGAAAAATATCCTTATTTAAGAGTAGGTCAACTTATATCTAATGCTATAAAGTGTGAATTAGGAAGCCTTGACATATTTTATGTAGAAGATAAAGCTTTATTGAAAGCATTAGAAAATTATCCTAAAAATCTTGAACCAGATTATATTTCTGTTTATAGTAACTATAGCTCTAACAGCAAAATAACTTATACTAGTTCTAATAGATCTTGGTGTTGTAATTCAGAATTAATTCCTAAAATAATTACAAATAAAGCAAAATGTTTAATTTGTAATGAAATATTAGAGAGCAAAGATATTCATGATTATAAAATTTGTAAGTGCGGAAATCTTTCTATAGATGGAGGTAAGTATTATCTTAAGAGAAGTGCTAATAATCCTGATAAAGTAGAGGAATTAAGTATAGTAAAATATATATGTTTTAAATGTGGGAGGGAGCAATAATGTCTAACTTCAATTGCTATATTGGAAAAACCTATAAAAAATATGAAAGATTTGAAGTAGGAAAATTTTTATCTGGTTTATTTGATTTATTAAATCCTGTTTTATGGGCTAAATTTATATTTTCTATTTGGAGGTTAATTTTAATTCCTTTATTTATTTCTGGTTTAATATATTTTAAAATGAACCAAACTTATTTTTCTTTAATTATTTTAGTAGCATTGATAGTAGTTTTAATTATGGCTATTTTAAGAAAGAACAGAGATTTAGCAGTAGGAGGAATTCTATTTATTTGTATTATCGGAGGATTTGGAATTTATCAATATTATAAAGGCTATCAAAATGCTCCAATTATTACTAATTTAAGAAATGTAGAATTTACGACTCCTTCTGGAGATAAATGTAGAATAGATAAAAAAGGGAGAATAGTCTGTAACAATAAGTATATAAGACATAAAGATATTAAAATTTTAGAGAAAAAAGGATTAGTTTTAAAGCCTTCGATATTTTTAGCAGGATTCGATAAACAACCTTTTGGAATAGGAGCAGAAATATTTAATTTAGGCAAGATTAATTTAGATTTAGCATATTTTCCTTTAACTACTGTTGGAGCAGGGATAAGTTATGATATTCTAAATTTAAAACCTCTAAAAAGCAATATTTCAGCAGGAATAATGCCTACTTATGATTTTAGAGATAAAGATGTGGGTGTTAGAATATATGTTAAGTGGAGGTTCTAATGTTTAAAAATGTAGTTGATTACTGGCTGGAATTTTATTTTGCAAGTTTAATAAAATATATTGAGTATGTATTTTTTTTAAAAAAGTTTAAACGCCCATATTCATATAAACCCCCATTGAGAGAAATAGAGAAAGAAGTGGTGAAATTTTTAGATACTTTTTCAGGATATGAAGTGCCTTCGAATTCAAATTTAACTCAAGTAATTTTAATGGATGATTCTAATATTGATTTAATTATAGATAAAGTATTACAAGAAATTGATGATAAACTAAAATGGAGGTTAAAATGACTATAAAAATTTATTCAAAAAAACATTTATGTATTTTAGGACAATATGAAAGAAGGATAGGAATTTATGAAGATATTTTTGATACTAAAGAAGATATAGAAAAAGCACTAGAAATAGCAAAATCAGATTATAGTTTAGAAATAATTTTATACAACCATTGCCCTATTTGTGGTAAAGAGGTAATAACTAGACAAAGAAGATATGGATTGAGAAAGGATTAATAAAATGAATAAATACAGACTTGTAGAGAAATGCTTTAATTCTTTACCTTTTGTTCAAAAAGAAATGAAAGTTAAAATTTCTAAAAGTGTAATTTCTATAGAAGCCAAAGATAAAGAAAAAGGAGCTAATTATAAACTTGCTGAACAAGTAGGCACTATGATTACTGGAGCAAAACATCTATACGATTATTTATTAGAGAAGAATTTAATTAATAAAATAGATTTAAAAAAGTTAGAAAATCATATAAAACTATGTCAAAAAAATTTAAAAGATAAAAGAATAAAATGTTGTATTAACTGTCCTTTTAAAGATATTATTTTACAATATTACCCTTACTTAAAACAATTGTTTAAAATAAATGAAACAAAATCTGAAAAAAATAAAAAGTTAATAAAAAGGGAGTTCTAGATTGAGGAAAGAGAGAGTAGATATTCTTTGGTATTTTATGAACCTAAGTTTACTGGTAAGTCCCTATAGTTCTCTGAATGAGTATGTAGAGAAGCTATTGATATGAAAAAATTACTAATTACACTATTATTATTATTAATACCTATTTGTCTCCATAATGATTTAGTTTTCGGTAAGGGTAAAAATCATCCTCAAAAAAACAAAAGTCATGGCAAAAATCATGAAGTTTTAGAAAGCCCCTTAAGTGACACAAAATCTTGTCTGCTTTCAACAGAAAAAACTCAATATGTTATAGAAGGTGAATTAGAAATTTATAAAAATCGGAGAATAAGTATAAAGCCTTTTATTAGCTATAATGTTGAAAGGAATCATATAGGAGTTGTAGGTATAAGAGTAACTATTAGTTTATCAAAAGACCCAACAGAACAAAAATTAAAGATGTTAGAGAACAGAATTAAAGAACTTGAACTAAAACTTAATAAAAAATGAAAAATAAAATAAAATTACTGCACAATTTAGTTAAAATCCCTTCTCCCTCTGGGTTTGAGGAAAAGGTTGCTCATTTTATTAGAAAATATTTATCTCAATTTATTTCTTCTAAAAGAATAACTATAGATTTTCATAATAATATAATAGTAAAAATAAAAGGCAAATCTTCAGAGAAAAAAATACAAATAGATGCTCATCAGGATATTATAGGATTTTTAGTAAATAATGTTGATAAAGAAGGTTACATTTCTTTACTTCCTTTAGGAGGACACGATAAAAGTCTTTTAAGGGGAAGGCATATAATAATCTTATCAGAAAGAAAAACTATAGAAGGGGTATTGGGAACTAAGCCTATTCATTTGATAGAAGATGAAGAAGAAGAACTTCCTTCTCGAATAGTAGATTTGACAGCTGATATTGGGGTGAGAAAAAGAAAACAAGTAAAAAAATATATAAAAATTGGTGATCCTGCAGTCTTAAAACCTTCTTTTTCTTTATTGTTAGAAGATTTTGTTTCTGGATATGGATTTGATGATAAATCGGGTTGTTTAATTTTAATGGAAACCATTAAAGAAATAGCAAAATCTAAAAATAAACCTTTATATGATTTATATTTTACTTTTTCCTCTCAAGAAGAAGTGGGTTGTAAAGGAGCAAAAGAATTGGTGAGAAAAATAAATCCAGATTTATTTATTGGAGTAGATGTTACTTTCGCTACTGATTGCTATGAAGTTGAAGAAAGAGAAGTAGGAAGATGCGAACTAGGAAAAGGTATAGTTGTTTTTAGAGGTTTAAACATTGATAAAAAAGGGGTAAAATTATTATCTAGTATTGCCAGATTCCATAAAATTAAAGTGCAATATCAGGCAACTAATGGAACAGGATTTAATGCAGATGAAGTGGCAAATGATAATAAAGGTATAAAGGTATTAAATCTGGGAATTCCTTTAAGAAATATGCACTCAGCAGTAGAAGTCCTTAATCTAAAAGATTTAAGTTATGGAATAAAATTATTAAAACATTTTCTTTTAAGCAGAAAAGTAAAAGGAATTTTATGATATTAGGAATTATAGTTTTTTTAAGTTTATTTATATCATTTATTTATGTTTTGTATGATAGACATTTTATTTTTGAATCCATTATTATAAGTTTAGGAATTTCTTTCTTAATATTTTCTATTGTTAAATATATATCCTATTTTATATATTATGGAAAATTAGGTTATTATTTAAAGTTAATTTTTACTTTATGAAAGGAGCTAAAATGAATAAAAAACCAAAAGTAAAATTTATTCCTAAATATAAAAAGTGTTATTTTTGCAATGGTAAAGGATGTAAAAGATGCAATGGTGGGAAATTTCTTTCTCACTATATTTTAATAGATTCTAAAAATAATGCGTTTATTGTAGATACATTAAAATAGGGGGTATGAATGAAAAAAAGAAAGACCAATAAATTTTTAGTTATTTTGTTAATAGTAATAAGTTTAGTACTATATTTTTCTACAACTACAGCCATTATAAAAAACATAAATTTAGATAAAAATAAAGATATATCTTTTAAGGAGCTAAAGAATCATGCTGTTCATATTCAAGTAACTGCAACTTTTGATATTATGAAGTTTACTACTAAGATGTTAGATAAATCATCTTTATATAATTATTACAATATTAGAATTGATGATTACAATGTTTTAGGAAAAATTAAAGTGAGTTGGGGGGGAAGCGGAGTAATAGTAAAAAAAGATAGATATGATTATTATGTATTAACTGCAAAACATGTAGTAGAAGTTCCTAAAAAATTTAAAGATGTTATTACCATTGACTCAATTTATGTAGATGATATAGAAGCTGATATAGTAGCAACAGATCCAATTGTAGATTTAGGAATGGTAAAAACTAAACATTTGTTAAAAAAACCAGTAAGATTAGCTAAAAAAAGACCTAAACTTTTAAGTAAAATAGAGATTTTTGGAAATCCTTTAGGAATTAAAAATATTTATACAAAAGGATTCATTGCTGGAAAATGGCAGGGATATTACATATTTCAGGCTACCGCTCTACCCGGAAATTCTGGAAGTGGAGTTTTTAATGATAAAGGAGAACTTGTAAGTGTTTTAACAGCAGGATTTGCCATTTCTCAATATCAGAGAACAGAAACTTTGACAGTAGGCATAAATTATTATTATATAAAAGCATTTTTAGAAGATGTTTTGGATTTGGATTAAATTTATAATATCTCTGGTAATAATTACAGTACTTCATGAATTTGGTCATTATTTGATAGCAAAATTATTTGGAGTAGAGGTAGAAGTTTTTTCTATTGGTTTTGGAAAACCTTTATATTATAAAAAAATATTTAATACAAAATTTCAGATAGCTCCTATATTTTTAGGAGGATATTGTAAATTAAAAGGGGAATTTTATGGAGATGGCAAATCTCACCTAGCTTCTCAAAGATATTTAAAAAAACTTTGTATATTTTTAGGCGGTTGCTTAGTAAATATACTTACTGCATTTTTGATTTTCTATTATTTTGGACATCCTTTTTATTATTTCTGTCTATCTTTAAAATTATGGTATGCAAGTTTTACTCAAGTAAATCTAATACCTTTAATTGCTTTAGTTCCAAACTCTAATATATTCTGGTTCGGCATACTATCTGCTGTTTTAGGAATAGTTAATTTAATTCCTATACCTCCTTTAGATGGAAGTTATGTTTTTTTAGTTTTTTTAGAAAAATTTGTAAATAAAAGAAAAGCAGGATTAATTATAGAAAAAATATTTTATTGGTCTTTAAGAATATTAATTTCTTCAATAATTCTAATATACATATTTTCTCTATTAGGATGCTCGGCTGTTAACTATAATTTAAGAAAAGAAGTAAAAAGATTTCGGGATTTAAATAAGGAGTTGCAAATCATAAACAGAAAATGAATATAAAAATTGCTTCCATAATTGAGGAAATTTGCAAAGAAAAGAAAATAAAGTATAGAAGTCCCCTGCACTCTAAACTAAAACATTATAAAAAAGATAAAGAAAAATTAGTAAAAATTTATTGGCAACTAAAACAGATAATAGCAGAATTAACAGATATTGAGCGAAGATATTCAAATTTAAATGGGATTAGAGCTTTACTTGAAAAAGATATTACATATTTAGAAAATATATTAGAAGATATAATTTACGAAATTCCTAAAATAAAAGAATAATGAAAATATTTAGTGTTTGTTATAAATGTGGATATATTTATGATGGCGAATTAGATAATAATAATTCCTGGAAATGCCCTAAATGTAAAACTCAATTTAAATTATGGTATAATCCTAAAATAGATCAAAATGAAATTATAATTACTGATGAAGATATGGAGGTAGAAGATGATAGGGGATAAAATAATAATTTCCAAATTAGATAAGCAAAGAGCTAAATTTTTAGTAGAGCATTACATAACTCATTTGAGACCTAAAAGTATTATAGTTATCGGAGGTTCTTCTGGCAGTAAAAAAAGTGAATTAGGTCAATGTATTCAAGAAGAACTTTATAAAAAGAATATTAAATCTCTTTTGGTTTCTTTAGATGACTATTATGTATCTCATTTCAACGAAAGGACTCGTATTAGAGAGCTTAAAGGCGTTAAATATGTGGGAACTAAAGAAATTGATTGGCAATTAGTTAAAAAAATAATTAAAGATTTTAAAAACAAAAAAAATAAATTGATTTTACAGCAAATAAATAAATATACTGGGGATTATGACAATATTCATTCTTTTGGAATAAAAGAAGTAAAATATCTTATTTTAGAAGGAATGTATGCAAATTACTTAAAGAAAATTAAATTAGCTGATTTAGGAATTCATTTGGAAGGCACTCCTGAACAAACTTTGAAATTTAGAAAAAAGAGAAAAAAAGAAAATGAAAATTCCAAATTCAGACAAAAAATAGTAAAAAAAGAATATATAGAAGTAAATAAATTAAAAAAATATGCAGACATTATTATACCTTTTGGAGAAATAAAATGATATTTGCTTTTGATTTAGATAATACTTTATGCGAACCTATTAATAGTGGTAAAAATTGTAAAGATATGTTGAAATTAAAACCCTATAAGAATACTATTAATTCTTTGAATTGTTTATATAAAAAGGGGCATACTATTATAATTTTTACTCATCGTTCTAAAAAATGTAAAAAAGAAACTATAAAATGGCTTAAAAACAATAATATAAAACATCATAAATTAATAATGAATAAACCTAAATATGATTTGCTGATTGATGACAAAAGTATTCCCCCTTATTCTTATTTATCTGGAAAAATATTAGAGGAATATTCAAGAATTATAGCAGATTTTAAAATGAATTTTAGGTTACCTGATTTTTAGAAAAGATAAAATGAATTTTCCTAAATATCCAAAAGTCATAACTTTAGGAAATCCAAGAACTGAAAATGCTTTAACTGGAGAAGTTATAGTTCAAGAAAAAGTAGATGGAAGTCTATTTAGATTTGGAATAAATGAAAATAAAGAATTAATTATCGGTTCAAAAAATGTAATTATACAAAATGAGGAACAATACCCTTTATTTAAGGAAGGAGTGGAGTATATACTGTCCATTAAAGACAAAATTTTGAAATTTAGTCCTAATACCTTTTTTTATGGAGAGTATTTACAAAAACCTAAACACAATGTTCTAAAATATACAAAAACACCTAAAAATCATATAGTATTATTTGATGTATTAGAAAACAGTAAATATATAAGTAGAGAAAAATTAATAGAATATGCTGAAATTCTTGATTTAGATGTTATACCAGAGCTTTATAGAGGAGTATGTACTGTTGAAAAAATAAAGGAATTATTAAATACAGACAGTTATTTAGGAAATGAAAAAGTAGAAGGAGTTGTAATTAAAAATTACAACCAATGGATAAATTTAGGAGGAATTGTTTTTCCATTATTTACTAAATATGTTAGAGAACAGTTTAAAGAACGACATAATGTTGAGTGGAAAATTAAATCTCCCAAAGGAGAACTTCAAACATTTGTGGAAAGATTTAAAACAGAGGCTAGATGGGAAAAAGCTTTAATTCATCTAAAAGAAAAAGGAGAATTAGAGAATTCTGTAAGAGATATTGGTAAACTGATAAAAGAAGTTCAAAAGGATATAAAAGAAGAAGAATCTGAATATATAAAAAATCATTTATATAAAATTTTTATAAAAGATATATTACAAACAGCTATCAGAGGATTACCTGAATGGTATAAAAACAAATTATTAGAAAAGTATGAAAAGTGAACTTGCTTATAATAGCATATTAATAGTTTTTATAGGAAATATTGGTACAGGAAAGACTACTTTTATTAGAAAATATTTACATAATGCTATTATAGTTTCTAGAGATTATTTAAGATATATGATTAGAGGAGGAAATTATCTCTTTTCCTTAGAAACTGAACCTATAATATTCAAAATTGAAAGACTCGCACTTGAAAAATTTATGGAAATTGGTTTAAATATAATAGTTGACGAGGTTGGAATAAATAGAAAAATGAGAAAAGTTTATGTAGATTTGGCAAGAAAGTATGATTATAAATTGTGGGCAATTGTAATGCCAAAACTTTCTATGAAAGAGTGTGTAAAAAGAAGAATGACTAATCCTCATAATCAACTTGATAAAAAATTGTGGGAACAGATTTGGCAAAAATTTGATAGTGAGTATGAAGAACCTACATTTGAAGAAGGTTTTGATAAAATAGTTTATATTCCAAGAGAAAAAGTTTATGGAAATAAAAAAATAACTAAGTAATATGCTTAAAAATTTAAAACTTAAAAACTTTTGTAATCATTCTAATCAAGAATTTAATTTTAGGGAAGGTTTAAATCTAATCATAGGAGAAAATAGAAAAGGAAAATCTAATATTTTAGAAAGTATCTGCTTTGCTTTGTTCGGGCAGACAAAGTATTCTACATTAAGTAAAATAATCCAAAAAGGAAAAACTAAAGCAGAGGTCAATTTAGATGATACTATTATAAGAATAAGACAGAAAAGTAAAACTGAATTATTACAGCCTTCTAAAATAGAATTAGAGAATAAATTAAATCTTTCCTATCAAGAGTTTTTAAGGATTTTTTATATTTCAACTAATGATTTTGCTAAATTATTTGATGGTTCTTATTTTAGAGATTTTCTTATAAAATTATTTGATTTAGAAAAATATTTAAATAAATATAAAGAGTTTTCAATAGAATATAGAAATTTAAAGAATTTAGAAGTTCCTCAAATAGATAAGGAGAAAGAACAGAATAAACTAAAAAGTTTTATTAATCTCTATAAAACTAAAAAAGAAAAATATGATAATTTGAAAGAGAAATTAGAGTATTATAGAAATTTACAAATCCAAATAAACAGAAAAATTGGAACTATCAATTCCAAAATACAAGAATTGAAATCTAAATATAATTTATTAAACGAAGAAAAATGTCCTACTTGTTTGCGAAAAATTACTGATGTTTATAGGCAAAGAGCAAAAAAGAAATTAGACAAAATTAAAGAAAAAATTGGCTATTATAATAGCCTGTTAACAGAAAAATTACAAAAAGTTTCTTTTCAACTAAATACTCTTAATTCTCAAATATCTCCTTTAGAAAATGATTTAATAAATATTCAACATACTATTGGAGAAATAAAGGGAAAATTATCTTTAGATATTCCTCAAAAAGATGAAAAAAGATTAAAAGAATTAGAACAATTAATTTCCTTTTTTAATCCTAACGGATTTCCTTCTTATTTATTGCAGATTTACATTCCTGCTATTCAAGAAACTGCTAATAGTTTTATTTCTTTTATATTTCCTGATACTTCTATCGAAATTCAAACTACAAAACCAGAAAGTAATATTCCTAAAATAAAAATTTTGGTTAAAGAAAAAGACAGGGAAGGATATTTGGAAGATTTTGCTGCTTCTCAAAATGTTATTGTAAATTTGTGTTTAAGATTAGCAATTATTGTTTTATTTAAACAATTAAAAAATACAGAAATTGATTTTTTAATGATAGATGAAGGTCTTGATAAATTAAGTTATGATAATCAATTAAAAGTTATTAAATTATTAGAAAATTTTATCGATTGGAAATATTTAAATAAAGTAATTTTAGTTTCTCATAGATTAGAACTTAAAAATATAAATTGTAATTTAATAGAGTTGAAGTAGTATGAAAAATATGGTATATTTTATAAAGGAGATATAAAATGGATTTTTCTTCTAAATATATAAAGATGTGCGAGAAAGCAAAAGAGATACAGGAGAGATTTAGGGGTCAATATGACTATTATATCTATATAGAATGGGAATACGGAAAAGGTATTTTTCTTTGGGGTTTTTGTTGTGGGTTTAAAAACATAAAAAAAATAGTTTATCTTCCTTGTCAAGACCAATTACAAGAAATGATAAAAAATGAGTATAGAGATAAAGAAACTAACATTCCTTTTCTTCATATATATAGTTGTATGCTTCTTGATTTATACGATTTAATGAATAATAATAACTATTTTTATAAATTTGGAGATTCTATGGAACAACTTTGGCTTGCTTTCGTGATGTATAAAAAATACAGAAAAGTTTGGAATGATAAAAAAGAAGAATGGATAAATGAAAATAAGAATAAAAAGGAGGCAAATAAATGAAAAAATGGACAGAAGATGAATTAAGATTATTAGAAAAATTGTATAATGAGGGAAAAACTTATTCTCAGATAGCATCAATTTTAGGAAGAAGTTTTGTAAGTGTAGAGAAAGCAATAAGAAGATATGGACATATTCTTGAATTAAACAGACAAAGAGAAAAAAACTATATTCTAGTAAAAAAAGCTCATAGAGAAGAACTTTATAATTTCATTTTTAATTCTTTTACAGACACTATTTTAAAATACAATTTTGAAATAAAACCAGTAAAAACTTTAACAAGCTATTCAAAAGGCAAAAAAGTTGAAATAGCAAATTTAGTTTTGAGTGATTTACATATTGGAAAAATAAATAAAGTTTATAATCCTGCCACAGGAAAAACAGAAATAACTTATAATGATGAGATAAGAAAAAAAATGATGTCCAGATTATTACAATCTATTAGTGAAATTATATCTTTACTAAAACCTAAATATTATTTAGAAAAATTAAATTTATATTTATTGGGAGATATAATTGAAGGAGATGGCTATGTTTGGGAAGGACAGCATTTTCAGATTTCTAAGTGTGTGGGGCTTCAATTATGGGATGGGGTGTTTGATTTAGCGTTTATAATTAAAGAATTACAGAAATTATTTCCTAAAATTTCAGTTTATTGTGTAATTGGCAATCATTCAAAATATACTTCTAGTAGAGATGCTTCTCCTCCAATAGAAAATTATTTGGAATACCATATTTATAGGATTTTACAACTTTTATTCAGAAATAATAATAAAGTTAACATTATTGTTCCTAATACCTATGATTATTCTACTAAAGTTTATAACCATTTAGTTTATATGGCTCACGGAGATAATATAAGAGGCTATTCCATAACTACTCGAATAAAGAAAACTAAAGATATTTACATTAACCTGCCAGAAGGATTTGATTTACTTATATTAGGACATTTTCATACTCAGGAAAAATATAGTATAGGAGATAGAGGAACTTTATTGATGAATGGCTGTTGGATACCCAAAGACCAGTATGCTAAAAAATTATATGGTATTTACTCTGAACCTAAACAATGGTTTTTTGGTTCTAATAAAATAAGACCAATGACTTGGTATTATGAGCTAGATTTTAGAGGAGTAGTAAGATGAAATTAAAAATTTTAAAAGAAACCAAAGATTCTTTTTTAGTAGAAGTGGAATTAACAGAAGAAGAAAAGGAGCTTTTAAGAAAAAAGTTTAATGTAAAAAGGATAACTAAAAAACTTTTAAAAAAAGTTTTACTTGACTATCTAAAAAATGAATAAAACTATAGAATATACTAATTTGTTAAATCCAATCACTAAAGAGCTGAAAAGATTTGTGAAAGAAGGCATTGACAAAAATGTTTATGGAATTGTTGTAAGACCTCAATGTTTAAATATAGTGAAAAAATCTCTTAAAAATACAGATTTAAAAAGTATAACAGTTGCTGGATTCCCCCCATTACATTC
>Ga0190360_1000673_pt1 | contig 18594 bp, 16 predicted proteins | sample 48721834_MG_FD_161271 | JGI IMG/M metagenome (GOLD analysis project Ga0190360, IMG submission 161271) | Hydrothermal vent microbial mat bacterial communities from Southern Trench, Guaymas Basin, Mexico - 4872-18-3-4_MG | ecosystem: Environmental > Aquatic > Marine > Hydrothermal vents >... | reverse complement strand
CCCCAATCAGCATATCCAATAGGTGCACCCAGTCCAAGAAAGCTGAGTGCTGCAGCGGTCAGAACCATAGCTCCAATATCAAGGGAAGCCATGATCAAAAGAGGATAAATGGCATTGGGAAGCACGTGTTTGAAAATTATTCCCCAGTCTGAAACACCGGTAGCCCTTGCCGCCTCAACATACATTTCTTCCCTCACTGAGAGGATGTCTCCCCGTAAAAGACGAGCATAAGCTGGCCAGCCAACCACGATAAGAGCAATCATTACATTATCCAGTCCATGTCCTAAGGCTGTCACAAGAGCCATAGCCAGAATTAAAGGGGGCAAAGCCATAAATGTATCCACAATTCTCATTATTGTTTCATCAACTAATCCTCCATAGTAACCAGATAGACTTCCCAGAATAATTCCAATTACCAGAATACTCCCCACCACCATAAGTCCTATACGAAAAGCTGTCCTTGTTCCCCAGATTACTCCATAAAAAATATCGTATTGACCCTCTGTGGTTCCAAAGGGATGTTTCAGGCTTGGAGGTTTAGGAATGGCACTGTAACCATCCCGTGGGATTCGATAGGGGTCATGAGGGTACCTGGGAGGCGCTATAATCGGAGCCAGGAGCGCGATCACTACGAAAAAAAGTATTATGCAAAGACCCACTATAGAAAGTGGACTTTTTTTAATACGATTCAAAGAAAACTTGAATTCCTTGATTCTTGGTTCAATTCTCTTTTTGAGTTTTTCTTTTTTTTGAATTATTTTCATCCAAGTCTGACTCGAGGATCAAAATAGGCGTATAAAAGGTCCACTATTAAATTGGTAATTACGAAAAGTATTCCATTGAAAAGAACCGCACCCAGAACTGCTGGTATATCAAGCTGAATGGCGGCTCTTGCCCACCACCAGCCCAGCCCCTTCCGGTTAAATATGGTCTCTGTTATCACCACCCCACTCATTAACATGGCAAAGAGATATCCAGATACAGTGATTACAGGAATCATTGCATTTTTGCGGGCATGTTTTTTTATTACCGTCTTCTCATCGGCTCCCTTAGCCCGAGCGGTAATGATATATCCTTTCCCCAAGACCTCCAGCATACTGGATCTCATTATTCTCATGACCATAGCACAATCAATTATAGTCAGGGTGGCAACGGGCAGGACCAGATGACGTAAAGCATCCACAAATATCCATAGCTTCCCGTTGAGGAGAGCATCAATGGTGTTTATCCCCGTAAATCTTGTAAAATCCCCCGATTTTACCACTAAACTGGCCTTAACTCCCAGTGATTCTGGTGGAAAAAGACCGGAAAAATAGCCATAGAAAACCATAAGCAAAACAAGTCCCAGCCAGAAAGAGGGCAGGGACCATCCAACAATGGCAAATACCCTGCTGGCATGATCAACAAATTTATCCTGATGAACAGCAGCCGTTCCCCCCAGATATATCCCTATAAGAATTATCAGGGGAGCAGAGAAAAGACCGAGTTCAAGAGTAGTTGGGAAAAAATAAAAAAATGCCTCCAGAACAGGACGTTCTGCTGTTTTGGACCAGCCAAGGTTGCCTTTCAAAACTTCTGAGATCCATCTAAAATACTGGACATAAATTGGAGCATCCAGTCCATGCTTGGCTATCACCCCTTGAATATCACGGAGCTGTTTTATGTCAGTAACAAAGACAGCAGCTCGTTGTTCAGGAGAGAAGAGACTAAGGATAAGGAAAATAATGACACTTACCCCTATTAGTACTGGAATGATAAGAAGCAGTCTTCTTATTATGTAATTTAACATTTTGGTTTATGTAAAGTAAAAAGCGAGACCAATACCGGCCTCGCTTTTAATTTTTTCAACCTGCCAGTTTTGCTTACTTTTTATAAATTGGATAAAGGTAGCCCTGGATTTCTCCATTTGGATAAATTGGATTAAAGTACCAGCCATGAACCCAATCTCTTTCATAATGACGTAAAAGTTGCTGATAAAGAGGAACACTTGGAACATCGTCATAATAGATGAGCTGCAACTGATAGTAAATCTGGCCTCTTTTTTCAGGGTCAATGGTTTTAATTCCACGTTCAATTAACTCATCAACTATGGGGTTGTGATAGCTCTGAAAAGCGGAAAAGTCACCCTGAGAGTGCATGAAGGGATGAACAAAATTGTGAGGATCAGCATAATCGGCAAGCCAGCCTATAATGAAAAGAGTTAACCTTCGATTTACCAGTTCTTTGAGATAAGTTGACCACTCTACTGGTCTTACCTCTATTTTAAACTTGGGATTTAAAGCCTCTACATTTTCTTCAAACATCCTGGCTGCAATTTCTCGCATCGTGTTACCGGTATTGTACAGGATGGTGAACTTAAATCCTTTCTCCCAGACTTTTCCTCCCCAGGCTTTCTTAAAGTGTTCTTTTGCCTTTTCTGGATCAAAATAATAGGTTTCCTGTTCGGGATTTCTGTAAGCAATTCCTTCAGGAATTGGTCCAACTGGCTTTAAAGCCTCACCCATGAAAACGTCCTGAAGATAGGTTTCCCAATCAAAAGAGTAAGCAAATCCCAGTCTAACATCCTTATCAGAAAAAAAGTCCGGAGGTATTCCTTCTCCATCGAGTTTACCACTTCCAATATCAGCATTTCCCTCTGGATTTATGTTAAAATTAAAAAATGCAGCACTTAGAGTGAGACTGGGGAGTTTTTTTGCTACCCTTATCCCTTCAACGCCTTCCAGCTCTTGAATGTAGGGTTGAGGAACGTAAATGATGTCTGCGTCACCGGCAAGAAACATGAGTTTTCGGGTGGTCCATTCTTCAACAATTTTCCAGATAACTCTTTTTAATTTAGCAGGACCCTGCCAGTAGTCGTCAAATCTGGCAACCACTGTTTCTACACCAGGTTCCCATCTCTCCAGCTTAAAAGGCCCGGTTCCGCAAGCTATAGCATGAAGAGTCTCCTTACCCGGCTCTGGATTATTGTATTTTTTCCAGGTTTCAGCTGTTCCCGGCCAATCCCCATGCTTCACACAGAATTTCTTGCTAACAATTGAACCCCAGGTGTTAGCCAGAATTGTCAGAAAAGGAGGGTAGGGATGTTTCAGGTGGAAAACTACATTATCTCCCTCTACCTCTACAGCTTTATCTATTTGTTCAAAGTCTATTACTATGTTACCTTCGCTATCTCTTGAACCATGAACTCCAAGAAGGGGTTCATAAAGCATCCAAACCGGACCTCCATCTCTATCCTGAACCATTGCCCTTTCAAAAGAGTATTCTACATCTTCTGGAGTAAGGATCTCTCCATTATGGAATTTTACCCCCTTTCTTATAGGAAAAGTATAAGTCAGGCCATCAGGAGAGATAAGTCCATTTTCTACACTGGGGACTTTCGTTGCCAGAACAGGAATAAATTCATCAGTTTTACCATCTTTGAAGGAAACCAGGGTTTCGTAAATATTGAATATTCTTGCTCCGCTGGCGGTATCATACGCCCAGGCAGGATCCAGAGAATCAACGGTTCCAATGTCAGCTACAATTAGAGTATCCGGGTTTTTCACTTCAGCGGCAAATCCAGCTCCCCAACTTAGAATAATTCCCATTATTACCAGTGCCAACACCACTTTCTTCACCTCATCCTCCTTTATTTTTTATTTTTTCTCATATCCCGTTCACCTGCCTATTATATCACCTCGTAAGATATAAGTCAATTTCAGAATCGTTTTAAAAAAAGGAGAAAACAAGAAGAGCCATTACCTCACTTAGTTCAATGTGCCCTCCTAATGTGTCTCCGGTAAATCCACCGATTTTCTTTTTAAAGTATAATGCCCATAGCAAAGAAAACCCCGTTAAAAAAATAAAAGGGATTAAAAATGCTCTACCAATAAGGAAAATTCCTGAAATTATGGTTATCAAAGTAGCGCCAATAATTTGAGGATATCCTATCAGATTTGCAAATCTGGCTGTTCCCTGTTCTCTGGCATAAGGAATAAGATAACATCCTAACAACATAGACCATCTGCTTAAAACCGGAACGTAAACCAGATTTCTAAGTCTAAGTGAAGTAACAATACCGGTAATTAGGGCAAATTTTATTAACACCAAAATGACTATCCCTATGGTTCCTTTTGCTCCCGGATGAACATCCTTCATAATATCGAGAATTTCCTGTTTGCTCTTTCCCCCACTTAAACCATCGATTGTATCCGCAAAGCCATCTAAATGGAGTCCCCCGGTCATATAGACCCATCCTGTCAGAATTAGAGCCGATATAATTAAAGGGGAAAGAGAAGAAAATACCAGCCAGATGAGATATATTATGCCACCAATTATAAGTCCTACTGCTGGAAAAAAAAGGGTAGAGTTTGCCAGTTCAATCTCATCAGGTCTGTATCCTCTTTTGTAACCTGTAGGTATGCAGGTTAAAAACTGTAGGCTAATCAAAAAGTAAAAGGGAAGTTTTTTCCCGTTTAAAAATGTGCTCTCTCTCACTTTAATCTCCAGGGAATTCCACAAATAATAAGCCAGACCTGGTCAGCTTTTTTGGCCATTATCTGATTAGCCAGCCCAGCAATATCTCTGAAATTTCTTCCCAGTGAAGTTTGTGGAACGACCCCCCATCCCACCTCATTGGTAACCACAACAGTTAGGCGATTGAATTTTTTTCCATTTTCAGCTATAGCCTGGACTTGTTTTAAGATAGACTTTTCTTCCTCACCTTCCAGAAGTAGATTAGAGATGAGCATTGTGAGACAATCAATTATCACCGTCCTGTGAGGTGAATTGATTTTAGAAAGGACAGAAGCAACATCTTTTCTTTCTTCAACAGTCTCCCAGTGAGAAGGACGGGAGCTCTGATGAAGTTTTATTCTTTTTGTCATTTCCTCATCACAAGGGGAGGCTGTAGCTATAAATGTTACCCGGGAAGAAGCACGGGAGGCAATCTCTACAGCGTATCTGCTTTTTCCACTTCGTACACCTCCAGTAACTAAAATAAGCTCTGGCATACAGGCACCTTCTTTACTTTCCTATACAGAAATTGGAGAAAATTCTGTCCAGTACTTCATCTCCAAGATTTCTCCCTGTAATCTGGTCAAGATACTTAAGGGCTTCTCTTATATCCAGAATCAAAAACTCTTCTGATACACCCAGATTAAGCCCCTCTCTGGCTTTCGTAATGAATTCCTGAGCTTTCTCCAGGCATTTTTTTTGTCGAAGGTTGATCATTAGCTGATCAGAATCCACATTTACATCCTTTAGAATGAGATTTAGTATCTCATTTTTGAGTCCCTCCAGATTATCTCCTCGTAGAGCAGAAATTTCCAGCGGCGGAGTTTGCGGGAATAATTTTTTTAATTCGTCTTTGCAGATTTTCTGAGGAAGATCTATTTTGTTTATTACAGGCAGAATTTTCTTTTTATATTCCTTTAACAGCTCTAAAATTTCTCTATCCTCATCAGTAAGAGGGCAAGATCCATCAACCAGGGCAATTATTATATCTGCCTCTTCCAGATAGTGGCGAGTTCTTTTGGCTCCTTCTTCAGCAAGGGGATCTTCTGTCTTTCCCAGTCCGGCAGTATCAACCATCTTAACCGGGAACCCCTTTATATTAATGTATTCCTCAATAGTATCTCGAGTGGTGCCAGGAATTTGACTTACAATTACTCGCTCTCTTTGTAACATACTGTTTAAGAGACTTGATTTACCTACATTTGGTCTTCCTGCAATAACAACTTTTATTCCTTCTCGAAAGACCTCGCTACTTCTGGCGTTTTCTACAAGTTCTGACAATTCTTGTTCAATCTGACTTAAAATAAGCCCTTTTTCTTTTCGGGAAATAACTTCAATTTCCTCTTCACAAAAGTCTATTTCAGCCTCCAGAGCAGAAAGAACATCAATTATTTTATCCCTTAAGGTCAAAATGAGGTTTGAAACTCTTCCTTCAAGACTTTTTACAGCAAGTTGCAGACTCTTCTCTGTTTTGGCTTTTACAATTTCCAGAACACTCTCAGCTTGGGAAAGGTCAATTCTTCCATTTAAAAAGGCACGTTTAGTAAATTCACCAGGTTCTGCCAGTCTCGCTCCCAATTTTAAACAAAGCTCAAGAACTCTTCTCAGGACAACAGGACCTCCATGACAGTTTATCTCTACTATATCTTCGCGGGTATAGGTTCGCGGAGCTCTCATCAAGCTCAAAAGGACTTCATCAACACGTTCTTTCGTTTCTGGATCCATTATCCATCCGTAATAGATCTTGAAGGAAGAAGTCCAGGAAATCTGGTTTGTGCGTGCAGGAACAAAGAGTTTTTTGGCTATAAAAAAAGCATTCTTCCCGCTCATTCTAACAATGCCAATGCCTGATTCTCCAATGGGGGTAGATATGGCGACTATAGTGTCTTCCAGATTCATGCTTCCCTTTTGCCTCTTTCAGGCACAAATCTTTTAGCAATGAAAAATTGTTGAATTATGGATATTAACGTGGAGGTGAACCAGTATAGCATAACTCCAGAGGGAAGTGACCAAAGTATAAGAATAAGGAAAAGAGGAAAAAACTGCATTATCTTGGTTATTCCTTCCTGTTCCTTTGCTGGCTGAAGTTTTTGGGATATCTTTTGCTGGAGAAACATTAAAGCAGCTAGACCCATAAGCAGGGGAATGTCAGGTTTACCCAGATTTTTTATCCACAGAAAGGAGGGATTTTCGGCAAAGTTAAAATCCAGAAGGGCTCTGTAAAGAATAAAAATTATGGGAAGTTGAATGATCATGGGCAGACATCCACCCATGGGGTTGACTTTGTGTTTGCTGTAGATTTTCATCATTTCAGCCTGAAGTCTTTTGGGATCATTCTTGAATTTTTTTTGAATTTCTCTAAGCTCCGGCTGTATGACCTGCATCTTCTGCATTGACTCAAATTGTTTAAAGGTCAGAGGAGACAGTATTCCATAGATGAGAATTGTAAGCAGAATAATAGCAATCCCATAACTATGAGTGAAGCTGTAAAAGAAAATGAGGGTCTTGATAAGTCCCAGAGAGAGATACCCCCAGAAACTCACTTTAATCGTATCGGTGAGATGATAGTCTTCGCCAAGGATCTTTTTTATAAAATTATTAACCAGTCTAAGCTCTGTATAGCTTTGAGGACCAGCATAGATTATCCAGTTATTCTCAGGTTTACCAGTTGTAAAGCCCCAAAAATCTACCTGAAAGAACCCTTTTTCTGCTCTTTGAAGAGGAACCATAATGACGAGGAGATCTCTTTTCTGGCGGATCCCCAGCCATTTAATTCTGGAGTCGTATTCTGACTTGACTCCCTCTTCTTTTTCCTGGTAAAGGTAGTTATTCCAGTAGGCCAACCTTTCTTCATCACCTGCTTTTTGTTCTATTTTTGTGGGCCAGTAAACTGAATATCGTGTTGGTTCAGGAGAATCAATTAAGACCTGATAAAAAACGTAGTATCCCTGTTCAGGTAGTTTAAAGATCTGGGTAAGTCGGGTCTTTGTTTTAACGTCTTGCCAGACAAGCTGAAGTTCTCTATCTTCTAATTTTTCAATTTCAAAATTAACCTTTTCGGAATCAATTTCTTCCCTCTCACCAATATTAAGCTTAAAAACACAGGCACGATCATCGGTTGCCAGGATCTCTTTTTTCTTGGTGACAAGATGCCAGGACAGAATTTCTCCTTTTTTTGGGTTGATACTCAGGGTAAGGTTGGGGTTTTTTAAAGTTACCAGTTTTTCCTTCTGCAAATCGATTTCCTCTTCCTGGCCCTTTTCTTCAACTATCTTTTCCGGTTTTTGTTCAACAAACGTGGGCATGAAAAAAATACTGTAAACTATAAGCACCACCATCGATAAAACAATGGCCAAAATTACATTTTTTTCCATTTTCAAAACCTTCTATTTAAGAGGGTCATATCCTCCAGGATGGAAAGGGTGACATCTGGTGATTCTTTTTACTCCCAAAAAGAGACCTCTTCCCACTCCGTATTTTTCTACCGCTTCTAAGGTATATTGCGAACAGGTAGGATAAAACCTGCAGGAAGAAGGAAACCAGGGAGAGATATACCTCTGGTAAAAAATTATTAATATCTTTACGATTTTTTTCCCCATTTTTCCTTTTAACCCTTGCGTTAAATTATTTCAAATTATTTGCCATTGTCAACCCACTCCTTTTCTCCTTCTTCTTTGTGGTTGTGATAGTTTTTGTCCTTTGACTTTCTAAAATTAATTGCTATATTTTTTACCACCAATCTAAGGAGTGGGGAATGGACGAGATTCCTCTACTTGATCTTAAGAAGCAGTTTACAACTATTAAGGAAGAGATAAAAGAGGCTGTAAACAAAGTTCTTTCCAGTGGCCGTTATATTCTTGGTCCTAATGTTGAGGCTCTGGAAGAGGAAATAGCACGGTACTGTGGAGTTTCCTTTGCTGTAGGAGTGGCCTCAGGAACCGACGCTCTGCGTCTTTCGCTAATTGCTCTCGGGATTGGAGAGGGCGATGAAGTTATAACAACTCCTTTTAGCTTTATTGCTACCACTCAAGCCATTATTCAGACCGGTGCGACTCCTGTTTTTGTTGACATCGACGAGAAAACCTTTAATTTGGATGTCAAGCAAGTTGAAAGCTCAATAACCGAAAGAACAAGAGCTATTCTCCCGGTTCATCTTTTCGGTCATTCGGTGGATATGAAACCCCTCCTGGAAATTGCCAGAATGTACAATCTCTTTGTTATAGAAGATGCCGCTCAATCTTTTGGTAGCGAGTATAATTATCCATCCCCTGAAGGTGCCACGGAATGGAGAAAAGTAGGTTCAATGGGAGATGCAGGATGCTTCAGTTTTTTTCCGACCAAGAATCTGGGAGGTTTTGGTGATGGAGGGATGGTGATAACCAACCAGAAGGAAATTGCCAGGAAGGTATCTCTTCTTCGAGTTCACGGAGGAAATTCGTTTGATTATTCATACGACATGATGGGTTACAATTCAAGACTGGATGAACTGCAGGCTGCAATTTTAAGGGTAAAACTTAAATATGTGGATAAATGGATAAAGATGCGAAGGGGAAAAGCATCACTTTACAACAAACTCCTTGCCGGGCTTCCCGTTGAGACTCCTCATTGTGAGCCTTATGCAAAGCACACCTTCTGCGTTTATACCATAAAGACTCCTCAAAGAGATAATTTGAAAAGGTATCTTGACATCCACAGGGTAAGCACGAAGATCTATTACCCTATTCCTCTTCATTTTCAGAGAGTTTATGATAAGCAAAATTTTTATCAGGTTAAGTTACCAAATGCTGAGAAAGTTTGTCAGGAGGTTCTTTCACTCCCCCTTTACCCGGAATTAGAGGAGGAGAAAATTATTTATGTCGTCAAAAGAATTCAAGATTTTTTCAAGGAGTTTGAGCGATGAATTTATGTGTAATCGGGACCGGTTATGTTGGTTTGGTGACCGGTGCAGGTTTTGCAGAGCTGGGCAATAATGTAGTATGTATAGATGTTGATAAAGTTAAAATAGACAATTTGAAAAAAGGAGTTGTTCCTTTTTATGAAAAAGGATTGAAAGAACTGGTGGATAGGAATCTTAAAGCAGGAAGGATAAAATTTACTATCAGCATGAAAGAAGGAATAAGGGATGCCAGGATAATTTTTGTGGCAGTAGGAACCCCATCTAAGGAAGATGGCGAAGCTGACCTCTCTCAGGTTATAAAAGTGGCAGAGGAACTGGCTGACTTAATCCAGGATTACAAGATAATTGCTATAAAAAGCACTGTTCCTGTTGGAACTTTTCAGTTGATAAGAGAGGTTCTGACGGGAAAAATCAAAGAGGGAACACATTTTGACATAGTCTCTAATCCAGAGTTTTTACGAGAAGGAGATGCGGTTTACGATTTTTTCCATCCTACCCGTGTAATAATTGGAGTGGATGAGGGTAAGGAAAGAGTTGCTGACGAGATAGGAGAACTTTTCCGTCCCCTGAGGGCTCCCATTATAAAAACCAGTATTATTAACGCTCAGATGATAAAGTACGCTTCTAATGTTTTTCTTGCCTCACGAATATCTTTTATCAATGAAATTGCTAATATCTGTGAACGGGTTGGGGCTGATGTCAATGAAATTGCCAGAGGAATGAGTTTCGATAAGAGGCTGGGTGAGGGTTATCTAAGAGCTGGAATTGGATTTGGAGGACCATGTCTGGTTAAAGACCTTAAAGCTTTGATAAAAATGGCTGAAAATTACGGATATGAAGCTCAACATCTGAAATCCATCTTGATTAAAAACGAACATCAGGTAAAGCATGTTGTATTTAAAGTAAAAAGTATGCTGGGAGAAGTTCTTTATGGCAAGACAATTGGTGTGTTAGGATTAACTTTTAAACCAGGAACCAACGATACCAGAAACTCTCTGGCTTTAAAGATTATAGATCTTTTGAAAAAAGAAGGAGCTCAGGTTAAAGCTTATGACCCCAAGGGAATGGAGGAAGCAAAAATTCTTATGAATGATCTTATTCTCTGTCAAGATCCTTACGAAGTGGCTCTCAATTCGGATCTTCTGCTCATCCTCACTGGCTGGGATGAATTTAAAGATCTTAACTTTAACCACATAAAGGAAAAGTTAAAAGAACCCATAATTATTGATGGAGTTAATTTACTTGATCCGGAAAAAATGAGAAATCTGGGTTTTGTTTACAGGGGAATAGGTAGATGATTTTGATAACAGGTGGGGCTGGCTTTATTGGTTCACACCTTACCGGGAAGCTTCTCTCTCAAGGGGAAAGGGTTATAATTGTAGATAACTTTGACCCTTACTATAGTGAAAAAATAAAGAGAAAAAATATCCAGAATTATCTTAATCACTCCTCTTTTACTTTGGTTGAGGGAGACATAAGACAAAGAAAAACACTCGAAGACATATTTGAAGAATACCCGGTCACAAAGGTTGTTCATCTTGCAGCAAGAGCCGGAGTGAGAGGCTCAATAGAGGATCCCTTTATATACGAAGACATTAACCTGAAGGGAACTTTAAATCTTCTGGAAACCTGTAAAAACTATTCCATTGAGAGTTTTATTTTTGCATCTTCATCGTCCGTGTATGGAAATAGCAAGGTTCCGTTTTCTGAAGATAGTCCTTTCCTTTCTCCGATTTCTCCTTATGGAGTCACTAAATTATCCGGAGAAATTCTCTGTCAGACTTATCATCATCTTTACCGTATTCCTATTCTCTGCATAAGGATTTTCACTGCCTATGGTCCTTTTCAAAGGCCAGAGATGGTGGTTCATAAGTTTACCCGGCTGATTTACAGAGAAATGGAAGTTCCAGTTTTTGGTGAGGGGAAATATAAAAGGGACTACACCTATATTGATGACCTGATAGAGGGAATAGTTCTGGCTCTCAAGTATCATCCCCGATATGATATCATCAACCTGGGAAGCTCTTGCCCCGTTGATCTTTCAACCTTAATAAGTTTAATTGAAGAAAATATTCATAAAAAAGCCAGGATTCGATATCTACCTCCACAACCTGGCGATCCTTTTGTAACTTTTGCTGATATAAGAAAGGCTCAAAAGCTCCTGGGATATCAACCTCGGGTTAGTATAGAGGAAGGTATAGCTCGATTCTGCAGATGGTATCTGGATAACCTGGGTTGGCTTGATGAATTAACTTGAAAATGGACAAAGAGCTCTCTGTAGAGGAGATTTTAATTAAAGGGGCCGAGCAACTTGGCCTTTCTCTTTCTAAGTCCCAGACGGAAAAATTTATTACCTATCTAAGAGACTTGAAAGCCTGGAATAAGAGATTTAATTTAACTGCCTTGAAAAAAGACACAGAAATAATAGTCAAGCACTTTCTTGATTCGCTCACTTTGTGCCAGCTGTTTCATCAAGTTCCCAAAAATTTGGTGGATATCGGCCCGGGTGCTGGCTTTCCTTCTCTTCCTATCAAGATTTATCTAACAGATATAGAATGTACTTTGATTGAAGCAAACGGGAAAAAGATTAGTTTTTTAAAATATATTATCCACAGGTTGAATCTAAAAGGGGTTTTTTTAATTAAAGCCCGAGCTGAAGAGATGGCCAGGGGCGATCTTAGAGAGAGATTTGATCTTGCAGTGGGAAGGGGGGTTGCCAGGTTGAATGTATTACTGGAATACGCTCTTCCCTATGTAAAAATTGGAGGATGTATGATTGCCCAAAAGGGAAAAAATTTCCAGGAGATTGAGGAAGCCCAAAAGGCACTTTCTTTACTGGGTGGCAGAGTAACATGGATTAAATCTCTAAAACTTCCCTTTTCTGGTGAACATCGCAATCTTATTATGATAGAAAAAGTAAAATCAACACCCCTTACGTATCCTCGACGTCCAGGTATTCCAGAAAAAAGGCCCCTTTAGGTCCTCAATCCTAAAAATGAGCGAAAAAAAAGAACATGGTGCTCTTTATCTGGTGGGTACTCCAATTGGAAATTTAAAAGATATAAGTTTTCGGGCACTTGAAGTTTTGCGTCAGGTAAATCTTATTGCTGCAGAAGATACCAGACATACCCGAAAATTACTTTCGCATTACGATATTCATACTCCTCTTACAAGTTTTCATGAGCACAACGAAAAAAAGAAAGCACCATCCCTGATAAGAAAATTGAAGAATGGCCAATCTATTGCACTTGTCAGCGATGCAGGAATGCCTGGAATATCTGACCCGGGATTTTACCTGGTTAAATTAGCGGTGGAGAACAATCTGAAGATAGTTGCCATTCCAGGACCGTGTGCCCTAATTCTTGCCCTGGTAGTTTCTGGTTTTTCCACAGAGAGTTTTGTTTTTGAGGGGTTTTTAGGTAGAACCAGCAAAGAACGTAGAAAAAAACTTACCAAACTCATCAATGAGGAAAGAACTATTATCCTTTATGAGGCACCTCATCGAATCAGCAAGCTGTTACCACAAATAAGAGAAATTCTTGGAGACAGGCATATAGTAATTGGCAGAGAGATGACTAAAAGATTTGAAGAGATAATCCGGGGTCGCATAAGTGAAGTAGAAAAGATTTTTAAAGATAAAAAACCTCGAGGAGAATTTACCCTGGTGATTGAGGGAAAACAAGCTCTTGACACTCCAGAGGATAGTGTTAGGATTAAGAGGAAAGATGAGAGTATTTATTGCAATAGAACTTCCCGATAAGATAAAAAAGGAATTAGCTCTTATTCAAAGAAGAATGAAATCTACCCCTAACAAAATAAAGTGGGTGGAACCTTCCTCGCTTCACATAACCCTTAAGTTTCTTGGTGAAATAAAAGAGGAAATCCTGCAAAATGTTTTCAGGACTGCCGAAGAAGTTGCAGCTGAGTTTCTCCCTTTTTACATTGAGATAAAAGGAGCAGGAACATTTCCCGATAATTCAAATCCCAGAGTAATATGGATGGGGATCGAAGAAGGAGCCTCTCAGCTTTCTCTTTTGGTCAGACAGCTGGAAGAAAAACTTTCACGGGAAGGTTTCCCCCCGGAGAAAAGGAAGTGGGTTCCTCATCTTACCCTTGGTAGAGTCAAACATTTGAGAGATAGAGAGGACATGAAGAAGATAATAAACCAGGAACAAGAAACATCAGGGGGGAGGGTTAAAGTTGAGAAAATTACTGTTATGCAAAGCAGGCTTACTCCGCAAGGGGCGATATATACACCCCTGCAATGTTTTTCTTTAAAAGGGGGATAGAATGAATGAGGAGAAATTAAAGGCTCTGGAAATAGCCAGGCGCCAGATAGAGCACCAGTTTGGTAAAGGTGCTATAATGCGTCTGGGAGAAAGAGCAGCTCGTATGGATGTGGAGGTGATTCCTACCGGGAGTATTGCCCTGGATGCTGCTCTGGGAATAGGAGGTTTGCCCCGGGGAAGAGTAGTAGAGATTTTTGGTCCCGAAGGCTCAGGAAAAACCACTCTTGCCCTTCACGTAGCCGCTGAAGCCCAGAGAAGGGGAGGAATAGTCGCTTTTATTGATGCTGAACACGCTCTTGACCCTACCTATGCTGAAAAATTGGGAGTTGATACGGAAAACATGTATATTTCTCAGCCTGATTCAGGAGAAGATGCTCTGGAAATTGCCGAGGTTCTGGTCAGAAGTAACGCCATTGACCTCATTATTATAGACTCTGTAGCCGCTCTGGTTCCTCGTGCTGAACTGGAAGGAGAAATGGGTGATGCCCATATAGGTCTTCAAGCTCGCCTGATGTCTCAGGCTCTGAGAAAGTTGACAGCCGCTATAAGCCGCTCCAAAACCTGCACCATATTTATTAACCAGTTAAGAATGAAAATTGGTGTTCTCTTCGGTAATCCAGAGACAACACCAGGTGGAAGAGCTCTAAAGTTTTACTCTTCTATACGTATAGACATACGAAAAAAATCCCAAATTACCAGAGGAGAAGAACAAATTGGAAACCGGGTGAAGGTTAATGTGGTCAAAAATAAGCTGGCTCCACCTTTTAGAAAAGCTGAATTTGACATTATATTTGGAGAAGGAATTTCCCAGGAGGGATGTTTAATAGATACGGGAGTAGATGCAGGAATTATTAAAAAGTCGGGTAGCTGGTATTCTTACGGCGATACCCAATTGGGCCAGGGAAAGGAAAACGCACGGCAGTTCCTGTGTGACCCCAGAAATAAGGCTTTAAGAGACGAAATCGAGAAAAAGATAAGAGAAAAGCTGGGTTTAATAAGAGAGCACGAAATAAAGTCTGAGGATAAAAAAGAAAGTTAACTTCTGGAAAAAGGTTAAGCGTTCCTGGAGTCGGGGGAGAGAGGCAGGATGTCGTGATGAAAAGGTACCTATTCTGGATTATAGCTCTTGTACTTTTATTTCCCTTTTCCTGTAATGCTTATCAGGATTATCAAATAGGTGAGGTAAAAGTAAATTCTGGACCTGATTTAACGACAGTTATTATTCCGGTAAAAAAGGGTACCGGATATGTGGTAAGAGAACTCACTGAACCTCCTCGCATTGTGATAAATCTTTATCCTGCTAACCTTGATCCTCCCTATCGAGAGATTAGAGTATCTGATCAGTTTGTACAAAAGATAAGGCTTTCCAGGGACTCAAAGAACGTGGTAAAAGTAGTGATTGACCTCAATACCCCCGACTACAGTTTCGATATCTCTCTTCAGCGTGAATCTCCAGCAGTAGTCGCCGAGATAAAATCGGCACATGAGGATGCTATCTTTCAGCTTTTAAAACAGGAGAAAAACTCACCTTTTCGTTCTGAAACCCGGGAAGACAAGAAGGGGATTTACTGTATAGTAATTGATCCCGGACACGGAGGAAAAGATCCTGGAGCAATTGGTCCTTCGGGATTAAAGGAAAAAGACATAACACTCCAGATAGCTAAAAAACTGAAGAGTCTTCTGGAGAAAAATTTGCCGGTTAAAGTAATTCTTACCCGTGAGGGTGATAAGTATGTTGCTTTGGATGAAAGGACAGAAATAGCCAATATGGTGGGAGGAGACCTTTTTATCAGTATCCATACTAATGCGGCCTGGGATCGGAGAGTACAAGGAGTGGAAACTTTTTACAATTCCCAGTATGTTTATGGAGAGGGAGCTGAAGAGGTGGCAAGTCGTGAGAACACAGTTTTTGCCTCCGAGACCCTTCCCTCTAAAATTAAAAATATAATATGGGATTTAATTCAAAATCAATACCGTAGTGAAAGTAAGGCTCTTTCTCGGGTTGTGCAGCAGAGTTTGACAGAGACCTGTGGCATGGTGAGCAGGGGTGTAAAATCGGCTCAGTTTTATGTCTTGCGAGGCATTGCCATGCCAGCTATTTTGGTTGAAGTGGGGTTTATATCCAATCCCTGGGAAGAGCGTAAATTAAAGGACCCTGAATTTCAAAAGCTTGTTGCTCTGGGTTTATACAGAGGACTTCGCAATTATATTGATTCCTTCAATCGGAAAGTGAGCCAATAACAAATGGGAAATTTAAAAAGAAAAATCTTCCTTCAACTTGCTTTAATTATTTTAGCTTTTATAATTGGAATATTAATAGCCCCGTTGGTCAGAGAAACCGCTTACCAGATTAAATCCTGGGTGGGTAAAGAAAAATTTCAGGCACCAGTCGAAAAAGTAGTGATTCTTTATTTTTCCACTCCGGAAGGAGAGGAGCTTATTCCGGTTAAAAGGAAAATATGGATGGAGAAGGAAAGTAGCATAAACAATGAGATAAAAAAAGTGATTGAGGAACTCATCAAGGGTCCTGAAAGTGACTCTTCTATACCTACTGTTCCGCCGGAGACGAAGGTTAAAGCTATATACACGAGAGGGGATACCATTTATGTGGATTTTTCTTCCTCTTTGGTTGAAAAACATCCCGGTGGGACATCGGGGGAGCTTGTAACTGTGTATTCAATTGTTAATACGTTACTGGAAAATTTTCCCCGGTATTCTAAGGTTCAACTATTAATAGAGGGAAGTTCTCACCATACTTTAGCAGGTCACATCGATATAAGGAATCCTCTATCCAGAAATGAGGGATTAATAAAATCCTTGGAGCGGTAAAAATTTGTCTAATTCATCAATTGGCATATTTGATTCTGGAGTGGGTGGTTTAACGGTATTTCGCGAAGTATCTTGCTTGATGCCCGGTGTGAAGATTATTTATCTGGGAGATACTGCCCGTGTACCCTACGGGAGTAAATCCCCGGAAACGGTCACCAAGTTTTCTATTCAGGGATTGAGATTTCTTGAGTCCAGGGATGTTGAGTTAATAGTTGTAGCCTGTAATACGGTTTCAGCTCTAAGTCTTGATGCTCTCCAGAGAAAAATGTCCCTTCCTCTGGTAGGAGTATTAAAACCGGGTGCAGAAAAAGCTCTAAGTTTAACCCGCAGGGGCATAATTGGTGTAATAGGAACTGAAGCTACAATTATGAGTAGAGCTTATCTTAAAGTGATAAAACAGATGGACAGTAAGGTAAAGGTATTGAGTAGAAGTTGTCCATTGCTTGTCCCTTTAATTGAAGAAGGTTGGCTTGATGGTGAAGTAACTCGAAAAGTGGTTTGGCATTATTTAAAACCTTTAATGAGAAAAAGGATAGACACTCTGATTCTGGGATGCACTCACTACCCCATGGTAAAGAGAGTAATTCAAGAGTTAACAGGAGATAAGATTAAGCTGGTGGACTCTGCCCGGGAAGTGGCTTTAAAAGTAAAAGAGAACGCTGGAAACCCTTCTGTTATTTCATGTTCTTCTTCTTTTAATCCCGAGGCTGAATTTTTTGTTACCGATCGGCCTCGAAAATTTTCTCAAATTGGAAAAATGTTTCTGGGATACAACATAAACGGAAAAGTGAGAAAAATAATTCTGGAATAGGATTTAATTGACAAAAGGATTATAAATTTTATATTACCAAGATACGCTACATACTGAAAAGGGGAGGGCAAGAAAAAATGGTGAGAGAAATTGTTATTAAACCGGATTTTAACCCAGGATTTTTAAGCTGGGAGAAAAAAATACCCAAGTTTCAATACCAGAGATCTCTGAGGGAAGAGCTTGAGGAAGGAAACATCACCCAAAAAGAGTGTATAGACCTTTTAAGGTGTATGCTTTTTATAAGAAACCTGGAAGAGATGATATGTGAATTAAAAGACAGGAAGGGAAGATACGGCCCTCTTAAGTACCTTTACATTGGAGCAACTCATCTTTCCATCGGTCAGGAGGGTGTCTCCACAGGAGCTATTTCGGTTATCTCCATGGATGATTTTATCACCAGCAATCACCGGGGACATGGAGATGCCCTTGCCAAAGGCTACTTTGCCTTAAGGAGAATGGATACCTCCTCTCTTTTGGGGTTTCTTGAGGAAAATAAGGAGATCACCCATTTTCTTGGTTTTAACATTCAGGGTAAAGATAAGGATGAGCTTTTTGAGTATGCCTTAAGGGTCTATCTTTTCAGAGCAATAGCTGAGCTTTTTGGAAAAGACTTTGGCTGGTGCAGAGGAAGGGGAGGTTCCATGCACATAGCTGACTTTAAAAGAGGACACCTTGGAGCAAATGCCATTGTAGGGGGAAGCCTTGGTATGGCTGTTGGTTCTGGAATTGCCTCAAGGTATCTTGATGATAGAAGAGTAACCATCTGCTTTGCCGGTGATGGTGCCTTTAACAATGGAATCTCCCATGAAGCAATAAATATGGCCTGCATGGCTCAGTTTACCAATGGACTTATGGATAAAAAATTTGGAATCCCTGTTATCTTTGCTGTGGTTAACAACCAGTACGGTATGACCGGTCAGCAAAGAGGAGAGGTTACAGGAGTTGAGTTTTTAGCTCAAAGATGTCCAGGATACAACTTAGATGCCATGCATGCTGAAGTTGTCAATGGAATGGATGTTCTTGCTGTTAGAGATGCAACAAGAAGGATGGTTAAACTGGCAAGGGAGGGAAAAGGTCCCTGTTTCCTGGAACTTTGGTGTTACAGGTTTAAAGGGCATTCTTTGAGTGACCGATTGGAAAAACCAACCGATGAGACCTACCGCAGCTTAGAGGAACTTAAAGCCTGGGAAAATGTTGATCCAGTTAAGATATTTTCTGATAAGTTAATAGAGGAAAATATCATAACCCCTGAAGAACTTGAAAAACTCAAAAAA